>Ga0209768_10000064_pt1 | contig 63143 bp, 53 predicted proteins | sample LauGreSBDMM110SD_3_FD_187564 | JGI IMG/M metagenome (GOLD analysis project Ga0209768, IMG submission 187564) | Freshwater lake microbial communities from Lake Michigan, USA - Sp13.BD.MM110.SD (SPAdes) (version 2) | ecosystem: Environmental > Aquatic > Freshwater > Lake | place: Lake Michigan... | reverse complement strand
CCAATTGCATGGTTATTTTCATCAACCAAATCCGCATGAAGATTGGCGTCATGTTCGGCTCCCCCGAAACCACCACCGGCGGCAATGCACTCAAGTTCTACGCGTCTGTTCGCTTAGACATTCGCCGCACCGGCACCATCAAGCGCGGCGACGAGGCCATTGGCAACGAGACCAAGGTCAAGGTGGTTAAAAACAAAGTGGCGCCGCCCTTCAAAACAGCCGAATTCGACATTTTGTTTGGCGAAGGCATCAGCCGCCACGGCGAGATCATCGACATGGGCGTCGAAGCCAAAATCATCGATAAGTCGGGCGCCTGGTATGCCTACAACGGCGAAAAAATTGGCCAAGGCCGCGACAACGCCCGTGAGTTTCTGCGCGAAAACGCAGAGCTGGCCGCCGAGATCGAAAACAAAGTTCGCGAATCTTTGGGCATCCCTTTGTTGGCCGAAGCGGTTAACGCCGCCTAAGCGGCTGCATTGCTAAGTCTTTTTTCCAGTTGCGCTCCTTGATCAATGGCTCAGTCCGGGTTTAAGTTGTCCCTCAAAGGACGTGCGCTGCGGCTTTTGTCGCAGCGCGAACACTCACGGGCTGAGCTGGTTCGCAAACTGTCGCCACACGAAGAAGTGCCAGGTGAATTGGCCCAAGTTTTAGACGATTTAAATGCCAAGGGTTTCATCGATGAAGCTCGCGTTCTAGAGTCCGTCGTCAATCACCGTGCAAGCAAGCTGGGCAATGGCCGCATCAAGCAAGAGTTGCAAGCCAAAGGCTTGGCGCCTGAATCGGTGGCTCAGGCCATGCACGATTTAAAAGACTCTGAATTTGCGCGAGCTCAAGGCGTTTGGCAGCGCAAGTTTGGCTCACCGGCTACCGACGCCAATGCGCGCGCCAAGCATTACCGCTTTTTACTCACTCGCGGCTTCTCTTCAGAAGTCGTCCGCAAGGTGGTGAAACTATCTGGCGCCTCCGACGAGGACTTCGAAAGCTAAGTTTCGTAGCACTGAGTTTCGGGACAAGCGCCTTAGAGTCCCAGCATCAGTTTCAGGTTTTGGACGGCGGCGCCGCTGGCGCCTTTGCCCAAATTGTCTAGGCGGGCAATCACCACGGCTTGGCGATGGACCTCATTGCCGAACACTCGAATTTCGAGTTTGTTGGAGTCGTTGGTGCCTGTGGCACCTAACTTGCCGCTTTCTTCCGCGGGCACCACGCTCACCCAACCGCCTTCGTTTTGGCTGCTGGCATAGTGCGCGCGCAACACTTCGTGCACATCAGACACTTTGGGTCGGCCTGGCAAGTCGTCTAAAAACAAAGGCAGCTCGACCAACATGCCTTGCCGAAAATTACCAACCGCAGGCAAGAAAATAGGCCGGCGTTTGAGTCCGCTGTACTTCATAATTTCGGGGACGTGCTTGTGATGAAGGCCCAAAGCATAGGCTTCATGCAACGGAGCGCGACCCGCTTCAAAGTCTTCAATCAAGGTTCTGCCACCACCAGAGTAACCACTTACTGAGGGCAAGGCTACTGGAAAGTCAGGGGGCACGATACCCGCACTGACCAAGGGCGCCAAGATGGCAATGGCACCGGAGGCATAGCAACCCGGGTTGCTGACACGTTGCGCCTTGACCACAGCCTCGCGCTGGCCTGCGCGCATTTCAGGGAAACCAAAGACCCAGTTGTCGTCTACACGGTGCGCTGTGGAGGCATCAATGATGCGCGGCTTGTGTCCAGATAAAGCGTCCACCATGGCCACGGACTCTCGGGCGGCATCATCGTGCAGGCACAGAATGGCCAAATCGACTTGGGCCATGAGTTCACGCTTGGCTTCGGGGTCTTTGCGTTTTTCGGGCGCAATACTCACAAGCTGTACTTCAGGCATGGCCAACAGACGCTCACGGATCAAGAGTCCGGTGGTTCCAGCTTCGCCATCGATGAAAATTTTGGCCATTCAGGGCTCTCCCAAGAAAATTCGTCCCGCCGTCATGTCAATGTAAGTGATTCGGCTCAAGATTGGTGCGTTGCAACATGATACAGTCGCCGGCTGAAGTGTCCAGTGCTTGTTTAGGGCAAATCGCCCCGACGGGCTGGTGAAAATAACCACCCTCTGAGAGAAACCTCATGAAGATCCACGAGTACCAAGGCAAGGAAATCTTGCGTCAATTTGGTGTGCCAGTGCCCCGCGGCATTCCGGCCTTTACAGTGCAAGAAGCGGTGGAAGCCGCTCAAAAATTGGGCGGCCCAGTGTGGGTGGTCAAAGCACAAATTCACGCGGGCGGCCGCGGCAAAGGCGGCGGCGTGAAGCTGGCGCGCTCTATTGATGAAGTGAAACAACTGGCCACAGAAATTCTGGGCATGCAGTTGATCACGCACCAAACTGGCCCAGAAGGTCAAAAGGTTCGTCGCCTTCTCATTGAAGATGGCGCCGACATCAAAAAAGAATATTACATCTCTGCTGTCACAGACCGTGCTTCACAACGTGTGGCCATGATTGTGTCTAGCGAAGGCGGTATGGACATTGAAGGTGTGGCACACGACACGCCAGAGAAAATCATCACCGAAATCGTCGATCCTGCATTAGGCCTTACAGACGCTCAAGCCAAGATGTTGTCTGACGCCATTGGCGTGCCTGCTGGCTCTACGGCCCAAGCCGCCGACGTGCTGCAAAAGGTTTACAAGTGCTACATGGACACTGACGCGTCTTTGGTCGAGATCAATCCTTTGATCTTGGAAGGCAACGGCGGCATCCGCGCTTTGGACGCCAAGTTCAACTTCGATTCCAACGCTTTGTTCCGTCACCCAGAGATCGTTGCATACCGCGATTTGGACGAAGAAGACCCTGCAGAAGTGGAAGCTTCTAAATTCGACTTGGCCTACATCAGCTTGGACGGCAACATTGGTTGCTTGGTCAACGGTGCGGGCTTGGCCATGGCCACCATGGACACCATCAAGTTGTTTGGCGCCGAGCCAGCCAACTTCTTGGACGTGGGCGGCGGCGCCACCCCCGAGAAGGTTACAGAAGCTTTCAAGATCATGTTGAAGAACCCCAAAGTGAAAGCCATTTTGGTCAACATCTTCGGCGGCATCATGAAGTGCGACACCATCGCAACCGGCGTGATCACCGCTTGCAAGGCCACGAACTTGAACGTGCCATTGGTCGTTCGCATGAAGGGCACCAACGAAGACTTGGGCAAGAAGATGCTCCAAGAAAGCGGTTTGCCCATTATTTCCGTGGACACCATGGCAGAAGCAGCACAAGCTGCCGTTAAAGCGGTGAAAGGTTAATTACATGTCTATCTTTATCAACAAAGACACCAAAGTCATTACCCAAGGTATCACCGGCAAGACCGGTCAGTTCCATACTGAAAAATGCCAAGAGTACGCCAACGGTAAAAACTGTTTCGTTGCAGGTGTGAACCCCAAAAAAGCGGGCGAGTCCATCTTCAACATCCCCATTTACGCGTCCGTTAAAGAGGCTGCTTCCACCACAGGCGCCACGGTGTCTGTGATTTATGTGCCGCCCGCAGGCGCAGCCGCAGCCATCTGGGAAGCCGTAGAGGCCGACCTCGACTTGGCCATTTGCATCACCGAAGGCATCCCTGTCCGTGACATGCTCGAAATTCGCAATCGCATGCGCGCCAAAGAAGCGGCTGGTGGCAAGAAGACTTTGTTGCTCGGCCCCAACTGCCCTGGTTTGATCACCCCCGACGAAATCAAGATCGGCATCATGCCCGGTCACATTCACCGCAAAGGCCGCATTGGTGTGGTGTCTCGTTCAGGCACATTGACTTATGAAGCTGTGGCGCAACTCACCGAAATCGGTCTGGGCCAATCTTCAGCGGTCGGTATTGGTGGCGACCCTATCAACGGCTTGAAGCACATCGACGTGATGCGCGCTTTCAACGACGACCCCGACACCGATGCCGTGATCATGATCGGCGAAATTGGCGGACCCGACGAAGCCGAAGCCGCACGCTGGTGCAAAGACAACATGAAAAAACCGATCGTTGGCTTTATCGCTGGCGTGACGGCCCCTGCAGGCAAGCGCATGGGCCACGCCGGTGCCTTGATCTCTGGCGGCGCCGACACAGCCGATGCCAAATTGGCCATCATGGAAGAATGCGGTTTCAAAATTACCCGCAACCCTTCCGAAATGGCCCGTTTGCTCAAGGCCATGCTCTAAAGCCGTAATTGGCAAGTTCTTTCAAACCAAGCATGCAAGCGTGGAAAAAACAGACGAGTCTGCTTGATTGATCGCAAGCATTTGTAACCAAGCCGACCCCCCCGTGGTCGGCTTTTTTACGTCCTAATCAGGGTCTTCAAGATTAAAATTAAACACCACCTAGGAACCCCATGACACGCCAACGCTCCACCTATTTCCGCGGCTTCACCCTGATCGAGCTCATGGTGGTCATTGCCATCATTGGCGTATTGGGATCATTGGCATTGCCTGCTTACCAAGACTACGCGGTGCGCGCCAAAGTCTCTGAAATGATGTTGGCGGCTACGCAATGCAAAACTGCCGTCACCGAAACTGTCAGCACCGCATCCCAAGCCGATGTCAGCGCTGCTTTGCCTCGAGCATGTGAAACACAAACTTCCAAATACGTGAGCGGCATGGTGGTAGACGCCAATGGTGTCATCACCGTTACCGGTAACAACAACACCCTGCGCGGCAATACCAGCGCAACGGCTAATGCCTTGTCGCTTGTCCCTGTGCAAACAGGCAACAGTCTTTTAAATGGCACCACCGACGGCGGCAAGTCCATCAGCGCTTGGAATTGCGGCCCTGCGGCAGCCAACCCATTGGACGTGAAGTACCTGCCCAACTCTTGCAAAGGTGCGATCTAAGTCAGCCTAAGCAAACATGCCCACGCTCATGCATCAAAGAAGTTAAACTCATTGCAAGGCAGCCAGCGAAGCTTGCTGTTAACAATTAACCCCTTGATAACGGTGCTTCCATGAAAAAACGCTACCTGCTCAGTGCCATCGCTCTGACCGCTTCTACTTTGCTCATGCCCTGCATTGCCAGTGCACAAGACTTCCCCCCCAAGCGTCCTGTCACGCTTTTTGTTGGCTTTGCACCGGGTGGTGCCGCCGATGCGGCCGCCCGTTTGATTGCCAAAAAGCTCACAGAAAACATCGGCCAAAACGTCATTGTGGAAAACAAAGCAGGTGCTGGCGGCAACATCGTTCACCAGCAAGTGGCCAACGGTGTGGCCGATGGTTCTGTCATTTTGCTGGGCTCGATTGGCCCCATGACCATTGCCCCGCACATGATGAAAATGGGCTTCGAACCCTTCAAAGACTTGGCGCCGATCTCGGGCGGCGTGAACTTCCCCAACATGCTGGTGGTCAACAAAGAGTCAGGTATCAAAAATCTGGCCGACTTTGTCGCAATGGCCAAAAAAGCCCCTGACACGGTTTCTTTTGCCTCAACCGGCGCGGGGTCCGCATCGCATCTCACTGGCGAATTGTTTGCCATTCGCACCAACACCGAGATGTTGCATGTCCCTTACAAGGGAGGCGCACCCGCCATGCAAGACCTGTTGGCCAATCGCTTCACAGGTTATTTTTCTGCACCGCCCACGTCCATTCCGCACGTCGAGTCTGGCAAGTTGGTGGCCATTGCAACCACTGGCCTCACTCGCCCAAGCTATCTGTCCAATGTGCCCACTGTGGCTGAGTCTGGCTTTCCTGGATTTGAAGCGCTAAACTGGTATGCGTTCCTTGCCTCTGCCAAAGTGCCTTCGGCCATTTTGGACAAATGGAACGCAGAGATTGTCAAAGTGCTCAACGACCAAAGCACCAAAGACGCACTCACCAAGCTTGGCCTGTCTGGCGCCCCTTCCTCCCGTGCCGAACTCACAGCCTTCATGCAGAAGGAGTCAGACAAGTGGGGCAAACTGGTGCGTGAGCGAAAAATTTCGGCTGACTAAATCGCTTTGTTTTCAGCCACCCAATGCCCCGACTTACCACCTTGTTTTTCTAAAAGCTTCACATCCGTGATGGTCATGCCGCGGTCGGCGGCTTTGCACATGTCATAAATGGTCAGCAAGGCCACCTGCACGGCGGTGAGGGCTTCCATTTCTACGCCTGTTGGCCCCACTGTTTCTGCGGTCGCATTGCAGACGATGGTCGGAATGCTTCCTTCTGACAAAACTTCAAACTCAACGGCAACACGTGTGAGCGCCAAAGGGTGGCACAACGGAATCAAGTCAGCGGTTCGCTTGGCACCCTGAATGCCAGCAATTCGGGCTATGCCTAAAACATCCCCCTTTTTGGCAGTCCCAGCCTGCACCAATGCCAATGTACTAGGCAACATTTGGATTCGGCCAGTCGCTACGGCCACGCGATGCGTAGCGGCTTTAGCTCCGACGTCCACCATATGGGCTTGACCTTGAGCGTCAAAATGAGTCAAGGGTGAGGTTGAATTTGGCAGAGAATGAGGCATGGCAATGGGCTGGAAAATTGGTAAAAACCATTTACAAAAAATTGACGGAGTTCTAGCATGATACGGTTTTCGGATTCCCCATCCTTGTTGGTATCAATACTTTGAAGCTTGCGCAACCAAAATCTAAGCCCCTGCTGGCATTGTTGGCCATCTCCCTTTGGATCACGCCGGTGTCGTCTCAGCTGCCTACATCGGCAACAACAGGAGGCCTTCCCGCATTGGGCGATGGCGCAGACATCACTTTAAGCGCAGAACGCAAATTAGGCGACCGCATAGCGCGCGAGTTGTTCAGGGATCCGGATTATCTGGAAGATCCGGTCTTAGATGAATATTTACAAAACATCTGGCAACCGCTTGTCAAGGGCGCTCAAGCGCGAGGCGAGTTGTCGCCTGAATTACAAGAGCGCTTCGCTTGGAGAGTTTTGATCGGGCGCGATCGATCGGTCAACGCATTTGCCTTGCCGGGTGGTTACTTGGGCATTCACTTAGGGCTGATCAGTGTCGTCACCACGCGCGATGAGTTGGCTTCCGTCATGGCCCATGAGCTTAGCCACGTGACGCAACGACACATCTCTCGGTCCATGGGTGATCAAGCGCGCATGACCCCTTGGCTGATTGGTGCCATGATCTTGGGCATGTTGGCCGCCAGCAAAAGTGCACAAGGCGCGCAGGCCATGATTGTGGGCGGTCAAGCCATGGCTGCACAATCGCAGCTGAACTTTTCGCGTGACATGGAACGGGAAGCCGATCGAATTGGGTATGGCGTGATGTCTGAAGCTGGCTTTGACACGCTCGGTTTTGTCACCATGTTTGGTAAGTTGCAGCAGGCCGCTGGTTTGAACGACAGCGGCTCTTTTCCTTATTTGCGAAGCCACCCCTTAAGCAGCGAACGCATGGCCGACATGCAGTCACGTCAACAGCTGCAAACACCGCGTCCAGCCAATTTCGAAAATGATCTGATTCAAGCCATGATGTCTTCTAGGGCTCGCGTGTTGGCACAGCCAGGCGTTGATGCACTTCGCGCATGGGCCAATGAGGCAGCCGACACGCACATCGACAAGCAAGTGCTAACGAAGCGCATGGGCGTTTTGTACGGCGCCGCTTTGTCTTGGATGCAATTGCGGGATATGAAGCAAGCCCGCGCTTTGATACCTCGCATGCAACAAGCTGCGGGTGATCACGCCACTGCGCTGCGTTTGATTCGTTTGTTCGAATCAGAATTGGCCTTCAAAGAAGATGACATGCGCGCTGCGCTGCGCGCCCTAACTGCAACAGCCAACCTGGCTAACCGTCAATGGCCTCGCCCAGAACTCATTGCTTTGGCGCAGGCAAGTGCTCGCTTGCATGCGACTTCAAGCTCGGTAGAGACTGCACAGCTATTGGCCAACAGCATTGCGGCACTTCAAGCTTTGGTTTTGCAAAATCCTCAAGATGCCCAAGCATGGCAGGTGTTGGCCACCGCTTTGGCTGCTCAAGGTCGGCCTTTGGCATCCTTGCGCGCAGAAGGGGAAGTGCAAATTGCACGCATGGATTTTGGTGCAGCGGTAGACAGATTCAGGGCGGCTCAAGATGCCTCAAGAAGAGGGCCTGCTCAAATGGGAGATCACATTGAAGCGTCCATCGTGGACGCTCGACTGCGATTTGCACAAAGCATTTTCCGAGAGCAACTGTTAGAAAGAGAACGCTGAAGGCTGCAATTTAATGATCCTTGGCGCGATGGAGTGGCACACAAACACGCCAGCCTTGAGGGCTTTTTTCACAGACCAAAACCCCCTCTGGCTCTGTCTTGGCATGTTTTTCAAATACCCACTTTTGCTTGTTTGATTTAAAAATATAGTTGTCTCTGAAGAAAACAAAGTGACCGTCTTGCCCTGTGTAAAAGTAATCGATGTTGAATTGGATTTGTTGCGCTGTGATTTGCCAGTTTTGAATGGTTTTCACAGCCAAGAAGGTGTCTGAATTTAAGTTTTGGATGTTGCGAATACTTCTGACTTTGGTTTCAGAGGCCGGTAACAAGGCGGGTGAAACGCCATTGCCAAGCTGAGCATTTGTGAAAGCTGCAATGAAAGGCATTGCATCTGAAATTTGCTGAAGTTGCCACGGACTCAAATTCTCGGCTCTCAAATTGAACGCTTTTTTTTCATTCAAATAGGGCGGCTTGATTTCAAAAGAAATACCGCTAACCCCATCGACATGACCCTTGTCCACAAAATATTCTGCAGCGTACCCTGACGAGAACAACAAGCCAAACCCCAACACCAAAGACCCAAACTGTTTGAGGTAGGTGTGCAAGCGATTGACTTGTTGTTCTTGGTACATGCCTTGGCTCAATTACAACTTTGCGCCTGCGCTTGGTTGAAAGCGCTGGCGCCAAACAAGGTAACGCCGACACCGTAAACACCCGCAATGACATTGCAAGTCAAAGCGTTGCCGCCTTGTGCCTTGCAGTCATTGAGGATGTTGTTGGACAGGTTGGTATCGGCGGTGAGCCTGCTGAAACCACACGTTGAGTAACTTTGGTCGTGCTGAAAGCAAGCTTGCGACACATCGATGCCAAACATCATGTCGGGCACGTAGGCATCACTTTTAACGGTGCCGCAACCAGCGCCCAAAGCATTGCCGTCTTCTCTCGCACCATTGGAGGTGCCTGAGTCAAATTTCAAAAAATCCCAAAATCCGCCGCCATGAACTTGGCGTGTGAGTTCGATATTGCATTCTTGCATTTGTTTTTCCTTGGTTCATTTAAAAATAATCGATGATCAAAATGTCTGATGGTGCCAAGACCCCTACCAAATGGATGGGCCTTTCTGAGGGGGTGATGGCTGGCGTCAAAATGTCGCTGGCTTGATCCCCCTCAGTGAACACTTCTTTGACAAACAGGGCCTGGAAATCGAGTTGGGCTTGAGGAACCAAGCCAAGCTCTACCAAGCCCCACATGACAAAATGTGGCCCCTCTAATGAGGCAAAGTCTGCGGTACGCCAAGAAACGAATGACCTTAGGTCTGAGTTGATGGTGTGTGTGTTTGGAGTGTTTGCGTACATATAAATTTTTTTTTATGAATACCAAATAAGTAATCATGTGAAGATCTTAAAGTCGCAAGTCTCTTTTGGTGCTTGCAAGCACTTGCAGCATCACTCTGAGAAAAACGCCTTTCACAAACCGCTATGATCGCGATCCCCCTTCAAAGTACCTATGGCTGGCATCCACATCACCGACATCGAAGCGGCCATCAATTACTGGCGCAAAAAAAATCCCTCCCCAGACGGCGTCACGCTGCCGCGAGAGCTCAGAGCACTCGCGGAGGTTTATGCCTTGATGATTTTTTTCAAAGAAGATGAAGCCGACGAATTCACATTGCCGCTCGCGGCGGCAGAGGCTTGGCAAACTTGGTATGCCAGCACGCCCGATACACCCTGCATTGCCATTTGCTCTACGTCACAAGGCGACCCCGAATGCAAAGGATGTGGCCGTACTTTTGAAGAAGTTCAGTACTGGACAGAAATGAGTGCCGGGGAAAAAAGATCTGTTTGGCTGCGCATCACGTTAGATGGCACCTCATGGCGATTCAATCGATATGCAGAGCGCGCCGCTGAAGATCGCAGCTTGTCACGTGCTGCGGCAGAAGCGCAAGTGCCGCTCAAGTTTGCCAACTGAATTACTTCCAGCGCAACACTTCAAGGTGCACGCTGTCTTTTGAATTGCTCAAGGTCAGGGCGCCCTCTTGCACCGTTGCTTGCAATTGCATGCTGCGCTCTGCCAACTTGGCCAAGGCCTGGCTGGCTTCTGTCGGCACGCGCCACACCTGCAGTTTTTCCATGCGCGTGAGCTTGTTTTCAATACCGCGCCACCAAACTTCAGCGGCATGGTTAAAGCAATAGACCATGACGGCATCGGCTTTTTGACAAGCCTTGTTCAAGGGTTTGTCTTCGGGCTGACCGACTTCCACCCACAAGCGCGTTCGCCCCGTAAAGTCTCGCAAAGACAAATCGGGATCATCGGGATCGGACAAGCCCGAGCCAAACGCCAACACGCCATCGCCATTTAAATCGGCTTGCAGTTTGAAGGCATTGAGGGCCAGCGCCAACAGACGGATCATCATGCGTTCGTCGGTTTCGCTGGGGTGGCGCGCCAGGGTCAGGGCGTGGTCAGCATAGTAGCTGTTGTCAATGTCGGCTATTGAAAGATTGACTTTGTAGATTGTAGACTTGAGGGCCATTGAATGTGAGCTCTAAGAGGGCGAATTAAACGCGTCGGGCCAGCTCAATGGCTTTGCCAATGTAGCTGCCAGGCGTCATGGCCAAGAGTCGATCTTTTTCTGCTTGCGGTATTTCAAGTTGGCGAATGAGTTGGTGCAATGCTTCAGCTGTGACGGTTTTTCCGCGCGTCACTTCTTTCAATTTCTCGTAAGCGCCCTGCACACCATAGCGACGCATGACTGTTTGAATAGGCTCTGCCAAGACTTCCCATGAAGCTTCCAAATCTTGCGCCAAGGCTTCTTCGTTCAACTCCAGTTTTTTCAGGCCCGTCATGAGTGATGCATAAGCCAATGCGGTGTAACCCAACGCAACACCCATGTTGCGCAGGACTGTAGAGTCGGAGAGGTCGCGTTGCCATCGACTGACGGGTAATTTTTCTGACAAGTGCTTGAGCAGGGCGTTGGCCAATCCCAAATTGCCTTCTGCATTTTCAAAGTCGATGGGGTTGACCTTGTGAGGCATGGTGGACGAGCCGATTTCACCGGCTTTCAAGCTTTGCTTGAAATAACCCAAGCTCACATAACCCCAAATGTCGCGAGACAAATCAATCAAGATGGTGTTGGTGCGCGCAATGGCGTCAAACAACTCGGCCATGTAATCATGCGGCTCAATTTGAATGCTGTAAGGTTGAAACGACAAACCCAAACCCCAGTGTTCTGCAGATGCACCTGCCTCTGTATGCTCTGGCATTTCGACAACAGATTTGGAAAAGGCCTCCCAATCAAATTCGGGCCAAGCAGCAAGGTGTGCGTTGTAGTTGCCAACAGCGCCATTCATTTTGGCCCTGAGTGGCACAGCCGCAATTTTCTCGCGCGTGTTGCGCAATCGGACCACCACATTGGCGAACTCCTTGCCAACCGTTGTGGGGCTCGCGGTCTGACCGTGCGTTCGGCTCAACATGGGCACCGCCGCATAGGCATGCGCCATGCCTCTCAATTGATCAATCAGTTCATCAAGCGCAGGCAAGATGACTTTGTGCCTGGCGCCTTTGAGTTGCAAGGCATGGCTGGTGTTGTTGATGTCTTCGCTGGTACAAGCAAAGTGAACAAACTCTGAGGCTTGCTCTAGCTCTGGGCGGTCTTTGAATTTGGATTTGAGCCAATATTCAACCGCTTTCACATCATGGTTGGTGGTCTTCTCAATGTCCTTGATGGCCAATGCATCTTGCTCAGAAAAGTGCGCGACCAAACCAGTCAAGTAGCGCCTTGCACCCAAAGACAAGGGTTTGAACTCTGCAAAGCCAGCATCCGACATGGCCATGAACCATGCAATCTCAACTTGCACACGGCGATGCATGTAGCCCTGCTCGCTCATGAGAGGTCGCAAGGCATTGAGTTTGTTGGCGTAACGACCGTCCAACGGAGAAAGGGCGGAGATGGGAGAAGATGTCATGCCCCCATTGTAAGTTCTAGCCCTTACAAGGAAACCCCCTTTGGATTCCTCTAGAATGCAGTAAACCCTGCTTTTTTTGACTCTTTTTGACAAGAACAAACCATGAAATTGATCGGTTCACCTACCAGCCCCTATGTCCGCAAAGTCTGCATCGTGATGGCAGAAAAAAAACTCGAGTACCGCATGGTGGCCGAAGATGTTTGGTCAGCCACAACCACCATTCACGCCTCCAACCCGCTAGGCAAGGTGCCTTGTTTGGTGCTGGAGGGCGGTGAGGCTGTTTTTGACTCTCGCGTGATTGTGGAATATCTGGACACGCTGTCGCCGGTTGGCAAGTTGATTCCAGCCCATGGCCGAGAACGCGCAGAGGTTAAAACGTGGGAAGCCTTGGCCGATGGGCTGCTCGATGCGGCCATATTGGCGCGCATGGAAGCCGCATGGGTGCATCGCCCCCCTGAGCAGCGCAGTCAGCCATGGATTGATCGACAGCTAGACAAAATAAACCAGGCCCTGCGCGCCATGTCGCAAGGCTTGGCAGACAAGTCCTATTGCTCGGGCGCACACTTTAGCTTGTCAGACGTTGCAGTTGGCTGTGCGCTGGGTTATTTGGACTTCCGCTTTCCCAGCATTCAATGGCGCAACACCTACCCCAACCTTGACAAGCTTCACGAAAAACTCATGCAGCGTCAAAGCTTCATTGACAGCTTGCCCAAATAATCAGCTGCTATTGGCGCGCTTTTTAAGCCAGCGCATGAGGCTGCCCACCCAAGGCAGTTTTTCGTAAAGCTCCTCAGCGGCATCCCAATAGTCGCGGTGCAAGGTGATGCGCAATTGATCATCCAACACCAAGTGCGTGGTGCCCTTCACCACTTGCTCTGTGATGGTGTCAAACCGTTTGAATCGAAATTTGAAATCCCAGGTCATGAAAGCTTGATGGCCATCGACCACCTGCGCCGTGATGACAAAGCGCGGGTTCTCTAGGGACGCGTACATGTGCAGAAAAATCTGCTCAATGGCGTCGATGCCCTGTACCTGGTTGAAGGGGTCTTTGAATTGCGCCGTTGGACTGTAAAAGTTTTTCAGTTGCGCCACACTCTGCGGATTAAGCTCCTCAAAGAGCTGGGCTATTTGTGCAAATGTTTGGCGCTGGTCCATGATCAGAGTCCAGTAAACCGTCGAACCAACGCAAAGTAAACGCGATAGGGCAACAAACGCATGAGCTTCAACCAACTTGTAAATCGCTTGGGGAAATGAATGTCAAACAAGCCTTCTGCCCAACCTGCCAACATGGCTTTCGCCGCCTCTTCCGGCGAAATCAGAGCGGGCATTTGAAAATTGTTTTGTGCCGTCAAGGGAGTGGCCACAAAACCTGGGTTGACCACACTCACCCCAATGCCTTTGTCTTGCAAATCCATGTACAAGGTTTCGGCCAGATGCGTCATGGCGGCCTTGGTGGGTCCATAAGCCAGCCCATTTGGCAAACCGCGCCAACCCGCCACGCTGCTCACCAGGCTGATGTGGCCGTGGCCTTGCTGCAAAAAGACGGGTAACACAGCGTCTAAAACACGCAGCAAGCCGTTGTAATTCACATCTTGATGCCTGAGCATGTCATTCAAATCAAATTCAGTTGCTCGCTGTGCACGGTAGTGTCCGGCACAATACAAAACGAAATCCAAAGGGCCACCTGCAGCAACTTGGCGGGCCACATATTTCACTTGCAGGGCATCGGTCACGTCCAATGACATGAGCTCAACGGGCAGGCCTTCTGCCCTGCAGGCTGCGGCCCACTCGGACAAGGTCCCCAAATCGCGAGCCGAAACATGCACATGCGCACCTGCCGCTTGCAACGCTTTTGCACAAGCCAAACCAATGCCGCTGGAAGCACCGACCAACCAAACGCGGCGACCTTGCCAATTCTGAATCGGCTGATTCATGGGTGCGCCCCATCGGCGTTTGGTAGGTGCCCGTGACGCGGAGGGGCTGTCGACAGGCGGCGTCATTTTGGCAGCCTGAAGGCTCATGGCTTGCCTCCAGCGGCAACGGGCTCGCGCCGAGTGAAAGACAAAGTGACTTCGCCCAAAGTAACACCCAACTTGCTCATCACAGCTTTGTTCAACATCACGCGGTCGTCCATCAAATACATCCAATCGTCAAATTGAACATGCCAAACCGAACCATCAACGGGCAAGGCCAAGGTGTATTGCCATTGAAACGCGTTGCCTTTTGTTTGGCCAAAAGCCATGCCCACCACATCGTCTGCGCGGCCTTCGTATCTGCCATTGGGCAGGGCCTTCAAGCGCCAGATCCTGCGCTCTTTTGTGCCGTCGGAATACGTAAAGGCTTCATCCAACACGCCTTCGTCACCTTGCCACTTGCAGTCCATGACCACCGTGAATCTTTTGACCACGCGGCCGCTTCGATCGGTAAATAGACCCCATGCGTCCACCGTGCCGTTGAAGTACGTGCGCAAATCTAAAGCAGGTGTTTGTGCTGCATAGTCAGAAATTTGAGGGCCCGCACATGCCGATAAAGCCAGCGCGCTTCCAGCCGCCAGGCTAACTGTGCTTGCGCGAGCAAGAAAAGGCGCAGTCAAACCCTGCGTCATATTTTGTAACCACAGACGTCTGTTCATCGATCACTCCTCGTTGCCGGCTGCTGCGCCGACGGTTGAATCCAAAACACAAATAACACGGCCAGCGCCAAGAGTTTCAGCACACATGGCAACACGCCATACGCCAAAGACAAGGCCCTCAAACCTTCAGCTGTTTGAGTGCCTGGCGAGTAACCCCAATAGGAAAGCAGGGGCAAGCAAAGGCCTGCGGCCAATGCCAAGTTCAATTTACTGGCCAAATTCCACCAGCCCAAATAAAGCCCCTCTGCGCGACCGCGATGTCCCAGTTGGTCAATCACTCGGTTCAGCAAAGCAGCAGGCACCACCAAATCTGCGCCCAAGGCAATGCCCGATGCCAGGCAAATCGCCAAAAAAGCGATTTCGTCGCCAGGGCCTAATAAAACAACGCTGCCAAAACTCATGATGGCCAAAGCCATTCCAATCAACCACGACTTGGCTAAACCATGCGCACGAACAAGCTTGAGCCACAAGGGCAAGGAAAGCGCGCCTGACAAAAAGTACACGCCTAAAAACAAAGGCGACATGGCAGCCGAGGCCTGAATTTGATCTTCAATAAAAAACATCACCAGCCCCGCAGGTACAGCACTGGCAATGCCATTTAACAAGAACACCCAAAGCAGTTTGCGAAAACTGATTTGCTTCAGTGGCAAGTAATTGTCTTTGTCCGTCAACTCAGTATCGCCGTCTTTCTGAATCCGTGTTTGAAGCAGCACACGGGACCAAACAACCAGACCCAAGAACAACATCAGACCTAAGAAAGCAGTGGTTGAGAGCCAACCGGCCATCACAGGCAAAGCGGATGCGATGACCACCCCCACCAAGCCCGCCCCCTCGCGCCATGCAACAACCCGGCTTTGCTGGCTTGCGCCGCCGCCCAACCTTGAGGCCCAAGCTTGATGGAGAATGCTAATACCGCTATAGCTAAGGTGGCACAAAGTCACCCACACGCCCACCCAGATCACATAGGCAAAGGGGTCTGTGAAAATGGGAGGAAAAAAGAGCGCAGCAAAAGACAACAACAAGCCCATCGCATAGGCCAAGGCCACGCCCAACACACTCAAAGACGAGCGCAAGTAAAGCGCGTCGCTCAAACGGCCTAGCATGGGGTCGACCAAGGCGTCTATTAAACGACTGAACAGCAACACGGCCCCTAAACTTGTCAAAGGCACGGCAAACTGAGTGGCATAGAAATGCGGCAAATTCACGTACATGGGCAAAGCCACAAAAGCCAAGGGCAGTGCCAACAAGCCATAGCCCATGCTTTGCTTGTGCGTGATGAGGGGCGGCGCGCTCATAGGCCCTTCAACCAAGCTTGCCGCAGAGCCGGCGCCGTCGTTGATTCGTGCAACCAGATTCCAAAGAACAGTTGCGCAAACAAAGGATCTTGAATGCGGCCAATCACTTTGTCGTTCAAGAAAAATTCAGTGCCTGTCGTTGGGCCATAGACCGCCTGCAGTCGGTCACCTTTTTGAACATTGGGGAAAATATCCAACATGGCTTTCAGCCAATTATTTTCTTGATCGCGCGAGAAGGCGCCTACTTTGCGCATTTCATCAATGGACCTTTTTGAAATGGCCGAGCCCTCCAGGCTTCTTAAGTAAGACAACTCCAAAACGAAGGCGTGCGCTGAATAGCTTGCCATGGAAAAGCCGGGACGCACCCAAAGTCGCGCGTCATAAATGTCAAAGCCCCAAATGCTCAAGCGTTGCTGGGGCAAGGGCTGAACCCCGGGTAGCAAGGCTGGCGAGGCATGCACCAAGTTCAAAGCTACGTGGCATGCGAGCAACGCAATGCCACCTGAAAAATAACGCTGAAAGCGAATAGCAAACATGTCAATGTTTTTTCTGTAAGGTGAACTGAATCACATCCGTGTTGGCTTCATCAAATGCTGCCTCGCAATAAGCCAAATAGAACTCCCACAAACGCAAAAACGGAGTGTCAAAACCTAAGGTCAAAACTTGCGCCTGTTGGGCCATGAAGTCATGACGCCAGCGCCTTAAAGTTTCTGCGTAATCCGGCCCAAACTTCAGCTCATCGATCACTTCTAAGCCTGCCATGCGGGCTTGTCTTCTGAACTCAGAAGGACTTGGCAAACACCCGCCGGGAAAAATGTACTGTTGAATAAAGTCTGTCGATTTCAAATAGCGATCAAACAGGGCATCGTCAATCACAATGCTTTGAATGCAAGCTTTGCCACCGGGCTTCAATTGTTGGCTCACGGTTTGGAAATAGGTTGGCCAGAATTCTTTGCCAACCGCTTCAATCATTTCAATGGAGCAAATGGCGTCGTATGGGCCGTCATCAATGTCGCGGTAGTCTTGTAAGCGCAAGTCTGTTTTTTCAGCTTTGCCATTCCACTTCATGCGCGCATTGGCAAATGCCAGCTGCTCGGTTGACAATGTCACGCCAGTCACACTGGCACCAAAATCCAGTGTGGCCATTTCGGCCAGTGCACCCCATCCACAGCCAATTTCCAGCACCCGCGATCCCACGCCCACATCGGTCATGCGCAGTGCGCGGCGAACCTTGGCGCGCTGTGCATCGCCTATGCTTTGGCTGAAATCACCTTCAAACAAAGCCGAGGAATAGTTCATGGTGCCATCTAACCAAAGCTCATAAAACGCGTTGCCTAAATCGTAATGCGCATGAATGTTTTTTCGGCTGTTGGCCTTGTGATTGCGATTGAGCAAGTGTTTGATGCGGTAGGCCATTCGACCCCACCAAGTACCAAAAATCAACTCATCAACCACGCGTCTGTTTTGAATCATGACCCGCAGCAAATCACTCAATGAGGGCGTGCTCCAATCACCGGCAATGTAAGTCTCTGCAAAACCAATGTCACCCGACTTCAAGCTGGCCGTGAAGACGTTCCAGTTTTGCAGGCTGATGGCGGCGTGAAGGGTTGAAGACTTCCCAAATACTTTGGTGCTTCGGTCTGGAAACTGGACCGTCAAAGTGCCATGTTCCATTTTTTCAAGCAATTGCAAAACTCTGCGAACTGCCATGGGGGCAGATTGAAGTTCTAATGGCGTGCTGGTTGAGGGGCTGGTGTTCATGTTCAGCTGCTTTTGGAAATAATCGTTGGAGACGCTTGTCCGCGTGAAACCAATTCAGAGGGTGGTTCTGGCTTGGAAAAGAAAGGCACGCGTTTAAGCCAAAGTAAAAGGGCATGCCAGTGAATGCGAAGCATCACGGCAAATGTGAAGAGGGGATAGCGCCAAAAAGTACGCCGAATTTCCGCGCGCGTGGCCGGCAGCAAAACGCCGCTGATGCTGGTTTGAATCAAAGGGCCGTTGTCGTCGCCATGGTCAACCCGCGCGACGACGCGCTCAGAGCCCGCTTGAAGCGTGCGCATGAACCTGAATTCATATTCACCTTTGACATCGCAAAAAGGGGAGACGTGAAAAATCTTATGGGCGTGTTCCGTGCGGCCAAATTTTGGTTCTGGCAATAAATAACAATGGCGCTCCCCAAAGGTGTTATGGACTTCAGCCAGTATGGCGGCCAGCGTATTGTCAGATCGATGGCAATACCAAAAGCTGACGGGCTTGAAGGTGTAGCCTAACACTCTGGGAAATGTTTGAAGCCAAATTTCTCCCTTGGCATCATGGATGTTTTCACTGACAAGCAGCTCTTCGATCCAGGCTAAGGCGCCACCGTTTTCGGGTTGACGGCCATCGCCATGATCGACATCAAAAAACGACAACAAGCCCGATCTGTTGATAGACAATTCTATTTGATTTGACTTGTCATTTTTTGAATGGCTGCTAGATAAGGCCTGCAAATACCGCATTGGCAACATCAAAAAATAAGCGCTGTAATCAAAGGCGTGCCGCGCCGGTCGCAAGCGAACATGGCGCACTTGGCCATGACCCATGAGGACCCCGCCCGTGCTCATGCATTGACCCTCTTGAGCAGTTCTCTGGCCACCGACAAGCCTGATTTCAAGCCATCTTCATGAAAGCCATAACCCAACCAAGCACCTGCATACCAAGTATGTTGTTGCCCTTGTATCTGGTGCAAGTGCTGTTGGGCATCAATGGCCGGCAAATCAAACACGGGATGTGCGTAGTCGATGGTTTGGATGAGTTTTTTCGGGTCGATCGTTTGCGTTGGGTTGAGCGACACCACAACCGCTTGCGAATAAGGCAGAGGTTGTAATTTGTTCAAGAGATAGTGCAAGCACACTCGGCTGCTTTCTTGCTGTTCATTTTCAGAGCGCACATAATTCCATGCCGCCCATGCTTTGCGTCTGCTTGGCAACACTTTTTCATCGGTGTGTAAAACCGCCACATTGTCTTGATAGCGGATCGCAGATAAGTACTGCGCTTCGGCCTGGCTTGGCGCTCTAAGTAATTTCAAAGCTTGATCTGAGTGCGTACACAGCACCACTTCGTCAAAGCGCTCAGCATGGCCTTGCGTCATCACTCGCACCCCGTCTTCGTCGCGCTCAATCATTTGAACGGGTGTGTTCAATCGCTTATCGGCAATGCCGCTCACAATTTTCTCAACATAATTGCGCGAGCCACCCTTGACGGTGAACCAGCGTGGGCGGTTGCTGACTTGAATCAGGCCATGGTTGTGGCAAAAGCGAATCATGGTGGCCACTGGAAAGGCCAACATTTGATCGGTTGGACAACTCCAAATGCAGCCCATCATGGGCAAGAAATACCAGTTCTTAAAAGCCTCGCCAAAGCCATGCTGATTTAAGAATTCAGACAGTGGTTGTCGCATTTCACTTTCGGCTTGCTGCTGCGCAATGCGCGTACACAGTTTGTTGAAGCGCAAAACGTCGTACAACATTTTTAAAAATTGCGGCCGCAGCAAATTTCGGCGTTGTGCAAAAACGGTGTCTAAGTCGCTGCCACTCCACTCCAAGGCCTCTTGGCCCCAAGCCTTAGGGGCTTGCACAGAAAATGACATGTCTGACAAAGCTGTCTCGACGCCCAACTCCGCAAACAGGTTGATCAAGTTGGGGTAGGTTCTTTCGTTGAAAACCAAAAAACCGGTGTCCACGCCATAAGTGAGCATGCCCTTGCCCGTGGGCAAGGTGATGTCCACGGTATTGGCATGACCGCCAAAGTACGCGCCGGCTTCAAACAGGGTGATATCGGCTTGACCTTGGAGGCTGTGCGCCACAGCCAAGCCTGAAATACCCGAGCCAACAATGGCAATCTTTTTGTACTTCAAGATGTCACTCTCTGTGGGGTCTAACAGGTCCTGCTGATGCAAAGCTCAAGAGGCTTTGCGAGCGAGGCTTTTCTCAATGGCTTGGACCAAGCTTTTGCTTTCAGGGCTGGTCATGCTGTTGTAGCTGTCTATCAACTTGCCATCGCGGCCAATTAAGTATTTGTAAAAATTCCACTTGGGTCTTTGGCCGGGGTCCTGCGCCAACTGCTTGAAAAAGGGTGCGGCCGCATCGCCCGTGACGGCTGTTTTGGTGAACATCGGGAACTTCACACCAAAGGTGCTTTCGCAAAAATCAGCGATGTCTTTGTTGTTGACTTTTTCCTGTGCGAAGTCATTGGAAGGAAAGCCTAAAACCACCAAGCCTTTGTCTTTGTATTGGCTGTAGACGGCTTCTAGGCCTTTGTACTGGGATGTGAAACCACAATAGCTGGCGGTGTTGACCACCAAGATCACCTTGCCACTGTATTGGCACAGCGATTGCGGCTTCTCATCTTGTAGTCTTGGAAATGTATGGTTCAGCAAAGCAGGGCATGCCGCCGACTGAGCCACAGACGGGGGAGCAGTTTGTGCCCAACTGGCTGAAATGGCCAGTGCCCATAGCACCGCGGCCAACGATTTGATGAGCTTGATTTTAAGCATTGAACTGTCCATTCTGTTTTGTGACTGAACAGTTTACTTCTAATTTTTTAACTTGTCACGGTTTGTTTAATCCCTTGGCTGCTTCGGGAAAAACGGTCTGCCAAAGCTTCAAGATGGCGTCTCTTTCCATTTGCAACTCGGCTTGCGGCACTTGGGTTGGGGCCTCATTCAGCCGCGCTTTGTGTTGCACGCGGCGCAGCTCGCGGTAAGCCGCAGAAGCCTTCACGCCAATGTCCTTGGAAAGCAATCCAGCAACTTCAGCCCGCTGTAGCAAGGCAATGTTGCCCACGTTGTCGGCCAATTCTGGGTGCGCGCAGGCATGCATCAGGACCAAATACTGAACGGCAAACTCGGCATCCACCATGCCACCCGGACTGTGCTTCACATCAAAAAGATCGGGCTTGGTGGTGTGTGCTGTTCGGACCCGATTGCGCATGGTCACGATTTCAGATTTCAAAGAGGCTTCATCGCGGGGCGCGCTGATGACGCTGCGCCGAACTTGGTCAAACTGGCTTGCCATCGCCTCATGGCCCATCACAAAGCGTGCCCGCGTCATCGCCTGATGCTCCCAAGTCCATGCCGTGTTGCTGCCTCTTTGTTGCTGGTAGTCCTGAAATGCAGCGAAAGTGGTTACCAACAAACCTGAGCTTCCATTGGGGCGAAGCGCCGTATCGATTTCAAACAAATCACCTTCTGAGGTTTTGACCGTGAACCAATTGATGAGCTTTCTGACAAAGGCGCCGTAGACCTCTGGCGCCCGCTCATCGGAGTCTTCGTAGACAAAAACGATGTCTAAATCGCTGCCGTACCCCAGCTCTTTACCGCCCAGTTTGCCGTAAGCCACAATGCCAAACAGCGGCTCCTCACGGTGTCGGTTTTTTAAGCACGACCAACACCATTCGGCCGTGACACGCAAAACAGCATCGGCCATGGCACTCAAATCGTCGGCCACTTGTTCCACGGTCAAGCGCCCCTCGACATCTCGCGCCAAGGTTCGAAAAACCTCAGCATGGTGCGCCCGGCGAAGCAAGTTCAACAAGTTCTCTTCGTCGTCTTCAAGGGTTCTTTTCAAGGCCGCCCGCCTTGCCTGAAGTTCAGACTCAAAGTCTTGCGCCACAAACCTTTGTTGCAACACATCGCCATTGGCCAACTCATCGATCACACCTGGATGCTGTACCAAATAGCGTGCGGGCCACTTGGCCGCCCCCAACAAGCGAAGCAACCTCTCATGGACCGCAGGCCGCTCAAGCATCATGGCCAAGTAGCTTTCGCGCCGCATCAATGGCTCCATCCAGTCGGCCATTCGCACCACCGCGTCTTCTTCAACCCGACCTTCTTGCAACCATTGCGCTGTGCGCTGCAAAAGTCGCATGAGACGGCCCCTTGCATCGTCGCGAAGACTTTTAACTTTGGGGCTGTCTTGCCAATGTGCCAAACGGGCACGTGCTTCGCCCTGAAAAAGGTCCAATATTGCCTCTAGCTCGGGTCTCTCGCTGGCGGCGCCCGTTTCACACGGCTTGCATTGGCGATCACCCCCCAACAAAATGTCAAACTCATGTGCCACAACTTCGCGATGGGCATCTAAATCCGTGAGGAAGTCATGGCTGGCCGCATACCCCATGGTGCCAGCAATCCACTGCAAATCGTCATCTTGCGTGGGTAGCACATGTGTTTGCTGATCGTCTAAATATTGAATTCGATGTTCCACTTTGCGCAAAAATACGTAGGCTTGCGTGAGAGCCTGTGCAGTTTCAGCAGGCATCAGGCCCGCTTTGGCCACGCGCTGTATGGCATCTAGGGTAGGGCGCGTTCGCAGTTCTGGAAACTGGCCGCCTCGCACCACCTGCAACAGTTGCACCGTGAATTCAATTTCACGAATGCCGCCCCTTGAAAGTTTGACATCGTTGGCGCGCTCGGGGTGTCCGGCACTTCTCTTGGCGGCATGATCGCGAATTTGTTGGTGCAAGGTTCGCAAGGACTCAAACACGTTGTAGTCCAAATACCGTCTGAACACGAAGGGCAAAATAACACTGCGAAGCTTGGCAGCGGAACCATTTTGAAGTGCGCTTCTGGGTGCGATGACTCGGCTTTTCATCCACGCAAAACGCTCCCACTCGCGGCCCTGAACCAACAAGTACTCTTCCAATGCGCCCAAAGAGACGACGCTAGGCCCAGAGTTGCCATTTGGCCGGAGTGCCAAGTCCATCCGAAAAACAAAGCCATGTTCCGTGGTCTCGCCAATCAAAGTGAAAAGGGCTTTGACGGCTCTGCTGAAATATTCTTGCACCGAAATTTTGCCAATGCCCTGTGCGTTGCCAAGCGTTTCGCCATCTTCGTCATACACATAAATAAGGTCGATGTCGCTCGAGACATTCAGTTCGCGCGCGCCCAGCTTGCCCATGCCGATCACCCAAAACTCTGCTCTTTCGCCAGATGCCAAGATGGGCGCACCGTGCCGCTCATCCAAGTCATGAAATGCCTGCTGACAAGCTTCGTCTAAGGCCATTTCCGCCAAGTGGGTGACCCCCAAGCTAATGGTTTCAAGTGACGCACCTTGATCACAATCCAGCGTGAGCAAGCGCGCCATGCTCCACTGGCGCAAGATACGCAAAGCGGGGCCCACCGCATGTCCTTGGCTGCGCAATTGCTGGTAGGCCTGATTCAAAAGCTCGCGGTGCGGCACACCCTTCGGCAAGGCGGCAAAGACATCGGCATAGCGCCTTTGAAGCCTTTGAAAAAAACGCGAGCCTTCTGAGAGCGGCGGGGGGCGTTGTGAATCCATGTCTGGGTCTGTCTCAAATGAGCTTGTGGCGGTCATAATTCCCTGCCTAGGCCTTTATGTCCATACCGTCATTCGAATGTTGAAGTTTTCTACCCTTGCCCGAGTTTGCAGCAGTGCCCTGCGTTTTGTCGCGTGGGTTTTGTTGGTCAGCGGCTTTGTCTTGGGAATGGCTTGGACGGCATTGCATTTTTGGATTGTGCCCCGAATTGAAGACTTCAGGCCTAAATTCGAAAACTTAGCCACGCAAGCCATTGGGGTGCCTGTCCACATGGGCAAGTTGCTGGCCGTTTCAACGGGTTGGATGCCGACTTTCGAAATCCATGACCTGAGTTTGATGGACCCAGAGGGACGACCCGCCCTCACTTTGCCCAAAGTTATTTTTGCCATCAGCGTTCGGTCTGTGCTTAACCTGGGCGTCGAGCAGTTGGTCATCGACTCTCCGACCTTGGACATTCGCCGAACCGAAAATGGTGACTGGCGAATTGCAGGTCTTGCCTTGAAAAAAGACAACTCACCCGACTCAGCTTTCGCCGACTGGGTTTTTGCGCAAAAAGAAATCCTTGTGCGGCAAGGCACCGTGGTGTGGACCGACGAGTTCAACCCTTTGAGTCGCGATAAGTCTGCCTTGAATTTGAATCAGGTGTCTTGGGTTTTGCGAAATTCTGCGCGCCATCACCAATGGCGGCTAGACGCCACACCGCCGGCAGGTTGGGGTGCGCCCTTCATGTTGATGGGCGATGTACGCCGCGGCCTTTTGTCAACCCATCCAGGGCGCATCAAAGATTGGAGTGGTCAGCTTCATGCTGAATTCTCAGATGTGAATCTGTCACAACTAGGGCCCCACCTGCCTTGGAATGTCAACGCCACACAGGGCCAAGGCGCATTGCGCATGTGGCTTGACTTAAACCTAGGCAACATTCAACAGGCCACTGCCGACCTGGTGCTAGAAAATGCCAAAGCGCAACTCAGCCCCGAATTGGAAAGCCTGTCATTCAAGCACATTGCGGGGCGTGTGTCGTTCAAGCCCATGGCCAATGGTTTTGATTTTTCAACCGCCGGCTTGAGCTTTGATACCGCCGATGGCTTGCATTGGCCTGGCGGCAACATCAGTCTTTCGTATGCAGAGGCTGACAAGGGCGCGAGTGCGCAAGGGCGCTTTCATGGTGACCAATTAGATTTGCTCGCACTTCGAAACATTGCACTCCAGTTGCCATTGCCAGAGCCCGCCCGACAAGCCTTGCAAGAACACAAAGTCAGTGGTTTGGTCAACCCGCTGCACATCGAGTGGACCGAAAAAAACACAGGCCAAGACAAAACATACCAAGTCAAAGCGGCCAACGGCCGCGTTGATAACTTCTATTTTGAGGGTGGCAAGCCAGGCACGTCTTCCGAAAATTGGCCAGGCATTGAGAATGCCAACATCAGCTTTGAAATGAATGCAGAAGGTGGCCGTGCCAATGCTTCGATTCAAAAAGGGGCGCTGCAAATTAATCGTGCTCTTGAAGATCCACGCATCCCCTTGGATAAGCTGCAGGCAAGCATCAAGTGGCAGCATCAAAACAATGAGCTTTTGGTTCCTGAGTGGCAATTGAGCTTAAGCAATGCCGATGTCAAGGGTGATCTCAAAGGCAGCTGGAAACCCAGTCCGCTTGCTGACAGTTTGGGTATTTTGGATTTGCAGGGCAACATTCAACAGGGCGATGCTTCGCGTGTTCACCGATACCTGCCCTTGAACATTTCACAAAGTGTTCGCTACTATGTGCGCGACTCCGTTTTACAAGGTAGCCTTCAAGGCGTTGGCGTCAAAATCAAGGGCGATTTGAAAAAGCTGCCCTTTGCAAACCCCAAAGAAGGCGAGTTTAGATTGGCCGGCAAGGTCAAAGAGGTTCAATACGCCTACGTTCCACCGGCAAGCCCCAACACGGCAAATCGCAATGCCAGCACCGCGGGCCTTTGGCCGATCATGAACAACGTCAATGGTGACATCGTATTTGACCGACTTAACTTCAAAGTCAATGGTGCATCGGGCAAATGGGGCAACATGCCCTTCACGCAAATCAAAGCTGAAATCCCCAGCCTCAAAGGCCCCGTGATTGTGAACGTTCAAGGAGAATCTAAAGCCAGCGCCAGTGTTGTCTTGAATGAACTGCGACTTTCACCTGTCAGCAACATGCTGAGTGGCGCTTTGGAGCAAGCCAGCAGCACCGGTACATTGACGACGCGCTTGAAAATATCCTTGCCCTTAGCTGATCTTGAAAAAACAAGCCTTCAAGGTAGCGTGGCACTGAGTGGCAATGACATTCGCATGCAGTCCGTGTTGCCCGTTTTTGAAAAAGCACAAGGCAGCATTCAGTTCACTGAGGCTGGCTTCAATTTGACGGGCATCAACGCGCAGTTTTTAGGTGGCCCCATTAAGTTAGAAGGAGGGACGCGAAAGCTCGCGCCGCGCAGCACAGAAGCCAACCCGCTCATACTCATTCAAGGGCAAGTCACCGCCAATGGCTTGCGACAAGCCATAGAAATTCCTGCGCTCAGCTTGCTTGCGCAGCATGCCAATGGCGCTAGCAACTACACGGCAAGTCTAAGTTTTAAAGGCGGGCAAAGCGAGTTGAGCATTCAGTCGCAACTTCAAGGCTTGGCCTTGAGTTTGCCAACACCGCTGCACAAAAAAGCCGATGAACAGGTGGCTTTCAAGTTTGAAAACACAGTTCAAAGCGTCAGCACCTCCAGCCCTAGCAAGGCTTTGCGCGATCAACTCCAACTGACATGGGGGCGTTCTTTGTCGGCCACTTATTTGCGCGATGTGAGTGAGGCTGATCCGCGCGTTATTCAGGGCCGCTGGCAGGTCGGAGAAAACTTTGCGACACCTGGCGTTGCGCTCGCCGAGACCGGTGTGACGGCTTCTTTCAATTTGCCATCTATTTCTGTAGACGACTGGGTGCAAATTTTGTCGCCACCAAAGTCAAGCCCCGCTTGGCGGCCAGCTCAAAGCTCCGCCCTGAGCGCTGCAGCGCAAAGCTACCTGCCAACTCGGATGACGCTGAAAGCCAACGAGGTCATGGTGCAAGGTCGTCAGCTGCGCAATGTCTTGGTCAGCGGCTCGCGCGAAGGCTCTGTATGGCGATCCAATTTAGATGCCAAAGAGTTCAGTGGTTATTTGGAATACCGGCAGCCCAACAACCAAAATGCGGGGCGCATTTATGCGCGTTTAGCGCGCTTAAGTTTGCCGCCTTCGGCCGATCAAACAGTGGAGTCATTGTTAGAAGACTCTCCTTTAAGCATTCCTGCACTGGACATTGTGGTGGAGGACCTTGAGCTACGCGGCAAAAAATTGGGGCGCGTTGAAATAGAGGCGGTGAACACAGAAACATCACTTCCACGCAATACAGCCAGCGGTGAATGGCGTTTGAACAAGCTCAACATTTCAATGCCTGAAGCCAGCTTCAAGGCAAGTGGCAGATGGGTTACTTCAAAAGATGGCACGCAACAAGCCAGCACCGAAATGAATTTTCGACTGGACGTTTCTGATGCGGGTAATTTGTTGACTCGCTTAGGAACCAAAGACGCACTGCGCGGAGGCGCTGGCAAGTTAGAAGGACAAGTCAATTGGCAAGGCTCTCCCATGACCTTGCATTACCCAAGCTTGGGCGGCCGCTTCAATGTGAACATCGGACGTGGGCAGTTCCTTCAAGCTGAGCCCGGTGTTGCCAAGCTGTTGGGGGTCTTAAGCCTGCAAGCTCTGCCGCGGCGTTTGTTGTTTGATTTCAGAGATGTGTTCAGTGCGGGTTTTGCCTTTGATACAGTCCGTGGGGACGTGTTGATTCAACAAGGCATTGCCAGCACACGCAATCTGCAAATGAGGGGCGTCAACGCAGTTGTGCAAATGGATGGCAGCTCTGACATTGAAAGAGAAACTCAAAACTTGCGCGTCTTGATCTTGCCCGAAGTGGACGCGGGCACCGCTTCATTGCTGGCGGGTATTGCCCTGAACCCTGCCATTGGTTTAAGCACTTTCTTGGCGCAACTGATTCTCAAGCAGCCGCTAAGCCGAGTCAACTCCCAAGAGTTCTTAATTGACGGCACTTGGAGCGACCCTAAGGTGACCAAAGTTGCAGCCACCGCTGTTGCACCTTAAGCCTTGCACGTGTTTTGCTCATGACGCCAACCGACTCTTTAGCGCTGCAAAACACGCATCTTCTGTGGACCTTTTTCAAATCTGCCACGCGCTCATTTACTGACCGTCGCTTTTCATTGTGGCTTGCCTTGTTTGGACTGGTCGTTGCGCTTTTAGTGACCTTGGTTTGGCTTGCGGGTCGGTATGAGGCCAGTCAATATCAGGCGGAGTTAGACCGTGACACGGCAGATGCCGTGACGGACATTCGCAATGGTTTCAGCAGGCACATTGTGAGCCTGCAAACCTTACAGCTTAAGTCGCTGCCCTCCAAATTATGGCAAGCAGAAGTGCCACTTCTGTTGAGTCAAAACAGGGCTTGGCTTCGAGTTGAAAGAAGAGATCTGCAAGGCTTGATCTTAGATGCCTCCGTCTCTCCATTTAAGCCAACTTTGTTTGACGATCAAACGCGAATGAATGAGCAGGCCGAAATCGTTCAAACGTGTTTGCGTTCTAAGCGCCTTAATGGCCCCGCCTATTCGCGAAGTTACTTTGTGCCACAAGCCAATGGCATTGGTTTAGAGGTGATGGAAATGTGCCTGCCTGTTCTCGTGCAGGGGCGTGCCGTCAGCTTTACGCTTTTAACTTACGGGCTTCAAGAAGTTCTGGCCACAGAGTTGGGCGAGACCTATGGTCGTCGCAATGAAATTTCTTTCATTGAGCCCGATGGCACGCGACTGGCCGTTCACGGTACTTTGCCACGCGCCAAACGGCTGTTCACTGCAACTCAGTTACTGGACTTGCCAGGCACAACGCTGATGCTTCGAATGGATGGTCGGCGCGTTGCACCAGATCGGTTTCCAAACATCTTGCCTGCCTTGGTCTTGGCGATGTCGATTGCCTTGGTTTCTGTTTTGGTTTTGCTGGTGAAAGATTCTCGACGCCGACTTAAAGCGGAACGCGACTTGGCCGATGCGCTGGCCTTTCGAAAAGCCATGGAAGACTCCTTGGTCACGGGTTTGCGCGCGCGCGATTTGAAAGGTCGCATCACGTATGTGAATCCCGCGTTTTGTCAGATGGTGGGGTTTGATGCCGAGCAACTACTAGGTAAGTCAGCACCCATGCCTTATTGGCCGCCCGAAATGGTTGGGGAGTATCAACAGCGTCAAGCGGTTCGATTGGCTGGCAATTCACCCCCGCGTGAAGGTTTTGAGTCGGTTTTTGTGAGAAAAGACGGTTCGCGTTTTCCGGTCCTTATTTTTGAAGCCCCCTTGATCAATGTCTTGGGGCAACAAACGGGTTGGATGAGTGCATTTTTAGACGTCAGCGAACAACGCCGCATTGAAGAGCTTTCGCGCTCTAGTCAAGAGCGCCTGCAGGCCACCGCGCGACTGGCGACGGTAGGTGAGATGGCTTCACTTTTAAGCCATGAGTTGAACCAACCGCTGGCCGCCATTTCAAGCTATGCAACGGGTTCTTTAAATCTGATGCGGCAGCCTGAATTCAGCGACACGCCCCCGCCATTGAGCGATCTTCAAATGGCCTTTGAAAGAATTTCTGAGCAAGCAGGGCGTGCTGGCAAGGTCATTAACAGCGTTCATGATTTCGTCAGGCGGCGTGACCAAGACAGAGAAATCGTCAGCCCCCAGGCCATCATTGATGCTGTGATGCCGCTTGTGCAATTGCAAGCTCACAAATTGCAAGTTCGCATTGAGACCAAATTGGATGAGCGCTTATCGCCTATTTTGTGTGACCGAACCATGGTCGAGCAAGTCTTGTTGAATTTGGCGCGCAATGGCATGCAGGCCATGGACTACCCCAACTGCCGCAAGCGACTCCTCACACTTCAAGTTAAAAGGGCGACATCTGGCGACTCACATGGTTGGGTTGAGTTTTCCGTCATTGACATGGGGATCGGAATTTCGCCAGACATCGCGCAGCAATTGTTCACGCCCTTCTTCACCACCAAGGCAGAAGGCATGGGCCTGGGCCTCAGTCTTTGCCGAACCGTAGTCGAGCAACATGGCGGTCACTTGGAGTTCGAAGCACAAGAGCCCTGTGGCACCCTGTTTCGCTTTACCCTTCCCACAGCCCCTGAGCTGTGAGCAACGTTAAAATCTATTGATGCAGCCCGCCCTGAACGCCTGTGTTTTCATCGTTGATGACGATGCCAGTGTTCGTGACGCGATGGCTTGGTTGCTGCGTTCGCGTCGACTGATGAGCGAGTCATTCGCAAGTGCGGATGCTTTTGAGCGCATGCTACAAGAAAAGTTTCCAGGCCCCAAAACGCCTGTGCCCACCCAAGCGGGCTGTATCTTATTGGATGTTCGAATGCCAGGGCAGAATGGCTTGGCGCTGTTTGAGACACTCATTGGTAACGGCTTGGCACATACTTGGCCGGTTATTTTTTTAACAGGGCACGCGGACTTGCCAACGGCTGTTGACAGCGTCAAGCGTGGCGCATTTGATTTTTGCGAAAAGCCGTTCTCTGACAACGCTTTGGTTGACCGCGTGGAACAAGCCTTGGTTTTGTCCAATGAGCGTTTGGCCGACCACCTCCAAACTGCGGGCTTGGTATCACGCCTGCAAGACTTAACCGATCGAGAACGTGATGTGATGCAGTTGGTGGTGGCTGGCTTGCCCAATAAACTCATTGCCAGCCAACTTGACATCAGTGTGCGAACGGTTGAGGTTCATCGATCGCGGGTTTTCGAAAAAATGGATGTGAAATCAGCGGTCGAATTGGCGAATTTATTGCGGGAGATTTGAATGCGTTTGAAAGACCACACGTCTTTGTGTCATTCTTTAGGCGGACCCTTGGGCTCGGGCTCATTTGGCTTATCAGACTTCAACTCGCCCTTGTCACGGCCTGAAAACATGGTCCACCAAACAATCGCCAGCAATATCAACAACGCCAACAACGCTTCTAACAAGATCAAACCCATGCATCATCTCCTTGGTTCATGGATTTTAGGCATCTTCTTTGTTTCGGGTGTTTTCCTTTTGACGGCATGCTCTTCTCCCGAGAAAAAGCCAACGCCACAAGCCGCCATCACACCGCCAAAGGCGACGGTACTTGAGGCGGCGACTGCGCCTGAAAATGCGCTCACCGTTTTAATCAAGCCCAAAAGTCGCTGGTTGTTGGCCAGCTGGTCTGACCTTCCTGGCTTTAACGCCGACAACTTCAACGAAGCGTGGGCCGCTTGGCGACAAAACTGCGCCCGAAACTTACCCAACACACAAAGCCTTTGTGCCGATGTCCGGCGCTTGGACGGACAGCCTTCCGCATTGCAAAAAACCTGGGTGATGGAAAACTTTCAACCCTTTCGGGTTGAACATTTAAATGCCAACGCATCGCCAGCCAATGGGCTCTTGACGGCTTATTACGAACCTGTTTTTGAAGCCTCTCGAACGCCAAGGCCTGGCTTTGAAGTGCCCTTGTATGGCGTTCCCACCAATTTAAAAGCGCGCGCGCCTTGGTACAGCAGAGAAGAGATTGCCAAATTGCCCGCCGCCCAAGCCGCCCTCAAGGGCAAAGAAATCGCCTACATTGCCAGCCCCGTAGATGCCATGGTGCTACACATTCAAGGGTCGGGGCGCTTGTGGCTCACTGAGCGCGATGGCCGTCGCACCCAAATCAGATTGGCCTTCGCCGGCACCAACGAGCACCCTTATCAAAGCATTGGCCGATGGCTGCTCGATCAAAACCTCACCAAGGATGCAACCTGGCCGGGCATCAAGGCTTGGCTTGCTCAAAATCCGCGCAGAACCAATGAGCTCATGGCGCGCAACCCACGCTTCATTTTCTTCAAAGAGGAGGCCCTTCTTGGCGCCGATGCTCTTTTGGGCCCTAAAGGTGCGATGGGTGTCCCCTTAACGCCAGGAAGGTCTATTGCGGTCGATCCTGGCAGTATTCCCTACGGCTCTGTGGTCTGGCTTTCTAGCGGCGGGCCTCAAACCCCTTTAAATAAGCTGGTTTTTGCGCAAGATACTGGCAGCGCCATCGTCGGCGCCGTGCGTGCCGACTATTTTGTAGGCTCTGGCGACGCAGCCGGCGAATTGGCCGGCCGTCTTAAACAAGATATGAGAGCATGGGTTTTACTTCCAAGATAAGCCGTGTCGATCTACACTGCGTCTACATGCTATTGAAAGTTTCACACCATGAACGCTCCCTTGCCTGAACATTTGCGCCAAGCACTGGCCAATGTCACCCTTGACGACAAATACAGCCTGAAATCTGGTCGGGCCTTTATGAGTGGCGTTCAAGCCCTGGTTCGTTTGCCAATGCTGCAGCAAGAGCGCGATGCATTGGCCGGCAAACGAACAGGCGCCCTCATCAGCGGCTACCGCGGCTCGCCTTTGGGCGGTTATGACCAAGCTTTGTGGAAGGCCAAGTCTTACCTTGAAAAACACAACATCGTTTTTCAGCCTGGCGTGAACGAAGAGCTCGCGGCCACAGCCTTGTGGGGCACCCAACAGTTGGGGTTTGCGCCACCGGGCAGCCAAAAACTAGATGGCGTTTTTGGCATTTGGTATGGCAAGGGGCCCGGTGTGGACCGTTGTTCCGACGTGTTCAAACACGCCAACATGGCCGGCACCACGGCGTGGGGCGGCGTCTTGGCCGTCGCGGGTGACGATCACATTGCCAAAAGCTCCACAGCAGCGCACCAAAGCGATCATATTTTCAAGGCGTGTGGCCTGCCAGTGTTCTTCCCTGCTTCTGTTCAAGAGGTTTTAGATTTGGGTGTTCACGCCATTGCGCTAAGCCGTTTTGCCGGCGTCTGGTCTGGCATGAAAACCATTCAAGAAGTTGTTGAATCTAGCGCTACTGCCGACATCAATGCCGACCGGGTCAAGATTGTTGTGCCTGATTTTGAAATGCCCCCTGGCGGCGTTCACATCAGGTGGCCTGACGCGGCGCTTGATCAAGAAGCTCGCTTGTTCGATTACAAATGGTACGCCGCGCTGGCTTACATCCGCGCCAATCGTTTGAATCACAACGTCATAGAAGGTTCCAACGATCGCTACGGCATCATGGCCAGTGGCAAGGCCTACAACGACACTCGACAAGCCTTGGTAGATTTGGGCTTAGACACCGAGACCTGCCAACGCTTGGGTATTCGGGTTCACAAGGTTTCGGTTGTTTGGCCACTAGAGGCGCAAAGCACGCGTGAGTTTGCCAAAGGCCTGAAAGAGATTTTGGTGGTTGAAGAAAAACGTCAAATCATTGAATACCAACTGAAGGAAGAACTTTACAACTGGCCCGATTCACAGCGCCCTCGCATTGTGGGTAAGTTTGATGAGCTAGAAGGCGACGACTCTGGCGGTGAGTGGTCTGTGCCCAATCCAATGGCGCATCGACTGCTGCGCGCCAATGCCGACCTCACACCCACCTTGATTGCCAAGGCCCTGGCCAGACGACTTAAAAAACTTGATTTACCCTCTGATATTTTGGCCCGCATTGATGCGCTGCTGCAGACGATCGACGCCAAGGAGCGCGCACAAAACAGTTTGGTGCTCAATCCCTCTGCAGATCGCATGCCTTGGTTCTGCTCTGGTTGTCCTCACAATACCAGCACCAAAGTTCCCGAAGGTTCGCGCGCTATGGCGGGCATTGGTTGTCATTTCATGAGTGTGTGGATGGACCGCAGTACCGTTGGCTTTACGCAAATGGGGGGTGAGGGCACGCCTTGGATTGGTCAGCAACACTTTAGCAACGAAAAACACGTGTTTGCCAACATCGGTGATGGCACTTATTTTCACAGCGGCATCTTGGCCATCCGCCAAAGCATTGCCGCTGGCGTCAACATCACTTACAAAATTTTGTACAACGATGCGGTTGCCATGACGGGTGGTCAACCGGTCGGAGAGCGCGCTGAAGGACACACGGTTGTTCAAATTGCGCAAAGCATGCGCGCTGAAGGCGCCATGGTGATCAAGGTTGTGACGGATGAGCCCGAAAAGTACGACGGCGTTGCTTTAGCCGAAGGTGTTTTGGTTCATCACCGCGACGAGCTTGATGCCGTGCAGCGTGTGCTGCGCGAAGTGAAGGGCTGCACGGTCATTATTTATGACCAGACCTGCGCCACTGAAAAGCGGCGCCGTCGCAAGCGTGGCACCATGGCAGATCCTGCTGTGAGGGTCATGATCAATGAGTTGGTGTGTGAAGGCTGTGGCGATTGTGGTGTTCAATCCAATTGTTTGTCAGTTGAGCCGCTTGAAACTGAATTTGGTCGCAAACGCGCCATCAATCAAAATACTTGCAACAAAGATACCAGTTGCCTTAAAGGTTTTTGTCCCAGTTTCATCAGCATTGAAGGTGGGCAACTCAAGAAGAAGAACAAAGAACAAAAGTTCAGTTGGGATACTTTGCCCACTTTGCCTTTGCCAGTGGTACCCGATTTAGGAGGCGCGCATCAGCCTTATGGTGTGGTGGTTGCAGGCGTGGGCGGCACAGGTGTGATCACCATCGGTCAGCTCTTAGGCATGGCGGCGCACTTAGACGGGCTTGGTATCGTGACTCAAGACTCTGCTGGCTTGGCACAAAAAGGTGGCGCAACTTGGAGCCATGTTTTATTGGCCAAACACCAAGATGACATTCAAACTACACGCGTGAGCATGGCAGCAGCAGATTTAATTTTGGGTTGTGACCCCATTGTTGCGGCTGGCAAAGAAACCTTGTCGCGCATGATGGAGGGCAGAACTCGCGTTGCTTTGAATTCTCACAGCGCGCCCACGGCTGAGTTTGTTAAAAATACACAGTGGCAAAACCCTGCAGACAGCTGTGCCGCCGACATTGCTTCTACCGTTGGACTCCATGGCTTGGCCTCCTTTGATGCCGACCATCTTTCAGCACAATTGATGGGCGATACGATTTACATCAACCCCATGCTTTTGGGGTATGCCTGGCAAAAGGGCTGGGTACCCTTGAGTCTTGATGCTTTGAAGCGTGCCATCGAATTGAACGAAGTGGCTGTTGCTCAAAATTTAACGGCCTTTGAATGGGGTCGTCATGCAGCGCACCAATTGCCAGCAGTTGAAGCGCTGTTAAAACCGCTGCAAATTATTTCGTTTAAAAAGCGTGATCGTTTAGAAGATTTGGTAGCCACACGCATTGAGTTTTTAACAGCTTATCAAAACGCAGCTTATGCCAAACAGTACGAAAGCTTTGTCTTGAAAGTCAAAGCGAAAGAAAGTCCTTTAGGTTCTTCTTTGCTGACGGAAACAGTGGCTCGTCAATTGTTCAAATTGATGGCTTACAAAGATGAGTACGAAGTGGCCCGCTTGCACACCGATAAACAGTTCCTAGAACGCGTTAAAAGCCAGTTTGAAGGCGATTTTAAGGTTTTCTACCACCTAGCCCCACCCCTTATCGCCAAACGCAATGAGAAGGGTCAACTCATCAAACAAAAAATGAGTCCCCATATGGTGCTGGTTTTCAAGGTTTTGGCTCAATTCAAATTTCTACGGGGCACGGCCTTGGATATTTTTGGTCGCACCGAAGAGCGACAAACAGAGCGTGCACTCATTCAAGAATACAAAGATGCCATTGATGAAGTACTGGTTTCTTTGAAAACAGAGAACCATGCTTTGGCTGTGAAAATGGCCAATGTGACAGAACAAATCAAAGGATTTGGTCATGTGAAAGAAAAACACCTGGCTGCCGTGATGGTTCAGTGGCAAAACTGCATGGATGTATTCAGAAAAGCAATTTAATTTGAATTCTGAGTTTGTCTTTGTCTTCTTCTTTTATATAGATTAATACATAGTAGTAGTAGATAAGGAGAGACTTGTTCTGTGGACAAGTCTCTTTTTTCTTTATAGATCAATGAATTGAATCAATTTGAAGGGTGTGTACGAGGCTGCTTCTGAGGTGTCATTCAGATATGAACAACTTTAGAAATAAAAATAATGTGTGGATAACCATGTTGTTATCCCAAAACTATCCACATGTTTGTTAATTGACAAGCAACTCAATTTCAATGTTAGATTGATGAGGTCTAAAAATTTCAGTCAGGATGTGAAAAGACCCGCCCTGAAATCATCGACCGCCTGTATCAATTCTTCACGCGTATTCATGACAAATGGGCCGTGTTGTGCAATGGGCTCGTTCAGGGGTTGGCCTGCAATCAAAAGTACTTTGGCACCCGGCGAGCCTTCAATGACAACACCATTTCCTTCGTTTTGCAGAATGGCCATCCTGTGTAAATCCACGGCTGTTTTGACGCCATCGCTGACCACATTGACATGACCGCGGTAAACAAATAAGAAGGCGTTGTGAAGGGGGTTCAATGTTTGCTGAAAGCAAATGTCAGCTTCAAAATGGATGTCCAAGTAAAGAGGGTTGGTTGGAAACAAGTCAAGGGGCCTTTTAACCGCACCCTGCACACCATGGGATTCACCCGCAATAACTCGCACGGTGATGGACTCGTGTGGCTGGTATTGTGGAATGCCATCACTTTGAATATCTTCATAAGCAGGCACGCACATTTTTTGGAATGAAGCTAAGTTCAACCAAAGCTGAAACCCCTCCATCACACCTTCTTCTTGTTCAGGCATTTCACTGTGAACAACGCCTCTACCAGCCGTCATCCATTGAACACCACCATTTTGTAAGAGTCCTTCATTGCCTGCACTGTCTTTGTGCCGCATTCTTCCTGCAATCATGTAAGTGACGGTTTCAAAACCCCGGTGGGGATGATCTGGAAAACCACCACCATAGTCATTGGGATCATCGCTGCCAAAGTTATCTAGCATCAAGAAGGGGTCGAGTCGCCTTTGGTGCGCTTGTGTCAAAACGCGCGTGAGTTTGACGCCATCGCCATCGCGAGTGGCGTGGCCGATCACTTGTTGCTCAATGCGACGACCTATAAAAGGCTTGTAGTTTGTGCTCATGACACGAGTTTAGAGGCTTAGATAGTCGGTGTAACCAGCCGCTAGTCCGCCATAAAAAGTGGCTCGGTCTGGTGTGTTGTAAGGGCCGTTTTGCTTCAACCTTGCGGCCAAATCTGGGTTGGCAATGAAAGATTTTCCAAAGGCAATCAAGTCTGCACCGTCGGCAATGGCTTGGTCGGCCAGCGCCCTGTCATAGGCATTGTTGAGCATCCATGCGCCATGGCCACCGCCTTGTTGATAGGCATTCTTCAATGCCATGTAGTCAAAGGGCGCCTCACCTTGTTGAAAATCACGGGCCGCGCCCGTCGAGCCTTCAATGGTGTGCACATAAGCCAGACTCAAAGAGCCAAGGAAACTTGCAACATGCTCAAACAGTGCTTGTGGCGAGGGATCGCTTGCATCGTTGGCCGGGGTGACGGGCGAAATGCGAATGCCGCAGCGGCCGCCCCCTATTTCTTGGCTCACGGCCAGCATCACTTCTTTTAAAAGGCGGGTTCGATTTTCAATGCTGCCACCATAGGCATCGGTGCGGTGATTGCTGTTGGCTCTTAAAAACTGATCAATCAAATAGCCATTGGCCGCATGCACTTCGATGCCATCAAAGCCCGCATCGATGGCGTTTTTTGCTGCCCGCCGGTAGTCGGCAACGATGCCCGGCATTTCAGTCAGCTCGAGCGCACGTGGCGCAGAGGTAGGGACAAAGCTTGGAACACCACTCTCAATGAGAACGGTTTTTGACTTTGCAACAATGGCCGAAGGTGCGACGGGAGCCTGACCGTTGGGTTGAAGACTGGTGTGAGAGATACGGCCAACGTGCCAAAGCTGCACCACAATTTTTCCGCCTTTGGCATGCACCGCTTTCGTGACGGCTTGCCATGCCTTGACTTGTTCTGCTGACCAAATACCCGGTACATCTGCGTAGCCTTGGCCTTGGTGGCTGATGGCGGTTGCTTCTGTGATGATGAGGCCCGCCCCCGTTGCGGGGTTGGCGCGTTGCGCATAGTATTCAGCCATCAGCGCATTCGCCAGGGCCTGTGGTGCGCGGTTGCGGGTTAGAGGGGCCATCACGATGCGTGAGGCGAGTTGCAGTTGGCCGGCTTGGCAAGGTTCAAACAAATTTTTCATGACGCAAAGCATAAGGTTTTTGACAGCGCTCTGGTTGGCAATTTGCATTTCAATGGCGGCAGCCGTTTCACTTGGCATCACACGGTTTGCATACGCCTTGTTGTTGCCCCCCATGCGCGAAGACTTGTCATGGACCTATACCTTAGCAGGCAGCATGAACACGTTCAACGCAGTGGGGTATTTGGTCGGCGCCTTGATCACGCCTTACATGTTGAAGCGTTGTGGTGCTGTGCAGGTTTTGATCGGCGGCGCCTTCATCGCGTCTTTGTTGATGGCGCTTACTGGATTTTTTTCTGAAACGCCCCTTCTTTTGCTGCAGCGCTTGTTGGCTGGAGGCGTCAGTGCGGCGGTATTTGTCTCTGGTGGTTTGTTGGCGGCCAGGCTTGGCGCGCATTGGCCCTCGCAGTCGGGTTTGTTGTTGGGTCTTTATTACGGCGGCACCGGGTGGGGCATTGCGCTTTCAGCCGTTCTGGTTCCTTTCGCGCTGTCGGCTGCAAACGAACAAGCCCTTGCTCATCCATGGGCGTGGGCTTGGTGGGGATTGGCTTTTGCGTGTTTCACCATGACGCTGGTGTTGTTCGTCATCCGCTTGCCTATGAAGCGTTGGACGGATGAGTTGGCGCCTGTAGAAATGAATGACGCTACCGACAAACATCAAGCCGCGCAAATGTATTGGCCCGACTGGGTGTTTGCACTGGCAGGCTATGGCCTGTTTGGTGTCGGCTATATTGGTTACATGACCTTCGTCGTGGCCGTGTTGCGCGAGCAAGGCGCAAGCGCAACAGAGATTACTTTGTTTTATGCTTCGTTGGGGTTTGCCGTGCTTGCCTCATCCAGAATTTGGGCCGGCCTGTTGAATCGCTATCGCGGCGGTCAGTCTTTGTCTATTTTGAATGCGTTGCTAAGTCTTGCCACCGTCATTCCTGTCATCACATCTTCTTGGCCCATGATGCTTGTTTCAGGGGTGTTGTTTGGGGGTGTTTTTTTGTCGGTGGTTGCTTCTACCACGGCCATGGTGAAACACAACCTAGTGCCTTCACAGTGGGCGGCAGGTATCAGTGTTTTCACAGTCATCTTTGCCCTTGGGCAAATCATTGGACCCACCGCGGTGGGTTGGATCGCCGATGGCCCTGGTGGTCTGCAGCGTGGTCTTCTATTCTCTTCAGCAGCTTTGCTGATTGGCGCCGTGTTGGCGTGGCAGCAAAAGCCCGTTCAAAAAAAATAAAGACAACTCAGACGTCGAAGCCAGGGTTCTCGCGATTGAGTTTTCGCAACAAAGAAGGCCAAACAAAACTGCCTCCCAAGCCGCCGGTTTGGACCTTCATCACGTGTGCAATGCCATTCAAAATTTCAGGGTTGACCGCCGTGAGATCGGCGGCGCCGCTTTGACCGGCAAGCGCATCGATTTGAATACGGCAGGTATTTTCAAAGGTGTACATTCCCAAAAACGCATCGGCAATGGTTTTACCCACGGTGAGCAGGCCATGATTGCGCAGCATTAAAAAATTAGCGTCCCCTAAGTCTTTTTGCAAACGCGTTTTTTCATCGTCGCGAATGGCAACGCCCTCGTAGTCGTGGTAGGCCAAGGATGCAAGCACAAAGGTGCTTTGCTGGCTGATGGGCAGCACGCCTTGTTTTTGCGCGCTCACGGCTATACCTGCGCGGGTGTGCGTGTGTAGTACACACTCTGCGTCTGGGCGCGCTTCGTGCACGGCGCTGTGAATGACAAAGCCCGCAGGGTTCACCGGATAGGGGTTCTCTGCATCGAGCTTGTTGCACTGCATGTCGATCTTCACCAAGCTTGAGGCTGTGATTTCATCAAACATCAGGCCATAGGGGTTGATTAAAAAATGATGTTCCTCACCGCACACCGAGGCCGGCAATTTGGCGCTGATGTGGGTGAAAACTAAATCGCTCCAACCGTACAAAGCAACCAAGCGGTAGCACGCAGCTAAATCGACACGCAGCTGCCATTCATCGGGATGACAACGCGCTTGATGGGTTTGGGGTTGGCTCATGGGTTACTCCTGTTGCTGGACGCCACAAGCTTAGCTTGAGAGGGCTGCTGCGATCAGTCACGCAAGGAACACCCGATGCAGATAAAATCAAGCCCCTTGGCCTCAGGCCTCTCACGGCGCGAGCAGCGCCGCCCTAAAGGTGATGGACTGGTGATTTGATGCTTTACCCACAAGAATTTGATGTGATCGTTGTCGGCGGCGGCCATGCGGGCACCGAGGCCGCGTTGGCGTCTGCGCGCATGGGTTGTCAAACGCTCTTGCTGACGCACAACATCGAGACCTTAGGCCAGATGAGTTGCAACCCCTCTATCGGGGGCATTGGCAAAGGACACCTGTTGAAGGAGGTCGATGCTTTGGGCGGTGCCATGGCCATCGCAACGGACGAGGGCGGCATACAGTTTCGAATTTTGAACAGCTCTAAGGGGCCGGCTGTGCGTGCGACGCGTGCTCAAGCGGATCGAATTTTGTACAAGGCGGCCATCCGCCGTCGCCTCGAGAATCAAGAAAACCTGTGGATATTCCAGCAGGCAGTTGACGATCTCATGGTTGAGTCAAATGGCGTAGAAGACCGTGTAGTGGGGGCTGTCACGCAAGTGGGCGTTCGCTTTCGATCAAAAACAGTGGTCTTGACGGCCGGTACATTCCTAGATGGAAAGATCCATGTTGGCTTGGAAAACTATTCGGCAGGGCGGGCGGGTGATCCTCCGGCGGTCAGCTTGTCTGCTCGCTTGAAAGAACTCAAGCTGCCTCAGGGCCGCTTGAAAACGGGCACGCCGCCGCGCTTAGATGGGCGCACCATTGACTTTTCAAAGTGCCAAGAGCAGCCTGGCGATGGCATGCCTGGCGGCTTGAACGCCGAAGCCGGCGTTCCTGTTTTCAGCTTCATGGGGCGTGCAGACATGCACCCCGCACAGATGCCGTGTTGGATTACGCACACCAACGAGAGAACGCACGACATCATTCGGTCTGGCTTTGACCGAAGCCCCATGTTCATGGGCAAGATTGAAGGTGTTGGCCCAAGGTACTGCCCAAGCGTGGAAGACAAGATCAATCGCTTTGCCGACAAAGACAGCCACCAAATCTTTTTAGAGCCCGAGGGTCTTACCACCCATGAGTTTTATCCCAATGGCATTTCTACCAGTTTGCCTTTTGACATTCAATACGCATTGGTTCGGTCTATGAAGGGGCTTGAAAACGCCCACATCCTGAGACCCGGCTATGCCATTGAGTACGACTACTTTGACCCGCGCTCATTGAAAAGCAGCTTTGAAACGCGTCAAATTGGGGGGCTCTTCTTTGCTGGCCAAATCAATGGCACGACAGGTTACGAAGAAGCCGCATCACAGGGCTTGTTTGCTGGAATCAACGCCGCGCTTCAATGCCGGTCTTTGTCTGGTGCAGGCAATGACATGGGCGGCGCATGGTTGCCAAGCCGCGACCAAGCTTATTTGGGCGTGCTGGTAGATGATCTCATTACCAAAGGCGTCACCGAGCCTTATCGCATGTTTACCAGCAGGGCAGAGTTTCGCCTGCAACTCAGGGAAGACAACGCAGACATGCGCTTGACGGAAGTGGGCCGCAAAATGGGCCTGGTGGACGATGAGCGCTGGGCTTCTTTTTGTACAAAGCGCGAAGCTGTTTCACGTGAAACAGAGCGCCTTAAGTCAACGTGGGTCAATCCGAGAAATCTACCAGATGCAGAGTCGGCACGAGTTCTTGGCAAGGCCATTGAGCATGAGCACAATTTGTTTGACTTGCTCCGCCGACCCGGCGTGAGTTATGAAAGCCTGGTGTCCTTGGACGCCAATCGGTATGTTTCAACAGCTGTTTCACGTGAAACATTGGGCGAACTCTCTGCCTCCGTCATTGAACAGGTTGAGATTGCGGCCAAGTATGCTGGGTACATTGATCGACAAAAGGTCGAGGTTGAGCGTGCAGTTCATTTTGAAAACCTGAAGCTGCCCGCCAAGCTTGACTACCTTCTGGTCTCCTCTTTGTCGATCGAGGCTCGACAAACCTTGTCAAAGCATCGCCCAGAAACCCTGGGCATGGCATCTCGAATTTCTGGAATTACCCCCGCAACCATTTCCTTGCTGCTGATTTATCTCAAAAGGGGTGGTTTTAAGGAGTTCATGTCGGTCAAGCCCGAGGTGGTGGAGTCGATTGCGGAAGGTTCGGCGAGTTTGACGCCATGACGGCCGCGGCCGAAGGCTTGTCTGAAGGGGGGCTTCTTCAAGCGCTTTCCCTGGGGGTCCAAGCGTTGGAATTGAATTTGCCAGAGGCCCAGCAGCGACAGTTGTTGAGCTACATGGCGCTCATTCAAAAGTGGAACAAGGTTTATAACCTCACAGCCTTGAAAACGCCGCAGGAAATCTTGACCCACCATTTGCTAGACAGTTTGTCGTCAATTTCTCCCTTACTTCGCTATCTTGCCCAAAGCGCAAGAGGCGCCGGCCAAGAAGTCGAGTTGTTGGATGTGGGCTCGGGCGGTGGTTTGCCAGGGGTGGTGATTGCCATTTGTTGCCCAAATATCCGCGTCACTTGTGTCGATACGGTTTCCAAAAAGGCGGCATTTGTGCAACAGGTGGCAGCCAGTTTAAAGTTGTCAAACTTGCGAGGGCTTCATGCGCGGGTAGAAAGCCTGACGGGGCCTTTTGATGTCATCTGCTCCAGAGCATTTGCCTCTTTGCCAGACTTTGTCAATTGGTCGGCCGGCGCCTTGTCAGAAGACGGTGTTTGGATGGCCATGAAGGGCAAGTTGCCTGAAGCAGAGATGGCGGCGCTGCCTTCTTTTGTAGAAGTGTTTCACGTGGAACAACTCCAAGTTCCTGGTTTGGAGGCCAATCGTTGCATGGTATGGATGAAAAAATCAGTAACTTTGTCTACTGAAGCAAGCTCGACCTGAGTTTCGCCCCTTACACTTGGGCTCATTGAGAAAGCCTTTGATGTTTGGAATTTCTGATTACGGCGCTTTTGTCGCAGCCTTCGTATTGCTATTGTTCTTGCCTGGCCCTGGCAATCTGGCCTTGATTACCTCTACCACCCAAGGCGGCATGAGGGGTGGCACCGCCTCTGTCGCGGGTTTGATTTTGGGCGACCAAATATTGTTGTGGATGACCGTGGCCGGTGTGGCGGCTCTTCTGCAAACCTATCCTCATTTGTTTATGGCCTTGAAATGGTTGGGCGCCGCTTACCTTGCCTGGTTGGGTTTTAGAATGGTCTTTGCCAAGCCGGGTGAGGGGCCATCGATCAAGATCACCCCCGGTCAATATTTCAAAGAAACCATGTTCATCACCCTGCTCAATCCCAAGGCGATCATGTTTTACTTCGCTTTTTTCCCCCAATTCATTGACCCTGAGCAGCACCAAGGAATGATTACTTTTGTATTCATGGCGGTTAACATTGCCGTTTTGGGCTTCCTGTACTGTTTTGGCGTTGTGGTCATCACCCACAGGATGGCAACACGCCTCAGAGCCAACCCCAAAGTCTCTGGGCTCTTGCAAAAAATTGCCGGCTTGTTCTTAATCGGATTTGGTCTGAAATTGGCCTTGGGCAAATAATCGCACCCAGCGAGAAAATAAAAGAGTCACAAATGGCAAAGATATTCTGTGTTGCAAATCAAAAAGGCGGCGTTGGCAAGACCACATCGGCGGTTAACTTGGCCGCCGGCTTGGCGAAAGTGGGGCAACGTGTTTTGTTGGTTGACCTCGATCCACAGGGCAATGCAACCATGGGCTCAGGAGTTGACAAGCGGCAGTTAGAGCTCAGTGTGTACGACGTTTTATTAGAGTCAGCCAGCATTCAAGAGGCTGCCATTTTTTCAGAAAAATGCGGCTATCACGTGTTGGGCGCCAACCGCGAGCTGGCCGGCGCAGAGGTTGAACTGGTTGACCTAGAAAGACGCGACCAACGTTTGAAGTTGGCATTGGAAGTGGCAGACAAAGACTTTGACTTTGTCTTAATTGATTGTCCACCCTCATTGTCCATGCTCACCTTGAATGGTTTGTGTGCCGCGCATGGCGTGATTGTGCCGATGCAGTGCGAATATTTTGCGCTGGAGGGGCTGACTGATTTGGTGAACACCATCAAGCAAGTGCACGCCAATTTGAACCCCGATTTGAAAATCATTGGTTTGTTGCGCGTCATGTTTGATCCGCGAATTACCTTGCAACAACAAGTGAGTGAGCAACTTAAATCGCACTTTGGTGACAAAGTTTTTAACACGGTCATCCCTCGAAATGTGCGCCTCGCTGAAGCGCCCAGCTATGGTTTGCCAGGCGTTGTGTTTGACCCTTCTGCCAAAGGCAGCCAAGCATTCGTGGAGTTTGCCAGGGAGTTGGTGCAGCGTATTCCAACGCTTTAAGGCCACGAAAGCGTTTTGATGGAAACCCCAAAAGTCCTTATATTGCCTGGCTGGCAAGGAAGTGGGCCTTCACATTGGCAAAGCCTTTGGATCAGTCAATTCGCTTATCAGCTTGTAGAGCAACACGATTGGGTGAAGCCGCTTCGAGGCGATTGGTTGGCGCGATTGGACGATGTGATGTCTGATTTGAGTGGCCCCGTGTTCTTGGTGGCACACAGTTTGGGTTGCATACAGGTTGCAGCTTGGGCTCAAATTTCTTCACAATGCCACAAAGTCAAAGCGGCGTTGTTGGTGGCGCCTGGCGACGTTGAAGCGTCACACTTGCAAGAAGTGTTTTCAAGTTGGCGCCCAATTGCATTGACGGCACTGCCTTTTCAATCAATTTTGATTGGCAGTCAAAATGACCCTTATTGCACCGCCGCGCGGGCAGAGCAGTTTGCGAAGGCATGGGGATCGCACTATTTAAACTTAGGCGAGTGCGGACATTTGAACGCTGAATCAAATTTGGGTGCCTGGCCTGAAGGCCACGCCTTGTTGAATGAATTGATGAAAGAAAAAAAACATGGTCACTAAAAAACCAAAGGGCTTAGGCCGAGGGCTAGAGGCTTTATTGGGCCCCAAGGTTCAAGACGAGCCTAGCTCGCCTCACGCCGTTGAGGCGGCAGCCAATCGAACCCCCAACAGTTTGGCTTTGAGTGACTTGGTGCCAGGCATGTACCAGCCTCGAACAAGAATGGACGAGGGCGCTCTTTATGAGTTGGCAGAGTCCATCAAGGCTCAAGGCATCATGCAACCCATCTTGGTTCGCAAATTAAGTGATGGCCCCAATGCAGGCAAGTATGAAATCATTGCGGGGGAGCGACGTTTCCGCGCATCGCGACTGGCGGGTTTGAGCGAGGTGCCAGTTTTGGTTCGCGATGTGCCCAATGAGGCGGCGGCGGCCATGGCCTTGATTGAGAACATTCAACGCGAAGACCTCAACCCGCTTGAAGAGGCCCATGGTTTACAGCGCCTGATCAAAGAGTTTGGACTCACCCACGAAACGGCAGCCCAAGCTGTGGGACGCTCTCGAAGTGCTGCCAGCAACTTGCTTCGTTTGTTGAACTTGGCAGAGCCCGTGCAAACCATGCTGATGGCAGGTGACATCGACATGGGGCACGCCAGAGCATTGTTGGGTTTGGACAAGGCCGCTCAAATTACAGCGGCTAATCAAATCAGCGCTAAAAAAATGTCAGTGCGAGAAGCAGAGAGTTTGGTGAAAAAACTCAGCGCAGAATTTTCTTTGGTGCAACAAAAACCGAAAAAAGAAAAATCACGCGACATCAAACGTGTTGAAGAAGAACTTTCAGACTTGCTCACGGCGCAAGTAGAGGTCCGCGTTAAAAAGCGCGTGAAGCGGCACGGCCGTTTTGAAGAAATGGGGGAACTGTCAATCCAGTTTGGATCGCTTGACGAACTCAATGGGCTGATTGACAAGCTGCGCGGTTAACGCAATGAAAAAGGGCCAACAGGCCCTTTTTTTCAATGGAAGATTTTTCCGGGGTTCATGATGTTGTGAGGGTCTAAGGCTTGCTTCAAGGTGCGCATCATGTTGACGGCACCAACGCCCGCTTCTGTGACCAAGAAATCTATTTTGTGCAGGCCAATGCCATGCTCGCCAGTGCAGGTGCCGCCAAGGCGCAAGGCGCGGCTGACAAGTTTGTAATTCAGGTCTTCTGCAATCTCACGCTCTTTTGGAATTTCAGGGTCGATCAAATAGCCAAAGTGAAAATTGCCATCACCGACGTGACCAACCAAAAAGTAGGGCAACCCACTGGCTTCAGTTTCGGTCACAGAGTCAAGCAGGCAGTCTGCCAACTTGCTGATGGGGACGCAGGTGTCGGTGCTGATGGCTCGGCAGCCCGGCCGGCTTTGAAGCGCTGCAAAATAAGCATTGTGACGCGCAGTCCAAAGGCGTGTGCGCTCTTCTGGCGTGGTGGCCCATTCAAATGCATTGCCGCCATGGTCGCTGGCAATTTCTTGAACCGTTTCGGCTTGCTCTTTCACGCCCGCTGGCGAACCATGAAACTCCATCAACAGCATGGGCTCTTCACGCAAGCCTAACTTCGCATAAGCGTTCACCATGCGAACGGTGTTGTGATCGATTAACTCAACACGCGCAATGGGCACGCCCAACTGAATGACTTGAATGACCGTTTGGACCGCGGCTTCAATGCTGGGGAATGAGCAGATGGCCGCTGAAATGGCTTCTGGCAAGGGGTAAAGCTTGACAGTGACCTCGGTCATCACGCCCAAGGTGCCTTCGCTGCCAACAAACAATCGAGTCAGGTCGTAACCCGCACTTGATTTTTTGGCCCGGGTGCCTGTTCGAATAACTTCTCCAGAAGCTGTGACCACTTCAAGCGCCAATACATTCTCACGCATGGTGCCATAGCGAACGGCATTGGTGCCGCTAGCGCGTGTAGCGCTCATGCCGCCAAGGGTGGCATCGGCGCCTGGGTCGATGGGGAAAAACAAGCCCGTTGACTTGATTTCTTCGTTCAATTGTTTGCGCGTTACGCCTGGTTGAACCGTGACCGTGAGGTCTTCTGCGTTGATCGACAAAACTTTGTTCATGCGCGTGAGGTCAATGCTGATGCCGCCTTGCACGGCCAGCAGATGGCCCTCTAAAGAGGAACCAACACCAAATGGAATGACCGGCACTTTGTAGTCACTGGCCAACTTCACGGCATCGGCCACATCTTGCGTGCACTCGGCGAAGATCACGGCGGAGGGTGGGGGAACTGGCGCAAATGCAGACTCGTCGCGGCCGTGCTGCTCTCGAATGACCATGGCGGTTGAGCAGTTGTTGCCAAAGCGAGCCTTCAACGCATCTATGAAAGCCTGGGGGACGGGGCGAGCGTTGACGACGGGCGCTAAATGGGCTGCTGGGGTCGGTGCGTTCATGGTGAGGCTCCAAATTGAAGGGCGGTCAAAACAGATGGCATGACAGGGCGCAATGACCATGAATGGGTAAATGCTGCCAAACTCGGTCAAAATCAGAGTTTACGCTGAGACCTGCATTTTTGCACTCCGCCACGCACAGGGAAAACACCATGGGACACAGACTGACACAAATCGCCACGCGAACGGGCGACGAAGGCACCACCGGCTTGGGCAACAACCAGCGGGTGTCTAAAAATAGCTTGCGTGTGCACGCCATGGGCGATGTCGATGAATTGAACTCGCACATAGGTTTGTTGCTGTGTGAGCAAATGCCAGAGGATGTTCGCGACTTGTTGGTCGAAGTACAACATCAGCTTTTCAACTTGGGCGGCGAATTGTCTATTCCTGGCTTTGAGTTGCTTAAGGCAGAGGCGGTTTTGGTTTTGGATCAGGCGTTGGAAACATACAACGCGCAGTTGCCCAAGCTGGAAGAGTTCATCTTGCCGGCCGGCAATCGTGCGGCGGCCCAAGCGCACATTTGTCGCACGGTGGCCAGGCGTGCAGAGCGGGCAACCGTCGCTCTGGGCAATGAAGAGGCTCTGAACGATGCGCCCCGACAATACTTAAACCGAATTTCCGATTTGATGTTTGTGCTGTCTCGGGTGTTAAACCGGATGGATGGCGGCACCGATGTTTACTGGAAAAGCGAGCGGATGAAAAGCAAGGACTGAAGAAAAGTTCTTCCTGAAGCATGAAAGTGTCGCCTAAGCGCAAGCATTGGGGATTTTCAGGGTGACAGGCGGCAACTCGCAGGCTAGGCTATGGCCATGAACGCCAGCACCCCCACGCCATTTTTATCGCCTTATCTTTCCTCGCTTGCTGACTTGCCCAAGTCTGCGCCCCAAGCGCCGTATGCCTACGTGCCGCAAATTCGACTGTACCAAGACTGGTTGCAACACAACCGAGGCATCGCATTTGACGCGTACAAAGACCTTTGGCAATGGTCGATTACGGAGCTCGATGCATTTTGGCAAAGCATTTGGGACTACTTTGACATTCAATCGCCCACAGCGCATCAGGCCGTGCTGGTCAACAATGCCATGCCAGGCGCCATTTGGTTTCCTGGTGCGCAAGTCAACTATGCAAGTCAAGTTTTAAGGCATGTCGAGCAAGCCCATGCGGCAGGCTTTGCGGCCTTGATTGCCCAAAACGAAAAAGGTCAGCACCAAGAAATTTCATGGCCCGAGCTGCAACGCCAAGTGGCGTCCATGGCCTTGCATTTAAAAGCACAAGGCGTTCAACCTGGTGATCGGGTTGCGGCTTACTTGCCCAACATTCCCGAGGCCGTTGTGGCGTTCTTGGCCACCGTCAGTGTGGGTGGTGTGTGGAGCATTTGCGCACCCGACATGGGAACCTTGGCCGTGTTGGATCGTTTCAGGCAGATAGAACCGAAGGTGCTGATTGCGTGTGATGGCGTGACGTATGGCGCCAAAGATTACGACCGCATGGCGGTGGTGCAAGAACTCAAAGATGCATTGCCTTCGGTGAAACATGTGATTTTGCACGACAACTTGGGGGTTGCAGATTTGGCCAGCAGTGAGGTGGCTTCGGCCATTCGCATGTCACAAACCACGTCCAAACATGGGCCCGAGGTTGATGCCTTCAAGCCCATGTCATTGCCTTTTGATCATCCACTTTGGATTGTTTATTCAAGCGGCACCACGGGTTTGCCAAAACCCATTGTGCATGGCCATGGCGGCACTGTGATTGTGGCCTTGGCGCTCAAAATTTTGCACAACGATGTGGGTTGCAGTTATCACCCCAACAGCTGGGGTGAGCGCTTTCATTGGTACAGCTCAACCGGCTGGGTGATGTGGAATGCGCAAGTGGGCGGCCTGATGAATGGCACCACCTGTGTCATTTACGACGGCAATCCGGGCGGCAGCAAAGACAATCCTGACTGGAGCACGCTGTGGCGTTTTGCGGCAGAAAACAAGGTGACATTTTTTGGAGCAGGTGCAGCGTTTTTTGCCAATTGCCAAAAGTCCGGCATTGATCTCACGCAGTGTGGCGACTTGTCTCGTGTGCGCGCATTGGGCACCACAGGCTCACCGCTTTCGCCTGAAACGCAAAATTGGGGCAACGAACAATTCCAACGCATTAAAACGCAGCACGCGCATGTCCCTTACCTTCACCGTGAAACAGATGGTGACATTTGGTGGTGCAATATTTCAGGCGGCACCGATTTTTGTGGCGCCTTCATTGGTGGCAATCGTGAACTGCCGCAAGAGGCGGGTGTCATGCAATGCCGCTTGTTGGGTTGCGCCGTGGAGGCTTGGAATGAAGCGGGTGAACCTGTGCACGGCGAAGTGGGTGAACTGGTGTGTGCACAGCCTATTCCATCCATGCCTTTGTATTTTTGGAACGACAAAAATAATGCGCGCTACTTGGCCAGTTATTTTGAAATGTACCCCGCGGGCCATGGCCGTAAACCAGGTGGTGGTGATGCAGATGCCACGTATGGGGGTGTTTGGCGGCACGGCGATTGGCTGCGAATTGGCGCGGCAGAGCAGGGCCAAAACGGCGGTGAAGGCTGTGTTATTTTTGGCCGCAGCGATGCCACCATCAACCGCCATGGTTTGCGCATGGGCACCAGCGAGCTTTACAGCGCGGTTGAAGCTTTGCCAGAAGTGATCGACAGCATGGTGGTTGATTTGGAATACTTAGGCCGTGAAAGCTACATGCCTTTGTTTGTGGTGCTAAGGGCCGGACTGACTTTGGACGCCGCCCTGAAAAATACCTTGAACAACGCCATCAAAACAGCACTCAGCCCGCGCTTCATTCCGAACGAAATTTTTCAAGTGTCTGAAATTCCGCGCACCTTGTCTGGCAAAAAACAAGAGCTGCCCATTAAAAAACTCATGCTAGGTCAAGCGCTAGAAAAGGTGGTCAACAAAGATGCGATGGCCAACCCTGCATGCCTAGATTGGTATGTTGATTTGGCAAAAAAACATTTGGCCAAATCGGCGTGACATGAAAAAAGCCAGTGTGAAAACACACTGGCTTTGTCAATATTCGAATTGCGCAATGAGCGCAGTCTCAAAATTAGTTTTTGTGCAAATCTGCGTTCAAACTGCCCCAGCTTTCGGTGCGAGGAATGACTTGCACCGCGCCTGATTGTGAATCGCGGCGGAACAAGATGCCATTGCGGCCAGACAACTCGCGCGCCTTGACCACGCTGCCATCGGGCATTTTGACGCGCGTGCCGCCAGTGATGTAGCAACCGGCTTCCACCACGCAATCGTCACCCAATGAAATGCCAATGCCAGAGTTGGCACCCAGCAAACAACGCTTGCCCACTGAGATGACTTCTTTGCCACCACCCGACAAGGTGCCCATGATAGAGGCGCCGCCGCCCACATCACTTTGATCATCGACCAACACACCCGCACTGATGCGGCCTTCAACCATGGAAGCACCCAGGGTGCCGGCGTTGAAGTTGCAAAAGCCTTCGTGCATGACGGTTGTGCCAGAGGCCAAGTGAGCACCCAAGCGAACGCGGTCCACATTGGCAATGCGCACACCGGAGGGCACCACGTAGTCAGTCATGTAAGGGAACTTGTCAACGGCTTTCACATCGAACACAACACGTGCTGCGCGAGCGCGCAGTCGTGCGTCTTGCAGTTGGTCCAAGGGGCAAGGGCCCATGGAGGTCCATGCCACATTGGCCAGCATGCCAAAGATACCGGCCAAGTTGGCTTGATGCGGTTTGACCAAGCGATGGCTGAGCAAGTGCAAACGCAAAAACACATCGTGCGTGTCCTTGGCGGGCTCTGCCAAAGTGGCGATGTTGGTTTTGACGGCCACCACATTGACACCACGCAATTCGCAAGGGCCCAGTGTTTTAACAAAAGCCTCACCCAAATGCGTTCGCGCATCGGTTTCGCTGAGAACGTGACTGCCGCTCTCTTTGACGCCTTCGGCCAATTCTGGGGTGGGGTACCAAGTGTCTAACACGGTACCGTCTTTGGCGATGGTGGCCAAGCCGTAGGCGATAGCGCCACTGTGAATCATGGGGGGGGTTTGCATGGCGGTGTCTAAAAAATCAAAAAAAGAGATTATCGGGCTTTGTGGGGCAGTTTGTCTTCAGCGCAACGCAGACATGTTCTTGGGGAAGCTTATCCCAGCGCCCCCATTCATTTGTAGACGCCACGACTATTTTATGACCGGCAAGTTCAAATTCACGGATCGGTCGCTAAAATGCTTCCATGAGCGCAACCCTCGAGCCCCTCAAGAAATCTTTCAAAGCCCAAATGCTAGAGGCCAGAGAGCAAGCGATTACAGCGTCTGTCAATCGACTTCTATCTGAAAAAGGCTTTGACGCCATGACGGTGGATGAGGTTGCTGCAGAAGTTGGAATTGCCAAGGCAAGCCTTTACAAGCACTTCAACAGCAAGGAAGAATTGGCTTGCGCCGCCATGGTACAGGCCATTCAAAAAGCACAAGCCTATTTAGAAGATCTCAATGCGCAATCTGCAGCCAACACGGAGGCAGAAGTAGAAGGCGAGCTGACCAGCGTCGCCTTGCACAAACTCAAGGCCTCCACACGCTGGACCTTGCAATTGAAACTGGCCGGGCAAATGCCAACCTTGCCTAGCCACAACTCTAGCTTGCGCGCCAGCCTCATGGCCAGCCGTCCCTACATGGATGGGCTGATGAAAGTGAGTGACCTGCTTGGCGCGTGGATTGTTCAAGCGCAGAAGGAGGGCTTTATCAATGCTGCCTTGCCGCCCATTACGGTGCTCTACACCTTGTATGCACGCGCTTGCGATCCGGTGGTGGAGTTTCTGAAAATGAGTGAACTTCACAGCAACGAAGAAATCATTGAGATGGTGATGACCACCTGTTTTGATGGCTTGATGGTCAGAAAAACGAAAACAAGCTAGACCGCCACACGCACTAATTTTTGTGGATCAAATCTGAGTTGCTCATTCTTGCGTGCATAGCCAAACGGATTGGCCAGCACACGACAACCTTGGTGAACATAATCTTGCGCGCAATGCAGATGGCCATGCAACCACACTTGGGCCTTGGGCATCAGGTGGTCCAGCGCATTGCAAAAACCAGCCGTGCCAGGTGTCAGGCCATAGCGCGGATCGGCACTTTTCAAGCTGGGCGCAAAGTGCGTGATCACCACTGTGGGGCCTTCAAAACTTTCTGACAGTGCGTTGCTTAGCCAGGCCTGATCGTCTTGCGCTTTGGCCCTCACGGCCGCTGACAAAAAGGGCTCACCATTCAAAGTGGTGCCCGTTTTGCGCAGGTAAAAATCAGCTGCGCGCTCTGCTTTCTGGCGTGCTTGGAGTTGTTGTGTGATGGGGCCACTCAGAGGCACCAAGGCTTCAAAATCGCTCCACAAGGTGCAGCCTATCAAGCGCACACCCTGTATCACAACAACCCGTTGATGCAAGAAAGTGATCTCCAGTCGCTCGCATGTCTCGCGCAGCCTTGCATCTGCTTCTTCAAAAGGCAAGCCGTCGTATTCATGATTGCCAGGCACAAAGAAAACGGGTACGGGCCATGCAGCCAAATCTTTGCGTGGTGAAAATCTAGCCAAACCAAAATCAGTGTCTTGTTGATCAAACAGCATCGAGCCGGTTTGGTAAGAGCCAATGTCTCCCGCCAGCACAAGCGCATCGGCCAGTGGCGAAATCTTTGGCACAAAATGCGGATGCGTTTCAAGGTGTAAATCAGAAAGCAATTGAATGTTCATGAGGGTCTTGCACTTTTAAAAACGTCGCGCGCAATGTCGATCAGCTGCTCTCTCAACCATCGGTGTTCGTTTTGCGCATGCTTGCGTCTGTGCCACACAGCATCCACATGCAAGGTGGGAACTTTGAAAGGCAACTCGCACATGAACAGTTCTTTGGCAATGCCTGTCGTGGGCACAAAATGTTTGGGCAAAACAGTGAGCAGATCGGAGTTGACAACCACGCGGCCCGCCGTGAAAAACTGATTCACGGTCATGACCACGCGCCGCTGTTTGCCAATCGATGCCAAGGCCTCATCGATAAAGCCATAGGGGCGACCTGAAAAACTCACAAGCAAGTGCCTTGCATTGCAAAACTCTTCCAAGCTGATGTTCTTTTGCGCCAAGGGATGTTTGCGGCGCATGACACACACATACTCACCGTCATACAAGCGCTGGTGCGCAAACGCAACCGCCTCGCCCGATTGTGCTTTTGCTGTGAGGTCTGCCAAGACAGCGGGAAAATAACCCAAAGCCATATCGGCAGTGCCATCGTTCAGCATGTTTCTTGGATCACGTGTGGTCAGCGGTAAAACTCGAATAGACACATTGGGCGCATGCTTTTCAAGCGCCTGACCCAAATTCCCCATCAACTCGGCTGCGGTGGCGTCGGCCATGGCCAAGACAAAAGAATTTCGGGCCTCACTGGGAATGAAGTGTTGAGGCACCAAGGCCGTTTGCAACTGATCGAGTGCGGCTCTCACATTGGGCCAAAGCAACAAGGCAAAAGGGGTGGGTGTGATGCCATGGCCATCGCGCCGAACCAGGTCGTCCCCAAGCGTTTCTCGCAGCCGCCGAAGTGAGTTGCTCACAGCGGGCTGCGTGATGGACAAATTGCGCGCCGCTTTGGTCAAGCTTTTTTCAGCCATGACTTCGTCAAAGACCCGAAGTAAATTCAGATCCAAGGTTCGGAAATTGGTTTGGACGGCCTCAATCATTTCCATTGTGAATGATAAGTATCATAAATATAAAGTTGAACAACACTAGAGTAAACCCTATGATTCGCAAATGGTCAAGCAAAAGATCCGTTTTATCCAACGCTTAAGCCTCATGAATTAGTTTTATGAACAAGGAAATCAAAATGAACCGCAATTCTGTCCACCTAGATTACCCCCTGACACACCCTGGCGTCGAGCGTGCCGAACAAGTCGCTGCCAACCTCAAGCGCTTGAGCGACAGCTTCAGCCCGACACGCACCTTGGCCGCCATTCTTTTGTCAGCCATCGTTGCGGCCTTTGTGGTTGTGGCCGATCAGATGATGGACACATGGGCTGATGGGCACTTGCTGGCAGCATGGGTTGCGCTTTGGGCGGTGGCATTTGCAGCCGTTGGCTTGTTTGCTGGCGTCTCCAAAACAATGGCCATTCAAGTGAAGCAGGGTTTGGACGCTTGGTCAGCCCGCATGGCGCAAAGCCGATCAGATGAGCGTTTGTGGGCCATTGCCCAAACCGATGCCCGCTTGATGTCAGAACTGCAAACCGCAATGAACCGCAGTGACGAAGAAGCACTATTTGGTGAAAAAAGCACGCAACGCAGAGTTGCTCGCATGTTGCAAAACCGCCAATACTACATTTGATCTGAGTTGCCAGCCGCTGTCTTTTGCGAAGCCAGATAAATGCCTGGCAAAATAAAAGCAGCGCCGACAGCGTGATGCCATCCCAAGGTTTCGCCCAAGAAGAGCCACGCCACCAAGCCGCCGTACAAAGGACCTAGATACAGGCTGGTAGCGACTCGGCTGGCGCCTAAGGTTTTTTGACAGAACCCGTAGGACCAGTAAGCGCCTACGCCTGGAAAAATTGCGGCGGCCACTACAAGTAGGCTGGCACCATCGCTCCATTCGGCATGCTGTGTCGCGGCCCATTCGGTGATTGCCAAGGGCAGCAAAACAAGGCTACCGGCAAAACAAGTGGCAGCCAACCTGGCTGTTGAGCTCAAGGGGCTTGCCCACTTTTTAAGCAGCAAAGCATAGGCGGCCCATGCGACCATGGCAATGACCACGAGGCCATCACCGAAGACCCAAACGACTTGTGACAGTGCTGCCCACTGGCCTTTGACAACCACGTGCAAAACGCCCAGCAAAGCAATGACAACCCCCAGAGACTGCCTCCAAGAAAACGACTCTTTCAGGCCGATAACCGCTCCGAGCGTAATTAAAACGGGCGATGCTGCGTAGATCAGTGCGATGTTGATGGCCGTGGTTGTTTCTGCGGCCCAGTAAACCCAAGCCCCGCAAATGAGCATGCCTAAAGTACCCAGCACCACATACTGTTTCCAAGCGCTCAATGTACTTTGACGTTCTTGCCAAAGCTCACTGCGCGCAATGAAGGCCAAAATAAGACCCGCTAAAAACCACCGACCCAATGCCAACACATGGGGGCTGATGATGCCGGGCGCGGTTTTGGCAACGACATAGTTCACCGACCACAAGGCCGGTGTGACCCAAATTAAAACTTGCGCTAGTTTTTCGCGCGAGGCAGCGGTAGTCAGACAGCCGCTAAGCGTTGAGCCAACGCCGCTTTGGTGTCAAGCAAGGCTTTGGGCATGTTGTAGGCCAACTGCTCAAAGTGTGTGTTGTGCAATTGGAGTTCTTGTTGCCATGCCGCTTTGTCGATGCTGGTGACCGTTTTGAACTGATCGGCTGAGAAGTTCAAACCGGTCCAATTCAACTCAGCATAGGTTGGCGTGATGCCGAAAATGGTTTCTTGGCCTTGTGCCTGACCTTCCAAGCGATCGATCATCCATTTCAAAACGCGCATGTTGTCGCCATAACCGGGCCAAACAAACTTGCCCGCTTCGTCTTTGCGGAACCAGTTGACGCAGTAGATGCTGGGCAGCTTGTGGCCACCGGCTTGCACCTTGGCGCCCACATCGAGCCAGTGTTGGAAATAGTCGCTCATGTTGTAACCACAGAAAGGCAACATGGCGAAAGGATCGCGGCGAACAACGCCCTGCGCGCCAAAGGCGGCGGCTGTGGTTTCAGAGCCCATGGTGGCAGCCATGTAAACGCCTTCTGTCCAATTGCGAGCTTCGGTAACCAATGGCACGGTGGTCGAGCGACGGCCGCCAAAGATGAACGCATCGATGGACACGCCAGCGGCATCGTCCCAAGCGGGGTCGAGGGCAGGGTTGTTGATGGCTGAAACTGTGAAGCGCGCATTGGCGTGAGCCGCTTTGGCGCCCGTCTCTTTGGCAATTTGAGGCGTCCAGTCTTTGCCTTGCCAGTCAATCAAATGATCGGGCAATTTGCCAGTGTCTTTTTCGATGCCTTCCCACCAAACGTCGCCGTCATCGGTCAAGGCCACGTTGGTGAAGATCACGTTTTTGTCCAAGCTGGCCATGCAGTTGGGGTTGGTGTGGTGGTTGGTACCTGGGGCCACGCCAAAGTAACCGGCTTCGGGGTTGATGGCCATCATCTTGCCGTTGGCTTGAGGTTTGATCCAAGCGATGTCGTCGCCGATGGTGGTGACTTTCCAGCCATCGAAGCCTTCAGGGGGCACCAACATGGAGAAGTTTGTTTTGCCGCAAGCGCTGGGGAAAGCAGCTGCCACGTGGTATTTTTTACCTTGTGGGTTGGTCACGCCCAAGATGAGCATGTGCTCGGCCAACCAACCTTGTTCGCGGCCCATGCTAGAGGCGATGCGCAAGGCCAAGCATTTTTTTCCAAGCAAGGCATTGCCGCCGTAGCCGGAGCCGTAAGACCAAATTTCACGGGTTTCAGGGTAGTGAACGATGTACTTGACGGTGGGGTTGCAAGGCCAAGACGTGGTGTCTTTGGCGCCGTTGACCAAAGGTGCGCCAACGGTGTGCAAGCAAGGCACAAACTCGCCATCGGTGCCAATCACGTCAAAAACAGCTTTGCCCATGCGTGTCATGAGCTTTTGGTTAACGGCCACGTAGGCGCTGTCTGTGAGTTCAATGCCGATGTGGGCAATGTGCGAACCCAAGGGGCCCATGGAGAAAGGCACCACGTACAGGGTTCGGCCCTGCATACAACCGTCGAACAATGGGTTCAAGGTTTGGCGCATTTCGGCGGGGGCCATCCAATTGTTGGTGGGGCCTGCGTTTTCTTTCTTTTCTGAGCAGATGTAAGTGCGGTCTTCCACGCGGGCCACATCGGATGGGTCAGAGCAAGCTAAAAAACTGCCGGGGCGCTTGGTGGGGTTGAGCTTTTTGAAGGTGCCGTTGCCTACCAAGAGTCGGCAAAGGCGATCGTATTCTTCTTCTGAGCCATCGCACCAGTACACATTGGCAGGCTTGCAAAGGGCCGCCATTTCTGCCACCCATGCAATCAGCTTGGGGTTTTTGACATAGGCGGGTGTGTTCAGGTTCAAGCCCTGCATCACGGGTGAGTTCATGGGGACAGCTCCAAAGTTTTAAAATCGTTTTTTGAAAAGACCGACTCTTGCACCCTGTGCTCAGAAATGGACCTTTTCAAAAAACGACAAGCGGGCTTGTAACCGACCCGTAACCAGAGTTGAATTTTAAAGACGATGGCAAGAAAAGGGCTGTGAAAAATTTTAAATCCCTTCTAAATGTATGCAAAACTTGCATAACCTTTGGGTGGGTGAAAAGCGTTTCGAATTTTCTGGAAAAAAAACCCGCCTGCAATTGCGGCGGGTTGTGTCGGGCTAGCTTCAGATTAAGCCAGTGCCGCTTTGACTTTAGGCCATGAAAACGGCAATGAACGCCAGCAAGAAGATGAGAACAGCGCCAACGACGGGGATGACGACGGGGATGTGTTTAACGACGGCTTCAACAGGATCTTGAGATTCGTGAGAATCATTGTGTGCGGACATGAGAAAACCTCAGTTAGTTTAGCCCGCTATTTTAGCTGAACTCGGCACACTTGCAAGACTTCTTGGCCGTAGGCTTCGAGCTTTTTGGCCCCAATGCCACTGATACCGTTCAAGTCATTGAGCGTCTGGGGAGCTGCACTGGCAATCAATGCCAAAGTGGCGTCGTGGAAAATGACATAGGCCGGTAAATTGTGTTCTTTGGCAACCTCTGCGCGCCAAGCCTTTAAGTTGATGTACCTCACCAAAGCCTCTTGGCTTAAATTGGCAGCGGCTGGCCCAGGTGCTTGAGACTTGCGGCTTCGTTTTTCAGCTTTCTGACTCACAGACTCTCGCAAGAGCACACTGATTTCGCCGCGCAAAACCGCCCGTGAGCCCTCTGTCAATTGCAGCGTGTTGAAGACTTGGCCCTGCACATTCAAAGCGCCCATGGCGATAAGTTGTCTTAAGACGCCGCGCAATTGAACTTCGCTGAAATTGGCGCCGATGCCAAAAGTGCTTAGCTTTGCGTGGCCAAATTGAGATATTTTTTCGGTAGATTTGCCGCGCACGATGTCCATGATGTGGCCAGAGCCGAACGAAAAGCCACTGTGTTGTTCAGCGCGAAACACCGTGGAAAGTAATTTTCGAGCGGCATCGGTGCCATCCCAAACGGCGGGTGGATTTAAGCAGTTGTCGCAGTTGCCGCAAGGCTCGCTGGCTTCGTCGAAATAAGACAAAAGCCGAACACGTCGGCAGTCTGTGGCTTCGGCCAGCGCCAACAAAGCGTCGAGTTTGCCGCGCATGACCTGTTTGAAGCTTTCTTCAGCAGGGCTTTCGTCAATCATGCGCCTTTGGTTGACGACATCTTGCAGGCCGTAGGCCATCCACGCGTTGGCACCCAAGCCGTCGCGCCCAGCGCGTCCGGTTTCTTGGTAATAACCTTCGATGTTTTTGGGCATGTCCAGATGCGCAACAAATCGAACATCGGGTTTGTCAATGCCCATGCCAAAAGCAATGGTGGCCACCATGACAACACCCTCATCTCGCAAAAATCGATCTTGGTGTTTTTGACGAATGGCCGCGTCTAAGCCCGCGTGATAGGGCAGTGCATCGATGCCAGTTTGGGCCAACATTTCGGCCACTTCTTCAACGCGTTTGCGCGACTGACAATAGACCACACCCGCTTCACCTTCGTGCTCACGCTCAATGAATCGAAGCAATTGTGCCGAGGCATCCTTTTTCTCAACAATGGTGTACCGAATGTTGGGCCGATCAAAGCTGCTGATGAAAAGCTGGGCGTCTTCAAGCTGAAGACGCTCAATGATGTCGGCGCGGGTTAGGGCATCGGCTGTGGCCGTGAGTGCGACCCTTGGCACCCCTGGAAAGCGCTCGTGCAAGACCGTTAGGCTTCGGTATTCAGGCCGAAAATCGTGACCCCATTGGCTGACGCAATGGGCTTCATCGATGGCAAATAAACTTAACAAACCTTGCGCATAAAGGGCATCCAATTGCGCTAAAAATCGGGGTGTATTGATGCGCTCTGGCGCTGCATAGAGCAACGTAACCTCGCCCCGGCGCAAGCGCTGTTCGATGGTTTGAGTTTCTTCTGGGGAGAGAGTGGAATTTAAAAAAGCAGCACTGACGCCCGCCTCGTGCAAGGCACCGACTTGGTCGTGCATGAGTGCAATGAGGGGCGAGACCACAATGGTGATACCTTGCCCTGCGCTTTGTCTGGCAATGGCCGGTATTTGATAACACAAGCTCTTGCCGCCGCCGGTTGGCATGAGCACCAAGGCGTCGTGGCCGCTGGTGACATGCTCGATGATGTTGCGCTGAGGCCCCCTAAACGACTCATAGCCAAAGACTTCACTGAGGATGCTCAGAATATTGGGTGAGGTAAGGACTTCGGTAGACACGGCATGTATTGTCTCCGAAGCGCCGGCGTGCTTTTGAAACCTGCACGGCCAATTTCAAGGTATTTGATTGCAAATGGCTTCAAGCGCCACTTATGTTTTTTACAATAAGGGTATGAAACCTTTGAACTACACCCGCGCCCAAGCCCTGCCAGCCATTCTGGAAAAACGCATTGCCATTCTCGATGGCGCCATGGGCACCATGATTCAGCGCTTCAAATTGAGCGAGGCCGATTACCGTGGTGAGCGCTTCAAAGACTTTCCCAAAGACGTCAAGGGCAACAATGAACTGCTCAGTCTCACACGCCCTGATGTGATTGGCGATATTCACGAAGGCTATTTGGCGGCTGGCGCCGACATGATCGAAACCAACACCTTTGGCGCCACCACCATTGCGCAAGAAGATTACAAAATGGCCGACTTGGCCATTGAAATGAACCGCGCTTCTGCGGCCTTGGCGCGCGCTGCCTGCGACAAGTTTTCCACACCCGACAAACCCCGCTACGCCGTGGGCGCCTTGGGCCCGACGCCTAAAACCGCCAGCATCAGCCCCGATGTCAACGACCCCGGTGCACGCAACGTCGATTTTGAGTCTTTGCGCAAAGCCTATTACGAACAAACGCAGGCCTTGGTGGAAGGCGGCGTGGATGTGTTGTTGGTGGAAACCATCTTTGACACGCTCAACGCCAAAGCGGCGCTTTTTGCCATTGAAGAATATTTTGAAAACAGTGGTGAGCGCTTGCCCCTCATCATCAGTGGCACCGTGACCGATGCCTCGGGCCGGATTTTGAGTGGCCAAACCGTCACGGCGTTTTGGCACAGCGTGCGTCATGCGCGTCCTTTGGCCATTGGCTTGAACTGCGCTTTGGGCGCCACCTTGATGCGCCCCTACATTCAAGAGCTGGCCAAAGTGGCGGGCGACACCTTCATCAGTTGCTACCCCAATGCCGGCTTGCCCAATCCCATGAGCGATACCGGCTTTGATGAGACGCCCGAAGTGACCAGCCGTTTGTTGCATGAGTTTGCAGCAGAGGGCTTGGTGAACATTGTGGGTGGTTGTTGCGGAACTACGCCAGATCACATTGGCGCTATTCAGAAAGCAGTGGGGCCGTTGGCGCCTCGGGGATTGCATACTGGGGCGTTTTACAAAGAAGCGACGTGAACAAACTGATTTAGCTGGTTAAAATACGCACATTCCCAAGGAGCGTTGCAGCCCGCCAGCCATTTCGGCCGCGGGTCAGGCTTGGGGCTCAATGCGGGGCTTGACCCCCTTTCTATTGCAAACCACGCTCACCTGCGATTCAAGGGGTGAGTTTTGTTGTCTGCTTCAGTTTCTAATTCTGTCTCTCCACTCAAACTGTCTGGTCTAGAGCCTGTCTCTATTAGCACCGACTCTTTGTTTGTGAACATTGGTGAGCGCACCAACGTCACAGGCTCTAAAGCATTTGCCCGCATGATTTTGAATGGCGAGTACGAGCAAGCTTTGGCCGTGGCCCGGCAGCAAGTTGAAAACGGCGCGCAGATTATTGACATCAACATGGACGAAGCCATGTTGGACAGTCAGGCGGCCATGGTTCGATTTTTGAACTTGATTGCGTCTGAGCCCGACATTTCCCGAGTGCCCATCATGATCGACTCTTCCAAATGGAGTGTCATTGAAGCGGGTTTGCGTTGCATTCAAGGCAAGGGCATTGTCAATTCCATTAGCATGAAAGAGGGCGTGGAAGGCTTTAAGCAACAAGCGCAACTCATCAAGCGATATGGTGCGGCGGCGGTGATCATGGCTTTTGATGAAAAAGGCCAAGCCGATACTTACCAACGCAAAATTGAAATTTGCGAACGCGCTTACCGCGTGTTGGTGGACGAGGTGGACTTTCCGCCCGAAGACATCATTTTCGACCCCAACATTTTTGCCATTGCCACGGGCATTGAAGAACACGACAACTACGCTGTCGATTTCATTGAAGCTACGCGTTGGATCAAACAAAACTTGCCCGGCGCCAAAGTGTCGGGCGGCGTGTCCAATGTGTCTTTTAGTTTCCGCGGCAACGACCCCGTGCGCGAAGCCATTCACACGGTGTTTTTGTACCACGCCATTCAAGCTGGCATGGACATGGGCATTGTGAATGCCGGCATGATGGGCGTGTACGACGAGCTCGAACCTGATTTGCGCGAACGCGTTGAAGATGTGGTTTTGAATCGCCGCCCCGATGCGGGTGAGCGCTTGGTGGAAGTGGCCGAAAACGCCAAGGGCGCGGCCAAAGACGACTCCCAAAAACTCGCGTGGCGCGGCACGCCTGAGGCGCCAGTCACGGTGTCGGCGCGCTTGTCCCATGCCTTGGTGCATGGCATCACCGACTTTATTACCCAAGACACCGAAGAGGCGTACCAAGAAATTTTGGCCAAGAACGGAAGACCTTTGCACGTGATTGAAGGCCCGCTCATGGACGGTATGAATGTGGTGGGCGATTTGTTTGGTCAAGGCAAAATGTTCTTGCCGCAAGTGGTCAAGTCTGCGCGCGTCATGAAGCAAGCCGTGGCGCACTTGGTACCTTACATTGAAGAAGAAAAGCGTCAGCAAGAAGCAGCCGGTCAGGATGTGAAATCTAAAGGCAAGATTGTGATTGCCACCGTCAAAGGCGACGTGCACGACATTGGCAAAAATATTGTCACTGTGGTGCTTCAGTGCAATAACTTTGACGTGGTCAACATGGGCGTGATGGTGCCATGCCACGAAATTTTGGCCAAGGCCAAAGAAGAAAATGCCGACATCATTGGCTTGTCGGGCCTCATCACCCCCAGCTTGGAAGAGATGCAGTACGTGGCCAGCGAAATGCAAAAGGATGCACATTTCCGTTTGCGCAAAATGCCTTTGCTGATTGGGGGCGCCACCACCAGCCGTGTGCATACCGCCGTCAAAATTGCACCGCACTATGAAGGCCCGGTGGTCTATGTGCCCGATGCATCGCGCAGTGTGAGTGTGGCGCAAGGTTTGTTGTCAGACCACGCCGCCACCTACGTGAACGAGCTCAATGCCGATTACGCCAAAGTGCGTGAGATGCATGCCAACAAAAAACAAACACCCATGTGGCCACTGGCCAAAGCGCGTGGCAACAAAACGGCGCTTGATTGGACTGCCTTCAAATCGCCCACACCTAAATTCATTGGCCGCCGTGTTTTCAAGAATTTCGATTTGGCCGAACTGGCGCGCTACATCGATTGGGGTCCTTTCTTTCAAACTTGGGATTTGGCCGGCCCTTACCCCGCCATCTTGAAAGACGAAGTAGTAGGCGTTGAAGCGCAAAAAGTTTTCAACGATGCTCAGAAGATGTTGCAAAAAATCATTGAAGGCCGATGGATCACGGCGCATGGTGTGATGGGCTTGTACCCTGCCAACAGCGTCAACCACGATGACATTGCTTTGTATGCCGATGAGGCGCGTGAAACTGCTGTGCTCACATGGCATGGCCTGCGCCAACAAACAGAAAAACAAACCGGCAAACCCAGCCGCTGCTTGGCAGATTTTGTGGCGCCACATCTGGATGCAAAAGGCAAACCCACTCAGTTAAAAGACTACGTGGGTGTGTTTGCTGTCACGGCCGGCATCGGCGTAGAAAAGCGCGAACAAGCTTTTGAGGCTGCGCACGACGATTACAGCGCCATCATGCTCAAAGCCTTGGCCGACCGATTTGCAGAAGCTTTTGCTGAATGCATGCACGAGCGTGTGCGCAAAGATTTGTGGGGCTATGCCGCGCATGAGAAAGCCGGGTTGGAAGAATTGATTGCCGAAAAATACCAAGGTATCAGGCCCGCACCAGGCTACCCCGCATGCCCTGATCATTCTGTGAAAAAACAAATGTTCGAACTACTGCAGT
>Ga0209768_10000063_pt1 | contig 63198 bp, 115 predicted proteins | sample LauGreSBDMM110SD_3_FD_187564 | JGI IMG/M metagenome (GOLD analysis project Ga0209768, IMG submission 187564) | Freshwater lake microbial communities from Lake Michigan, USA - Sp13.BD.MM110.SD (SPAdes) (version 2) | ecosystem: Environmental > Aquatic > Freshwater > Lake | place: Lake Michigan... | reverse complement strand
TAAAGGAAGAATTAAATCTTTAATAGAAAAGAATAAAGGTGATGAGTTTCACTTTGTTGTAGAAGATAAAAGTGTTAAAACTGTTAAAGAGTTTGGACCAGAAAATATTAATTCTGAGTTAGTTGGTCAATCAATTATTATTTGTGATGGTCCTTGGTTGGCTCAATTTAATGAAGATGGAACAATAGATGTAGTAATTGAAACAAATGAATCGTTACCTCGTCAAAAATCAGTAGACCAATTAAAAAGAGTTATGAAGATGTCAGCTAAGACTGATATTGGTAACAGAATCTCTGATATGAATAAACAAGGTGCCAATATTCAATATATTCAAAATCCTATTGATTCCGGTATTGAATCATATGAAGACTTCGAAAAGAAGAATAAATCATTTGTGCCTTCTTGGAACTTAAAAAATTTATTAAGTCCATTCTCAGGTGAATCAAAAAAGAAGAAATAATTATGAGATACTTAAAAACATTTGAATCATACGGAAAACCATCAGATATTCATGAAGATATCGCTTTAAATATATTACCAGAATTACAAAAAATTCAAGCCGAAAAAGGTTACTATACAGTAGAAGAATTCGAAGCTTATATGAAAGAAAGAGGAGCTGATAATATTATGATTGATTCGGTTATGAGTTATTTAGTAGGAATGGATTTTGGATTTGATAAAGAACCTGAAGAAGAACTTCCAGAAGGATGGGAAGATGAATTAAAATTAGTAAAAAAAGATTAATATGAAAAAAAAAGATTAATATGAAAAAGGAAGAAATAATACACAACGTAAATTTAACTAATGCTGCTTACTTTAAATCAACTGAGATTGATTGGAAAGGTTTAGGTATTAAAAAAGTAACCTGGATGAATGATAGTAAAACCGATACTCAAGGATTTACAGCACTTAGTAGTGATACTCTTTATATTGTTTGGAGAGGTAGTTCTTCACCAAAAGATTTCTTAAAAGATGCTCAAGTTAAAAAAGTAAACTTTGTAGAACCAGGTGAAAAAGTTCATAATGGTTTTTACACAGCATTTGAATCTGTTAAAGAAGATTTATATAGTTCAATCAATTATATAATTTCTAATAAATTAGATAAAATAAAATCTGTTGTTATTTGTGGACATAGTTTAGGAGCAGCTCTTACAGTTATATCATCTTATATGATTTGTAAAGATTTTCCACAGATTGCTCACTTAGTTAAAAATGTAACTATTGGATGTCCAAGAGTTGGTAACTCTATATTCAAAGATAATTATAATAAATTAGTTCCTAAGAGTATTAGAATAGTTAATGATAAAGATTTAGTTACGAGAATACCTAAAATTGGATACACACATATAAATGAAGGTATCACACTTAATGAAAAAGGAGAAGTAATAACTTATTCCTCACTTAATCCTTTTAGACACGTTGTTGAAATATTCTTATCAGATGTCACTGGTGAAGCCATTAAGGACCACATGGTTGATAACTACTTAAAGGTTATAGACAAATGGGATGGAATAAATAATTAAAATTTTAATTATTTTAAACCTAAGTCATTTATCTTATGGTCTCTTATAGACTTAGCATCAAACTTTTTGATTCTACCTAATATAGTTGTATAATTATATAAATAGTTATCACATCCACAACCACAACTATCACCTGCACTTCTTACTTTAACTAAATCCTCTTCTATAAAAGTCTTTTGCTCAGACCAATCATAACCATCATGATAGTAGTCACTATTCTTATTACAGAATTTAACGTAATGTTCAGCTTTCTTTATAGTATTAAATATAATCATATCTTAAAAATAAAAAAGGTATTGATTCGCCCTTTAGGAACCCGAAGGTTGTGAAGGCCCGGAAGCACCCACGCTCGCTCAATACCGTTGCGAAACAAACAGAGTGGTGAGATCATGTTTGAAAGTTTCCCTTATTCTCACATAAGGTGACTCGTGCAGCAAAACCCGAAAGTTCTGGTCGGAGCCAATTTATAATCCTAATTGTTCAATTTTCTTGTTTCTGTTATATTGTTCAAATAAAACAGGTTTAATATTTTCTGATATAAAATATTGACAAATATCATCTGGGATAACAATGTTTAATACTTTTTCTAACTCCATGATAAACTCAACACAGTCTAGTTCATCTAAACCCTGGTCAAAATATGTTTTATTAAAGTCTATTGTAGTTCCTATTTTATACTCAAAAACTTCAGTTAGTATTGTAGTAGTTACTTTTACTATATCTGGGCATCTTTGTATTATTTCTTCTATTGTCATGTGTTTAATCAAAGATAAGGATTATAATTTAAATCGTAAAGTTAATTTATGGTTTAGTCCAAATTACATCACCATTTAATTTAATACAAGTTATATCAGCTTTGTTTGGTGATAAGGTGCTATCACTAATAATTTTTAAGGATTCACCATTTAAACAAGGACTTGTAAAATCAAGTATTACTACTTTTTGACCAACTGTTAATCTATTAGGTCTACATGTACCAACAAATTTATTAATCATGTGATTCATTAGTTTTGATTTTTGTTCTCCTGTAAGAGAGTCGGTGTAAAGTATAGTATATTCTGATATATCAATACCTATTAACTTTTTTAGTTTGTTTATTAGTTTCATTGAGTATTATTATTTCTATTATTTATTAAAAAATTTATTTCCTTTAATATGAAAAATCAATTTAGAAAGATAATATATACAATATAAAAAAATAAGTAATATGAAAAATATAAAACTATTCAAAGAACATTCAGAAGAAATGCCTGATGGATACACATCAAATGAAATGCCTGCTGGATACACACCGAATACTGGTAAATTTAATTTTGATTCAGACAATAAATCTATAACTATAGATACTATTAAATCAGCTATTATTGAAGCTATGATGGATCATAATGAAGAAGTAGATGCTGAAAGCGCTATATTTACAGAGGGTATTAATAGTCTAGCAGAAAAGATTATGTATAATTTCCAATATACATTATCTTATTTATCTGAAAACTATGAAGGTGAAATTAATGATATATTATCATTAGATGAAAATTATTAATCTTTAGAATAACATTCTTTAAAACCTCTTTAATAGAGGTTTTTTTATTTTAAATAACTTTAATATATACAATAATGAAATACTTACAAAGTAAGAGTGTTTTCGAACACTTAAAGATATGGGAAGAGTTTAATGATTCAGTTGATATCATAGTGAAAAATGTAAAAGAGATTCTATTTGATTTTTCTGATGATGATAATGAAGTTTCAGTCAGAAGTGATTTTCAGAAGAGTGAAGGTGGCTACAGAAGTGAAAATCGATCACCTTTACAAAACTTAACAACCATCATAGTTACTATTAGGAATAAAACCAAACAATTAGACTCAGAAACCTTTATCAGATTATTTACTTATATGAAAGAATCAGAATATAAATGTTTTTATATTTTCTGTCCAGATAGTGATTCTGAAAAAATATACATTGATGAGAGAATAAACATTGTTGATAGTATCAATTTTGTTATAGATGAAATCAATGAATGTAGAAATTTAGAAATGAGATTCTTGCAGGTATTAACTGACTAAGAAAAAATTGATAAATTAAATTAATATATAGAGTATGAAAAATTTATTAATATTTGAAGATTTCACTGAAGTTCTTTTATTAGAAAAGAATATTCCTACCAATCCAAGTCTTTGGTCTCAATGTAAAGCCTCAGCAAAATCTAAATACGATGTTTGGCCTTCAGCTTATGCTTGTGGGTTTGCAGCAAAGAAGTATAAAGCAGCTGGTGGTAAATGGAAAAAACAGAAGAAAAAGAAAAGAAAGTAAATGGAACATTTATTATTATTCGAACAGTTTATATTAGAAGAAAAAAAACCTAAAGGTGGACTTGATAAATGGTTCAAAGAAAAGTGGGTTGATATATCTAAGACCAATGCTGATGGTACACATCCTCCGTGTGGTAGAGAAGACGCTGATAAGGGAGCTTATCCTAAATGTAGAAAAGTAAGAGTGGCTGCCAGAATGACAGATAAAGAGAAAAAAGCTTCAACAAGAAGAAAAAGAAAAGTTGAAAAAGAAGGTTCTAAAGGCAGTGGTAGAAAACCCAACTACGCTAAATAAGTAATGAGAAAGTTTTCTAAGATAATAGAATCAAAAGAATATGATATCTCAAAGTCCATTGAAGATATATTCATAGAGTTTAAAGATATGGGGTTCACTTTTAAAATACAAGGAATCGAATCTCACTTTTCAATTAGCCTAACAGGTGATGATAAAGTTGATAATATGGAGTGTATCAGAGAATTGTTTACTGCCGATAAAAGGATGGATGATATTGGCTTAGAATATGTTAGTTCAAAATATATTCTTTTAGGTGGTATGTTTGATGATAAAACATCCAGAATAGATCTTAAGTATAGATTAATCGGTTCGACTCCAAAAACTGATGATATAAAAACGTGGAAAGAATTTAAATTATATTGTGAAAATGTTTTAGGCATAGATGGTATACATTCAGATGATTTTAGAATAGAAGTTTTTGGTAAACACAATTGGTTAGATAAATGTCCTGATGGATATGAAGGATTTTATATTGACTATGGACAAAGCCCTAGCTTCGATAGACCAGAGTTCACACAAACTAAAAAAGATGAATTCATAAGTAAATACCCAAAATATAAAGAGTTCTTTGATAAATACTTAGATTATGGTGTTGATTGGAATTTAATTCATAAACAAGGTGAGTGGAAAACCAGAGTTGATAAAGTAACACCTAATATTTACCCAATACCTTTTAACAAAGAAGGTTTAGAAGTAGTAAAGAAATTAATGGAAATAACCGGTCAAAATTAAAACGTTTAAGATTTATTTCTTTTTTTAGCAAAAGCCATTGCTGCTTCTCTAACCCATTGACCATCTTCTTTTGCTTTTTTACAAGCATCAATTCTTTCTTTATTACAAGGTCCATTACCTGAAATAACTTGATGAAATTCACTCCAATCAATATCTCCTGATATCCAATGACTTGTTTCTTCACACCAATATAAATCTTTATCTGGTATAGTTAGACCTATCAATTCGGCTTGTTTAACTGTAACATCTATAAATTGTTGACGTAGTTCATCATTAGTATGTCGTTTTATCTTCCATTTAATAGACTGCTCAGTATGTTTAGAATCTTTGTCAGGTGGCCCAAACATCATAAGTGTTGGCCACCAAAATCGATTAAAAGCATCTTGAACCATTGACTTTTGTTGTAAAGTTCCCGTAGCTAAGGTATTAACTATCTCAAAACCTTGACGTTGATGAAATGATTCTTCTTTACATATTTTAACCATTGCTCTAGCATAAGGCCCATATGAACACCTACATAAAGGAACCTGATTCATAATAGCAGCTCCATCAACAAGCCATCCAATAACTCCTATGTCAGCCCAACTAAGTGTAGGATAATTAAAGATAGAAGAGTATTTAGATATTCCACTATGTAAGTCATCAATAGTCTTTTCTCTATCAGCTCCTAATGTTTCAGTGGCACTATAAAGATAAAGACCGTGTCCTGCTTCATCTTGAACTTTTGCTAGTAAAACGGTTTTTCTTCTAAGATTAGGAGCTCTTGTAATCCAATTACCTTCTGGAAGCATACCAACAATTTCAGAGTGAGCATGTTGAGATATCTGACGAATTAAGGTTTTACGATATTCATCTGGCATCCAATCGTTTGGTTCGATTTTAATTTCATTATCAATCTTTTGTTGAAATCTTAGATTAAGTTCTTCAATTTTGTTTTTTTCCATATTGGTATTAATTGAATTACTTTTTAGAAGTATACTTCATATTAGGCTTTACTATAAGTTCATTATAAAGCTTAGGATTAACAATACATTGACCATCAACTCTATTGCTTATTTTAGCCATTAAAGGATTTAGCTCTTCGTCTTTACACATATCGTATAGTTTTATTATCTTCTTTATAACTTTATTGGATTCGAAATTAAGCTTTTTCTCCCAATATAAAAAGAACTCATCAGTATTATTAAAAATTCGTTTACCAACATACTTCTTAAAGAACTCAGTGTCTTTACACTACCAAGTATCTTCATTTCAAGATCTCTCATCTTTTGTAATTTTGGATCACCTAATCTTAAGATACCTGACATTATTTCAGCTGATTCACCAACCATCATTCTATATGTTACATCTAATGCCGACTCGACAACTTCTTCATCAGTTTCATCTGTTAAGTCAGAAAACAAACTTCTAACCTTTTCAATGTCCTTAAGTAGCTCTTTCTTTAATCCATCATAAGTGAAATTCTTAATAGTGATAAGATTTTTATATGTAGAGTTTTGTTGTAAGAACTCTTTGAAATCTGATTTAGTTATATCTGATGTTACCAGTTCACCAGCTATTTCAGTTGGTCTTACCAAACTTTCTGTTTTTGATATCACATATAAATAATAAATAAATTCATCGATTGCTTCAAATCCAGTTCTTATATTAGACCAAGTTTGATAATCAACTATATCTTCTAAGAAGGATTTACCAAACATATACTTATCATAAACATGTTTTAACTCATGTGAAAGGACACCAATTGTATGAGACCTATCTTTAATTAAGTAATCACAGATATCACTAAACTTAGCATCATTAGATATGGCAAAATTAACTCTCATATCGATCTTATCAATTAAAGTCTTGTCATAATAAAGTTTATATTTCTCTTGTCTATCTGGCATATTTGAAACACCCCAAGATATTACATCAACTTTATCTTTTTCTAAAGATATAGCTGGTAATAATCCTACTTGTAACTCGACTGAATTAAATTTCAAATCTGATACTTCAATTGTAATCGGTAAGTTAATTTGATATTCACCATCAAAACCATTTGATATCATATCTGATATAGTTGTATCATCTTCACTTCTTTTTTCAAAGTCAGAAAGAATTAAATTATATAGATTGGTTGCTGAAGTAATAATGTTATCAGGAACACCCATCTTTTCATTAATAAAATCTACATACTTTTTAATAATCATAGATTATATATTAATTTATAAAAGCAGGTTGGAGTCTACTTGCTTACATTCTATAAAGAATGTTAGTCACTTGTCTATACCCGAAACCCAATACAAAGATAAGGAATTTCGGGGTATCTACCAAATTTAGATTATTTGTTTATTATCGCTTTAAGTCTTTTAATCTCTTGCATCACATCATTACTTAACTCAATCTTGGACATCATTGATAGGTCCACCATTTGACTATAAAGGATTGTGATTAACAAGTCTTTTGCTTGGTCTTTACTCATTACAAAATATCTTTACTCAATATCATTGGTGAGCCATCTTTATGTGAAAGGATTTGATAATGTGTTCCTTTATCTTTAACAATAAGATTTTTCTTTTCTAAGCTCTTATACTTAGCGTAAACATAATCTTTTACTTTTTGTTCAACTTCTGGTGTCATTTTTTCGTTTTCCATATACTTTTTAGCTTTTGATTGTTAATAATAAACAAATATAGTAATAAATTTTAAATAAAATCAAAAAATATCATTTTTTTAGTAACTTTTCTTGACTTTTTACGTTTATATAGTATATTTATATTATATGAGAAACACTACAAAAATTACCCAATCAATCACTAACCGTGATTCAGAGTCTTTTGATAAGTATCTAAAAGACATCAACCCTAAATCAATGATTACTCCTGAAAGAGAAGTCGAACTTGCCAATCAAATTAAGCTTGGTAATCACCGTGCTAAAAACGAATTAATCGAAGCTAATCTACGTTTTGTTATTAGTGTTGCTAAACAGTATCAAAATAGAGGTTTAGATATCTCTGACTTAGTTAGTGAAGGAAACATCGGACTTATCAAAGCCGCTGAGAAGTTTGACGCAACTAAAGGTATTAAATTTATTTCATATGCAGTATGGTGGATTCGCCAATCAATACTACAATCATTAGCTGATAACTCAAGAACAATAAGACTTCCTCTTAATCAAATAAACTCCCTAAATAAGATAAGAGAATGTCAATCTAAATTAGAACAATCATTAAATCGAGTTCCTACTTCATTAGAATTGTCAAACGAATTAAATTTGGATTTAGATAAAGTAGAGTTAAGTTTACAGTCTTCTCAATATGTTAAGTCATTGGACACTCCGGTTTCTTTTGATGAGGGAAGTATGACTATATTAGATACTATAAGTTCTGATTCACAAACTGATGAGATGTGTCAGGTAGACTCTTTAAAATCAGAAGTAAAGAACTTACTTAATCGTTTAAGTAGTAAAGAACGACAGGTTATTGAAATGTCATTTGGTATTGGTGTTAGAGAAATGTCATTATCTGAGATATCTGAAGTGATTGGTGTTGGAGTTGAAAGATGTCGTCAGATTAAGAAATCAGCTATTGCTAAATTAAGATAATAAATTTATTTTTTATCTTTAACAAAAGATTTGTAATCTCTTACATGTTTCATATCTTATATATTATTTTAATGAAACTAAAAAGATTAAAGAGTTTTTCAATAAAGGCTTTTTCTATCTATTTGTTCAGGTCAGGATTCAACAAAAGTTAATTGTATTTGATTTATTAATCTACCGTCTTCTATAGACTCTAATAAAACCTTTCTATCAACTGGCCATCTATCAACTAAGAACCTATCAGCAGGTCCCATATACTCACAACGATGACATACGGTCTTCATTGTTAGATTATAATTATCCTCTATATCATCTGATAAACAATTTGGACACCCTACATAATACTGCCACATATCATTCCACATCCAGGAATGATGCCTTACGCCTTCTAAATTCAAAAACATAAACACCTTCTCCATTTCCATTAGGATTAATCCACATCCTTCTAAATAATCTATCACATCAAATAAACATTCTTCTATCTTAAATCTGCCAGTATTTCTAATATCTATCTTAATATATCCAACATTACTATTGGGAAAGACCCAACTACCTTCATTAACTTTGACCTTAATATCTTTATCAGAATAATCAAATAACATATCTTCAATAAGACTAATATCATAAGTCGTATTCTCAAATAATTTATATGTCTTTAACCTTTTCATCTATTTCTAAACTTAATTACACACTGTGTTCTTAGATTAAGATAACTATTAATATCAGAAATGCCACGATTACACAACAATTCTCCGTCATGCATAGGGAACTGATAGGCATCGTTGTCGATTATATACCCCTCACTTTCTAAATAATCTTTAATAGTTAGTATAACATCTGATATGTTTTCAAATTTGATACTCATTGGCATGTCTTCTAATCTAATCGAACCGTGACGTATATTACTTTGCTCAATTGGTTTCCAAATAGTAATACGAATAAACAAAACTCCATCACTTCTTCTTATAACAGCATTATGTGAAATATCTAAAAAGTCTAACTCCTTTAGCATTTCTTTAACAATAGATAAACACTCTTCTGCTTTGAATAAAGAACTATTCTCAAATAATTTAAATGATTTTATCTTTCTCATCTTATAAACCACATTTCTACTTTACTCTTAACAGTATCGAATTGAACACTACCCGATGTAGATATAATAGGACATCCATTATAAGCCAGTGTGCCTTTATTTTTATGCCATTTAAATCCCTCAGATTCTAAATACTCCATAACAGGCACTATAACATCTTTAACATCATCCCAAGTATAAGAAGGTTTATAATGATAATCACCTTCAATCTTAATAGCCTTCTTCCATAAATTAATTACAATAATCTCAGGTGATTGATTTAGGTCCTCAAGCTGGTTAACAATATCAACCCTTCTTTCAATATCTAAAAAGTCTAACTCTAATAACATATCCTTTATAACAGATACAATGTCTTTAACATCATCTAAACTCTCAAACAACTTGAATGACTTAATCTTTTTCATAGAGTTATATATTAATATATAGAATATTAAAATAAATTATAATATATGCCAATAGGAGATATATATCAAGGTGGAATAATAGTTTACATTCTACAACCAGGTGACTTAAATTATAGTGCCTTAACAGAAAAGGGTATTATAGTTTCTGCTAGTGACGTTTCTAGTGGTGTTCAATGGTATAACGGTTCATACGGAGTTAAAACATCTGCTAATGATAAACTAGTTAGAACAGGAAGTAGTAACACCACAAAGATAGTTACTACACAAGGTGCTGGATCTTATGCTGCACAAGTTTGTCAAGATTTAAGTTTAAACGAATATACTGATTGGCAACTACCATCTATTGAAGAATTAAAGATATTATATTCAGCTAGAAGTTTAACTGGAGCATATTGGAGTTCTACTGAGTTTGAAGCCGGTTGGAACTATGTAAGAGTAGTAAGTGATGGTCAAGAAGGATCTAGATCGAAAAATGTAATTCTTAAAGTAAGAGCAATTAGATATTATTAATTATAATATATAATAAATGAAATTAAAAAACTTATTATTCGCAGCACTTACATTACTAATTAGTTGTAATGTTTTATCTCAAAACAGAAAACTGTATGAGTTATCTATGATTAATTCTATCAGACCTGATAGTTCTAAAATCTATTACGACTTGGTCGAAATTAATGACTCTAATCAAAATCTTATTAGAAAGACTATTAATTCAGAAGAGTATATCTTAGTATGCACCTGGAAACAAAACGTTAGTTTCTATCAAAAAGATACCCTATTCAATACCGGTAACTGGCCTCTGTGGGTAACAACAGCTCCTGAACTAAGGGAAAGATTTAAATTAGAGTCACCTAAAGATACTAATTTAAGATTGTTACAATTGTTAGGACTTCCACCAACATCTAAATACAGTTACTTTGTAGAGTTCTGGGTAAGACCTCAGGATTTATTTAGACCGTGTCCTGATAGTGAGATTACAGATGGTAGTTGTGATTTATGTTTTCCAGAAGGAACTTCACAGGAACATATTAATTGGATAAATGAGAATCGTATTTCAAGATACTATCAATGTGATTTATATAATCAATATCCGTGGGGACAATTAGGATATACTTATGATTGGAATCCTAAAAATAAATCACATGTTGGTTTAAGTGAGTTTATAATAGGAGCTGGTAAAACAATTTATGTAAAAAGAATAGTAACTACTCAGGAATATCTGAGATAGTATTATCCCATATAAATTGCAAAAACCCCTATTAAAATAAACCATCCAATAATGATTAACATTGGGTAAATAACATCTTTATTCATATATTATATATAATTTAATTCTTTAAAGTATTAACGAAATAAGGGGTTTTTGAGCATACGCTATTTTTACTTTAGCATTTACACCTTTCTAATTAAAACACCCCATTGGTTTCTTAATTCACACACTCTATTTTTTATAACTAAGATACTATCTCCTTGAAATTTAGCATCTTCGGCACCTGTTGCAATAGTTCTGATTAACATACCATTATCTTTTCTAAGTTCAACTTGGCCGTTTAGTTTAGTAACTAAGACAAGATTTCCACTGATGTTACAGCTTTTAGCCTTATCTGTGATATATCTAACAAGAATTCCCCAAGAGTTACGGAGTTCTACTTTTTCTTTATTGATTTTAACGAAGTTCATATTGTAGTGATTTATAATACAAATATAAGGATAATTCTAGTATTAATCAAGTAAATTAGTCTTTTTTAATTATAATTGTGACATTAAACTCTTAAACATTATAATAAAATAAAATATAATATTTATGTTTATTCCTATTGAAAACAAAGATATTCCAATTGTAGTAATTGATAATTTTTTACCTGAAAGTTATTTAAATGAAGTTTTTTCAAATATAATTGATTTAAAAGACTTTTTTTCAAAATCACATTGGACATCAGGTGTTCAAGAAAATATAAACCCAAATTGCACTGGTGAAGATTTGTGGCTTCCTTTTTCGGAATTAGAAGATGAAAAAAATGCTAAAATAGGAACTCCTTTAGCTGGAATATTCAAATACTTTTTACACGAAGGTCTAACAAATTTTCTTAGTAATTGTAAAGACCCTGATTTAAGTTGTTGGGGTAAACATGAATACAATTTTCTTTATCATATTATTAACTATAAGAATGGTGGTTATTATAATTGGCATTTAGATTCTAAAGTCGAGGGTATGTCTTGGTCTGGATATGAGGTATCAAAGAAAACAACTTTTACATTTGCTTTGACTTTAATTAAAGATGAAAGTCTTTTAAGTGGTGGAAATCAGTTATTTATGAAAGACGGTAAAATAGTCGAAGTTCCATCAAAGAATAATCAATTAATTATTTTCCCATCTAATATCTATCATAGTTTATGTGAAATCAAAGCAGATGAGAATTTACCTTGGGAATCAAGAAGGTTTAATATTCAAGCTTGGTTTTGTCATCTATAAATAAATAAATCAGAATATGAAAAAGTATAACATTACTATTTGGGGATACGGAGCAGAAGTTACTATTGGTAGTTTAAGTAACGAACAAGTCCATTTAATTAAATCAAAGATATCAGATGATTATACCTTACAGGATATTATCTTATACGAAGAACTGGGTGTTGGTTTTTATGAGTTAGATGATATCTATCACAACTGGGGAGTTGGAGATAAATTCAATGTTAGTATTACTGATGAGAGGGGTGAAGTGGTTTATGAGTTCACTGATGAATTACTTTATACTGAATGTGAGTTATTTGAGTATGTAGATAAATTTATTAGTTCTGACGAATCAATGATTGTATCAGTTAGTGGAGAGAAGGGTGTATTCTTTGAATCTAGTTTTGAGTGTGATGAATTTGACTTAAGTAAGTTAAAACTTGTTATTGATACAGAAGTAGGAATCAATGAGTATTTCTATGGAGATATGTTATCTAAAGTTTTATATAACGGAGAAGAACTGGATAATGTTGGAGGATCAACTGATGGTAAATACTTTGAAGTAGGAACAAATATATAAGTTATGAAATTGATTTTATTAACATTCACACTTTTTGTTTGGAGTAACACCAAAGATGTCAATAGTATTCAGTTAGATATAAAAGAAACTAAAGATCCAATTGTTCCACCAAAAACAATATTAATTATAGGTGATTCACAAAGTGCCATAAAAACTAAATCAGGCGAATCTATTACGTGGACTTGGCCAATTTTATTACAAAAAAAGCTTAAACCATATGGGGTTACTATAGATGTAGAAGCCATTGGTGGAAAAACATCCAGTTGGATGTTATCAGCTTTAAAAAAGAGATTTCAATCTGGATCTAATTGGGATAGGGTTATACTTTATGGTGGTGGAAATGATGCCAGTAATATGTCGATTCCTTTAGATACTACTATAAGTAATTTTCAAAAGATGATTGATATTTCAAATTCGCACGGGTGTGAGGTATGGGTTAATTTAGGTTGGAAGGTTGAAGGTAGGTTTATGGATATCAATATTCTACCAGTTGGAAGGCCTGCTAATCTATTAAGAAAAAGAACAGATTGGATTCCTTATGTTGAAAAAAGAAAGACTTTACAATCAAAATTAAAATCAGATTTAACTGGGTGTCAATTTATTGAACCTTATGATTTACTCAGTAAGACATCTGATGGAATACACCCAACTCCTGAAGGACATAAATTGGTTTGTGATTTTATCTTAAAAACGATAGATACGACATCGTATAAATAATATATAAGATATGCCAACATCAAGAGCTTTTGCTTATAATCCTAGTTTAAGTGCACCAACTGGTGCTACTCAGTTCGGAAATCTTGCCGTTCAATCGACTGGATGGACTGCAGGATGCGGAGGTTTACAATGGTTTAATGGTCCAGATGAAGATTTAGGATATGCTATTGGATATCCATATGGAGGTCCAAAGACTTCTGGAAGTGTATCACAGGTAATATCAGGAACATCAGTTGGATTTAGAAGAACAGCTACTTTTTCAGATGCGACTTTTTTATCATCTGTGTTAAATTTGACTGGTCAATCATTTCTAACAGCATCTAATGCATTAACTTATTTAAATTCTAATGGTTATTGGACTTCTTACACTAATCCAACATTGGCTGGTAGTTTGTTATTTAATGGAAGTTCTCAATATCTAACATTAAACCCAGGTATAATTTTTGGATCTGGTGCGTTTACACTTGAAGGATGGTTTTATAACAATTCAAGTTTTACAACTAAAGGTATAGTAGGATCACCAGTTACTAGTCCAACAGGTTGTATGAACTTATTCTTTAGTAACTCTACTACTATAACTTCTGATAAGAATGGGGGTGGTGGTCAATTTAATTATACAATGGCATCATCAATTTCATTAAATGCTTGGCACTATTTAATATACAATCGTAACTCTGGTGGAGTGACAGCGGTTTATATTGATGGTGTAAGATGTACTGCAACATCGACAGATACACTTAATTATAATACAGCAACTGATACAGTTGGAAGACATTACGGTGGTTATTTCCCTGGTTATTGGACTAATATGAGAATTACAATCGGGACTGCAGTTTATGATTCTTCTCAATCTACACAAACTAATCCTACCTCAGCATTATCTTCTTTAGTAAATACTAAATACTTAATGTTAGGAGCAGTAGTAACAACAGATACATCAGGAGTTCAAACAGTAACTAATGTTGGTGGTGTTACACAAAGTTCTGTTAAACCATTTTAAGATGTTTAAATACGTTTTCTTACTGCGGTCCAATCAGGTAAGTCTTTAATTTGTTCTAATAAAGATATCACTTTAAGTAAAGTAGCATCACCATCAGATCCTTTTTTATCCCATTGAAATGAATTAACATGAATTAGGTTTTTAGAATTACGATTAGCAACTTCTTTTGTATCATCTATGATAACAGTCCTTTTTAAATCGATATCTGGAATTGACTTTAGTTTCTTTAAGTAAACAATTAATTTAAACCAATCAAATCCAATACTTAATGATTCTCTACTTTTAAAGAATTCTAATTTATCAAATATCCCTAAGTGTTCTAAAATCTTTTTGGCATATTCTCTATCAGCTGCTGTGAAAACTGCAATCTTATAGTTATCAACAAGGTATTCTAAAAACTGATCTACAAAAGGTCTTTTTTTAATAAACACATAGTAAGTGGTATCTACCCCGTCTAAGGTAAAATTAAAATCAAACTGATGTTGGTCGATGGTATGCAGTTCATCTTCTCTGACTATGTTAGATGATATTAAGGTTTCATCTATGTCTAATACAATTAATCCTTTCATTTTTATATATTATATTATTAATATATAAATAAAATCTAAAAAAACCAAATTATGGCAGAAAGAATACCTACATCAGAGATAGACCTTGTGGAACATCAGATTGGGGTGGTGACTGGGATGCTTCAATTCAACAGTTTAAGATAAATAGATAATGAAAGTTAAAAGATATTTAGAATTTACAACCGAAGGTTTAAATGACCTTCAGTCTTATATGAGATCAACTGGTCAATCTCAAGAATTTAATCCACTTTACTTTAATAAAGAGGAAAAGGGTGATATTGAATCTATGGGTGGAGTAGTTAATAATCAAACTGCTGAACTTTCAAGTGGTGAGATAATAACTAAATCTCAGGATGGATATACATTAGAAAAATTTGGCAATCAATTAGTATTTGTTAGAATGAGTCGTTTTAAAACAATACCTTCAGATTGGGAAGTATTTAAAAAACAAATAGAATCTTACTTAGATATTTAAGAATTTTTAATTAACAGTTCCACTATCTAATTTACTATTTCAAACCATTTCCTATGGTCTGTGTTACCAACTTCAGCTCCACTATCTAATTTACAAAAATTTAAATATCCAAAATAACCACTCAATCTTTGGAATAATTCTATTTCTTTTTCCCATAAATGACTACCTACTTCAGAATACATCACTAAATCACCCTTAAAGGCTTTATAATTCAACATAGAGACTTGAATTTCTTGACAATATTCAGTATTCTTGAGTGTAGCCACGTAAATTACTTGTTTGCTACTATCATGACTGAGAATAGTATATTTAATATTTGATATTTCAAATTCATTGATCCAGCTCCTACTAGCATCCCACAACTCATTATTTCCGAGTAATTTAACTCGAATGGTGCCCTTATATTTATAATCTTCAAATAATTTTAAGTGTTTCATAATAATTGTTTTTTTTCTAAACTCTATATTAATTTAATTTATTATATTTACCTATTATGAAACAAATAGAATCTTACTTAGATATTTAAGAGTTTTTAATTAACAGTTCACCCAATACTTCAAGTCTTCCTACTTCGGTTTGAAATTCAGTTTGAGACATATCTAAAGAAATAGATTTAAGTGTTTGATTAAATTCTTTTTTTGCTTCATCTAAATCTAATTTACCTTCAGCCGCTTTTTTATAATAAGGAAGTTTTACTTTAAAGTGGTTCCAGGTAAGAAGTGCTAAACCTCCTTTTTCTTTTGCGTTATCAGAAATTTTTTCAGCTCCTTTATACCTTGTAGCAGCAAAGTCTTCTAACTCTGATTTTTTAGTTTCTGAACTTTCATTAAATTTATTTAGATGTTTCATACTTCTATATATTAAAAGTAAAAAATATTATTTTGATTTAAGCTTAGATATCACAACTGGTGTTGCAAAAGCTACAAGTGTTAAAAGAGAGAATAATAAATCAACTACTTCGGTTGTTAGTTGTGGAAAAAACGATGATAATACTAGTTTAATTCCCAATACTCCAATTACAATAAAAGCTATTTTTTCAATTACTGGAATCTTTTTAACCAACTCAATCATTTTAGTGGTAGCAAATCGAATGGCTAATATTCCAATAAACACACCTAAACATATTACCCAAAAGTTACTGGTAAAAGCAACCGCTGAAAAGATATTATCAATACTAAAAATAATATCCATAAACTCAACCATAACAACGGTTGACCAAAATGTATTTAAGAAAGGTAGTTTTACAGGATGTTTTTCTTTAGTATCGGATTGATAACTAAGTGATTTTATTCCTAAGTAAACTAAGTAAAGACCTCCTATTACTTTTAACCAAATCAATTTGATTAGAACAGTGGCAAAAAGAAGAGCTACTCCTCTAAAAATATAAGCTCCGAGGATTCCCCAGGTTAAGGCTTTCTTTTGTTCAGATTTCGGAAGTTGTCCTACCATTGTTGATAGAACTGCTGCGTTATCAATACTTAGAACGATTTCTAAAAGAATGATGTTTAAGATGATAAAAATAGTTGTTAACATAAGTTATATATTTAAAGCAACTGTCTTAGTTGCAATTCTAAAATATTATTTAATTTATAATCCTAAACTTTCTAATTTTTGATTTCTTAAATCACTCACTAAATCCAATTCTTCTAAGTGAACCCAGGACATACAATCTTCACCATTCTTAATATGATAACGAGTCTTTCTGTGTTTATTATTATACGTTACTACTTCTGTGATAACACAATCACCTTTAATAAATTCAATTAAGTGATGTTCACTTTTAAGTCTAACAATATCTCCTGCTTTCATATTCCTAAATTTTTATTACCATCTGCCTAACTCTCTTAAGCCTTTGTATGTTTCTAATTCTTCACCAGTTTTAACCCAGTGATTCCAATTCTCTTTTAATTTATATGAGTTGTATTCTAAAGAAGAACCATCGTGTCTTGTTACCCATGACATAATAGACTCTGATACAATAGAGAAATGTTCGTATTCATTTTTACCACACCCGCACCCGGTTGAGCGTCCATTATTATATTCCCATACTAAAGGAGTTAAATCACATTTAGGACAAGTGATCCACTCATCGGGTTTATCAGGAATTTTATAAGCTGATATACATTTATATTTTCCGTTAATAATATCAATTTTAATATCTCTTTGAGTTTGTATATTATTCATTTAACATATATTTAATCTATTTAAATAAAAAAAATTTTTAAAACTGAATATTTCAAAGTCCTAATTTCTGAGTTCATAATATATTTTTTAAATCATTTCTAAAACTAAACTTTGAATTTTCTTTACTTCAGCTTTTGTAAAGCCACCAACTGTTACTGGTTGGTTTTCGGTTCCAATAACAATTTGAGAAAACCCAATAAGAGGAATGTTAATATCAACAAAAGTAATTTGAGGATAAGGAATAATCTTTTCTTCAGACCTAAATATACCTGGCTTTTTTACTACAACTCCTTTATTAGTTAGTATAATCTGTGTAGGGAATAATTTATTCCCTTCTGTTAAACGGTTAGATTCAAATGTTTTCATAGTGGATTTATTTCTACAAATATAACAAAAAAATTTTATTTAACAAACAAAAAACCCACTTTTTTAAGTGGGTTTTAAATTTATTAATGTTTAAATATTACACCAAACACTAACTGGATCGTTTTTTTTATCGACTCCAAATATTGATTTAAAAGGTTTCTTAAAGACTTTTACTTGTTGTCCGTTACCACTATGACTAAAAGATTTTATAGAGTTAAAATCATCAGTTCCAAATGCGTAAAGTGGTTTAAATTTTTTGTCTAAAGTTCCTGTCTTAGTGATTTTAGTGATTTGGTAACAAAAAGAATTTGAGTCTTTAACTCCGGTGTAAAAACGAGTAAGAACCAATCTTCTTTTCTGATCAACTTTAGGTGAGAAGGTTTTGAAATTTTTCATCTTATTTATTAATAACTTGTTTTATATTATTTGTTTCAATTTGAAAATCTGTGTTATCACATTTACGAATATTTGAAAACCCAGATGCATAAGAATTTACAAATTTACAATTTATTACTTGCCCATCATCTAAGATAACAACTGTTTTACATTCTTTTATATCATGTAAATGCCGGTAAATTATAATACTAATCACCAATGTCAAAAGAAGTAAAAAAGGTAGTTTCAATTTTTTCATTTAACAAATATAATAATAATTTATGATAGTTCAAAATTTAATAGTAATTTATTAAACTATAAATAGAGTCTTTTTTTCAAAGTCATGAATATATAACATATGGAAATAATATTATTATTCATATTTGGATTTTTTTCTTTTTCACTTGTTATTACAACAGTGTTGAAAGACAGAAAAGATTATATCGAATGGGAAAACAGTTTGTATAAAAAAAGAGAGAATTAATCTTCTCTCTTTTTCATAACAATTTTAATATTCTCATAATTCAACTTTAATGATTTTTTGAAGAAAAGTATCATAAAGATAATAATAGCAAAAGGTGGAGCCACAAAAGAAGACCTAAGAGACCTTGTCCAAAATTTATTATCAAAGTATCCTTCTTGAATTAAATAAGTCAAACAAGATAGATTAAAAGAACATACTAAATAAATAGTACTAAGCAAAAGTAAGTAAGAAAACATCATATAATTAATTTTTTATAAAGATACGTCAATATATCAGAAAGGTTGTTTAATTGTTAATAACTATCAGGTTTTGTTGAAAAACAAGTGATAAAATAAACAATAAATGGTGAAAATCATAGAATAAGTATGGAAAATCAGAATATATTAGATGATATTTACTTAAATTATGTTAATATTAAAGTTACTCAAAGTAATATACTTTTAGGTGATACTGAAAAAATAGAAGGTCAATTTACTGATGTTGTTTATTCTACTGATGAGTTGTGTGATTTAATTGATAAAAGAAAAGAAATTATAGCTTGTGATAGTAAGTTTGTGTATGGTGAAATAAGAAGGTCGGGTGTGGAAACTATTTATAAAGAAATTTCCGAATATAGTGGTTTAGAAACATTTGTGGATGTTGGTAGTGGAACTGGTAAGATATGTCTTCATATGTCTATGATATCCAATTTTGAAAATATTGTTGGAATTGAAGTGGTAACGGGAAGACATTTATATGCTATTGAGTTACAACAGGATTTAGGACGAGATTTTGATAATGTGGTTTTTATAAATGATGATATTTTAAAGATAGATTTTGAAAGACCGTGTGTTGTTTTTACAAATGATGTTTGTTTTCCAAATCAGTTGACGAAAATTATTTGGGATCGTTTACCAGTAGGTTCTCATTTTATAAGTTTTAAAAATTTAGGTAACTCAGTTAAAGAAATATATTTAGATGTTACTTGGCAATTAGAACCGGGTAGATGGTATTATTATATTAAAAAATAATATATAATAAAAAAATCACTACTATGGCAAAAGCAAAAAAAGGAGGAAAACCGAAAAGAAACAGAGCAAATTTAGTAAAGTCTTTGAAAAGAATCAAAAACAACGAGGAATTAATAAAAAAGTATCAAAGTGAAACCCATTAAAAAATGGTTTTTTTCATTTCAATATATATTAAATAAAAAATGATTTAGATATGGCAGAACTTAAAGGCACAATTAAAATACTTGAAAATAAAATCATACTAAAAAAAGAAGGTAAATCAGAAACCTATATAAAAAGATACTCAATCAACGATTCAAGTTGGATTGAATTCAAAGGAGATATTTATGAGTTAGAACTTGAATCTGAAGTTGAATCTGAAGATGATTCTGAAGATTGATTATATCTGAGTTTATCTTTTAGTTCCAAAAGTTTATAAATACCAACAGAACCCAGTTGAGGAAATTTACTATGGTTCTGTTTAATCCATTTAATATCAGATAATCTTTTAAGACTCTGAATAACTAGCATTGATGTCATTCTTTTCTTCCACTCAATTCTATCCCAATTATTAATTAAATATCTCTCACTTACTTGAATATAAGAGTCTCTCTTTTTATAATTGATTGATTTATCTTTAAGAGTTTTTGAGATATCATCCCATCTAAGACCAAGTTGTATTTGTTCAATTACAACTTTATCAATATACGATATTACTTTATCTGGACTCATTAAGTTTTTTTATTTCAATTTTATAGAAGTCTGATATATTTTGAACTTCTGGTTTTGGTGTTTTCTTTTTTAAAAGTGTTACTAAGTTTTGTTGACTAATTTCGTTAAATTTTATAGTAAATCCGGTTCGTTTAGATTTTGAAATACTCAAGTAGTCACTGGTGAGATTATAGTTTTTAATTTCACCAGATCCTATTTTATCGTTTAGTAACTTAATTATTTTAGCTTTTGTGAAAATAGTCATATACAAATATAATACAAAATTTAAATATATACAATGTGGAAGAAGATAAAGAATTAGATGGTGAAATGAAAGGTCTCGGTGACTTGGTTGCTAAAGTAACAAAAGCCGCGGGTATAGATAAAGTCGCTGATGTGATAGCTAAAAATTTAGGACTAGAAGATTGCGGATGTGACCAAAGGCAAAAAGAATTAAATCAAATATTCCCATTTAGAGCTCCTAAGAATAAATAAATTAATCAAATAACTTTCTTAACTTATCGTCTCTTAATTCCTGTAAGACTATTTCTGTTAGAAATCTATAAGAAGACTTTTTTCCTGATTTATGCAAATAGTATATTTTGATATAATCGACTTCTTCACGATAAGAATCAAAACTCCAGTAATCTGCAATTACACCTTTTGATTTCATTAAATCAAAATACTTTTCGACAGTTTCTTTATCTATCATTTAAAATAACTTTTTGGTTTGTAATTAGGATCGATATCATCTGAAAAATATTCAAGTTCTTCTAATCTAACAATTAGTTTTCTAATATCATCAAGTTTATCAAATCTATTCCAATCTCTATTTCTACGTGCAAATATTAGTTGTTCAATTGTGAGTTGTTCAGAGATTAAACAGATATTATATTCAAGAAGTTCTTTATTCATCTATTTTAGAATCCTATTTTTCATTTCTAGTCATATAGAAGTGATAGATAATAAGATTCGTTAAGAATGTTGTGGCTGTTCCCCAAGCTAAAGCTTCATTAAACTCGCCGTTAATATATGTTAAAAACGTAATAAATGAGCTTCCTAATAAGCTAACTAACCAGATAAATAAGATTGGGCTGTATCTTTTCATAATTTTTATTTTTTATAGTTAATGTTTGTTTAAAAGTTCAATATATATTCTATGAAGTGTTCTATATCTTTATTGTTTTCAATATTTCTAACGTGTTCTTTCACACAAGATACTATCAAATATGGTAAAGATATCATAATCTACAAAGATGGTAAAATTCAACAAAAAGAATTTAATAGTAGTAAAAACCATATCAAAGTGATTTATCAATATAATCAGTATGGTGTTTTGGTTCGTAGATGGTGGTATAATAAAGAAGGTGAATTAATCAGTGTTTCTTTAGATAATTAATTTCCAAAAAAGTATGCTGCTGCAAAAACACCAACCCAGATAAGCCCTTTAATTAAAAAAAACAAAAATCCGGCTAAACCTAAACGTTTTAACCACTTTTTCATAGTATATATATCAAAAAAAGGAGACTTTTGGTCTCCTTTAATATTATTTAACGATTTGAGATTTGATTTCTTTGGCACGTATCAGAGCTACTTCTCGGTTTTTAAAACCAGTTTCTACTATATTTTTACCACGGAAGATACCGATTTCAGTAGATTTAGTAACTGTTTTACCTTTAACAGATGCTGTTTTGTCGATTTGACGAACTTTTAGACCTTCAACTTGTCCGATAACTTTTCCGAAATTTTTTTTAATTGCCATTTTTTTTAGTTTTTAAGTGATTAATAATACATTACAAATATAATACAGTTTTTTTATTTTTCCAAATTTTTTTGTAAAATATTTTTACAAGTTTCTTTCCATTCAAAATGATCAACATGTATGGCTCTACATTTATCTTTGCTCTCAAAAATATCCATTAATTCAAAATCATCATCATCTAAATGAAATACGAATCCTTTGTTTTTTATAAAGATAGATTTAGACTCCATACAGGTAAAATGAATGTTTTCTTTTTTTATACCACAGTCTTCTGCGACATCAAATAGTTTTTGATTTTGACCTTTAATCCAATGCCAATTTTTTTTCATAGCGGATTCATCATCAAACCTTGATGTTACAATCCATACTTCGTGACCTTCATTCACCAATTCTTTGGCAAATTCCTGAACATCTTTTCGAGATAGCGTGCTATCAAAATCAAAACTAACTTTCATTTAAATCTCTACTCCAAAAGTTTTCATTATATCTTCAGAAGTAAGTTCTTCAAGAAATTTAATTAATAATTCCTCATCTTCTTCTGAAGAAAAACTTTCCGTGATATCCTCAACATCGAATTCAATATTCGTTTTATTGAAAAAAGTTTTTAACTTTTCAATATTAAGAATATTTGTGACCATTATTGATGTCAATTTATCTTCTTCATCAAGAAGGTCTACTGATACTTTAATATCCAAAGTTGCAAGAAAATTTGCATCTTCTTCGGAAATATTTTTAACGAGGTCTTTGTTCTGCTCGTCAGTTAGATTTGTGCTAATTTTATATACTCTCATAATAATTATATTAATTCTCTACAGTAAAGGTTTGCTAAAATAATTCTAGCTAGTTTAAATTCTTTTGCCCTATTCAATCTTAAACCATAAGCTAATGCTACGCTTTTTAAGTGGGGATAAGCCTCGGTTATTGTCATTTTACTGATTTCCATTTTTAGTTTTCTTTATCGGTTATTTTATCTTTTTTCTCGTAAGATTCGTAATACATAAGATTGACAACGATAGCTGCCAATGAAAAAATTATTAATGCCATTCCTCTATCATCTTCAGATGCTACAGAGTGATTGAGAGATCCAACTAAATAACTGAATCCAATAAATACAACAAGTGCGATAATTCCTGTAATTTTCAAGTGATCTTTAATTTTTTTCTGGTCCATTGTTTTAATTTTTATTTATACAAAGATAGTAAAATAATTTACAAATCAAAAATTTCCGGTATTAAATTTTTTGATTCAATTCGCTCAATGTAAGCAACGACTGTAAGTCTATAAGTAATATCCTCATTGTCAAATTTTGCTACCTCAACTTCTTCAACCATTTCGTAACCAGAAATAGAGTCACAAAATTCTTGAGCCAGGCTATGGTCTTTGAAATAAAAAATTTTCTCTTGAGAAATAATTTCAAATAAATGATGTTCTGGAACATCATTAGTCAAATAAGCTCTTGTAACTTTCCATAAAACTTCTGGAAGTTCAAATTTTACCATGCTCATAAAAACTATTTATTTTTTAAATATTCATCTTCATCCGCGATGATATGTTTATTTACGAAGTCCCAAATTTTAGTACCTCTTTTATTAATATGTATCCAAATTGACATCGCTACTATTCCAAATAATACCAATGCGGTGATAACTAATACTAATAAAATTTTTAAAAGTATCATGAGTTTATTGATTTTATATCGGAAATACGATTGATTAGATTTTGATTATAGTTATCAAAATATCTTTTTCTATCACCTGGTGTCATTGAATTCTGCTTGTGTTGCATAATTTCTTTTGGCATAATTGTTTTTACACCGACAACAAAGTCTTCTCCTTGAACATCAAATGGTTTGAAATAACTTTTTAATTTTAAGATTAGTTTACTCATACTCGTATATTTTATACAAATATAAGGAATTGTTTTAAATAAAAAAAGAGATGTTAAACATCTCTCCCAAAAATTTTCTTTTCTATATAATCATCAAGTTCCGATTTGGTTCCTGTTTTAAGTTCAGAGTGTATTTTTTTAGTTATTTTTTTTAAATCAGATATTTTTTTATTGAATTCTTTGAATGATGGACAGTCTTCTAATTTTTCAGATTTTTCAGATTTTTTTTCTTCCATCTTTTCAATTTCTTCCATTTTATCTAAAGCATCTTCTACTTCATCTTTAGTGTAAGCAGTAATTTTATGAGTTATTGGATTATACTCATTTCTAGTATCGGTTGTGTGATTTTGTCTATCTGAGTTAGGAGTAAAACTTCTTTTATCTTTTTTTAACTTTTCTTTCTCAGATTGCCAATTATTACAGAAATCTGAATAGTTTGACACTTTGGAATTTGCATTATATTTATCCATAAAGAATTATTACTTTTCTTTATATATTAAAAGAAAAAAACCACTTTAATAAGTGGTTTAATCTAAAATCTGATTGATTTTTTCTTCTCGATAACTTGATGTGTCTACATCTACTTCGACTACTTCATAAAAAGAAACCGTAACCATTTTACAGTATTCGTTTACTTCATCTTCATTTGCTAATTGATGTAATCTATTTTCAGTAGAGTCCCAAGCGTAATTTTTCTTAACTTCTCCATACTTTTTAATAAGTGAGTTATTGAATTTCTCAAACTCATTCCATTCAACATTTACGCATTCATTATATTCATATGCGAAATCGGTTATTGAACTTTCTTTATAAGATTTAATATTAAGTTTTTTTACTTTTTCTTCAGCATCTTTTTTTGAAAAACAAACAATTTTTGGAGTTCCACCTTCGGTTTCGTTATAAATACTATCGTCATATTCATAACCTTTTTTCATTACAATATAAGCTTTATTCATTTTCTACTTTATTTGTTAATTGATGTTTTACTAATTCTTTATAATATTCACAATTTTCTAATAGATAATCATGTGTTCCTTCTGCTAACAACTGACCTTGTTTAAGAACAAAAATCTTATCACAGTTTTTGACCGTTGAAAGCCTATGTGCAATTATAATAGATGTTTTTCCTTTACTTACAGCATCTATTGATTTCTGAACAACTCTTTCACTTACTGTGTCTAAAGCAGAAGTAGCTTCGTCAAAAATAAGAATTTGTGGATTCTTAGCCAGTGCTCTTGCAATTCCAATTCGTTGTTTCTCGCCGCCTGATACTTTAGATCCACGCTCACCAACTATAGTGTCCCAACCATGTTCTAGTTTTTTATAAAAGGTATCAATACGAGCCATCTTTGCTATCTTATTTAACTCTTCATCAGTTAGTAAGCTTTCTGTTCCATAAGAAATATTTTCACGAATACTTTTATCGAATAGATTTACTTCTTGGTCAACACTTCCAATTTTCTTTAAGAAAGATTTGAGTTCTAAATCTTTAAGATTATTATTGTTGATAGTAATTTTCCCACTTTGTGGATCGAATGCTCTTCTGACAAGATTTGCAATAGTTGATTTACCAGAACCACTCTCACCAACAAATGCTACTTTCTCACCTTCTTTAATTTTAAAAGAAATTCCTTTAAGAACCATTTCAGGTTGAAGTTCTTCTTCATCTTTGTCTTTATGATTTTTCTTTCTTTGTGGATAACTAAACTCGACATTACTAAATTCGATATCACCTGTGATATTATTAGAAATCGGATTTTCAATTTCTTCAACATCTGGTTTTATTTCAAGTAGTTCAAAATACTTTTCAATGTTAATTTTATCGGTGATAAATTGTTTTTGCATATCTGTTATCATCCAAAGTGACATGATAAAATTCTGAGACCAAGTGAAGATTAGAAAGATAGCACCAGCTGTAATATATCCCTTAAATAATAACCAAACTCCAAATAGAATAGTCAAGTATCTAAATCCGGCTGTTCCAATTCTAATAAGTGTTAGTAAGTTATTACCAGGAATCCAAGTTCTTTGAAAAGCATCTTGGTGAGCATCTTGAACATCATCTAAGTCTTGTAATGATTTCTTTTCACCAACTTCGTTTTTGATAAGGAAAACAAAACGGTAAAGTTCGGAAATTGTTCTAGCCGTTTGGTTTCTAGCATCCGTTACTTCTCTTAACTTAGGTTGTAGATACTTGTTAAATTTATAAACAGACCACAAGAAAACAAATGAGATTGCTAAATAAGAAAATCCAATATAAGAACTAATTACAAAAAGCATCACAATTGAAACAATAAAGTTAGCAATCGCTGGAAAAAGATGATAAACAAGCATCGAGATTTGACCCTGAACCGATTGAAATCCAGAAGTGATAATGTTTTGTTTCACACCAGAGTGTTCATTTATATGCTGACCATTGGAAAAGTTAAAATACTTTGCAATTGAATGATGGTTAAGATGGTTAGATGCCTTAATATCTAATTTTCTAATTTCAAGATTACCTTGAAATCTACTAACTAAAATTCTAACAAAAACACCAAGTGCTGCAAGCCCTACAAAGAATAAAGAAGTATTCAGATAAGATGGATCGTTAGAGTGTTTTTGAATAATATCAAAGATATTACTCAAGAAATAAGTGTTTAGAGCCTCTATAACAGAAGTTATAAATATACAAATGAAAATAATTCCAATTGTTTTTCTAAACGGCTTTGCAAATTCCCAAATTCGTTTAATTAAAGTCCAGTTTGACATTTATTCCGGTTTATAGGTTTCACCTTTAATTCGTAAAACAATAACAGTATTGTTTGGATCGTTTGTTGTTACAGTTACGCTTTTATTGATGAATCCTGGATTATTATTGTAGTATTTAACAGTGATAGAACCACCGGTTCCAACTGGAACATTTTTTGGATAATCAGCTATAGTACATCCACAAGATCCTTTAGCATCGTAAATCTCTAAATCAGATGTTCCTCTATTTTTAAACCAAAACTGAGTCACTAAGGTATCTCCATTGAATTGAACTTGACCAAAGTCATGAGTTAATTCAACAAAATCAATTTGTGATTGAGAAAAGGAAACTAAAGAGATAAGACCAAAGACAAAAGTTAAAATTAAATTTTTCATATTTTTATTTATTTTTATTGTATTTATTATTTTGAGAGAACTTCTCTGTTATAATAATCATCAAATCCTACTAACATTTTATCCATTGATTGGTCCCCAATAACTTCATCTATAAGACCAAATTCTAACGCTTCGTGTGAGTTGAACCATTTATCTCTGCGAGAACTTTCAATCATTTCTTCAAATGTTTTACCACAATTTTGTGCCAAAATATTAAATAAGATATAATTGTATTTATGTCCCTCGATGTGTGAGATTGTTGTGTCCTGAATGTTTCCTTGCATTCCGTGACTGACTTGGTGTGTCATAACTCTAGAGTTAAAAAGTGAAGAACGTTTTCCTTTTGTTCCTGATGAAAGTAGAACAGACCCCATTGATGCTGCCATTCCTGTATTGATTGTTTGAATATCCGAGTTGATATAATTCATCACATCAATCATTGATAAACCTGACTTTACCGATCCACCTGGTGAGTCAATATGCATTGTGATGACTCGTTTTTCAACTGAGTCTAAATACATAAGTTGTGCTTGAACAACTGTTGACATTTGGTCATTAACCACACCAGCGACCCAAAGAATTCTATCTCTCATTAATCTCGAGAAAATATCCATTTGTGTCACACGCATTTCTCTTTCTTCTAAGATATAAGGTGTCATTGACCCTTCAATTTGTTGTTCGTAGTAATTGAGGTTCATTGAAGTCAAACCTTCACTTAGTGCATACTTTTTAAAATCTTTTCCGTAATCCATAATTATTAGTTTATAGATTTAATATGTAATGTTAAGAGAAAAGTTTAGTCTGAATTTTAATTACAATAAATTATATTGAAAGATTATCTTGGAATTCCCCACATTTCATCTACTTCAATTCCAAATTCGGAAAGTAGATTTTCTAATTCAGCATGATTTACGTCATTGTAGTTAAGTATTAAGTGGTCATGAAAATCAACATTAAAATTAGCAGATACTCTTTGTTTTACTCCACCTTCGCTTTCATAAAAACAAAGATTAAAGTGACCAGGAAGGACAGAGTAGTGATGAACTTGACCTATATAAATCCAGTTTGTTTGGAAGTTTTTATTTTCTGTATCTGGTTTTCTGTGAAACCAATCTGATTGAATATCACAATGAACCTCAACTCCGGGAAGTTCTGTATTAGAGGAGCCAATTTTTCCACCTAAGCCAGTTGTGTCAACTTTATTTACCGTTTTAATAATAATGCCTTTATAAACCTGACTTATAGGGATTTGTTCAGTTGGTGGTGTAATTATACTCTTATCAAAAGCTTTTACAAGATCCATCATAGACTGATATCTTTGCCCTCTATTATCAGAAGTTATATTCTCATTAAATCTTTTTAGGTGTTTCATAATTATGTTTTTAAGTGTTTCACATTGTATATATTAAAAAAATTATTATATTTGTAGTAATATGAGGTTTATAATAAATAGCAGAGGCGATCAATATCAAATCATTGAGGAACTTCAATGTCCTTTCAAAGAGAAAGATATTTATATAATCTTAAAAGATGGTGAGATTATTTATTGGCAGAAATCTAATAACTATTATCAAGATATGAAGGCTAATCTTGAAATGTTTAAGACGAGTATTGAAGAACTTGAACTTACTAATTATAGAAGTGAATTAAGAAAGAAAAAGACTTTGAGTTTCTTGAGAGAAACTTTAGGTAAGATGATTGCTTATGAGAGAGAGTTAAAAATAGATGAAGTCTTAAGAGACGAAAATGAATATCAATATTGGGTATGTTAGATTTAAGATGGGTAATAAAGAATTAAAGTATTTCTATGAAAAGTTGTTGAAGGCATCTGGTGTGCCAAAACGTTATTTTGAAATGAAAAAATATATTAGGATGAATAAAATTAAAAAGATATTTGATTTATGAGTTATAGTGATCCAAAAAAACTTTGGAATGATTTAATGTTAATCTGGAAATATAAGAGAGAATTTGGTAGAACAAATCCATATTCTACTTATTTTACTTTTTACAAAGATATTGCTCTGACAATATCATCAGAAGATAATTCTTTTCAAGTCACTTACAATTCATCTAATTGGGAAATAGGTAGAGAACACGAATTAACATTTCTAATAGAAAAAGGATATAATTTAGTTAGTATGTGGGGTGATGATTCGGATGGAACTAATTTTAGAATTGTTGGTCATTATTACGGTTCTAAACTCACGGATGGAGGTGTTCTTAATCTATCATATAAAGCACTTTGTCCAATTATAAGAGAATTAAAATTACAAGAATTAGGAATATGAATTTAGATTTATTTAAAGATAAAAAGTCGTTAGTTTTTATCAATTCAGAAGTTGAATTTATGTCTATGAAAACCGATGAGGATTTTACCTCACTTGAAGATTTTGAGATTATTGATGAGAATGGTTTAATCACTTATCAATCAGAAAAAATTACTACAAGTTGGAATATGGATAAATTTTCTATAGTTGAAAATGATTGGTCTAAATATGATTTAATGGTAGAGGTTTCTTTTCAGAAATTAACTTATGAAAATCTAAAAGAGATAAATAAAAGTTTTTCAACTCCTAAGAAGATAATAGGTTTAAAATTAATGACATTTGAGGTTATTGATACAAAAACAAAAAAAGACTATAATCCGGAAGATAAAAAAATAGAAAAAATAGAAACATTAGTTATTAAACCAAAAAGGATTTTAGAAAGAAAAATTGAAAATGGAACTTATGATCTTGGATCTCTTATTAAAGAATTTAAAAGAGATGGAAAATTAAATGATTTGGGAATATGATAGTTAAATGTAAATCAGACAATGATTCAGTTGGTAAGTTAAAAGGATTAACAATTGATAAATCTTACGCAGTAACCGGAATCGATAATATTGGATTTAGAATAATTGATAATGAAATGAGAAACTTTTGGTACACAAAAGAACTATTTTATCCAATTGATGAAGAAAGAGATATTAAATTAGATAAGGTATTAAATGACAATTAAAAATTACATAAGAGAGACTATTGATGAACACGAAAATAAATGGAAAGTATTTTTTAATTCAGAAATATGTAATGCTATACACGATGGTGTAATAAATGATGGTGTTTATGCTTTTCAGATTATATACTCCTTTGATGCATTTGAGAATAATGTAGAAGAGATAGTAACTTTAGACCATAAACTATGTGTTCATGAAAAAGATTTGACCGAACTACAGAGAGATATGGGAATTATGTGGTCTTATGATGGTGGTCAAAGATATCAATGGTCTGAAATGGAAACTTTAATTTTTGATCCATCAGTAATTAGAAATATTAAATTAGGAAAAGTATTAAATGATAACAATTGATAATATAATAAAAGAATCTGGATTACACAAATCTAGAGTTCATAACATTTATGTTTTTGGATCTCGCGTTTATGAAACTCATTCAGATAATTCTGATTGGGATATCATTGTTGTTGCAAACAATTCAGTTGAATCAATTGAAATTAAATCAGATCTTTACAACATTCACATTTACACACCAAAGAAGTTTCAAGAGGATTTAGATTGGCACATGCCAAAAAACATTGAGTGTTATTTTGCACCGAGTTGGGCTAAACTTCAAGAAAGTATAAAATTTGATTTTACTTTAGATATTAAAAAGTTAAGACACGCGACTTCTCATGTTAGTTCTAATAGTTGGGTAAAGTCAAAAAAGAAATTAGAAATAGGAGATTATCATTTAGGAATAAAATCTTTATTTCATTCACTTAGGATTCCTATGTTCTCAACTCAGTTGATAAATACTGGTCAGATTGATTTCACATCTGCAAATTTTATTTGGGATAAACTGAATAGAGTTGATGAAAACTGGTGTCATTATTCTGATTTACCAAGTGCTAACTCATATAAAAGTTGGAATTGGGAAGAATTAGATTTGGAATTTAGAGAATTGAAAAATAATATATTAACAGAGTTTAGAAAAGTGACTGAGAAATGATTGAGTTAGGATTAGTTATGAGTGACGAAGAAATAAAAAAAATGTTAATAAAGTTAAGAGATAAAAGAAAATCTAATCGTTCTACAACTCTCACCTCGGTTAGACCAACTGGTTCTGCTTCTATGATAAGTGGTGGTGTGATTGGTATAGACTTTGCTTCTCTTTATTCATCAACAATGAAGGTGTACTTTTCTTCTAGACAAAGTAGAAGAAAAAATAAAATTAAAAAAATATTTCAATAATGTATTGTATTTGTTGTAAAAAGAATAATGTAGTACCAGAAAACTCGTATAATTTAGAAGATATTCAAGAAGAAGATATTCTTTGGAAAGATTCTAAAAGACCTGATGGTAGTTTAGTTAATGTGAATAATGAAATGATTGATAACGGAATCATTCATATCATTGATGCTGGATATGGATCAAATCATGACGGTGATCAATTTGTTATTGCTATTTGTGATGATTGTATTAAAGAGAATTTAGAAGACGCAACACTTCTTTATTATGGTAACTATATGTATGCTCGAGAAGGATATGTTGAAGAAGAAAAGGAAAAATCTAAACAAAAATATAGAAGAAGAAAAAACTTAGATAATTTAACTACTTAGACTTTCTAAATGATTCAAAAGTTTTAACCCATCTTTTAGACTCCATAGTTAAATCTGGTTTTCCTAAAATTTGTTTAATAACTTCAAATGCTTCTTCTCTACTTAATCCAACTATTGCTTTATTAATTTGACCAATTTGAGGACCCATGGCTCCCATCTTCATAACTTCTTGAGCGGTGAATGCTAGTGGTTTCTTTTCTTCTACAATCTGAACCAATTCTAACTTTTTAAATTGGTCTCTTAAAGGACATTCCTCATCCCACTTATCATAAGAAGGATTATCCCATTTTAGTAAATCAGCATTGAAATCATTCCCCATATTATCCATTTTAGAAAAAACACATAGTTTCCAAAATGCTTTTGCTTTCTCGTTGTTATCTGCACCAGGTGCGTCTGCGAAAATCTTAAACTTAGTTGAAGGATTCAATTCTCCTCCTTCAGAAGGACCTCCTGTTAAACTTGATTGCCATCCTTTAACAACCATATGTTTTGCGCAAACATAAATTACTAAATCATTAGCACCACCAGCGGCAGCTGATTCTGATCCTGCTTTGTCGTGTCCTAAAGAAGTAGGCCATCCTTGTTTATTAAAAGAAACGGTGTCAAATTTTGCGATATCGTGATAGAGAGCCGCTGTAATTAAATCATCATCCCGTGTTTCCATACCTCTTGACATAACAATTTTAATATGAACTAAAGAGTTTCTTTCGGCATGCCATTTAGGATTCTCATTAATATAAACGTTTCTTAAAAGTTGTTTTTTCAATTCGTCATTTAATCCGTTTATTAACGAATCACATCTATCAAATGATCCAGAGTATTTATTTTCTAAATCCATACTAACTACTTTTTCAGTTCTCATAGATTCTTCTTTACCTAAGGCTTCATTTACTAAAGTTTGTTGAACTTCATTTAACTGAGCTCCTTCTAATGGGTCTAATCCCCATTGTTCTTGAATTGTTTTTGGATCATTTTTCATTTTTTAAAAAAATTTTATAAACTATATATTAATGGTTTAATCCAATAATTTATTCAGTTTAATCTCTCTTAAAATTCTATTTTTATCTTCAGGTTCTGGAATAAATTTTACGGGATGTGATTCTTTTCTATAGTTAGAATCTACATAATCAATGTCTAATTGATAACCCCACATTTGTTCTATATAACCAGTAATTTCATATTTAGTATCAGATGGTCTATTATAACCGACAAGAATACATTTACCTATCATACCGATAGGATACCACTTTTTAAGTAGTTCTAATTGCATTTCTTTTGGTGTGTGATTCCACTTTTCAATGAACTTGTTATCTGTTAAATAACTATCCCAATTCCACCAACTCAAAGATTTTTTCCCAAATTGACTCATAATAATCAAATATACTGATAAATAGTATCAATTAAAACAATATTCTATGATTTTATTGTAATATTCTAAGTCTAACATATAATATTCATCACAAATGAATGTTATTTCTTGCCATTTTACTTCTTCAATACTACCTTCTCTATAACCATCAATTATTTTTTGGAATTCACTCTGTTCACTTGGGTTCCAAAAATAAGGCTCTTTTTCATACCATGTTGTATTATCTCTTAGTTCTGTATAAAGATCATCTATTTGTGTATTCCAAAAATATCTAAACCCGTTTTTTGGAAAGAAAAGAAACGCCTCTTTTCTAAATCTACCATATTCTGCAGCAATTGAAAGATCTTTTGTTGCAAAAACTCCTTTACTTCTAAGTGGGATTCCAAATTTATTTACAAATCCATCATCTAATAATTTACTTATATGTGATTTAGTATCTCTTGAGAGTCTGTTTTCAAATGGTTTAAATTTCCAAAAACCATCTACAATTGGAGTTTCGTGAATAGTCGCTCCTCTATAAAGACCTTTTATATTTTTTTCTTTTAAGAGGTCTAAAAATTCAGAACATTCAGATGATAAAATATCTACAATTTTATCAAAGTTCATTTCAGTTTCTAAACTTTCAAATAATTTATATGACTTTAAATGTTTCATAAAATTTGTTTTTTAAGTAAGTCAATAAAATCAACTGGATTTAATCTTTGTATATCGTTTGTCATCATTTGATAAACCATACCACCTGCTCTTTCGTTTCCTCTAAGCATCATTTCTTCCATATTCATTTCTCTTTCAAATCCAATTTGTCTCATTGAATTAATAGCAAAATCATTGGCATCTCTTTCCAATTCACTATAAGCCATTAAGAATCCTTCTCTATCACCTCTTAAAACTGTTTCATAATATCCTTCCATAAATACACCTTCTCTGTGTTGATCACAGTGTCTAGACTCGTGTAGTGCTAAAAACAACTTTACATGCGGAGGCATTGGAAGTCTTTCATTAAGAGCAATAATATTTTCTCCTAAGAACACACCAGCGATTGGTTGAGGTGAATTAAATGTGAAAAAGTGAATTCTAATGTCTCTTCTATTTTGATTCCACCAACTTATGATAGTTGGTCTCATTGGGTTTGGAATTCTAATTCTTTCCAGTAGTTGTTCAATAGTTACTAATGTAGATTCATCCAATCTCTCAAATAGTTTAAATGTGTTTAAGTGTTTCATAAAACTATATATTAAACTTTTTGTATAAATAATTATGAGAGTAGTTCAGAATCCTGATGGAACAGTTAGTATAGTAAATGAAGATGAAAAACCTGATGGTTATATCGAAGAGATTATTGTAGATAGTGTGTCATCAGAAGTTCCAAAATCTTTAATAGAAGAATGTGAAAGATTGTGTAAAGATGGTCGGACGAGATTTATTTTTGATAAACATCTAACAAACACAGCTAGACGAAGAGTTTCATTTTCAAAAGAAGAAACGAGAGATATAGATTTAGATGAGATATTATCAGATGATTATTATATTTCTGATGAAAAGGAATTTAATTTGATGCCAAGTAGATTTCCTTATTATGATACTGAAACTAAAATGACTTGTCGTTGGTCTAAACATAAAATAGTTACAGAGTGGTTTGAAAAATTAGGATTTAATCCAGGTTTATCCAATGTTGGTCCCGAAATGGAACAAGCTTTTACTTTGAGTGTATATGATGACGAAACTGGTGGTATTCTTTATAAGTGTATATTAAGAATTCAACCTAATCTATTTGTCAATTTAATTGCAGAACACGGTGACTTTATCGAAAATAAAAAAACGATGTATAAAGGTTTTTTTAAAAAATCAGAAATACTCAGATTATTAAACGAGACTAGTCCATCTATTTATAAAATGATTGTAAGAGAAGTAAAACTAGAAGAGATATTATAATAAAAAAACCCACTCGTTTGAGTGGGTTTTTGATTATTTCAATAATGCATAATATTCTTTGAAGTGTTTAATTCTATCAGGCAGTCCAATAGTTCCACCATTAACTCTTTTTGTAACAGCAGTTACATCAGCATCGGTAGCTCCTTTATCACAAATAGACCAAAGTTTATTTGAATCAAAGAAAAAAGCCGCAGAAGCTAATGGATATTTAGTAGCAACTAAATCTGGACTTGCAATACAATCTTCACCAATAAACTTAGTAAAGTTTGTGTAGTTTGATTTTCCAGTTAATTGGATATATCCTCTTCCTCTAAATTTGAAACCTTCTTTAGAAGCCTCATCTCCATTGCCCATACGACTACCATAAACTCTTGAAGCAATCATTTCTGGTTTTCTTTCATACTGAGCAGCTGTAGTAGCGTTAAAGTATTTTCCAAAAGTTCCAAGTAAGCCTTTAGCTGAATAGTTAAGGTTTTCTGAAACTGCTTTGAAACCACCTGATTCGTGACCACACTGAGCCAAAAAGTGTGCTAATCTTAATGGATTAGTAATATTGAATTTTGCTGCCGTATCTGGGATTTGAGCGATAACCGCATCTGGAACGTGTCCTTTAAGAGCTTCTAATTTAAAATCAGATGCTGGAATAACTACGGTTGGTTTTGGTGTTGCTATTGGTGCGGATTCGCCAAATAATTTTGACCAAGTTCCATCACCCACTACTCCATCGGCTGTTAATCCATTTGTTGTTTGCCATGCCTTAACAGCTTTTTCAGTGCCTGGTCCAAATGAACCATCAGCTCCTAATCCTAATTTTTCTTGGAGTTTTTTAACATCATCTCCTTTACTTCCTACTTTTAATAACATATACTTAATAATTTTTAGAGTATATATAAATTAAAAAACATTGAATTTTTCGAATTAATCAATCTTTTTCAGTAAATCCTTAATGATTTCAAGCTTTTTATTACCTCCTTCGCCTTTAAGTTTTTGTGGAAAACCTAAAATAACAAAGGCTAAAGAATCAGCAAAATCTTCTCTTGGGTTTCTTGAAGTGTATTTTCTACAGAAATCAGAATCCTCTTTGTAAATCCATCCTGATTTTTTGTTACCTGCTACTTTTCTTCCTGGTCTTTTTTCAATATATCTCTTATAACCATCTGGAATTTTGTCATTAATATCACATTTTTTCCAGCCAGAAATCGCTTGCCATTTTTTAGAAAAAGATACCTTTTCAATGTGGTCAACACAGTGTGCAATTTCATGAACTACAGTAAAAAGAGCGTAAGGTACATTTGTGTCTTCATCTTTCCATCTTCTTTTGAAATTAAAAATTCTTGGATTAAGTGTCATCCACTTTTCTGTTTCGGTGTCTCTCCATCGTCCGTGAACACCTCCTAAATCTTTTCTAATTATTTTATCAATTCTACTTTTAATAAATTTTGTGTTGTAATATTCTATTCCTTCTGATATAACTTCAATTTCTTTTATTGTGAAATGAGGATCAAGCTCTATCTCCCATCTTTTTTTAAATCTCAAAATTTCTTTTTCGACTTCCTTAGATGGTTGGAATTCTTTTTCTTCCTTTTTCTCAAATAAATGAAATTTAGTTATTATACTCATAATCTTATTTTAATAATCTTCACGTATTAACTACCATTACTGACATTCATAACAAGAGTGAGATCCTCTTCCGCCACAATCATCACACTCTACTGAACCGTCTTCACATCTGTTGCAATTTTCTCTACCAGATCCACCACATTCATCACATTCTTCTGAACCATCTTCACCTTCTGTTTTTCCAGTTCCTTTGCAATCATTACAATAAAAGTCACCATTGCCGTCGCAATTTCCACATTGCCATGAACCATCACCGTCGCAGTTTGAACAACTTTGGTTTCCACTACCATCACAATATTCACATCTGTTATAATATTCACCATTAGTTGATTCTAAATTATAACTCTCATCATCAGACTTATTTGATAAAGTTCCTCTGTTTGGATTCCAATTTTTAAGGGTGTCTAAATAAGGATAAGCTTCATAGTATCCACTTTTGACTTTAACTGTTATTTCTCCTAAGTCTACAAATTCACCATCTGGGCTAATTGCTCTTCCAGAATCTGTTGAGGAATTGTATTGTTTAGTATACCAACCATTTTCTTTTGAATAGTCTTTGAAAAGTTGAACATCTGAGTCTTGAATTGTATAGATTCTATCGATAAATTTTTTACCATCACTAAGAGTCCACAGTAAGGCTCTTCCAACAATTTTTGAATCGTCTTCTATCGATCTTAGAATTACTAATTGACAAACATCGGTGTTAGTCATATAAATATCAAAATAGTTGTTATTCACATTTGACATACATGAAGATCCTAAACTACCATTTCTTTCCTTATAATTTGAATAATGATACCAGTGGCCAATATCTTGTCCATTTACTACATCAAAATATTGAAAACGATCATTTATTTTATCAATTGTGGCTTTCCATTGGTTTACAAAAATTTCAAGGTCTTTATCTAATACACTTTCACCGGATACTGCCAAAAGAGCTCTTATAGCTCTTCCTATTCTTACTTCCTGTCTATTCTTAGACCAAACTTCTTTTAATCTCTCATCAACCACTGTAAGCTTTTCTTGATTATAAACTCCCTTTCCATTAGTAAACTTAACATAACACCAAACTTTAGCTGATGTTTGAGATGTCATTTTAGAAATAACCTCACCAACCTCTGATGAGTTAGGTTGATAAGCATCACCTTCTGGTTCATATCCTAATTTTTGAAAAATAGATGTGTTAGCATCTGAATGTTTTAACCACCCACCTCCGGATCCAGTGAACCTCACCATCTCTTTTATATCTTCTAGTATCTCTTTAGCTTTTCTATCTGGAATAACTGAAAGAGTATCATTTTTACCTTTAGCTAAGTCAAAATAATTAGAAGCTACTGGTAAGTCTTTGTTTTCTAAATCTAAAAGAATTTTTGAGATTGGATTTTCAATCTTACTTAGTGCTATTCTAAACATTTTAGAATAGACTACATCTGATTCTAAAACGAGTTCTATTGATTCGTTAACGAATTCTAAATATCTTTTAATCATAATTGTATATATTAATCTTGTAAATTATATATTTAATATATAAACTATGAATCACTTAAAGTCTTTTAAATTATTCGAATCCAATTACACACCAGAAGAGTTCGTTGGAGAATTAATAAAACAATTTGGTAAATTAAATATGAGTTCTGTTGAGATAAGAGAACTTATTAATAGATTAGACATTGATTCAGAAATTGAGATTGGTAAAGATCCTGTTCAATATTCACAGGAGTTGATTAAAGAATTAGGTTTAGACTCAAGGGGAATAGATGGTTATATGTCTCACAGAGTTAATAGACCTTTTTATTCAGAGATTAAATATCTTTAATCATTTAATTCTAACAATAAGTGCTCCTGGATTTATTGTAGTTTCTAATACTGAGAAGTTATAATCTTCGGAAACTTGTTTAACTATTTCTTTCATTCTTTGAGATATACCAGTCACAACTTCAACTTCAGAATGTCCTTTTTGCATCATTTGCCAGTAGAATTGGTCTAACTCTTTTTGAACATTTTCATGTTTAATTCCATGTAGGTCAATTCTATTTTTCATAATTTAATATATATCTAAATGAGATATATCAAATCGTATAAAAAGTTTCAAGAAAATGCTGTCGCTACCGCTTCTTCAACTGCTGGATCTGGTCCTGTGGTAAGTGCAACTGTTGGTAGTTTACCAGGTGTCGGTGCTATGGATGGTTCGGGTGATTTAGGATTTGTATTTAAGAAAGAGAAAAGAAAAAAAGGTGATCCAACTAAAGTAACTGATATGAGAGATTTGGCTCCAGCTAAAGGTGTTACTAAAGTTGAAGATATAAAAGAATCTGAAATGATAATAAGACCAAGAGATCCAGCCTATGATCCACAAACCAGAAACATGATCAATGATTGTCTTATTGAGTTATATGATTTAGATTTTGAATTAACCATGATGGATTATGATAAACAAAGACTATCAGTTGATTTAGATGATGAAGAAACTGGATATTTTGACCGAGAAGAATTGAGAATTTCTATACACAAAAAAGTATCTCAAATTTGGACTGGAAATATTACTATTAATTGTAAGTTTGATGAAAACGGTATAATATCTAAAAGTGTCTCTACTTTAAGAGCGGTTGGTAAATCATTAGACGAAAATGAACAGAAACTATTTGATTTGTCTGAAGAAGTCGCATTGAAGCTAATTAACAACTTAGACTATCAGAGTGGTGAATTTTCAATTCAATATTTGTCAGTTAATTTTGATAGACGAGGAAGTAATAATATTAATACAAATATTTCATTTTCTTTATATAACGACTTAAAGATATAAAAAAACCGATTGTGTTTGTGTGAATCAAACACTAATCGGTCTTAAATGGTTTCAGAATTCACATTTCATCTACCTAATGTCATACACCTTTTAGTTCGACCGTATCGGTATGACTGATACTGACATCTACTGCGGGACCAACAGATTTATCATCCCCTAACCTCGGCAAAGGTTAGCCTCCTATTCATCAAAGATTGCCGTCGATGATTTATTGAAGGATATTTTTTAATTTGGTTTCGGTATAACTTAAATACCTTATAACAAATATAATGATTTCCGTCGATGTGACCAAATTTTTTAATATATAAAACTTCAAATTAAAAAATAAAACTTATGAATAATGGAAGACACATTTGGACCTCACATCACACTTGACTTAAAAGGGTGCCCTAAAGATATTTTATCAAACTATCAATTACACTTTGAATATTTGAAAAATATACCTGAGTTAATCCAAATGACTCCGATTACACAACCATATGTTTTCCCCTACGAGGGTTTAATTCCAGAAGATAAAGGTATTACTGGAATCGTTATCATAGCAGAATCTCACATTTCTGTTCATTCTTTTGAAGATAAAGGATATTGTTTTATAGATATTTTTTCTTGTAAGCCTTTTGATTATAATGAGGCAATTAGATTGACAAAAGAAATATTTAAACCAGAAGACTGTGAAATTAATGTTGTTAGTAGAGGAAAAGATTTTCCAAGATAAAAAGTGATTTTTTTATAATAATATATAACAAAAAGTAATAAATATTATGAAACATATTAAAAAATTCAATGAAGGATATCTTAGTCAATATAACGCTAGGCCTATAGAAATAAACGACGCATTTGAAGAGGTTTTATCAGCAATTGCTACTTTAGAAGTTTCGCTTGAAAAAAGTGAATTTGAACCGGGAATTCATGATCCAAAAAAAGGAATTGAAGTTCAAAGAACTAAAGAAGAATTTATTGAAGCTATCGAAGACATTGCACAAGAAATTAATTCACTTAAATCAGAATATATTGGATCACTTGGTAGAGGTGGTAGTATGAATGTAGTCGGTAAAGATAGTGTTTCTCAAACAAGAAGTTACTAAAATTATTAATATAATAAAAAAACCAGTCTTAAAAGACTGGTTTTTTTATTTTCTATATTTCTCAAATCTATTCTTCAAATCTTCTGGAGTGAATCCAAAAATCAGTAATAAAATTACTACAAAGAATATAATTACAAAGAAAGAAAGAGCTAAAGCAACTGGTATCCAAAGAGGTGAAGTAACCCACCACCAAGACCAATCAATATTCCCAGTTAGTTTAAGAACTAAAAATACTACGAATAACACACCTGTTAAACCAATACCTGATGAAGAACTTTTTGATGCCATATTAACTTATACCTAATTTATCTAAAATGTTGTTTCTATTTTGTTTTTTTGTTGAGAATATTGGACACTTTCTTAAATCAGAGTATCTTATCATTTTAGTTTTTTTCACAAATATAAAATAAAAATTGAAATTAATATATACTTTATGAAATATATTTCAACATTTGAATTATTTGAAGGTTACAATAAGCCTCGTGCTGGTGGTAAAAGAAGATGGACTGTTAAATACAAAAAGAAAATAAATTGTAATAATCCAAAAGGTTTTTCACAAAAACAATATTGTAAAAGGAAAAGAAGGGGTGGTAATTATAAAAATGAGTCACTAAACGATTCTGATTATTATCATGCACTAGAAGTGATGGATGTGTTAGTCGACATGTCACTTGAGTTGTGGGATGATAATTTTAATGTTCAGGTTGCTCCTAAAATTATAACTGAAGATGATAGGTATATAAGAGTTGCCATGCAAAAGAAAAGTGAACCTTCACCATTGGGTATGTATGGAGCTACTCGATTTGATTATAATAAGATTAAAGATGTATTATTAACAATGATAAGTTATATGGAAGATGAAGGTTACACAATCAAAGAAATTGAGGTGAGTGAAAAATATGCTCATACCTTAATACCGGTTGAATTAAAAGAAGAGAAATTATATTTAAAATATAGACCAGAACAAATGGTGGATTACCAGATTGGTCAATTAGTAATAAATTTTAAAGAACAATGAAATACTTAAAATCATATAAAATATTCGTAACATTTTCTTTGACTAAGTTACTTAATTAAGCCACAGCAAACTCAAAGAAGAAGATATTGCAGGTTTAGTAGGTTGGGAAATTGAAAAAGCAAGAAAACATATAGGAACAAAATCAATCATAGTAAAATTTGACTATAACAAAGTTTTTGATGAAGTTAAAAAGAAACTATCAGAGGCTAAAGGCTAAGCAATCACTATATCTTTTAACATAATATTTTCAAAAAGATGGAAAACATTTTTCCAATTTTCATCATTTAAAAGAATATCCAACTCTGTGCATTTCATTTCAGCACAATAAGCCTCAATATATTTAAAAAACTTTTCTGTAACTACTTTATCCTTTTCTGGTGATTCATGACCTTGATAAACTTTATAAGCATTTTGACGAAGAGAAGTAGGACATGTTTTCATAGTAGTAGAGAATTTTTTTTTGTAAATTATTTATTAATACTTAAAATTCGTTTTTCATTAGAATTTAACACAAAATTAGTAATAGTTTAATGAAATCAAAGCATAGAGAAGAAAAAAAAATTAAAAATTTTTTGAAATTTTTTCAACTCTTTCTTTGTGTCTTCCACCTTCAAATTCTGTATTTAAAAATGAATCTACACACTTTATGGCTTCTTCTAAAGATATATACCTTCCGGGTAGTGACAATACATTAGCGTTGTTGTGAAGTCTCGCCATTTTTGATATTTCAGATTCCCAACAAAGAGCGCATCTAATACCTTCCCATTTATTTGCAGTCATTGAAATTCCATTTCCAGATCCACAAACTAAAATACCTATGTCAGATTTTTTTTCAGAAACTTGACTAGCTACTTTATTTGCGAAATCAGGATAATCCACACGATCTTCGGAGTAACATCCTAAATCATTGATTTCTAATTTATGTTCAGTTTGATTTTGAAGATAGAATTTTATATAATTTTTCATTTCAAATCCAGCGTGATCAGACCCTAAGCAAATTCTAAAATACATTGTTATGAGTTAACCAGTTTTTAATCTCTTGTTTCGTTCTAACAGTCAGAAGACCAAAAGTTTCAATGTAATTCTTTCCAAGAACTGAAGGGAATTCAATAATTTCGAACTTGTTTTCTTCATTTATACACATAAAACGAAGAGTTTTCCAATCTCTTTTGACTGGTTTCTTTTTTCTTCTTCTAGTTTTCTTAACAGGTTTATTATTTTCCATATACTGATTAATTTGGATATTATATTTGATTATAAAGAAAAGTTTATTTGAATCCTATTGTAAATGATAAAATTTCACCACAATCGAATGTATTATCTAATAACATTTGTGTGTGTATTTGTTTTCTATTAGAAACACCACCTTCTCTTTTAACGACGTAAGCATATTCAATTGACTTTTCACTATTTTCACTATCATCTAATTCACTAACATATCTTGATATTTCACCTGCTATTTCAGACCATTGAAATGGATTACAATTTGAGTAAGAATATACTAAACTATCTCTATCATTAGATTGATTGATTGGTTTAAAAATTCTGAAATAATCATTTTCTGTTTGAATTATAAAGTTATCATCTTCTAAATGTTTAAAATAATAATCAACATCTTCTTGTAGACTTTCTTTAACTAATCTAAATTTAAGAAGTGGTTTATCATTTATTGTGATGTCACCTTTTTTATTCTTTCCAATTTTTTTAACAATAGTTTTCTTATTCTTGAATCTACCACCAAGAACAGTATCTCCAATTTCAATAGGAACTTTTATATCTTCAAATGTCTTTAAGTGTCTCATGCTTGGTTAGTTATTTGGTATTCAATTGAAGACAATCTATTCATCCAACCTTCACCGTGTCTTGACCAAGTTGTTGCCTGTTTATATCTCAATTCTCTAAACTTTTTGATTGAGTTGAAAAGTTGTTCTTGATTACACGAATTCAAATTTTTGATATTATTTTTAGAAAAACACCAACCTTTGACCTTAACACCTTGTTCTTTAAGAGCATTTGTTAAAACATCATTCATACCATCGATACCTTGATTAACACATCCATCATAAATAATGTTTGCGACATTTTGATTACAAAGATTTGTTAGGTTTTGAGCATCCCAATAATCTTTTTTGTAAATTTCAAGTGCTGTTTTATATGATAAATTCAACATATCCTCTTTAGTTGGAAGTCTTTTGATTCCATTATCTTGAAAATATTTCTGTAGAATTGGAGCAGATATTCCATGATTTGTTCCTAAAAATCTTCTTCCACCAGTAACCTCAATAAAGTTTCCGGTATCACCTCTATCATCCGAATATCCAGCTTCTACTTCTTTAACAGATGATTGTGCTGACTCAAACGATGATTTTTTTACTAATTCTTTAACTTCTTTTTCAATTTTAGGATCTAAAACTTCTGTTTTTTGTTTAACAACAGGATCTGATTTAACCTGAGTTTCATCACCATATCCAACCAAAAATGAAATAGAAGCAACAGTTAAGAATACGCTTGTATAATGAGTAATTAAAAATCTTCTTAATCTTTCTGGAACATTTTTTAGACTATTAAGTAGTCTTGTAAAATAATCTTTGATTTTATCTTTTGGAAGTTTTAATACAAACTCTTTTAGTTTTTGAACATTTTTATCTATGAAATCTCCAGATTTTTGGAAACCTATATCTAAAAGTTCCTTACCTTTTTGTAAAGTGTTTTGAAGTAAAGAACTTTTTTCCTCATCTTCTTCCTTATTAGTATAATCCCATTCAATTGTATTAGGTGATATCCATTTACCTTCAACATCTTCTACTATTCTAAAAATATCATCAATGATTGAATTAAATTCTTTTTCTAAAAGAAATTCATTAAACTTATTAATCATAAGAATATATATTAATTTTAAGAATTCAAATATGAAAAAGAGTAAATTAAAAAAGTTAGCAAAACTTCTACATCAACAAGTTACAAATTATGAAAAATCTTTAAGACCTATAAGAGAAAAGATAAATTATAACGATTACGATCCAGAGGTTTCTGAAAAAGTTAAAAGTTTAATTTTAAATATCATTCAATATAAAAATAATATTCATATATCTTTTGGTGATGATTTTTTCTCTATTTCAACTAGTGATGCTACTCAAATAAAGAAACAAAGAATAAAGAATTTTCTTCATTCAGATGAGTATTTTTTTGAAGTTAGTGTTCAAAAAGAAGAAGGATTTACATTAAATTATGGATATTCTCGCAAGTCAAGTTATTATGATAAAGACATTTTCAATGATATGTCGACAATTGTTAAAAACAGATTAAAAGAAATAAATGATGAAAACTTTTCGGATATCTGTGAGAGTCTAATGAAAGACTCTGGTATAATGCGTGATAGTAATTTAGAAGACTTATTAAATGGATAAATCGAAGTTGATGAATTTGACTTAAATAAAGATATAAGTTACCCATCTATTAATGATAAAATGTTGAGTTTAATGACTCAATGGGAAAGAAATAACAAATTAGAAAAAATAATCAAATAATGAAAATAGATGTATTATTGGGTCTCCAATGGGGTGACGAAGGAAAAGGAAAATTGGTGGATTTTATAACACCAAAGTATGATATAATTGCTCGCTTTCAAGGTGGCGCAAATGCGGGTCACACACTAATTTTTGATGGTAAAAAACACGTTTTACACTTAATTCCATCCGGAATATTCAGAGATAATTGTATAAATATTATCGGAAGTGGAGTTGTAATCGACCCAATTGCTTTAGTTGAAGAAATTAAACTATTAGAAAATGTTGGAGTTGATGTAAAACCTAAATTAAGGATATCAAAAAAGGCTCACTTAATTCTACCAACTCATAGAGTTTTAGATAAAGTTTCTGAATTAGATAAAGGTGATGCTAAGATTGGTTCAACTCTTAAAGGAATCGGACCAACTTATATGGATAAAACTGGAAGAAATGGAATTAGAATCGGTGATATCTCAAATGATTTGGAATCTAAATATAAAGGTTTAAAAGATAAACACTTTCTAATTATGGAAAGACATAAAAGCACTCTTTTGGAATTAGACCTTTATTCAATTATAGAAAAAGAAGAAAAAATCTGGTTTGAATCTATTGAGTATTTGAAATCAATTGAATTTATTGATTGTGAATATGTTATTAACAAAGCTTTAAAAGAAAGAAAAACTGTTTTAGCAGAAGGAGCTCAAGGTTCTCTTTTAGATGTTGATTACGGAACTTATCCATTTGTTACTTCTTCTAATACTACAATCTCTGGAGTTATTTCTGGATTAGGAGTTGCACCTCATTCTATTGGAAGTGTAACTGGAATTTTCAAAGCTTATACAACTCGTGTTGGTTCTGGACCTTTTCCAACTGAATTAGATAATGAAATTGGTGAAGAAATGCGTAGAATTGGATCCGAGTTTGGTGCAACTACTGGTCGTTCCAGAAGATGTGGTTGGTTAGATTTACCGGCACTTAAATATTCTTGTATGGTAAATGGAGTTACTGAATTAAACATTATGAAATTAGACGTTTTAAGTTATTTTAAGACTATCAAAGTTTGTGTTGGGTATAATTATCATGGGGAGGTTTATAAAGACACCATACCTTTTGATTTGTCAGATGGAGACATTGAGCCTATCTATAAAGAGTTAAATGGGTGGAATGTTGATATTTCTAATTGTAAGACTTATGAAGAACTTCCACAAGAAGCAAAAGATTATGTCGCTTTTATTTTAAGTGAAGTTAATATTCCAATTACAAGAATTTCAGTTGGGCCGGATAGATTACAAACAATAATGAGATAATGGAAATAGAAAAAATAATAAAAGTTAAATTTATAAAATCCGATGATTATATATGGGACACCGGAGAAGAGATTTTAGAAATTGATATAGATTTTAATCAACTATTAGATATAATATCAGAAATCGAACTTAAAAGAGACGGATTTGGAAAAAGTCTTCACAAAGAAGCATTTACAGGTATAGATTATCTTGGTAATCAAGTTAAATTTTCTTCTTATATGATTTGGCAAGATGATGATAAAATTTATAAGTATAACTTTGATGAGAATTGGATACCTTTTGATAATGAGATACTAAGAAGAGATAGAGATGTCAAATTAAATAAAATAATGAGATAGTGAAAATGGATTCACTTAATGAATTTATACAAAGTAGGTGGAGTCACAAACCTATATTAAAGTCACATCGATTAATAGGTAAAATGATTGAAGTTAAATTTGAAGATGGATTCGGAGAAGTTATAGAAATTGAAAAATATTATGATTGGATTTCTAACAAAAGAGGTGGAAAATTAGAACAACTATTAAAATAATTTGTATATTTGTATTATGAAAAAAGTATATGTAGATATGGACGACACTCTTTGTGACTTTACAGGTCCATTTAAATCAGGAGAATATAAATTAAAATACCCACACTCAAAAGTAGGTTTCTTCTTAGACTTAGATCCATTGGAAGGAGCAATTGATGGAATGAAAACTCTACAAACAAAATATAAAGTTTATATTTTAACTAGACCATCAATTAAAAATATACATTGCTACAGCGAAAAAGCCGAATGGATTAAAAAATACTTAGGTGAAGAAATGCTTGAAAGAATGATTCTTTGTCCTGATAAATCTTTAGTGAAAGGTGATTATTTAATTGATGATGATCACAGACATGGTCAAACCGAATTTGAAGGAGAACACATTCATTTTGGCAAAGATGATAAATTTAAAACTTGGTCACAAGTTGTTGAATACTTAATGAGTAAATAATTAAATATGAATTACCCAGAGCCAGGAAAAAAATACAAACATTATAAAGGAGGACTTTATGAAGTCTTATTTCTATCAAAACACACCGAGACTGATGAAGTTTTGGTAAATTATAAATCTTTACATTTTGGATCTTATTATTCAAGACCTTTGGATAGTTGGAATGATAAAGTAGAACTGAAAGGTATCATAACAAACACAAGCAGATTTGAAATTGTAAATGAGTAATATTTGTATAATGGCATCTGGTAAAGGATCCAATGCTCAAAACATAATAAACTTCTTTAAAGAAAGTGATGTTAATGTGAATCTTATTATAACTGATGCTTTATGTGGTGCTACAACTGTGGCTAAAGATAATAAAATTGATCATGTGATTCTAACTAATTGGAAATCTATTATACCAATTATAAAAGGTTATAACCCTGATTTAGTTATATTGGCGGGATTTTTAAAAATGGTTCCAGCTGAGTTCTTAAATGAATTTAAAACAATCAATATACATCCTTCTTTACTTCCAAAGTTTGGTGGTAAAGGTATGTGGGGATTAAATGTTCATAAGAAAGTAATTGAGTCTGGTGAATCTGAAAGTGGTATAACAATTCACTGGGTTAATAATGAGTATGACAAAGGTGAGATTATTTCTCAATACAAATGTGTTGTGGATAAAAATGAAACTGCTGAAACTTTACAAAATAAAATTAAAGAATTAGAAATGAAATACTTTCCTAAAGTGATTTCTACTATTCTGTAGTCGCAAATATTTCTACTATATCTTCTGGGTTAATATCCTCATCTATATTAAGTATTAATTTTGATGAATTTATAATAGTTCTATCTTTCAATACCCTATCGTTTTTAAGCAAAATATCTACTATATGAAACCCCATTCCTGATTCAGGTAATCCGTCTAATTGTGATTTTACATCTTCAGGTAAATCAATTTGATTTTCAAGTATTCCTCTATGGTCTTTTGGAAGAAAGTCAAAACCATACTTTTTACCTAAAATAATAAGAAGTGGTGTGATTGGAATAGGTATCGGAAGTCCAGAAATTGCAACAAGTGGAAGTATTCTAACTAAATCACCTGATTGTTTTTTTACAAAATACTTTTCTTTATCAGAAACTTTTTCACCTTTCAACATTCTACCTAAAATATCAACAGCTATCTTTGTCTCCTGACTTTCTCTTTTTGTAACTTGCCAAACTTCGGATGCAAAATCGCCTCCTTTTTTTAAGAGTCGATTTAGGTAATCAGTTAATTTCCCGAATCCTTCGTTGAAAGATTGAAAGTTTTTAATATTATTCATATAACTTATATATAAAAAATTATATAACATATAGTAAATTTGTTCATTAATTTACGATAATTCATGTAACATCATGATATAAACTATTATAATTTTGCGGTTCTGAATTTTTTTTTTAAATTTGTATTATGAAAACAAGATTAATGTTTCTCGGTGACATTCATGGTAATTTTAGTATCATACATCAATATGTAAAATTACACGGTATTACTGATGCTCATATAATTCAGATTGGAGATTTTGGTGTCGGATTCAATACTATAGAAAAAGAAAAACGAATGCTTGAAATGTATAATCCAATCTTAGTTAAAAATAATGTTCATGTTTGGGCTATTCGTGGAAACCATGACTATAAACCTCACTTCGATAATGATCCTTTTGGTTTAAGTAATATACATTTAATACCAGACTATACTGTTTTAGAACTTTGTGATAAACGAATTCTTTGTATAGGTGGTGCTGTGAGTGTCGATAGAAATTGGCGTTATACTAAAAAACAAAAATTAGGTATCTTTGAAAATGTAACTTTAGGTAAAGAAAGCTGGTGGCCAGATGAAAAATTTGTTTTAGATAAAGACAAGTTAGGTGAATTGAAAGACATAGATATTGTCGCAACTCATACAGCTCCTCACTACTGTGAGCCAGATAATACTTTTGGATTTGGTCCTTTTGTTGATGGTATTGTTCGAGAAACTGGTGATAATGAGTTAAAAACAGAATTAAACGTAGAAAGACAACAAATGACGGATGCTTTCACTATTATTAAGATGAATAATAACATAACTCATCATTATTATGGTCACTTTCACAAAAGCTGGAATAGTAATCTTTATGGTATTAAACACAGATTATTAAATGTAAATGAATTATGGGAAGAGAGAGAATAATCTCTCTTCTTTTTTAAGATATGAGAAGTCAAACTGCTATATGTATTCGTTGGAAATTGACAGGAAGAATTGAAATCTTTGTCAATCTAGGAAAGCTATACTCTTATTATTCGAATGAGCAATTAGGTGTTAGTCGTGCTACTTTAGATAGGAAAAATTTATTTGATGGTTATCAAAATGACACTATAGAAATAGTAAAAACTTACGTTAAGTAATTACTCAGATGTTAATTCAACAAATGATTTTTCTTCCACCGGAAAGATACAAACTCCTCTTCCTCTAATCTCACAATGATATTCTCTATCATCTATTTGGCTAAGTTCATCCTCTACCATTCTACAAAAATCACCTAAAATAACTCTATCCATTTTACTTAAATGTATATCTAAATAATTTTCATCATATCCCTCTCTATAAGAACTTTCATTATCAAATTTTTCAACTCTAATTCCTTTTGAATTGAAAAACCTTTCAACTTCATTTTTTCTAACATAAAGTTGTCTCCATTCATAACCTTTTATGAATTTGAAGTCTTCAGCTCCAGTATCTTTTGGAAAAAGTTCAATTATTAGATTATGTGAAACACTCATATTACAATCAAAATCTTCTAATCTATCAGTGGCTGCTAAGACATCATCAATATCTTCTGTGATTTCTTTTAACTTTTTAATAAGTTCCTCTGCGTTTTGCATAACAGAAAAGTTCATATTGATATTCCAACTTAAAGTCCATTTTTTATGAGTTCCATAATTAGAAGAACTTACTGTAGGATCTCCAAATTTATCAGTTATATAAAGGAAATTTTCTAAAATTTCTTCCTTAGTAGAATCTAAACTTTCGTTAAATTTTTTAAGATGCTTCATAAACTATATATAAAAAAAAAGAGGAAGTAAAAACTTCCTCTTTCTATAAATGATTAATGATTAAATCAGTTCTTCAACTTCTTTTTCACTCATCATCATTTCATAAGCTCTAGCAAGTCTTGTCATTCCAATTCCGCCTCCAAATCTTGGAAAGAATTCATACTGTAAGAAAATTTCCAATTCAGTTTCTACTCTTTCTTTTCCAAATAGTTCAAATAATTTATCAGAGTATCTTCCGTCTTCAATTGTATAAAACATTTCTTTCATCTTTTCAACATCTGAACTTCTTTCTGCTGAACCGATTGTTTCTTGTCCATAAAGAATAACGTCTACTTTGTTAAAAATCTCACCATCTTTATTTTTCATATTCCAGAAAGGATTTGTTCTTCTTGGAAAATATTGCAGTGACACAACTGAACTTTTTTCTTTCCACATTTTTTGTTCATGTTCATCTTCTAAGATAGAAACGCCACCGTATTCTTCACATACGTCATTGTAGTTAACTTCAACTGGTTGGTCAAATCCTAAATGTTCTAATAGTTCTGATTCTAATTGTAGTAATTCTTTCATTCCACCTTTTGATTCGAATTCGAACATGGGGAAGATTAATTCGTGCCTTCCTGGAATTGGATCTTTTTCTTGTCTGTAAGAAGTTGAGATGCAAAAGCATCCAGGCCATTCTGGATTTTGTAAAAGTTCATGTTCGAGCCACATTTGTCCAGTTTGTGGAAGAGGCCAGATTTCACCACTGTAATTAAAAGTTGTAATTGAATGTGGGTTTTCACATGCTGCTAAGATTGATAATCTTGACTGTGTTGGGACTTCGATGAATCCTTTTTGCAAAAAAAATGCTCGCATCTTTTGTACGAGCTCGTTGTAAGTTTTTGTATTTCTCATAAGAAATTTTTTTTTTGATACAGAAATGAATCTGTTCAAAAATAGTTTACACTGTTAGTATATATCAGAAAAAAAACTTTTGTTTTGTCTATTTTGAAATTTTTTTTGAAAAAAAAAGGAGAAACAATAGTTTCTCCTTTTCAGAAATATTTTATTATAGTTTTAATTATTCTCCAGTTTAAATTGAATCGGATTTTTAATTTTTAAGCATTTCTTTTATCTTCCGAAGCAGACACTCTTCTATAAATAAAAGCCATCATTGCTGCAATTCCACCAAACATTAATAAAAAACCATACCAAGTAAGTGATGTGTTTCCAGAAGCTTCACCTGATTGGATTACCGTTGCTCCTAAAGATTTAGTAAAAGGTAGGATAATCATTGCTAAAGCACCCATGAAATGAATTAGATTAACTCCAAATTTCCAGATTTTACCTAGAATTGATAAGGATTTTTGAATAAAAGTTTTAGGTTCAACAGTTGACTCATTTTGTGACTCACCACTTGTAACTGGATCCGCTTTCAATTCTTTTTCTAAACTTTGAATTTGAGAATCATCAGATCCACTAACTATATCAATAGCGTCTTTCATTTCATCTACAGATGGTTTTTCTGACTGGTTGTTGTAAGCCGCCATTATTTTATCCTGTAAAGATTTGTCACCTTCAATTAGTTTTGATGCATTTTCAAAACCTTGTTTGATCTTTTCATTTCTAGTTTTTGCACTAAGTAGACCAATAAACTCTTCGTTAGTTGGTTGATAGTTAAAATTTTCGTAAGTAGAGATATACTTCATAATTTTTATTTTATTTTTATAATTATATATATTAAAGATAAAAACTCATTTTTTTTTTGTAATTTGAAAAAAGTTTATTATATTTGTAGATATATAAAAATATTTAAAAAATATCATTATGAACTACTACAAGATTAAAGAATTTGAAACAAAAACAACAAAGGACTATTCTGATTTTAAACTATCAGCGTATATTACCCTACACAAGTTTTTACTTTTTTTCACATCAAATATCTTCTTTTGGATTTTTAGTATGGGTGCTTTCTTATTAGTTCCATTTTTTATCAGTAATAGTTTTATTCCTTATATCATTACTTTGATTTTTCATCTTTTTTCTTGGGAAATGTATCTCAAAAACCGAGCTGAAGAGTTGGTCTCTGAAAATAAATATGAGTTAGAATTGACTATTAATGTTCTTAACGACATCAAAAAAGAAAGAAATAAGTAATTTTTTATAACTTTTATTAGACTTATGATATAATCTGGGTAACTGATAAATTGGTTAATAATAAAAAAGTCCAGATTTCACCACTGTAATCGAATGTGTGTTTCACATGATTCTAAGATATTATTGACTGTGTTTGGACTTCGATGAATCCTTTTTGCAAAAAAAAATACTCTCATCTTTTCAAGATCTTTGTAATTTTTTTTGTTATTTAAATAAATTTTATTATATTTGTAAATATAAATAAACACTTAAAAACAAAAAATATGAAAAATCTATCAATGTTCTACTTCAAAAATTACAAATCTATTCATCACATTGTGTTCGTGTTGATGGTATTTTCTTTTTTTAAAATTTTATCTTTGTTTGTAGATATTTTCAACTTAGTATTTCAACTTAGTTCAATTGGTCTATTTTTACAATTGGTTATTTTAGTATCCTGTTATTTTTTGAATGAGAGAGCTCTCGTTCAAGCGGGATTGACTCCAGAATATATGGCTGAAGAATTGGAGAGAGTGAAAAAAAAAAGAGGTGAATAATTTCACCTCTTTTTTTTTCAAATTTATAAAAAATTAAAGACCTCCTTCTTTTCGAAGTTCTCCTTTTGATTTTCCTTTTACAGCAATCAGACCAACAATTCCTAAAGCCAAACCACCAAATAACATTCCTATCATAAGAGGACCTGCTATAATCGCAAGACCTGTTCCAGTTGCAACAACAAGTCCAGAATTTACCATGAAAAGAATTACACCAAGAAGTGCACTAATACAACCAGTGTATTGAGCTCCAATTCCAAACCAATTCATTATTCTTTTTGCAGTTGAAGCTTTCTTATCTTCCATCTCTTCCAAAATTAGTGAGTATGCTTCGTAAATTTTTGTTCCAACTTTATGTCCTTTAAGAGATTCTGTTTTCGCTTGAACTTCAACTAATTCTTCAGCACTTTGTGATAAATCTGCTGGTGGTTCATCACCTTTAAATGATTGAGTTTTAGCTGATAAAGCATCTACATCTGCCGGATTTAGTTTATCAAACATGGGTTGAACATTTTTGTCCCAATATTCTTTTACTTTAGGATTTTTCTGAACAATTGCTTCGAATTTTTGTGCTCCTTCTTGCATTTTTTTACTTTTCCAGTTTTTCCACATACTTCCTAATTTAGACCATATGGATCCTTCGCCCCATAGTAAACCTTCATTTGTTGGTTCGTAGTTGAAGTTTTCGAATGTTTTAACGTATTTCATAGTTTTATTTTTTTTTTTCTTAATTTATATATTTTATTTCAAAACTCATTTTTCTAACTTTTTTTTCTTTTTTAATATAATCTTTATGATTTTACCAATTTATGCTTATGGGAGTTCGGTTCTTAGAAAAGAATCTTTAGAAATAGATAAAGATTATCCTGAATTAGAACAACTAATTTCAGATATGTTTGAAACAATGGATAATGCCAAAGGTATTGGTTTAGCAGCACCTCAAATTGGTAAGAATATAAGAGTAATCACAGTTGATTCAAAATCAATGTCTGGTGATTTCCCTGATAGTGATTTAGAGGATTTTAGAGAAGTTTTTATCAATCCTATTATTGAAGAGGAATTTGGCGAAGAATTCTCATTTAGAGAGGCTTGTCTTTCACTTCCGAGAATTTCAGAAGAAATTAAGAGACCATCTAAAATAATCATGTCTTATTTTGATAAAGATTGGAATCTTCAAGAAAAAGAGTTTTCTGGAATAAAAAGTAGAATTCTACAACACGAGTATGATCACTTAGAAGGTCATATGTGGATTGATAAAGCTTCTTCTCTTAGAAAAAAGTTACTTCAATCTAAATTAGATAAAATAAGTAAAGGTGAAGTTTATTGTGAATATCCAATGAAATTTCCGAGATCATAAAAACTTTTTTATTTATTTCAATATATCATTTATAACTTTTAAATTTTAAATTATGGCAAAAAAATTAGTATGGTTTGAATCTTACACAACAATTTGTAAGTATTCAACGGAATTAACCGATGAAGAAGCAGAGCTTTTTGAAAACGATGAAGAAAAATTCTTTGAAGAAGTTGATTATATGGGAAACCAAGACTTAGAGTGGGATAAAATCACTGACGAAGATACTTATGACTTTGAAATTGAAGAGTGTTAATTATTAAATTATAAATTATGTATCAAATTAGAAAATGTGAAAAATATACCTCTTGTTCATCATCAGAGGCTGCTAACTTAGATCCCGAAAAATTTAGAACATTATCAGTTCCATTTGAAGGAAAAACTGAAGAAGATTTTCTTAATTATATCTCCCAGAATCAATATGAACTAGAGGAAATATATGAAGAGATTGATGAGCAAACACAATCTGAATTAGATAAGATTTGGTCACCAGAGTGGACTGAGTTTTCAAATTCAGCTTGGAAATACGAAGATAGTTGGCATGAATCTGGTCGAGTTGATGAAACTTGGACAAAATATGGTGGTTTTGAAGCCACTCATACCACTGATACTGGTTATTAAAAGAGAGAGAGAATTTAATTCTCTCTTTTTGTTTTTATACTCTTTTGAAACTTATAACCAACTCCTATAGTCAAATTATGAATTATTTTTACATCACTTTGACTTCTCCAATTGAAGATATCACCAACTGTGAAATTTAGTTTATTCTTTGTAAAGAAACTTATTTTAGCAGTTCCATATATTATGTTATCTCTGATGTTTGTAACATTTGGTTGATAATAATATTCTGAAATTATTTCCCAATTCTTTTTTTCTAAACTAAATTTTAATCTAAGAGAATGTCTAAAAAGATTTTCATCTTCACCATTAAAATAATTAGACTGGTGAAAAATTATCGCGTAAGAAATCGAACTCTTTATATAAGTGAATTCTTTTTTAAAACCAGCGCCTATTCCTAAGAAGTTATCTGATTGAATTTTTCTAACATATGAGTAATTATATTGATAATTGGTAAAGTATGACCATTTATTTTCTCTTACATCAAAACTAACTCTTTGTAGTAGTTCATTTTCTGAGATATTCGGTGAGAACGTAAGTGTATAATTAGTTACCGATGTTATATCCCATTTATTTTTTATAAAAGAGTTCTCACCAACATAAGTAAGTCCTAATTGAGATGATATTGAATTTGAAACTATTCCAGTTAAACTATTATCGGTTTTAATTTCCTGAGAAAACACTAAATTAAAACAAAGTATCGCAAAAAAAAGTAGTGGGTTCTTAGACATATTTTTTCAAATTTTATTTTATATATAAACAAAAAAAGGAAAAGATATGGCTAAAAAGACCACTACAACAACTGTTAGATCTCATGTTATGAGACCTCATAAAAAAAGACCTGGAATACACTCTAAAAAGAAAAACTCTAGAAGTAAGTTTTCTAAAAATTATAGAAAATCATACAAAGGTCAAGGTAGATAATATTAATCTAAAGAAACTACTTCGATATCAAATACTAACTCTTGTCCAGCTAGTGGGTGGTTGCCATCGATTGTAGCGTATTCTTCTGTGATATTAATTACCGTTACGTTAGAAGAGTCTCCATTCTCTAAAGTTGCCTCTAAAGTTTGTCCTATCTCTAAGTTTTCCGGAAGTCTTTCAAGTGGAACGTTAACAATTAGTTCTTGTAATACTTCCCCGTATGCTTCTTCTGGATGAATGTTTACAGTAACTTTATCTCCTATATTTTTACCCATAAGAGCTGTTTCGAATCCTGCAATAATTTTACCAGAACCGATTTCAAAACGTAGAGCACCTCTACCTTCTGATGAGTCAAAAACACTACCGTCGGTTAGTTTACCAGTGTAATGCACATTGACTATTGTGCCATTTTCAATCATAATAATAAATATTTTTTTATTATATTGAGATATTTGATTTTTGTTTTGATTTTTTTAAAGTTTATTCCAAACAAAAAAAGTTTTTTTGTCTGTCTGAACTTCAATATATCCCGATGGGTTAAATTGTGATTTTTCTAACTCACAAATAAATTTATGACCTTTGTATTTTGTTTCAAGTCCTGGATAAGAAAGTGAACCGCCATCATAGTTTAGGTCTCTGTGTTTTCTTAACTGGTGACCATAAATTTTAATACCAAGTTCTTCTCTTACACCTCTTATTCCCGATATTAGTGGATCTTCTCCACTTTTCATTTTTTCTGAAACAGAAGATGGTATGTTTCTTCTTCTAGTTCTACCATCTTTAAATTCTTGACGGTCTTCTTTTAAGAACCATTTTTGACCTTCTTCATCTGTGTAGAAAATCTTTATTCCGACAAATTCAATAAATCTAATTAAATTACTTGATATAATTTTTAATTCAGACTCATTATTTTTTAATTCATCTAATAAATGATTTATTGTTTTGGATTTACCTGTTCCCCATATATCACAGGGTATATCATGTTGTTTAAGTAGATTAGTTAAATCAATTAACTCCTGATCGAACTCTTCGAATAATTTAATCCAATTCATAAGACTATATATAAAACTTTATCAAATAAAAAGATAAAATTAGAAATGAATGAGTTTCACAAACATAAGAAAACACTAGAAGACTTTTTACAAAGTATTGATTTTATTTACTCTGGTGATATAATTAATTCTACTGATAAAAAGGTTGTTGAGAAATTTAAACACTCTTCATTTTCAGCTTCTTTGTTTAAAAAATTGATGATAGAAATTTATAATTATTCTATTCAAAATATGTTTGATAAATCCAAAGAGATTATAATACACCGTAATTCCTTTAAAGATATCTATGAACTGATGGATCGTCTACAAATGGATCCAAAGATAATCTTTTATTCAACCAATTCTAATTTAAATTTACAACTTGGTAGTCATTTGGTGGAACCCGAAGATGATGGTCATAGCTATTTACCAAATTACTTTACTCGTAGATTTAAACTTATGGCATATAACAGAGAAGTCTCTGCATATTATTCACCGTTAATTGAAGATGATGTTGATGATTGTCATTTTTATTTGGTCGATAAACCTATTCAGAGCATGGTTTGGTCTTTGCAAAATATGGATTATTCAATTACTAAAGGATTTTCATCAAACGAACATTCTATTAAGAGTCCAATTTATGATTGTGATTTTGAAGTTTATAAAATAAGAGTAGTTAATACTCAAAAATTAAGAGAAGATAAAATAAATTCTATATTAAATGACAATTGATTTAAATAAAGATGAAAGGTTGGGTTATGCAGAGACCAGTTTTGAACTGTCTAAATTAAAATCAAATAAGTTGATTAAAGAAATAGTTATGCAAAGAAATAAAACAGGTCAGAATTTTATGATAGTTCCGATGTCTATTTACAATATATTAGAGGCAAATGATTCTTTTAAATTTGCTCGTTTAGAATCATTGATGAGTGAAGAACTGCTAAGACACATGGGATCAATCAATGGAATTGAGGTGTATTTAGATCTTTTTTCACCATCTGATACAATCACATTAAGATATGATAAAAGTATTATGAGAGATAATAAAATAGATGTTATATTAAATGATTCAAAACTAAAAGAAGAAATTGAAATTACAGTTTTGAATTATTAAAATTCTCAAACTTTGCAATCAATTTTTTATTAGTATTATCAATAACAATTGAGCTTTTCTTTGACTTTCTCATTCCTGTTGTGGAACCCGCTTTAAGAAACTCTTCTTTTGTAACAGACTTTGGTTGGCCAGTAACTTTGTCAACTAATTGATAACTAAAATTCTCATTTATATCTTGACCTAATAATTCAACACCTTTTGTGTCATAAGTCACTGCCTTACCTTCTCTGGATAAATCAACTTTTTGTTTCAATGATTTAATAAATTCATCAACAATCATTCTCATTATGTCAGTATACTTATCTGTTTTATATCCAACTTCCATAGCTGCTTTATTATAAGCTAAAAAGTTTAAACCAGAGATATTAGTAATAGAAGGATGTCCTCCTGAATTTCTAATTATTAATTCCCAAACTGGAATTTTTAAATTATTTAAATATTTTAATTGATTATTATCTAAATCAGCAAATGGTGAATTCATAGCATCAACTAAAGTTGAATCTTTAAATGGTTTGAAAACTGAAATTTTATCTCTATTTGCTACTACAACATCTAATCTTTTTAATAGATTTGAAATGTTATTTTTAGATCCTTCTAATTGTTTTTTTGAAAGTTCACTAACAAAAGGTGTAGACTCTTTGTATTTATTTTTATCAAAATCCGAAAGACCTGTGATGTTATTTAAAGCTGTTTCAACAAACTTTGTGATTAAAGAAGATTCGGTTACTTTAAATTGATACTTTAACTCACCAAATTCAATGATAACGTCAATATCTTCATAAGTATCTGAATTAGCTCTAAAACTAATTTCCAAAGTTTTATCTAAAATATTAACAACCTTCATATCGGATTTCTGATAGATACAATCCATATAAAAGGCAGACAAATCAGAATATTTAAATCCAATTCCTGAAAATTCTTCACCTTTAATTTTTTGTTGATTTTTCCAGTCTTGTGATGTTTCATAAACTTCTTTGATTGCTTTTAATGATATAAAATACTTACATAATTTAGGTTCAAATTTTGCCAAAACTTCTTTAGCAATCTCACCCAAATTGATATCTGTTAATCTTTTTTCTTTAAACGGGTTACAAGAAACTTGAATTAACCCCATTGGCCAAGTAATAGCAAAGAATTCTGTTTCTGGATTATTTTTAAACACAACATATCTGTCGTAAGAACCAGGTTTTATCATAGAACCACCACCATATTGTCTTAGTATTTTATAATCATCATCCCATTCCTTACCTTTATATGATTTCATAGTTTGAATGTAATCTTCAAGATTTCCAGAAATTTGTTCTGGAGTTGCTAGTCTACCTAATTTATCACTAGTGACTGCGCTATTCATATAGTGAATTAGATTATTATACATCGAATAAAGATTTGGAGAACTATCTAAAACTAAACACTCTAAAATGTTTTTATTTATGTGGTCTCTCTTACCATCTTTCGACTTTACCGTAATTGGTTTATTTTTATAAGCCAGTAATAATCTATTAGTAACAAAACCCATAGTGAATTTTAACTTATCAATTGGCATCGATTTATCCAACTTAAATATTGAGTTTTGAACGTCTTCTGGTTTAACATCATATTTTAAAAAGTTTGCAGAATCTATTGTTTGAATAAACTCAATATCTCTTTGTGGAAAAATTTCTTGTTTTGCAATCTCACCAGAAATTGTTTCAACATTTGATCTTGAATGTTTGTAATATGTTGATGATGTATCTTCGGCACCAACTTGTTCTTGATGGTGGTCAGTTGCAATTGTAAACATTGGTTTAGAGTGTGCAAAATCTACAAGAACTGCTAGATTTCCTGGTTTTGGTTGTTGAACCGCGAATTCTAATCCACCATATTGAATTGTGTGACAATCAACACATTCAATTTGATATTGACTCATAAGAATTTGTTTCATAGCTAAAGCTGATGTAACACCATCTAGGTCTTTATGAAAATAAATCTCACATTTTCTATTTCCACTTACAACATTTGATATATCACTCATACTCGCTTTTGAGGATGGATTTATCTCTAATCTTTTAGTTCCAACAAGTGCTTGGTCGATTGTATCTAAACTTTTAGCAATCTTTTTAAGGTTTCTTAAACCAACTTCTTCGTTAATTGGTTCATCCTTCTGAAGTTCCAAAAACAATTTATAATCATTTATATTCATCTGTTATATATTATTTATTTATTGCCAAAACTTTTACCATATCCTGTGATAACTCCTTTCTTATCACCTTTAGTATCATCTTCATATTTAGTATCAAAGAAGTTATTGTTATCTGTTACTATTTTAACTTCTGAATCCATAGTTGCATAAGGACCAAGTTTTCCTGAACGGAATACACCACCATACATATCACCATTAAGATATCCATCCATAAAGTAACAATTATTCAAAGTAGTTTGGTCAACTCTACAATTAAGTATCTTTGAGTCATCAACATCTGATTGTATTAGTTTTGATTTTATACATTGTGCTTTATTAATCTCACATCCTAAGAAAAGACAATCTTCAAAAATACCTTCTATTTTAGAATTAACAAAGTCTAAATTTTTTACTGTTGTTGTTGTTTTCACATAAGCATCGACAACCTCTATTGTTTGAGATGACGTAACATAGTTTACCATACATTCTTTTAAATCCTGAGTTGAATCTATAAGATTAAAGATTCTACTATAAATCTTACTATAATATGTTGAAACAACATCATATTGAGAATTCTGGTCAATTTGAATCTGAATAGTTGGAAATTCTACTATAAAGTTATCATATTTAGAAAGGTTTTTATATGATTTAATATTATTTGTTAAATATTCTTCAAGTTTATTGACATCTTCCATGTCAAAATCCACGTCAATTGAGTCATAAGAGTCTATTATAAATCTTTCTAAGAAGTAAATTAATTGACCTGAGTTTTTTTCATAGTCCTGACCACCGATGTATCTAAATTCTAATCTTTGTTGTTGTTTATCTGAGTTTACATGTAAGAAGTTGATACCAAAATATTTGTCATCTGGTAGCCTCATGTTATTTTTAACAACCATAATTGGAATATTAAAAAAGTCATATTCTTTAAAAGGTATAATTTTCTTTACAGTTTTAGCATAGATATTACCTTTTCTTGACGGATAAGCTCTATAAATCTCATCTTCGTCGATATTCAATATCAATTTTAGTGGATTTAAGTCATTAAGATCTTTATCTTTGAATGATATATTAAAGTGTATTGATGATTTTTCATTAGTATATCCATGTGTTTGAATAAAATTAATAATTTTAATTAAATAATATTTCGCATCATAGAAATCCATAGGACCCGTAACTAACTCAACCATGTTTGAACCACCTGAAAGGTCAGGTTCGATTTTAAAGTTCTGAGAGTCGGGTGTAAAATTAGAGTGATATTGTCTGAAACCCCATACTTTTACAGGTTTTAGTTCTTGGTTTAGTAGTTCAAGAGTTTTATAATAAGAGAGGTCTTTCATATAAAATTCAAACTCAAATCCAATGACTGCGTTTTTAAGTTTTGAAGACTGGTTTAGAAATTTGTCAGAATATTTCTTCATAAAGATATATATTAAAATGCCAAACCTATTTATTATTTGAAGGGAAAGATATTTTAGTTTATATATATTTCTATAAATTAAAAAATATGAATGGAATTCTTTTGTGTCTATTGTAAAACCAGGAAGAAGTTTGACAAGTTCATCAAAGTCAATCGCGTCAAAAATAAGTATATAATTGATATTAAAAAGATTATAGACGAAGAAGAGGTCGATTTTACAAATGATAAGACTTATCTAAAAATAATTATCTTCAATAAAATACAGCAAGCAATAGACAAAAAGAAAGATATTTATTACATTCCTGATTTCGATCAGGAGTTCTCAATCGAAAAACTATTAAATCTAAAAAAGATTCTAGGTGAAAATAATTTCAATGTTTTAGTATTTTACAATGAGTTTAGAAAAAGTCCAGAAGTAATGGATGATGTCTTAGGAAATTTATCAAAGTTTTCAAATTCTCAAATCATAAGAGACTATTAATTTAATATATAACTCAAAATTATTTTTAAATTATGCCTGTATTAGGTGGTTCCCCTCTCGGTTTAATTGGTGTCAAAAGTGGACCTACTTCTGATGGTATGTCTACGTTTAACGGAGGTAAAAGTAGAAACTTAAATGTTAACCTTTATAACTCTGGTCGTGAAGCTGATAAAGCTAAACTTAAAAAAGCTGGTCTTAGTAGAAAAGACGGAGCTTTCTCTGTATTTTCCGGGGGTGCTGCTGTAAAAGCCTGGGGTAATATCAACACTACTGGTAAAGAGGAGAATGCTGGTTTAGGAACTGATGATTCTTATAATGGTATCACAAGAAAGACTTTACACAATAACGATGTTTATGATACTTCTATATTAAATATAGTAGAAAAAACATCGGGTAGCGCTGCTGCTCTTAGACCATCTGATTTTGCTTACTTAAAAAACTTAGGAGTTTATCCAAATAATAGACTAATTGTTTGTAGAAGATTTGCGGGTCCTCAAATAGACAACATATTTGGAATTAAATCGAATCCAACC
>Ga0209768_10000061_pt1 | contig 63751 bp, 53 predicted proteins | sample LauGreSBDMM110SD_3_FD_187564 | JGI IMG/M metagenome (GOLD analysis project Ga0209768, IMG submission 187564) | Freshwater lake microbial communities from Lake Michigan, USA - Sp13.BD.MM110.SD (SPAdes) (version 2) | ecosystem: Environmental > Aquatic > Freshwater > Lake | place: Lake Michigan... | reverse complement strand
ATCAATGGCTATCCTATTCTATTCGAACTTGAACTACAAATTCTCCCTGCCTCAAACAGCGGTACCAATAATAGTTTTAGCTACCAACTCAATCAGCCTTGCGCACCCGCATTGGCCACATTTATCAATCAAGAACCAGGTCTGGCTTTTTACAGCTGGGAATTCGGTAATGGCGCTGGCTCCAATGCAGAGAATCCAAGTCCGCAATATTATCCAAACGCAGGCAACTACCCTATTACATATACGGCTTATGCGCAAATGGACACCGCTCTGCACATTGAACTCACGGAGTTCAATCTCCAAAACATGAGTAATTATGGGGAGAACTTCCCTTCCTTTGAAGAAGCGGACCCCTACTTTAAAATCAAAAAAAATGGACAAGTCATTTATCAATCGGCTGTCATTATCGATCAAAATCCACCGCTTACTTGGTGGCCAAACCTGAATTTAGAACTCGGGCAAAACTACACCCTTGAAATTTGGGAAGCCGATCAAAGTATCGGAGAAAACTACTTTGGAGCCGATGACTACATCGGAAATCATACCCTCAATATTGGTTCCTGCAATGGTTGTTATGCCGGAAGCGCCCAAATTGCTTATCAAATTACCATAGAAAACATTAACCCTATTCCAAGTTTTCAGGATACAGCTACCCTCACCCTTTTTGAAAGCCCGCTGGTGCCTATACTTCAAAATGACAGCACTTTGCAGCAGCTCCTTGCCATCAACACCAGTTCTTATTTACAGTGGTACTGGAACGGAGGACCTCTGCTCGGGCAAAACAACAATAGCTTGAATGTTCAAGAAAGTGGTTATTACCACGTGCTCTCTATCAATCAACATGGTTGCGCACAATCATCTGATACCTTATTTATAAATGTAGATTTCGCAGCTATAAATGACGATAATTCAGCGAGTGCAAGCTTTCACCTTACAATTGATCAACTCACAAAACAACTCAGCATTGAACTTGAACCAGAACTTGTCGGAGCTCAAATTGAACTCTGGCAAATAGATGGCCGCTTGATTGATGCTTGGAAGAGTGTTCAAACGATTGAAAATTATCCAATTGACCTGCTTTCTGGTGGTATTTATTTAGTGAAGTTATCGAAAGGCAACGTTGTGATAGAAAGTAAAATTTCGATCGTACATTAAGTTAATTTATCAATTACCCTCCATGACTTTTTACTTTGATATCTTTGCACGGTGAAAAATACCCATCCGTTGTCAAGGTATCAATGGCTCGCTGTAGCAATTTTAGCCTTAACCCAATTTACTGTTGTACTCGATTTTATGGTGATGTCGCCTCTTGGTGACCTCCTGATGAAAGATTTCAAAGTCAAACCAGATCAATTTGGAATTGTTGTATCAAGTTATGCACTAGCAGCCGGGATTTCTGGCTTTATGACAGCAGGATTCGCAGATCGTTTTGACCGCAAACAATTACTCGTATTCTTCTATAGTGGTTTTATCGTCGGGACTTTATTTTGCGGCATGGCCGACAACTATGTACATTTAGTATGGGCTAGGATCCTTACCGGTATTTTCGGAGGTGTGCTGTCTTCAATTGCAATGGCCATTGTCGCCGACTTATTTAGTCTTGAACAACGCGGGCGCGTCATGGGCTTCATGCAAATGGGGTTTGGATTGAGCCAAATTATTGGAATTCCTCTCAGTCTATACATTGCCGATCTTTACCATTGGCAAACTCCGTTTTATTTAATTGTTGGGCTCTCTACCGGAATGCTTGTTGCGATTATCTTCGCATTGAAACCCATCAATGCGCACCTTGCCCTGAAAAGTGAACGTTCGGCTTTTTCGCATTTATTAGCCACAATTAAAAACCGCAATTACAGAATTGGTTTTATGGCCACTGCATTTATGTCTTTAGGTGGCTATTTTATGATGCCTTGGGGTAGTGCCTTTGCTGTAAACAACGTTGGAATTTCTCAAAAAGAGCTACCGCTACTTTTCATGATCGTTGGTATTTCTACTTTTATGATCATGCCACTCATTGGCTGGATTGCCGATAAAGTAAATAAATTCCAATTGTTTCTAATTGCCTCTCTAATCATGGTTGGCTCTGTATTGGTTTATGTTCACCTTGGGCATAACAGCTTATTTGTGCTCATTTTAGTTAATATCTTTATGATGGGGGGTATTATGGCCAGAATGGTCCCATCTCAAGCCCTTACAACTTCTGTTCCCGAACCAAAAGATCGTGGTGCATTTATGAGCATCAATGCTTCACTTCAGCAGATGGCAGGCGGTGTTGCGGCAATCATAGGAGGAAAAATTGTCTTGCAAGCCAATGAGCACGCACCTCTTGAAAGATTCGATACACTTGGCTATGTTGTGATTACCGTTATTTTTATCAATATTTACCTCACAAGACGGGTCTATAAATACGTTCAATCCAAAGCTAATTAGAAAAAATACAAAGTTTAGTCCTACTCGGCTACATCTATATCGGCAAGCTTTGCCAATTTCTTGAATTGAATTTTGGCTTGAATGCGATCAACTACATAATACATCATTGGCACCACAATAATGGTCAGGAACATTGAGCTGGTCAAGCCTCCGATAAGAACCCAGGCCAAACCGTTCTTCCATTCGGCTCCGGAACCTGTGGCCGTTGCAATAGGAATCATACCAATTACCATGGCTATTGTCGTCATTAAAATTGGACGCATCCTTTCACGAACCGATTCAAGTAAGGCATTGTAGGTACTCATTCCTTTTTGCTTCAGGTGATTGGTAAAATCTACAATTAGGATGGCGTTTTTGGCAACTAGCCCCAACAACATGAGCATACCTAACATGGTGAAAATTCCCATATTTGAAGAAGTCAAAGCAAGTGCCAAAATGGCGCCAACCAAGGAAACCAAAATGGAGAACAAGACCACAAACGGATAGACAAAATTATCGTAAAGCGCCACCATGATGAGGTACACCAAAACAACGCCAATGCCCATTGCGGTTCCTAAGGCGCCGAAAGATTCTTTTTGGCGCTTAATTTCTCCACCCCACGTGAGGCGCACGTTTGGATCGAGCGGATTCTTTTTGAGGTATTTTTCGATATCTGCAGCCACTGTTCCGGGTGCTGCACCAAGCACATAGCAACGCAAAGTTGTATTCGAAATACGGTTCTTGCGCTCCAAAGTACCTGCAGCGTTGTCTACGGAGATATCCGCAAATTCACTCAAGAGAACTTGTTTGCCTTCGTTGTTCGGGAAGGTCATGCTTTGGATGTCCTCGACATCTTTACGGTTAGACGCATCGAGCATGACTCGGATATCGTATTCTGATCCGTCGAGGTCTATCTGACTGTCGTCATTACCAGAAAGTGAACCTTGTAGTTGCATTCCTACAGTCCCAACATTGACACCCAGCTGGCCCATTTTTTCTCTATCCAAGGCAATTTTAACCTCAGGTGTTACATCTTCTGTACTCAAGTATGGATCTTTAGCGCCATGCATGGCTTTGATAGCATTCTTGAGTCGGCGGGCTTCTTTGAACATCAGCGCATCGTCGTTGCTCGAAATAAATATTTCTATAGGCGCTTGCTCGGAGTCTACTAGCCCCATATTCAAGGCTTTTACTTCAACTCCTGGATGTTTATTTTCAATTTTGCTTCGAATCATGTTCATGTACTCTACTGTCGGTATCTCGTTTTGCTTGTCTTTCTTCATTTTAACGACAATCTCAGAACGGTTCTCCGACCCAAATGCTGCAGCACCTAAACCAGCGCTGGGCCCACCCACATTAGAAAAAACAATGTCAATCATGTCTTTTTGAGCCAATAATAACTGTTCAATTTTCATTGTAGTTAGGTTGTTTTCGGCAAAAGTGGCGCTTTTCTCGTATTTAAGCTTAATCGTGAACTTCCCTTGATCACCTTGAGAAACAAACTCCTGCCCTACAATACCCAAGCCCATGGTTGCAAAAGAGGCCACAAAAATCACAATGATGATTAGGCCCATGGAAATTTTATGACGCAAAGCCCAGCCCACAATTTTTACGTAAGAATTCGTAAAGATGTTAATACGCCGCTCGAACCAGAGTAAAATAGCTTGAAATGGCTTTTTGGGATCAAGTTTTACCTCTTTGGCAAAGCGTGAGGCCAACCAAGGGGTTAACGTAAAACATACAAAAAGAGACATCAAAGTAGAAACCACTACAACAATCGAGAATTGATGTAAGATATCGGAAATGGTTCCTTCGATAAAAACAACAGGAGAGAAAACCACCACGTCCACAAGCGTAATTGCCAATGCCGTAAAACCAATTTCGTTACGACCGTCGAGAGCGGCTTGCCGGCGCTTCTTACCCATTTGTAGATGTCGATAAATATTTTCCAGTACGACAATAGAGTCATCGACGAGAATACCAATTACCAAAGACATGGCCAAAAGTGTCATGAGGTTGAGCGTATAACCAAGCAGGTACATCGCAATAAATGTAGAGATCAAAGAGGCCGGAATAGACACCAATACAATAAATGCATTTCGGACGGTATGTAAAAACAGAAGCATTACAAGAGCAACCAAAAAGACAGCAAGCTCGAGGTCATGAATAACGGCATCTACAGATTCAATTGTAGGAATAGAAGTATCGGTTGCTATTGTAAAGGATAGCCCTTCTTTACTGAACTTTTCTTCGAGTTCTGCAAATTTGGTTTTGGTAAGTTTGGCAACATCTACCGCATTCGCATCGCTTTGTTTTTTAATATATAAGCCAATGCCATTGACACCATTCAATCGAGAAATGGTAATTTGATCTTCACTGGCGTCAACAACTTCAGCAAGGTCGCGCAAACGTATAGCGCTCGTCCCTTTGGCCATCAAAACTAAATTTTGAAGATCGTTGATGTCTTTGTATTTACCAGTGAGGCGAACGGTAATTTGCTCCGTACTGCTCTTAATTTTGCCTGTCGGAAAATCTAAATTAGAAAGCGCTATTGCTTGATTAATTTGGGACATCGACAAGCCCAATTTGCGCATCTTTTCTTTGTCTACATTGACGCGAAAAGAACGACGCTCGCCGCCAATGACCTGCACCTCTGCCACCCCTTTGACCTGCTTTATTGCAGGTAATAATTGGTCGTCCATGAGGCGCATGAGTTCGGCATCGCTTAAGTTTTTGGCAACTGCACTCAATTGCAACACAGGCGTAGCATTGGGTTCAATTTTAGCGACAACCGGATTTTTGGCATCAGCTGGCAGCCTATTAAGGCTATTATTTATTTTGCGCTGGGCGTCTTCTAAAGCATCGTCTATGTTGGCAGATGCCTTGAACTCGAGCAAAACAAAAGAGGCATTGTCAAAAGAAAAAGAAGTTACCTCATCGACGTTTTCCATGCCGCTCAATACGTCTTCTAGCGGTTTGGAAACTTGACTTTCTACCGTAGAAGGCGAAGCGCCCGGATAGGCCGTAGTAATCGTGAGTAATGGAGCTGAAAAGTCGGGCAAAAGCTCATAGGAAAGTTGCTTATAGCTAATGAGCCCGCCACCAATCAATATAGTAAAGATGACAATAATAAAGGATGGTCTTTTGATGGATAATTCGGTGAGTGTCATAGGGCTATTTATTGCGTTTGATATTCATTCCATCCTCTAAATTTACTTGACCTTTCACTACGATTTCATCAGCGCTTGTAAGGCCAGAAACAACTTCGAGGTAGTTTCCATCGGCCGCGCCAGGACTAAACGAAGTGAGTTGCGCTTTTCCGTTTCGAATGACATAAATTTGTGGATTTTTCGTAGAGCCTATGAGTGCTTTTCTCGGAACTGCCAATGCCACAACTTTGGAGTTGTTGTCTAGTGCCACGTTACCGTACATACCTGAAAGAATCTTGTTGGCATTTGAATTATTCACCAAAACCTGAACTTTAAAATTGTGCAACGCATCTGCCTGAACAGAAATATGGTATAGACTTCCGGATATAGTTGCATTTTGAGCATCTACAGCCACATTGACCTTCTGACCTTTTTTAAATTTGAGTACATCTCGTTCTGGAACAGAAATAGCGAGTTTAAGTTGGCTAATATCCGTGAGTTCCACGATTGGAGTGCCAGGCATGACCATTGAGCCGAGATCAGCCATTTTTTTGGTGACTACTCCAGAGAAAGGCGCAAGTACTTTAGTGCCGCGCAATTGTTTTTGTAGTTGTTTAAGCTGCACCTCTGCTGAGTTGAGCGCCAACTCCATTTTTTCAGCCTCCATTGAAGAAACAGCCTGCTCCTTTCGCAAATTTGCAAAGCGGAGGTTATCATTTTTAAGCTGGGCAATATTGAGCTTAGCGTTTTCGATTTGCAAAGAAATGAGTTCGTCGTCTAGCTTGGCAAGAACTTGCCCTTTGCTCACCTGATCCCCTTCTTTAACGAGTAATTCAATGAGTTTACCAGAACCTTCAGCAGCAATATTATTTTGATGCATTGGTTCAAAAACACCTAAGTATGAAAACGCACTTTCGAAGGTATGCTGTTGCGGTTGATCGGTGTCGACGAGTACAGCAGCCTCCATGTCGTGGATATAAATTTTATTTTTGGCTTCTTGAGAATTAGAAAGCAATTTAAAAACAGTGAGCCCAATAAGAACAACAGCTGCAATGGAGATAAAAATGATTCTTTTCATGATTTATTATTTGATATTTCCGTTTGATTTGAGGTAGTCGAGTTCTGCTTGACGCAGCGCCACATAGGCGGCCACCACACCAGTTTGGGCTTGCTCAAGACCCGTTTGAGCTTGAAGGAGGTCATTGGTACCGATTAAACCTTCGGTAAATTTAAGATTGGCATGTTGGTGAATCGCCTCGGCTAATTTGAGTTGTTCTTTGGCTATATCCAAAGCATTTACCTTGACAGCTATGAGTCGTTTATTTTGGTCAATCTGTAATTGCAATTGTTGCTGTGTGAAGGCTGTTTGGGTTTCTATTTGTTGCTGTTTGAGCGCGTTCATGGCTGCTTTGTGATGTTTGTCCAAACCGTCGAATAAATTCCAGTCGACACGCAAACCAACAAAGGCACCGTCTATACCTGTTCGAAAATCAGTTTCGGGGTTCATGTTGTAGTTGTATTGGTAAATCCCGTAAAAATTCACATTCGGTAAATATCCCATCTTGATTCCTTTGGCTTCTTCTTGTGCCATCATACGCTGCTGCTCGAGTAGTTGAATGGCAAATAAATTGGAAGCATTTTGATCGACGAGTAAGGTTTGCTGCACCATTTGGTCATTCTGTAAAGTAAGCGCTGCTTTTGGATCCAAGCCGATTAAAATTTTGAGGACTTCTTCTAACTGACTTTTGGTGGCTTGTAGATTGGCCTGTGTATTCTCCAAATTCAAGCGATTGATGCGGATTTTGTCGGCTTCAGTCTGCACGAGCATTCCTTGCCCAACCATGAGGTCCATGTTTTGGAGCATTTGATCGACATAACTGATGTTGCTATCGATAAAACTGAGTTGTTGATACAGGCCCTGTAAAATAAAGAATGTGTTTGCTACCTGATGCTTCACCTCCTGAATGGTCATGTCTCGTTGGATCTTGACAATTTCACTGTTGATGCGCAACGCAGCCAAACCATAGTTGAGTTGTGAATTAAATAAAATTTGATTGAGTTGCAGCGTATTACCCAATACATACGGAACACCAAATTTCACTTCTGCAAATGCACCGGCCGGGCCACCAAAAAACTGGGCCGGAACAACCTGTCCTGGAATGACGGCGTTGTAACGGTAATCACCGGAAAAGTTCAATGAAGGCAAACGACTCGATAAATATGCCGAGCGCTGGCTTTCATTAATAGCAACATCCAATTGGGCGCTGCGAATTTGTGGATTGGCGGTTTCGGCCATTTTAAGGCAGCTTGCTAAATCGTACTTTTGAGCTTGAGCGGTGTGCCCAAAAAGCAGAAAAAATAAACCTGTGGAGAGATAACTTTTCATTTTCATGCGGGTTGGTTTTGTGGGAATAAATAATTGATCAGCATTTCTTTGACATACGCTTTGTGCGCAAGAAGGTCTTGTTGTAGTGTTGCTTCGTCTATGCCATGAAATTGTTGGGTCAATTTTTTTGACATAAATGGATAATGCACATTAGACATTAGTAAAATGGTAATGTTGCGGAGGCTCATTGGTCGCATTTCACCCTTGGCTTGTGCGTCTTTTAATTGTTGAAATATGCCTGTTTTTTCGATAGGCTCAAAAAAAGTGGGCGCCACACTAGATTCGTTTTTGTTTTGTTGGATCGCTTGAATGATAAACATTGGTAATTCTGGGTGCTCCATGAAAAAATCAAATTCTTTATCGATAAGCAAACTCGTTTTTTCTTTGAGTGGCAAATCTGAACTAAATACCTCTATAATGGACTGCAGGAAGTCAGACATTGCGCCTTCAAAAATGAGTTCAAAGAGTTTTTCTTTGGATCTGAAATAATAATTGAGTAGCGCCACGTTGCTCCCAACTTCTTTGGCGATGTCTCTAACCGAACAACCATCAAAGCCTTTGGTCATGAAAACTTTCTTGGCTGCCGCCTTAATTTTTTCTTCTGTACTGAGGTCTATTTTCATTTGTATGTTTTGGCAAATGCGCTGCAAAGTTAAACACTCTTTTTAAACAAATGTTTAAGATTTACAAAATAATTTAAACACTTGTTTAAATTTTGGCCAATTCAGGGCTATTTTGTTCCTTTGGGAGATGAAGTTTTTATTGATTCTAACATTCGTACTTCCGACCATCTGTTTCTCTCAACAAACAGATTGGTTCTCCGATGCCAAACTCGGTATTTTCATTCATTGGGGTATGTATGCCGTTGATGGCACCTCCGAAAGCTGGGCTTTTCACAACAAAACAATACCCTACCCCAAATACATGAGCCAAATGAATGGCTTTTCAGCCCAAAACTATAACCCAGGTGCTTGGGCTCAACTTATCAAGGAAAGTGGCGCTAAATATTGTGTCATCACCACCAAACACCACGACGGTTTGGCCCTCTACGACACGAAGCTCAGAACTGCAGCACCCCAACAAAACTCACTTTGGAATTCAAAATACCCACTGAGTACAATCTATCAAACACCAATAAAAAAAGATGTTATCATGCCTCTTTTCCAAGCCTTGGAAAAAGAAGGCGTCAAAAAAGGGGCGTATTATTCACTTTTAGATTGGTCCTCTAATGACTATCCAGGCTTCTATAAAGACTCTAGCCGCTATCAAATTGCAAACGACCCAGCGCGTTGGCAAAACTTCTTAACTTTCATGCACGGTCAAATTTCGGAAATCAATACACAACTCCAGCCCGATTTATTTTGGTTCGACGGTGATTGGGAACACTCCGAAACCGAATGGCAGGCACAAAAAATTGATTCGATCATTCACCACACCAATCCGAACGCTATACTAAACGGCCGCTTGAAAAGCTTTGGCGACTACGACACGCCCGAGCAAAACATGCCAATTGTGCACCCTGACCGCAGCAATTGGGAACTCTGCCTCACCACCAACGACAACTGGGGTTACCGCCCTTCAGACACCCATTTCAAAAGTCATTTTGAACTACTCAGTATTTTTACCGAATGCCTCGGTATGGGCGGCAATTTATTGCTCGATATCGGTCCAAAAGCCGATGGCACCATTCCAGATGAACAAGTTGCTATTTTAAAAGAATTCGGGCGCTGGACCCACAAACACGCCGCCGCTATTTACGGCTCCATTGCTGGCCTACCCGCAGGGCACTACCACGGCAACTCCACTCTCAGCAAAGACTCCACTACACTTTATTTGTTTGTACCGAGCCCTCAAGGAGCTATTACCGATATGAGTAAGCTGATGATTCCCATTTATATCAAAGGTTTGAAAAGCAAGCCAACATCCATTACACTGATTGGTTCAGAAATCCAAATGGAAAGCCATGAAGTAGGTAAAATTTCTTGGAGTAGCGTACCTGGCACTTTATTTATGGAAATTCCCGTATCTGAAATGGACCCCATGATCAGTGTGGTTGAACTTAAATTTACAGAATCCCTTCAACTATATCGCGGCAAAGGCGGTTTTCATTAAAATAATTGAGGACATGAAAAATAAAGCAATCCTACTTTATTTAGTGGGCTTTTGGGGTTTTTATTCAAAAGCACAGCACCACGAACAAACTTATTTTCCACCTACGGATTCGTTGGTCATTCAAAAACTAGCCAATTGGCAAGACTATAAATTTGGCTTACTCATGCACTGGGGGTCTTATAGCCAATGGGGCGTTGTGGAAAGCTGGAGCATTTGCCCCGAAGACGAAGATTGGTGTACGCGTCGTGGCCCATTTGCACATTCCTATTTTGAGTACCTAAAAGCGTATGAGCAGCTACAAACTACCTTCAACCCTACGCAATTTGACCCAAACCGCTGGGCAAAGGCTGCCAAAAATGCGGGGATGAAATACATGGTGTTCACCACCAAACACCACGACGGTTTCTGTATGTTTGATTCAAAACTAACCAACTACACCGTTGCCAATTCAAATTGCCCCAACAGCAAAAGCGCGTACCCCGACCTGACTCGCCCAATTTTTGATGCATTTCGCTCAGAAGGCCTATGGGTGGGTGCTTATTTCTCCAAACCAGATTGGCACCACCCAGACTACTGGGATCCGAAATTCCCGCCCTATGACCGCAACCCTAACTACGACCTTCAAAAGAAACCAGCCAAATGGGAATCTTTTGTGCAATTTACGCAAGGGCAAATCATGGAACTCATGCAAAATTATGGCCCTATAGACATTTTATGGCTCGACGGTGGCTGGGTACAACCCTACACCGAAACTTCACCCAAATGGGGCTATAAACCCGTAGATCAAAATATCGGAATGGATGAAATGGCAGCCAAAGCAAGAAAAGTTCAGCCTGGCCTCATCGTGGTTGACCGCGCGGTAGAAGGTCCAAATCAGAACTACCTCACGCCTGAGCAAAGTATTCCGGACAAACCACTTCCCTACCCTTGGGAAACCTGCATGACAATGGCCAACAGCTGGAGTTACGTACCCAATGATCAGTACAAAAGCTCAGCAACCTTGCTCAAAAACTTGTGTCTGATTGTTTCAAGAGGCGGCAACTTCTTACTCAATATTGCCCCCGACCCACAAGGCCGCTGGGACAGCACTGCCTATCAGCGCCTGGAAGAAATTGGCAATTGGATGCAAATGAACGGAGAGGCCATCTATCATTCAAAACCTATAGCACCCTATGAAATCAAGCAAGATGACACCGGCACTTGGGTCTTTACACAAGTAGAAAAATCTATTTATGCCATTTGGATTCCGGGAAAAGAAATAGAAAATCCAACTCCGATTGATATTTCATGCTTCAAAGTCAATGGAGTTAAACCTTTGAATCAAAACAACCAAACCAAGCTCAAAAACGGTGTTTTGTCTGTAGAAATACGAAACAACCCTTTAAATACGCCTCAAGTATTTCGTGTACAGTAGCAAAAACCCTACATTCTTTGTACCTTTGTGCCAACGTTCTTTGGGGTCGACATTGGATTTGACAGCGATAGCGGTAGTCAGGTGTCAGCATGCAGAGGCTTGTAGTGCTCCTCTTAAATATCGTGCTACGAACAATAAATGACAACACGTCATACGCACTTGCTGCTTAATTAACTGAATGTTAATTGGCTTAATCTGACTGAAGTATAGTAGGTCGGACAAGTACTTTCGGTAAATCGTCGCCTAATCGATTTACCACTCGAAAGTTCATCCCATTAGGCTAGTGTTTGCGACGGTACTAAGCAAATGCGAAATTCAGTACCTAAGTTCAGGTTTTGGGTGTTCTTGTCCGTGCCTGGATCGAAAAACAACCGAGGAATAAGCATGTAGAAAGCTTGAAAACTCGTCGTTTGGACGAGGGTTCGAACCCCTCCGACTCCACAAAGAAAAAAAAGCCCTCGAATGAGGGCTTTTTTGTTAAAACTTGTTTTCGGTATATTCCCTTACAAAACTTCATCTTTACTCAGATTTCCATCAATAATGAATAATGCGTTCGGTAGCTTTGGGTTTAATTTCGAAAGATGAAAAATGAGATTATATTTTACCAAGCTGATAAATCTAAAGCACATATTGAAGTTCGAGTAGATGAAGAAAATGAAACTTTTTGGTTAAATAGAATTCAAATTGCGCTTCTTTTTGATCGAGATATTAAAACCATTGGCAAACATATTAGAAATGCGCTGAACGAGGAATTAAACGGGATTTCAGTTGTCGCAAAATTTGCGACAACTGCCAAGGACGGTAAAATGTATAACATCGAGCATTACAATCTAGATATGGTTCTGTCAATTGGATATCGCGTTAAATCAAACCGGGGAATTCAATTTCGCATCTGGGCAAACAAAATCCTTAAAGATCACCTATTAAAAGGCTATACCGTAAACAATCGAATCAATCGAATTGAAGACAATCTTGACACTTTAAAAGACAAGGTTCAACAAATTGATTTACAAATTAATTCCAATCTCATCCCCACACAAGGAGTCTTCTTTGAAGGTCAAGTTTTTGATGCCTACGAATTGACATCGCGGATTATTCGTAAAGCAAAAAAGAGCATTGTTCTAATTGATAATTACATTGATGAGCGCACTTTGATGCACCTATCTAAAAAGGAAAAGAGTGTTAGTGTCACTTTGCTTTCAATTGACAAGAGTGCACAACTTGACCTAGACTTGCAAAAGGCGAATACACAGTACGGAAACTTTACTTGGAAGAAGTTCAGCAAAAGCCATGACCGCTTCTTAATTATTGATCAAAACGAAGTCTATCATTTAGGTGCGTCACTCAAAGATCTTGGCAAAAAATGGTTTGCTTTTACCTTACTGAAACCGCAAAGTATTAGTGAGTTATTAAAGAAAATAAACGATGAAATTTATCTAAAACCTTAGCTTTGCAAGCACCTTGCATAAATCTATGAACCAACAAAATCGTTCCGCAGCTGAATTTACTGAGCAATTTATCAACCAGACCCATCAGAACATATTTTTGACGGGCAAAGCCGGGACAGGTAAAACGACGCTTTTACGCAAAATCAAAGAGACGACCCATAAAAATGTGGCTATTGTGGCACCGACCGGCATTGCGGCCCTAAATGCGGGCGGCGTAACCATCCATTCATTTTTTCAACTACCATTTGCAGGATTCATTCCAGAGTTTGGTGCGCAGCCCGATTTTTCTCAAACCGTGAAGTTTGAAACAAAGGAAACGCTCAAACGGCATATGACCATGAATAAAACCCGGATTCAACTCATCCGGAATATTGAACTTTTGATCATAGACGAAGTCAGTATGCTGCGCGCTGACCTGCTAGACGCCATAGACTGGACGCTCCGCAATGTGCGCCGTATTCATGAACCCTTTGGCGGCGTTCAGGTTTTGTTTATTGGCGACTTATTGCAACTACCTCCTGTCGTCAAGCAAGAAGAATGGCAGGTCTTGAGTCAGTATTACAACGGAATCTTCTTTTTTCATGCGCGGGTTTTTCAAGAAACACAGCCACTCTACATAGAACTTTCCACCATTTACCGCCAACAAGATCAAGCCTTTATTCAGGTGCTCAACAACCTGCGCAACAACGAAATTAGCGCGGCTGATGTCGAAATACTCAATCAATACGTTCAGCCTGATTTTGACCCAACAAGCAACGAGGGCTACATTACGCTCACCACCCACAATGTCAAGGCTGACGAGATGAATGCAAAGGCGTTAGGAGCCTTGCCAGGGAAAAAAGTTAGCTACGCAGCTGAAATTACCGGAGACTACCCCAAACACCTCTTTGCTCTAGAAGAAACGCTCGAACTTAAAATTGGTGCCCAAGTCATGTTTGTTAAAAATGATCTGTCATTTGACAAGCATTATTTCAACGGAAAAATGGGCAAAATTGCGGCACTCAGCGATCAAGAAATCACCGTCTATTTCCCTGAAGAAAAAAAGACCATTAACGTCGAAAAATTTGAATGGACCAACATTCGGTATGCCTTAAACCAAGCTACAGGTGAAATTACCGAAGAAACACTCGGTACTTTCGTGCATTATCCATTGAAGTTAGCCTGGGCCATTACCGTACATAAAAGCCAAGGGCTCACTTTTGATAAGGCAGTGCTCGACGTAGCTGATGTTTTTGCCCCTGGCCAAGCTTATGTGGCACTTTCTCGTTTGCGGACTTTGGATGGCTTGGTATTAACCAAACCAATGCGCATGAACGGGCTTTCTAATGACCAACAAGTGGTGGCATTTAGCCAGAACAAAGCCCCTGAAGACCAACTCTCAGCTTATTTAACGCAGCATACCAAAAACTATTTAATCAATACCTTGCAGCAAGCTTTTGATTGGTATGAACTTAGTTCAAAATGGGCTATACACGAAAGCAGCTATCAAATAGTGGGGGTTAAGAGTGAAAAAGCAAAAAACAAACAATGGATCACCCTTCAAAATCAAATTATACAATCGACCTCAGACCCTGCCCAAAAATTCAGAAGACAATTAGTCCAAATTGCACAGGCGCCAAATTTTGACCTGGCTTTTTTAAATGAACGCGTTGTGGCCGCTTATCATTATTTCTTTAAGTTGTTAGATGCTGTACTGAGCAGTAACCTTAAAAAAATTGCCGAACTCAGCAGAGCCAGAAAAACCAAGCAATACGCTGAAGAACTAGAAGAATTAGACGAGCTCCTCACTGCAACGATTCTAAAAATCAAAAAAGCACGCATCCTCATTGAAACCCTAGCCTCAGGTCGTGAAATTTCCAAAACTACGGTTTGGAATACCGAAATCTCTTCTTACAAACTCGCAAAAATTGCAGCCGTTAAACAAGAATTGAAGCAGGTGCCGAGCCTACTCGACGACGAAGATGAAGTCATCGACACCATTTTTGAAAAAACAGTCAAGAAAGATAAAGGGGGCAGCAATAAAAAATCGACCTACGAACTCACCCTTGAACTCCTCGAACAAGGTAAAGATGTAGCTGAAATTGCCAGCATAAGGCAGGTTTCCAAACAAACCATCAACAACCATTTTGTGTACCTGATCAGAAGCGAACAAATTCAATTGAGCGACGTTATGCAGCCCAAGCGCTGCAGCGAGCTCGAAACCATGTTCGAAGGCTTTACAGGCACCTCTTTAGGGCCCCTCAAAGAAAAACTAGGCGCTAAAGCAACTTGGGATGAGCTCAAGTTGTATCAGGCGTATGCACAATTGCAGTAAGCCCATCAAGGGCTAACCAAGTTTATACTGATATTGAAATAGAGCGGATTAGTGAGGTTATTAATCATCACATATTCAGGCTGGCCGTCAATAAGACCAAATGCGCGGTAGTTTTCTTCGCCATTCATGAGTCGGTCCATATCAAAACGATAATTGATTCGGTAACCTGCTTGAATAGACATCCAGATAAACTCTTTCAAAGAAAATTCATAGACCATTCGCAATCTGATTTCTCCTCTGCGAATTTCGAGTTCGTCGTCGCGCATTTGATAGGCATCTACACTAGAGGTGTTCCACATTCTGTAGCTTTGACCTTCTAATTCATAACCAGCAAACAACATGTTTCTGCTATTGATTGTTCTTCTGACGTGGGCACGAGCAGGAAATAATATTTCTGTTCCCCATTTATTTTGGGTATCTGTTGAATTGTAAAGTACAACGGGAATGTAGTTGATTTCACCGACTCTGTAGGTTCTAGCCAAACCTACACCCCACTGCTTGAGTTCTGATGGTCTTTTACCGTAAATCAAAGCTGCAGAATATTTGAGGTAATTGAGCGGCATCATGTCTTTTAAGGTATAGTTACCACTGTAGTCGGCCGAACCCTGGAAAAGCAAAAAATACTTGTCGTTGAGTGGCTTAAACAAAGTAGTGCTAATACCAGCGGTTTTCAGGCCATATGCACTCAAGGTCTTCAACATCGGATTTTCTAATGATGCTGGGTCGGCAAAATTGTAGCGTTGCTCCCAATAGTTGCCCCCGAGCTGCCAAACCAAGTTGGTCTTGGCAATGACAGGGATATTGAAACCTATGCGCATGCCATGAGAACTCAATAATTGCGCATCTTGTGCATTCAAATTGAAACCACCACCTGGGCTGGTTTGAATAGAATTCAAGGTGTCGGCAGACATGTTGTAGCCCATTTGGTAATCGTAACCAATACTAATGAGCTTGGCCGGACTCAGACCTTCAATTTTTGGGCTACAAAAACGACGCGCGCCCTCTTCGGTATATTCAACGTTGTCGTAGAGACTGTAGTCTTCTTCAACGATGATCGTATCTGTATTTTCAGGAACCTGAGCCCAAATGGTACTACCCGTGCTGAATGCAGCCACTACAAAAGTAAATGGCAAAAATTTTGAATGGAACAACATACGTTTATTTTTTAACAACTAAACGCTTCCAAACGTCGGTTCTACCGAGAACTGAAACGCCAATATAGCCGCGAATGTTAAGTGTATTTTCATTTGTCATTTTGATCACACAAGAATAAGTGCTGCCGTTGAGTGCATCGTAAATGGTACCGTCGGCCCACTCATCGTTGCCTTTGTAGGTAAAATCTTTAAGCATTCGGTAGCCCATCAAAGGAACTTTTTGAAGGTCTGGATCTGGATTATTTTTGTCCGTTTTTGGTTTCTTGGTTACAGGATCAATAGGCTCCTTGATCCAAACAATTTTGCCGTAATATTTGGCACCGATTTTTTCGATTTTAACACGTGCCCTACCATTACTTGGTTCCCAAACACCAATTAAGCGATCACCACCCGTATTGGTGGGTGCAAAAGACCAAAATAAGGTCGCAATAAAAGAAAAAACAAGAATAAAAGATAACTTTTTCATGAGGATATGTTTATTAGTTAATGATTTGGTTTGCGTTAATTGAGGAACTCATTAATACTTAAGTTCAAATTCAAAGGAGCCTTTTAAGGTCACATTTGCATTTACGTCTTTGACAAAAGATGCATCTAAAATGACATAAATTTGTTTTTCTGCAAAGTAATCAGTGACATTCGCCTCTTTTGAAGGCTTTAATTGGACAGATTTTGAATTTCCCTTGATTGGATTGATCACCGCTAATTCTTGCATCGAAAGATCTGGATTGTCAGAAGCAAAACTAAACACTAGCGCATTGATATGCTGAAAACTTGCCGGATCTACACTTTGAACTGTTGCGTTCTTAAGGACGGCATTTTTAATTTTGACGCCTTCTTTGTAGTCGTCGCCGAGAATTTCTTTTAGGTCAATTTTGGCAACGTATTGAGCGGGATTGGAACCTTGAAACAAAGGCCCTGCATAGTCAAATTGAATCTCATTGATCGTGTAAGACTTCGTGTTTTTTGGAGCGTTCAGAAGCTTCATAAGCCAAGCACCAAGGGCAATGACGACAACCGCCGAAGTAATTATGAGTAATATTTTCTTCTTCATTGTATAGTTTTAGTTTTGTAAATATATCAAAAATTCAAACATTCAAACATTCTGCTCAAAACGACTCCCCTACCACAAAATAGAAATAGCCACCTTCTCGGCCATAGCCGTAGTCAAGGCGAATATTGAGACGCTCGGCAGGGTCCACTACAAAACGGAGGCCTGTACCAACAGAATATTTTAAATTGCTGGCACTTAAAGTAGAAGACGGACCAAACACATCGCCTGCACCTGCAAAGGCTACTGCGCCAAAGCGCCAAAAGAGCGGGAAGCGGTATTCGAGTTGGGTTGCAAAAAAATGCTGATCTCTAAACCGATTTTTGGGGTAACCGCGCAAGATATCATCGTTACCCAGGGTTGACAAATCTAAAAAGGGAACCTCACCAAAAGAAAATCTTACTTTGGTTTGCCAAGCCAAAACATGCTTGGGCTTGAACTGCCAGTACTTCTGATACGTAGCATTGATGGTCTGAAAAGAAAAGGTGCTCTTTAGCAAAGGCGAGAAAAAATAGGTCGAAAACTCTGCGTAGTGTCCTCGATACGGATTGATAATGTTGTCTCTGGTATCTAGAATGGAAACCAATCCGAGCGCAGAACCAAAACCTCCTTTGGAACCTGTTACAGCGCCACTCGCAAGTTGACCATTCGCGGTATGCTTGAAATTGTATTCGTGTCGAAATTCATAATCAAAACCAAGGAAGAAACCAGGTCTAATTTTTTTAAGTTGCAATGTTTTGAGCACAAACAATTGATAGCTATATTGTTCTTTTTGCAGAATTTCTGAGTCATTTCCCAAGCCATAGAATCGATCGGGAAAGTCGCGGTAGCGCAAATCACCTTTGAGAAGGTAATTTTCGTCTTGCGTGAAAACATGCCAAGACGCCCAGGTATCTAGTTGCTTATTTTGGGTGTAGTCAGCTAAAAATTGAATATAAGATACCCTCGGATGAATAGGATTGGAGGCTGAAGGCGGTACCTTGAAATAATATACACCAGCGGCTCCAGCTGCCCAACGCGTATCTGGTGTAAAATAGAGTAAGGGCAATACGAAGATTCCATTTTTGTCTTCTGCAAGTGTATCAGATAGCGGCACAAAACCCATGAATGATCTGGGCTTCTTGAGCGTATCTAATAAGACTTGTGCCCGCCCAACCATTGAAAAGCTAAACCATGCAAAAAAACCGAAAATGAGCAGGAGTTTCAAGATTGTTTATGTTTTTGCACAATGGCAAATATAAACCTAATCTCGATTGTTTCTACTTCAATTCAATATACTTCAAAAACTCGTTCTTGGTAGCTTCGTTTTCAAACTTGCCGCAGAAATTAGCCGTAACCGTACTGCTATTGACGTCTTTTACCCCACGTGAAGAAACACAAAGATGCGTGGCATCAATTACTACAGCAACGTCTGCTGTTTCGAGGGCTTCTTGTAGGGCTTTTGTGATTTGCATGGTGAGGCGCTCTTGTACTTGAGGACGCTTTGCAAAATGTTGCACAATGCGGTTGATTTTAGACAATCCGATCACCTTACCTGATGAAATATAAGCTACGTGTGCCTTACCAATAATTGGAACAAAATGATGCTCGCAGTTTGAATAAAACAAGATATTCTTCTCGACAAGCATCTGATTGTATTGATACTTGTTTTCAAATAGTTTAATGTCTGGGAAATTTTCAGGATTGAGCCCACTAAATACTTCTTTGACATACATTTTAGCCACCCTGCGCGGCGTTCCGCTGAGGCTGTCGTCTGTGCGGTCTAAACCAAGGATATCCATGATCGAGCCAAAATGAGTTGCAATTTTCTCAATTTTTTCGTCGTCAGAAAGTTCAAAAGCGTCAGCTCTGAGTGGTGTATCTACGGAAGTGCTGACATGCTCATCGCCGAGCTCGTCAATAAGTATGTCTATGTGCTGATCGGAAACTGAATAACCGTTTTGTTTCATCTTTTTGTTTTTTAATTAAACAAAACAAAAAGCATTATGTTCGTTGGCCTCAAAGGCAACTAATTTTACTAATTTTACGCCAGTTCAAGAAAAATAAAATTCATGAAAAAACTTTCTCTACTTTGCTTTTTGGCTTTAGGGCTCCACACTTTTGCTCAATCTGTCAAAGGCGACGAACTCACCTACACTTACGTCAAACTACCCACCAACCCGGTACAACCTAAGCCAACTGCTTATATGGCAAGCGTTTTTGCTGCTTACGAAGCTGAAAACCAAAGATTACTCGCTCAGTTCGAAGCAGACAAAGCACAAGCTGAAGCAGATTACCAAAGAGACCTTGCCGATTTACCCAACAAACAAAAAGCAGCCGACGATAAATTCGAGCGTGAAATGAAAGCATGGAACGAAAAATCTACCGCCTCTAAAATCATAGAGAAGCAAGTACTGAACGAAAACAACCGCCCTGTTAAAGACTACATACCACAACCTTATCGTCGTTCAATTGCCATGCCGATCATGAAAACAACATACGATTACAATTCGCTGGCATCAACTTACTTGTTTATAGATGGCCTGCAAAAAAGCGCAGCCAATGCACTAAACTACACGGTTACACTTCAAGGCTTTGAGGCTACTACAGCAAAGATTATTTCTGAAGTCAAGAAAGAAGTCTCGCGCAAAGACGGCGTTAGTACCTCAATAGACGTGACTTACTACCACATCGAGTTTACGTATCGCCACCCGATGAGTTTCCGCGTTTCAAACGCCATGAACCAAGAAATTTATGCGGCAGCCCCTGCCGAATTCACAGAATTCAAGTTATATAAAGGTGCAGCTACCAAAACCCAACCATCAATGGATGTGAATGCGGTTGTCAAATCAATGGAAGACAAATGCTTACAAGAAAACCTTAAAGCAATTAACCACATGGTCAATGACCGCATTGGTTTTGAACGTACCAACGAAACTTTTGAGTTATATTATGTGAAGTCAAAAAATGAATCGCACAACGACATTTTAGATGCCTACAATGCGGCAACTTTGGGTTTTAAAATGCTAGGCACAAACGAAGCACAAGGCAAAGCCGAATTAGATAAAGCTATTATTATCTGGAAAAAAGCGCTCGAAGAGTCTGAAATCGATAACAAAAAAGCCCGCATAGACAAGGACGTCACGATTGCCATCTACTTCAACTTACTCGAAGCTTATTTTGCCTTGCGCAACACAACAGAAGCTGATGTAATTCTTCAAACCATGGGGCGTATGGACATCTCTAACCGCGACAAAAAACAACGTGAAGCCTACGAGCAAGCCTATATTGATCTTAAATTGCGCATGGCCGCCAATGGTTTGTAATCATTGAAATTGGGAGACCTCAAAACGGGTTAGTCGTTCCACATGTAGTATTTAGGAGTAATCATTTGTTCGGTGTTCAATTCTTCTTTGGTATACCGTTGATTAAATATTTCAATTTCCATATCAGGGTAAATAATAAAGGTTACACTTGATGAAGCATAGGCACTCATATCCATGAAAATCATTTGGCCGTTGCGGCGTAAATGAATCCGTACAGTGTGGTGGAAATCTCGAAGACCGTTATAGTCAGTCTGAGGAAGGGGTTCAAATTGTTCCGAAAAATGCTGATAGGCCAAAAAGACAATTGCTTCTATTTCTTTTTTTGAAAAGAGCAGCGAATCTATGCGTTGGATTTTGATGAGCCGTTCCAAGCCTTGTTTGGTTTCTAAAGTAAGACTTGGTAAGTCTTTTCTTTTATGAATCGATGCATATTTTGGATTAGGAATACCCATCTCGTAGAACCTTTCAAAAATTAATGACCCATCTGCAGCGTATTCGCGGCACCAACCATCTCTCAAACCTGCTGTGTAACTGTAATCAATTAATATCATACCCGTAGAATCTAATTCTTGATACGGGCCATGCAAGCTATCCAAAATGGTATGCAAAGCGCGAATTTTGATCCCGTTGCTCGCATAATACTCTTTGTAACACTCTTTGTTCTTGTATTCGATGCGGCTTTCAAAATTTCCATTCGGGTAATAAAGCTCTTGCACTTGTTTAAAATAACCATCCGCCCGTGTTTCAGCAATAAAAAGCTGTTCCAATACCATTTTAGGGTACCAACGTTTGACTTCTTTATAGCTATTTGAACCCTGTTCATTATGAATTTCTAAGCGCTGCCATTCGCCGTTGTTGTAAAACTCAACCAACGAGGTATCTTGCCCCTTGCGGTAGTCTCGACGCCAATGCAGTTGCCCATCGTTATACCACCAGGTTTCTACGCCTTTATGGCGGTCCAAGAGCTGAATATCGACGTCATGGGTTTTGATGCCTGCTGCTGTCCATTCGCGCAAGTAGCCGTTGGCACCTACATCCATTACCTGCTCTAAAGTAAGTTGGCCGTTGTCAGCCCATTCTTTTTTGTTGGGCTCAAAAGGATGCGCTGTTTCTAAATCATACAAATACCAATAGGCTTGTTTTCCGTTGGCATGCCAGCCCTTCCATTCCCCCACGGGAACATCGTTTTCGTAATGGCGTTCCGTTTCTAATTTACCGTCCGGATAATAGCTTTTAAAAACGCCATTTAAACTGCCATTCTTATAAGTTCCTTTTGATTTGAGCTTTCCATTTTCGTAATAGGTCAAAACAGGGCCGTGCAAAGACCGGTGCTCATGATTTCCATCTTTAATAAATTGGTGCTGTTTGCGTTCAAATAATTCACCACCGTCGTAATAGGTCAATTCTTCACCAAAAGGCGCTATTAAATACGTGTAACCATCTTCGTCTACTGTGTGCGGAGGATGCCCACTTTTGTCCGATTCTTGGAGTTCACGGTATCTGATCCAAGCATAAGACTGTTCAAATCGCTTTTGCCCTTTTAAACCATACTCCACAGTTTTCAGGCAGCGACGCCCTTCCTGATTCAAATAATAAATATTGTGGGTTTGGAGCGTTCCGTTTTCATAATATACTTTTTGATCAATGAGTAACGAATCGTTGTCCCAGATAGAGAATTTACTGCGTACCCTTGGCTTGCCTTCAAATGTATTGAGTATTTCTTCTGTAAGCCTTCCCTTTACGAAGGTACGGCGTTCGTATATTTTGCCTAAATGCAAAATTTGACAAACCCCTTCACGCGGCGTTCTCAAATCATCTTCGTAGTAAGTTGAGAACAAGTAATGCCCACCTTTTTTATTATGTGACTTGAATTCGCAGTTGTCTTGTGCCTGAAGAACAAGCGTCGAACAACCAAAAAAAAAGAAAAGTAATTGCGTCAATTTCATTTACTGAATAGATAACGCATAAAGTTCGGGATTCTTAGGCTCAATGAATTCTTTTTTCTTTTAAAATCAAAAAAAAGTAAATCTCTTTTCTTCTTCTTGAAAAACTAAGTTATAGAAGATCTTAGGTTAGGTTTTAATTGTTATAAATCCGAATCAATTTGTCTTTAAGACTTTACTCTGACAAACGAAATCAGTTCTTGGAACTTCTGTTTTAGAAATGGCACCAAAACCGCCGTCCACTTCAGTAAAGTTGCGGTAGCCACGCGCTTGTAAAATAGAAGCGGCTATCATGCTGCGGTAACCACCTGCACAATGCATAAAAAAATGCTGACTAGGGTCAATATCTTTGGTCCAGTCATTGATATAAGCAAGCGGTTTGCTGTATGCATCCTCGACATGTTCTGCCTCGTACTCGCTTTCTTTGCGAACGTCAATGACCATAGATTCGCCTACCTTAAATTGCGCAGCAAATTCATCGGCTGTAATGCGCTTCACTTGATCAACCTCTTTACCAGCTTCTTGCCAGGCAGCAAAGCCACCTTCTAGGTACCCCAGTACTTTATCGAAGCCAACGCGGCTAAGTCGGGTAATAACTTCTTCTTCCATCCCGGCCTCAGTAATTAATACAATTTCTTGCTTGACATCGCCAATTAGGGCTCCAACCCATGGAGCAAAGTCACCGCGAATACCAATATTGACGGCTTGCGGAATAAAACCTTGGTAAAAATCAGCAGCTGGGCGCGTATCTAAAATCAATGCACCAGTAGCCTCAACAAGTGTTTCAAAAGCAGCTGGGCTAAGTGGCGTCATCGCCTTTTCTTTTACAGCCTCAAAACTGTCGTATCCTTTTTTATTCATGGCTACATTGTGGCCAAAATAAGCTGGAGGAGGCAATAAACCGTCTGTTACGGCTGCAATGAACGCCTCTTTGTTTGGCTGATTGAGCGCATAATTCATTTTCTTTTGATTGCCAAGTGTGTCCACGGTTTCTTTCATCATATTTTTACCGCAAGCAGAACCCGCACCATGCGCTGGATAAACGGTCAAGTCGTCGGCCAATGGCATAATTTTAGTCATCAAAGACTCATAAAGCATACCCGCCAATTGTTCTTGGGTCATGTCGGCAGCTTTTTGAGCGAGGTCTGGGCGGCCTACATCACCTAAAAAGAGGGTGTCTCCAGAGAAAATAGCTTCATCCTTACCTTCTTCGTTGATCAACAAAAAGGTTGTGCTCTCCATTGTGTGCCCTGGCGTGTGCAACACTTTAATTTTGACAGCGCCTATTTCAAATACTTGACCGTCTTCGGCAATGATGGCCTCAAACTCGGTTTTTGCAGTTGGTCCGTAAACAATTGGCGCACCTGTTTGCTTGCTTAAGTCGAGATGGCCAGAAACGAAATCAGCATGAAAATGCGTTTCAAAAATATACTTGAGCTTGACGCCATCTGCTGCAATTCGGTCTAGGTAAGGCTGCACCTCTCTTAGAGGATCAATAATAAATGCTTCCTTGTTACTCACAACATAATAAGCGCCCTGCGCTAAACAACCGGTATAAATTTGTTCTGTTTTCATTTTTGGAAGGTAATTAATTTTTTAATGATGGATTTCTTATTTGCTCAAATTGAATATCTCAAATGTATCACGAGAAATCTTAATTCAATGTAACTACTATTTTCTCGCATTAATCTTCCCAGAAGTCGGGATTTCCATTTTCTTCGAGTAATTTTTGCCAATTGTAATTAGGGTCTTCGGCATCAAATAGAATGGCTTTGTATTCGCCCTCAGAAATTTCATAACGCAGTACTTCTTCACCAGTATAGGCCTCAATGGCATCGAGCAATGGGATTTCGTCTTTGCTGCAAAACGAGATGGCCTGCCCAAGCGCATTGCCTCTTCCCGTTCGGCCGCAACGGTGCACGTAATTTTCTGGGTTGTCAGGGAGGTCATAATTGATCACATATTCCATATTTGGAATATCGATACCCCTAGAAGCGACATCAGTAGTGATGAGCACTTGGTTTTTGCCCTCTCTAAATTTTTCGAGCAAACCAAAGCGTTCATTTTGTGGAACCCCGCCGTGCAAAGCCTCCGCATGAACACCAACACGTTCCATGGCCTTCACGATTCTTTCAACCCGCACTTTGGTGCGCGCAAAAACCAAAAAACGTGCCTCTGGATATTCGCCAATCATGTTTTCTAGAAAAAAACGCTTGTCGTCCATTTCAATGAAGGCAACCGCATGCTGAACATTCTTGGAAACAGGGTTTTGAGGCGAGAGCTGAATACGGATTGCGGAGCGCACAACGTCGTAGGCCAAGGATTTGATTTTTTTATCGATAGTTGCCGTAAAAAATAAGGTTTGGTGCTTTGCTGGGATTTTCTTGATAATATCTTGGATGTCTTTATTAAAGCCGAGGTCGAGCATGAGATCGGCCTCGTCCAAGACAAGTGTATGCACACCTGATACATCGAGATGCCCCTGGGCAATAAGATCAAACATACGACCTGGTGTGGCAATCAGCACCTCAGCGCCTATTTGTAATTGCTTGATTTGCGCTTCTTGCTCTACCCCACCATACAAACCGATGACCTTAACTTTCGTTTGGGCGCCAATTTGCTCAAAGACGCCCGTAATTTGTTGCGCAAGCTCACGAGTTGGCACAAGCACAATACAACGGATTTGAATAGAGTTGGTGGCGTTTTTTTTATATTTAAGTAACTTATTAAGAACCGGAATAACAAACGCTGCCGTTTTACCAGTGCCCGTCTGAGCAACGGCCATGACGTCTTCACCATCCAAAATATGTTTTATGGCACGGTATTGGATATCTGTAGGACGTCTGAAACCGAGCACTTCTAGTTGGTCCTTAATTTTTTGGTCAATAGGGTAGTCTTCAAATTTCATGAACACAAAGATACGACTAATAATAAAGACCCTACTTTTACGTTTTTCAATTCAAAATCTCAACAATGAAAATCAAATTACTCCTCTCCATTGCTCTTTTGACCAGCACCCTCCTTGCCAATGATAAGGTTACCGTCAAAAGCACTTTGCACAGCGTCACCGTCTACACTCAAGGCGCTCAACTGCAGCACAAAGCCAATTACACGATTAAAGCGGGCCTAAGCGAGGTCATTGTAGAAGGCATTTCACCGCAAATTGCTGCTGGAACTATTCAAGTGAAAGCAACCGGTGCGGTGGTTATTCTAGATTCCAAATATGAATACTACTACCCGCAGCCTCAATTGGAATTGTTGGTTCGAGATCTTCCGCCCAAAATAAAATCTGCCATAAGGGTGTTAGAAGACTCCATCAGGCTCGTCAATTTTGAGCTACGCGATATCAATGACGAAATTGAAGTGTTGGTAGCTGCCCGCAAAATTATCATTTCTAACGGCGCTGTTAAAGGCCAAGGCAAGGTCAATGACAGCATTCAGTTATTGAAAGCTACTGTCGATTATTACACCACAAAAGTTTCCGAACTCAATAAAAAAATCAGTAGCCTTGACCGTCAAAAAGTAAAGAAAACCGACCTCCTATCAGAACTCAACACAAGACTCGAAGACTTGCAAAACTACGCCGAGCAAAACAATCAAACAGCTGAAAAAAAAGGGGTTCCACGGATTATTATCACTTTTATGGCCAAAGATGCCGCTAGTGGCCGCATCGACCTCAGCTATTTAGCTTCAAACGCCGGCTGGACACCTCTCTACGACATCCGTAGCGAAGCCGCAACAGGTAAAATCAGCCTCACATACAAAGCACAAGTGCGCCAGCTAACAGGTTTGGACTGGGACGACATCAAGCTCAGCATCTCGACCAACAACCCATACGCTAATAAAACCAAACCAGAACTTAACCCGTGGTACATCGACTACCAAGAATTTAGAAAACAACTAGAAGAAAAAGGCAAACTTCGATCTGACGCATTCGACGATGCACCAGCAGTCAATAGTACTGCTTTAAACATGGGTTTTATGTATTCGACTAATGCAGCTGTAGAGGTCAACGCACTCGGAGCCGAACAATTCACCACCATTGTTCAACAACTCATCTCGGCCGAGTTCAAGATAGACCTCAACTACAGCATTGCCTCAGACAATCAAGTGCGCATGGTGTTGGTCAAGCAGTCTGAGCTCAACACGAGTTTTCGTTACTATGCCGTGCCTAAACTCGACCCAGGCGTATATTTAGTGGCCCAAATGACCAAACTAGACGAGCTTCAGCTCGTACCAGCCAAAGCTAATATCTTCTTTGACGGCACGTACATTGGCGAAACCTACCTTGACCCCACCACCATGGACGACACCCTCAATTTGTCGTTGGGCAAAGATCCAAATATTGTCGTGAAGCGCACGCTTCTCAAAAACCAAAGCAAAGAACGCATTATTCAAGATAAAAAAGAACGGAGCTTTGCCTATAACATAGAAGTGCGCAATCTGAAGTCTTCCGAAATTGAGCTCTTTATACAAGATCAAATCCCCCTAACCACCAACCCTGATATTACCATCGAAAAATCAAATTTAGGTAAAGGTAAAATCGACGAAAAAACTGGGCTTATCGAATGGCAATTGAAACTCAAAGCCAAGGAAAGTCAATCCTTTGACTACGACTTTAAGGTGCGCCATGCCAAAGATAAAACAGTACAGATCTAAGGCCCACGCAAGCCTATTATAAAAAAATAAAAAATAGGTCCTGACAAAAACGCCGACCGAAGCTTTTTTCTAACTTCGTAGCATGAATTTTGTCATTGTCGACGTCGAAACAACAGGTGGCCATACCAAAGAATCCAAAATCACAGATTTGGCGATCTACAAGCACGACGGAACACAAGTCATTGACCATTTCCAGAGCTTAGTCAATCCAGAACAGCGCATCCCAGAGTTCATCGTTCGTTTGACAGGCATCACAGATCAGATGGTTGCTGACGCGCCAAAGTTCTATGAACTAGCCAAGGAAATCATTGAATTTTGCGAAGGCTGTGTTTTTGTGGCCCACAACGTTGCCTTTGACTACGGCATGTTTAAAAGTGAATTCAAGCGCTTGGGCTACGAATTTCGGATGCCCCAGCTTTGCACAGTTCGTGCAGCGCGTTATGTGCTTCCTGGCCATGCATCGTACAGCCTAGGTAAAATTTGTGCCGACCTCAGTATTCCAAATACAGCGCGTCACCGTGCCGATGGCGATGCCAAAGCCACCACAGAACTCTTTGGTATTCTCATACAAAAAGACGAAAACCAACTGCGGACATTTATTCAAGATGTACTCAATCCGAAGTCTGTGCATCCAAACCTCAGCTTGGAAAGTATAGAAGAGCTCCCCAATAAAACAGGTGTATATAAACTGTATAACGAGTTCAATCAAATCATTTATATCGGCAAAAGCATTCATATCAAAAAACGCATTGAGCAGCATTTGCGCAATACCAAAACAGCGAAAGGACAGCAAATGATCCAAGATATTTGCAGAGTGGAATACGAACTAACCGGTTCTGAACTCATTGCGATGTTACTCGAATCTCAGCTCATTAAAGAACTTAAACCCATTTACAATCGAAAATTGCGTAAGAGTTTGTTTCCATTTGGGCTCTATGACCAACAAGATGTCGATGGCTACCTCCGGCTTAAAATCGAAAGCACCGCCAAAAAACATGAAGAACCGCTTCTGCAATTCACTTCTCGTAAAGATGCACAAGGTTACCTCGAACATCTTGTTGAAAAATTGGAATTGTGTCAGAAACTATGTTATTTATACCCTACACAAAGTGCTTGTTTTCAATATACCATTCAACAATGCAAAGGAGCTTGCATACAGGAAGAAAATCCGACATCTTACAATCTAAGAGTGCAGTCCTATATCGATCAACTTCAATTCAATGGGGATACCTTCTTTTTGGTCGACAAGGGCAGAAATAAAGGTGAAAAGAGCCTTGTTTGGATAGAAAACGGTATCTACCGAGGATATGGCTACGCACCTTTTCATTTTCATGGCAAAGAACCGCTGCACTGGAGTAGATACATCCAGACCGAAAAAGAAAACCGAGATAATAAGTCAATTGTACATCAATTTATGCGCAAACCTAGTGGCCAAAAACGAATCGATTTAACGCCAATCACAAGATGATTTTAATGACGGCAGGAAAACTAACCATCTTAGGTTCTGGCACCTCCCAAGGGGTGCCTGTTATTGCATGCCAATGTCCAACTTGTCAGTCTTCAGACCCCAAAGACAAAAGACTAAGGTCAAGTGTACTCATTGAACTACCCGAGCTTACATTTACCATAGATGCTGGCCCAGATTTTAGACAACAAATGCTAAGAGCTAAGGTACAGCACCTCGATTGCATTTTGCTTACCCACGAGCACAAAGACCACATCGCAGGCCTAGACGACGTTCGGGCTTTTAATTACCGACGACAGGCCGATTTTCCAATTTATTGCACACCCAAGGTTGAAACTGCACTCAAACGAGAATTTTACTATGCTTTTGAAGAAAATCCATATCCAGGAGTACCTAGGTTTGAGATCATAAAACTCCAAAAGGGACGTTTTGAATTGGGCAATTACGCAATGGAGGCCATAGAAGTTTGGCATCATAAAATGCAGGTCTTAGGATTTAGAATAGGTAAATTAGCATATATCACAGATGCCAAAACCATTACCGAAGTAGAGAAACTTAAACTTTTAAACCTAGACGTACTTATTATTAATACGCTGCACGAATACACCCACCTCTCCCACTTTAATTTGGAAGAAGCGCTACAACTCATTGCTGAAATACAGCCAGAACAGAGCTATTTAACGCATATTTCACATCTTTTTGGTTTGCATGAAAAGGTCAATTCTACCCTGCCTCCGAATGTCAGTTTAGCTTTCGACGGACTCGAACTCTCATTTGATTTTTCCGATTAATTTTACAAGATGTCTCCGTCTAATTTTATCGATATCGCTGCGCTCATCAAAAGTAAAAATCCACGTTTACTTCGTTTATTACCCTCTTTTGTCTTGTCTTTTTTAAAACGAAAACTACATCAGGACGAAATCAACGCATTTATAGCTGCAAACGGACATTTAGAAGGCCACGATTTTTGCCAAGCCATCATTGATTACTTTCAAATCCAAATTGAAATCAAAGGTTTGGAACATATTCCGACAAACGGTGGTGTCATTCTCGCCTTGAATCATCCCTTGGGCGGTATGGACGGCGTGGCACTCATTCACGCACTGCGCCAAACAAGGCCAGATGTTGTACTCATTGTAAACGACCTTTTACTGTCCATTAAACAACTCTCCAATCTTTTTGTCGGCATCAATAAATTTGGCCGCAATCATGAGGGTGTACGTCAAAATATACGCAGTGCATTCGAGAAAGAACAAGCCGTCATCATTTTTCCTGCAGGTATGGTCACACGCATTCACTATGACCAAATTGTAGAGCCTGAATGGAAAAAGACTTTTGTGACCTATGCCAGAGAATTGCATAGACCCATTGTTCCGATATATATAGAAGGGCGTTTGTCGAAAACATTTTACCGAGTTAATCGTTGGCGTAAGAGACTTGGTATTAAAGCAAATTTAGAAATGTTCTTACTCGCTGATGAAATGTTCAAACAAAAAAAAGGTAAGATTTCTTTTGTGATCGGCAAACCCCTCATGAATCATGATCTACCCTCTGAACTTGACGATTACGCTACCGCTAATTGGATAAAAAACCATGTTTACAGCCTAAAAGAAAACCATGAAAAACCTCATTGACCCTATTGACAGAGCTTTACTTCTCAAAGAACTCAGCACCGATCGTTTTTTGCGCACCACCCGAAAAGGTGGCAACGAAATATACAGAGTAAATGCCGAAAACGCCCCAAATGTACTGCAAGAAATTGGTCGTTTGCGCGAACTTACATTTAGAGCTGCCGGTGGAGGAACAGGTGAAGAAGTCGATCTCGACGCACACGACTTCGGCCCCTACGCCTATGAACAACTCATTGTTTGGTCGGTAGAGGATCAAGAAATTATTGGTGGATACCGATATAAGGTTTGCCCTGAAGCCAAAGACCAAAGCGGAATTTATCATTTATCTACAGTACACTATTTTGACTTCAGTACCTCCTTTAAAAATGACTTTTTACCTTTTACGATAGAATTAGGCCGAAGCTGGGTTCAACCAAATTTTCAGCCGAATATCAACCCCAAAAAAGGCTTATTTGCACTCGATAACATCTGGGATGGCCTTGGGGCGCTCATAAGATATTATCCAGAAGTGAAGTATTTCTTTGGAAAGGTCACCATGTATCCAGATTACAATAGAGAGAGTAGAGATTTCTTATTGACTTTTTTACACCATTATTTTAAAGATCCGGACCAGCTGATCAAAGCCTATCATCCTTTAAATTTTAGAACAAATGAAAAGAATTACCTCGCGCTTCTCGATGGTTTAGAATTCAAGGAGGGATACAAAATCCTCAATCAGTACGTAAGAGAGCGCGGTACTTTTATACCACCGCTCATGAATATTTACATGAACCTCTCCCCCACTATGCGCACTTTTGACACAGCGGTCAATGCAGACTTCGGAGACGTCGAAGAAACCGGTATTTTAGTAACTATTGCAGATATTTACTTAGAAAAAAAAGAAAGACATTTACAGTTCTAAATCATGTCCTATTGATACTTGAGCAACTCACCACCACTCGAGCTCAATTCTACCCATTTTATTTTTGATTTTTGCTTTGATTCTGCCCAGCAGAACATCCACGTGGGGGAGTCCTAATCTTCGCTCAATTTCTTTAGCGCTGCACTTGTATTCGTATTTCATTTTCAGCACCAACGCCTCTTTTTTGGATACACAGCCCAAAGCCTCTTGGTATAATTCTTTAAGCGCTTGTTCTTTTCCGAGTATCATTTCATCGGCAACAATTATATGCTGGGTCATGGTTTTGGTCCAAACATTATTTTTTTGTGCTTTTTCTTTGCGCAGTTGCGAAATACAAAAATGAACCAAAACCGTTCTCAACCAGGCTTTAGATTCAAAAAGATGAGCATCTGCGTCTTTCTTGAGGTGCAATAAGCCAAACAAGTGAATTGCAAAATCTTGCAATACATCTTGTTGCTGAGGTCCTTCGAAATAACGTGCAATTATATGCTTGAAAAACCTTTGTTGCGTTGCATATAGGCTTTCAAATTGGCTGTGGTCTATACTTGTCGGCTTCATATTCAAGGTCCTAACAATTATTGTTCCAAAGTATTTGAAGCTAAATTTTATTGTATTTTCACAATCTAATTCGCCGTCTGACGTTTGATAAATATGAAAATCTTTTGCTTCATTCTATTAGGTCTTCCTTTTATTGCAGGGGCTCAGTACACTTGGGGCTCGAGCGCTTTTACCTACCTTAATCAACTCAATAATGCAAAGAATGCAGCAGTTGGCGGAAGGCTATATGCGATCAACGATAAAGAAGTAAGCCTTACTTTAGACCAACCTGCACTGCTCGATGCTCAAAATGTCAAGCAATTTCATACTTCTGTTGGAATATTGCCAAGTGGTGTGCATTACGGCACACTTGTTACAGCCATACAAACCAAGTGGGGTGTTTTTGCGCCTTATATCCGCTACATGAACTATGGTTCATTCAGCCAAACAACTGTAGAAGGATTACAAATAGGTACTTTTAATGCCCTCGATTACAATATCGGAACAAGTTACAGCTATGCGCCAAATCCTTTTTTCAGAATGGGTGCTCAAATCAACCTATTAGGTTCAAATCTAGAGCGCTTTAGTGCCTATGGCGTATCGACCAACCTCTCTGCACTCCTTATTCATCCAAAGGAATTATTGATGGCATCGGTGGGTATACGCAATGCCGGTTTCATTTTTAAAGATTATACTGCGCAAGCTCAATCAGTACTTCCTTTAGATATCTACGCTGGCATCAGTTATCGACTCGCACACGCACCGTTTCGCTTCCATATTGTGGGGCATTCGTTGAATCGTCCAGAAAATATTTGGCTCGATCCAAATGCCAAAGAAAGTACTGATCCTTTAACTGGCGATACCATTCCTATTTACATCCCTAATTGGGGAGAAAAGATGGCCAATCATCTTCATTTTCAGCTAGAACTGATTCCAAAAGGCGCCATTCAAATGCGTTTAGGATTTGATTACAACCGAAGACAACAACTCAAACTCACTGATTTCCCTGGCCTAGCTGGTTTTTCTTTTGGTCTGCGCATCCATGTCAGGCGTTTCGATCTCGATTATGCCGTTCAATATTATTCCAAAGCAGGGAGTATACAAACAATAGGCCTAAGCTCAGATCTATCTCGTTTAAAAAAGAAAATTTAGATCTGCCTGTCGTGATACTCACCCGCTAATTGGCGGTAATCTTCATGAAAAGACCCATCTAAATTTCGAATATAAAACTGCTCAAACATACAACCTTGCTCTTTTCGTTCAAAACAAACAACCCAGCGTTTGTCTAATTTTTGAGGGTTGGCATGAAAGCGCATTTGCAGTGTGCAGCTCAAGCCCTTCTTTGCCAAATGAGTAATGGTTTGCTGCGCTACAACCGGTGGTAAAATCAACCACAACTGACCCTCTGGCTTCAAGCGGAGCAGCATCTGATCCAAAAGTTGTTTGAATTCAGGCTCCGTGATGTGTTTTGCAACTTGATGTGTTTCGTTTTGACCAACTAAACCATCGATAAAGTATGGTGGGTTGGAAACAATTACATCATATTTTTCTGTTTTTGAAAGTTGCTCAAGTGAACAATTGATGGCTTGGAGTCGGTCAAAAAAAATAGCGTGCTGAAAATTAAATTGGGCATCTTGAAAAGCTCCTGTATGAGGATCTATGCCCGTAATCTTTGCGCTTTCGAACCTTTGTGCAAGCAGCAAGGCAATAGTGCCATTACCCGTACCCACCTCCAAAACTTTGGCGTTATGAGGAAGCTTACGCACTGCAGCACCGAGAATGATAGCATCGGTATTGACTTTTAAAGGGCTGCTATCCTGACGAACAACAAAATCTTTAAAAGCAAAATCAGCCATTAATAAGCTTTTGCAAAAACTACTCGGCCATTAGAAGGTTTGCCTGTAACCATACAAACACCGGGTTCTGGAGTTTGATCAAAAGGTATGCAGCGGATGGTTGCCTTGGTCTCTTGTTTGATGCGTTCTTCTGTTTCAGGCGTGCCGTCCCAATGAGCTAGATAGAATCCACCTTTTTCGATTTCGACTTTAAATGCGTCGTAAGAATCGATTTGATGCGTATGAGCAGCACGAAAATCTGTGGCACGCTTAAGTAGATTTTGTTGAATATCTTGAAGTAAGGTCTCAATGGTGCTGACCAAGTTGTCGAAATCTATAGTTTCTTTGGTTTTGTTATCGCGGCGGGCTATTTCAACTTTGCCGTGTTCGAGGTCGCGGGGGCCCATAGCTAAGCGCAAAGGCACACCTTTGGTTTCGTATTCTGCGAATTTCCAGCCGGGACGGCGGTTGTCGTCGTCGTCGTATTTGAAGCGAATTCCTTTCGCTTTAAGTTCCGAGGCTAATTGCTTGAATTTAGCTGTAATCTGCGCAAGTTCTTCTTCCGTTCGATAAATCGGTACTGCAACAACCTGAATAGGCGCCAATGCTGGGGGCAGCACCAATCCTTCGTCGTCGGAGTGTGTCATGATAAGTGCACCCATTAGGCGGGTCGAAACACCCCAAGAGGTAGCCCAAACGAAATCTAATTTACCCTCTTTATCAGCGAATTTAACTTCAAAAGCTTTGGCAAAATTCTGACCCAGAAAATGGCTGGTCCCGGCTTGTAATGCTTTACCGTCTTGCATAAGTGCTTCAATACAAAGTGTATCTTCTGCTCCTGCAAAGCGTTCACTTGCCGTTTTTCGGCCCTTGAGTACAGGCATAGCCATATAGTTTTCAGCAAAATCTGCGTACACTTCTAACATTTGCTCCGCTTCTGCGATTGCTTCTGTTTTGGTGGCATGGGCAGTGTGGCCCTCTTGCCACAAAAATTCGGTAGTTCTTAAAAATAAACGCGTTCGCATCTCCCAACGCACCACATTGGCCCATTGATTGATTAAAATCGGAAGGTCACGGTATGATTGAATCCAGTTTTTGTAAGAATTCCAGATAATTGTTTCAGAGGTTGGTCTGATGATGAGTTCTTCTTGCAATTTAGCATCTGGATCGACAATAATGCCGCTACCATCTTCAGCATTTTTGAGGCGGTAGTGTGTCACAACCGCACATTCTTTGGCAAAGCCATCGACATGAGCTGCCTCTTTACTCAGGTAGCTTTTGGGAATAAAGAGCGGGAAATAAGCGTTGGAGTGCCCTGTTTCCTTGAATTTGATATCAAGTACATCTCGCATGTTTTCCCAAATGGCGTAGCCATAAGGTTTAATGACCATGCAGCCTCGCACATCGGAGTGTTCGGCGAGGTCAGCTTTATAAACGAGGTCGTTGTACCAAGTTGCGTAATCTTCTTGACGGGTGACTTTTTTTTCGGCCATAGGATGCTTTGGTTGAGAGCACAAAGATAGGAATTTCTATGGTAAGCGAGGCTTGATGGTTTGTTTACTGCAGCGGTTATCAATCAAACTATTCAAATAAAATTGATAAAGCGCACTCATTTTTTTAGCAATAATAACTTGTTCTGGGGTGTAGGAGCGCTTGATACCTGGCGTCCATGCAATGGGTAACAAATTGGTGCCATTATAGATGAAGGAAAGCAAATTGCCGTTTTCATAGACCATCTTTTGACCCTGCTCTTGCGCGTAACAAGAAGAACCAAGTTGAAACGGCGCTTTTTGAAAACCCAATAAATCGAGCACTGTGGGCATCAAATCAATTTGCTGGAAAACCACGCCTTTTGTTGGTTTTGGAAGCGCAAGGCTCGGATGGTAAAACCCAATTGGGATTCGATAGCGCCAATCTAAAGTTTGAAATTGATCTTGTCGCGTGGGCCCTACGTGATCTGCAGTAATGACAAATAAGGTGTTCTTGAACCATGCTTTGTGCTGGTTTTGTTTAAAGAAACGACGCAGCGCGTGATCTGTATAAGAAATGGTTTGACAAAGTGACTCCGGCCCAGTCTTTAATTGACCTTTAAAAGCAGACGGAACCACATAAGGGTGGTGTGAGCTCAAGGTAAATAGGGTGCTGAAAAAAGGACTTTGTTCTTTGTCCAACTGCCGACCAAAATAGGATAACATATGGTGATCCCAAATGCCCCAATTGCCATCAAAATGCGACGGATTCGGATAAGACTCTAAACCTACGTAGTTACTTATTCCTATGGCCTTTGTAAAACTCTTAAAATGCATAGAACCTTCTTTAGCACCATGAAAAAACGAAGTCTGGTAGCCGATATCTTTGAGCATTTGAGGTAAACTATTCAATTGATTGCTGCAATACGGGGACAAAATATAAGATTCAGGTAACCATGAGGGTAGCCCAGCTAAAATGGCCGGAACCGCATCCATGGAGGTGCGCCCATTGGCAATAGCGTATTGAAAGAAAAGTCCTTTTTGTAGGAGCGAATCTAAAAATGGCGAATAGGAGTTTGGACTATTTGGCCCCGCATAATTGGTTCCAAAACTTTCGAGAATGAGCACCACGACGTTGGTATTTTTTGGTAAAATAACTGGCGACGCGCCATCTTTTACGGGTAAAAGTGCGGCGAGTTCTTGGGGTCGGTGAAATTCTAAATGTGATGTAGCGCCATCATTTGAGGTCTTGAGCACCGTAAAGGCGGTATTGAGCACAATTGGAGCTTGTTCGAGGCTGCTCATAGCGGTTGCATCAATGATGCCAACCGGACGCAATTGCAGACCACCTCTTGCCATAATTATCAAAGTGCAGCAAAGCGCGACGAACTTTAACCAACCAAACTTGGTTTTCATGGATTTTTCGTGGACCTCCATTTTAATAATTAGCCGACCAAGAAGCGTAGCCATGAACAAAAAAAGCAGTGGTAACCACCAAAACTCAGCCAAAAATTCACCTGCTAATGAACTGGTTTCTGTGCCGGTGAGCAAATGCAGAAAATAACTGAAGCCCGATCTTTTTTGCGTGTATGAAAAATAAGCGATATCCCAGGTATTGAGCACGAGAATAAGTAAACTCATGAGCGCTAGATATATTTTGACCAGCAGGTTGAAGACCTTCTTTACTTTCAGATCTAGTGTGTTGATAAATGGATTGACAAACAATAATATTGGCAAAACCAAATAAGCAATTGTGATGCTATCAAAATATATACCTATAAAAAATAAAGAAGCAGTTAGCTCATTGAAAAACGTTGCGTTCTGTAAAGTAAAGGCAACGCGAAGCAAACTCATGCAGAGTAATAACAGTAAAAAATACAGAAGTAGCGGTTTATTCTTCAAATTGCTTAATACGCGAGAAGTTTGTCTATGGTAGGAAGTAAGGTATTCTGCGCCAAAAATTGTTGTTCAAGCTGAGCTGCAAAGGGTACAGGCGTGTCTATTGAGGCCACGCGCAAAACAGGCGCATCTAACTGATCAAAACAATGCTCCGTTACCAACGCGACGATCTCCCCACCGATTCCGGCAGTGAGGGTGTCTTCATGTAAGACCAAAACCCTACCGGTTTTAATTGCAGCCGAAATGATCGATTCAAGGTCTAAAGGTAAGAGGGTGCGTAAATCCAGAATTTCAAATGAAAAATCAGGACGCGCTTGCGCTGCTTCTATAGCCCAGTGTACGCCCAGACCATAGGTAATGATCGTGAGGTCTGTACCGTGCTGGACACTTGCTGCTTTTCCTATAGGTGTATTGTAATAACCTACTGGGACTTTACCTTTTAAACTGCGATATAAAAACTTATGCTCAAAGAATAACACAGGGTTGGGATCCTCAAAAGCTGCTAATAAAAGCCCCTTTGCATCTTGAGGATTGGAGGGGTATACAACTTTAAGGCCAGGGGTGTGAACAAACCAAGCTTCATTACTTTGCGAATGAAAAGGACCAGCTGCTGTGCCTGCACCGGTAGGCATGCGCACCACAACATCTGCGTTTTGGCCCCAACGCCAATGCAATTTTGCTAGATTATTAATGATTTGATTAAGGCCAACACTCACAAAATCGGCAAATTGCATTTCGACCATTGCTTTCATTCCGGCAATACTGAGCCCAAGGCCTGCTCCGATAATAGCCGATTCGCAAAGTGGTGTATTGCGCACGCGGTCTTTACCAAAAAGCTCCACAAAACCTTCAGTGACTTTAAATGCACCGCCATATTCGGCGATATCTTGCCCCATTAGCACCAAGTTGTCGTGTTTGTGCATGGCTGTTCGCAAGCCATCTTGAATGGCATCTATGAAGCGGACTTCTTGTGTATCAGAGCCCGCATTGATCTGTTCAAACGCGAAAGGCGCATAAACATCTGATAGCTCTTCTCTAAGATTGGGAACTATTTGCGGTGCAGCATTGGCTAGATCAAAAGCTTGCTGAATGTCTAACTTAAATTGTTTTTTAATCTGATCTATACTTTCCTGGGGCAAGATTTGTTGGTCCAATAAAAAGGCTTCGAAGTTAGTAACGGGGTCTTTGGGTTCCCATTCGGTTTGCAATCCTTCGGGATAATACTTTGTTCCGGATGCCTCTTCATGACCGCGCATGCGAAAAGTCATGAGTTCCAAAATAAATGGCCTCGGATTTTCTTGAATTTGACTGCGGATGTTTCGGACAGCTTCAATGACAGCTAGTATATTATTGCCATCTACTTGTATGGCATCCATGCCGTAACCTATACCTTTATCGATAAATTGCTTGCAACGGAATTGCTCCGATGAAGGCGTGCTGAGCCCCCAGCGGTTGTTCTCAATGGCAAAAATAACAGGCAATTGCCAAACTGCAGCGACATTAAGGGCCTCGTGGAAATCACCTTCCGATGCGCCGCCGTCTCCGGTAAATACCAACGTTGCGTCTTTGGTTTGGCGAATTTTGGCAGCCAATCCTATTCCATCTGCGATTCCTAATTGAGGACCGAGGTGGGAGATCATGCCAACTAGTTTGTGGTCTTGTGTTCCGAAGTGAAAACTTCGGTCACGGCCTTTGGTGTAACCATTTGCTTTTCCTTGGAACTGTGCAAATAATCGCTCGAGCGGAATTTGACGCGTCGTAAAAACACCGAGGTTACGATGCATGGGTAAAATGTACTCGTGGTCTTGCATAGCGTAGGCGCAACCAACTGATACTGCTTCTTGACCCCAACCCGAAAACCATTTGGTAATCTTCCCCTGACGAAGCAAAATGAGCATTTTTTCTTCGATCAGGCGAGGAAGAACGAGTTTTTTATAGATGGAAACGAGCTCGTCGTTACCGAAACTAGAAATTTGGTAATGGATGTTGGATGAAGGCATAGAAACTATACTTTTAAGCCGCGTACGACGCGTTCTTTGCGCTTAGTGCGCTCTAATTTTTTCTTCACAATCAAAAGATGTGCAGCACGTGGCGCCCCTCTTGAGAGATCTACTTTGTACTCGTTGCCACCATAATTCAAGCGTGCACCCCCTTGAGCCGACCAATCTGCATCGAGATAAAACCGTCGGATGCTTGCGCCATCAGACTTTGTAGCAAAGGGAATAAAGCGTTGGTCTCCGGTTTCGAAGCGCACCAATAATTGGCCTGCATCGCCAAAATCTTCAAAAATACAACGTGTTCCGGCAGGAATGACGACGGATTCTGACTGTGAGCTAGATGATGATACGAGCGCGCCATTTTGAGTAGTGAGCTCGTTAGATTGTCTGTTGATCTGATTGAGGATGATGGTGTGGGAGGTGTAAAATTGAACTTGGCGCAATTTGGCTTCTGTATCTAAAGTAAATTCGTCGCGAATAGCGGTCGTAAATGGGATTTTTGTTCCGCAAGAAGTAGCGACAATTGCCAGAAGAATAAAAAGTGCTAATTGTTTCATGTTTGTTAAATTTGTTCAAAATTAATTAAAAGATGCGTGCATTTACCAAACTACCCGCCTATCTTTTTGGACCCATGATCTTGGTTGTGGTCTGTTGCGATCAGCACCAAGAAAAAGACGCTGTCACTTTGGATTCAATTAGGCCACACTCGAGTAAAAAGAGCGTACAAAATAGCGCCAGTGAGCAGAAAGACACGCTGCGCAAATATGTCAATTATTATGCCAATGACTCCGCATTCATGCAAATTTCGAATGTGAGGCTCGACAGCACTCCTACCCTTCATTTTATCGATCGGTTTAGCGTCACCCGACAAAAGTGGATTTTGAAAGACTCCAACAATGTTTCCTTTCAGTACAAGCAATGGTATTTTAAAGACAGCAGCGCTTGTCTAGAAGCTTTTTACAACTGGCTCGATCAAGCTGGACGGCAAAAAGAGAGTGTAAAGCTAGAAGAAGGAAGCATATCTAGCTCTAACTATGAATTGATCATCGTTGGTCAACAAGAAGTGCTCTTTGTGGAAGCTCCGCGGCACTTTAATTACAACAAATGGCTGCTATGGTACAGCGGCACCAAAGATTACCTTCCTATTAAATATGCGCTATATGTGCAGCCAAAAAAACGAACCAAATGGTTCAAGTACATCAACAATAAAATCAAAGCCTTATGAATATTGTCAATCGCGGATTTATTTTTGTCAAACCAAAAAACCCATTTATTTCTTGGGCTCAAAGTAATAATCCTGAGATCGTTATCGATGAAAATGCCGAAGGAAGTGTGTATTTAATTGAAGATGATTTTTGGGACGACGAATTGATCTTGCAACAATATGCAAAAAAAATTGCCCATCAAGAATTTAGCAGCATCGTTGCAGATAGCAACGTTTGGCCACAATGGAATGACTTAAATGAGTTTGAGGCATTTTTTAACATTGAAATGGGCTGCACTTGTGTAGACCTGCGCGCAGAAAATTTACAAAAAGAGCCTTTTTAATGTGCTAAAGACGGTCCATTAAATTGGAATTCAAATATGCTGGATCAAACGTTACTTCGGCACCAAGCCAACTTGGTTTATCAAAAAATTGATCTTCATCAGAAAGTTCCAATTCAGCAATAAGCAAACCTTCTAGTTTGCCATGAAAAACATCGAGCTCCCAAGTATCGTTATTGTTCTGAATGTAATAACGTGTTTTATGTAAACACGACAAATTAGCCTCCAATATAATTTCATTCGCCTCGTTTTGAGGTATTTCGTACTCAAACTCACTTCGGGTAAGACCTGTACCCAATTTAATCGTAAAAAATGCCATGTTGTCTGTGACGCGTATACGCACCGATCGGTCAGTGCCACGCAACAGGTAAGTTTGTTTCAATTCTCTTTGCCCAATACATTTGGCTGTTTTCCAGCTATCGTTAGCGATGAGGAACTTGCGTTCGATTTCTTTCAAGATTCGATTTTTTGAATTATTTTTACCCTTACGCAACCGATTCGTTTCAATTTGCGTCAATAGCACAAATCTAAACTTTCTATATGAAACTTTACACTTCTTTATTTAGCTTGCTCATCGGAAGCAGCGCCCTATTTGCTCAAAAATCTGTAACCCAAGCTGGAATCAAAATTACAAGCGCCCCGTTGCACTGCAATGTGCCCTCTGAAGGCTACGAGGCAGACCTCATTGCATTGACCATTACCAACACCACCAATGAAATAAAAACGGTTTCTTACAGCTTTGAATTATACTACGATAACAACTGTGCAACTTGTGGCCACGACGAATACCTCTACACCCAAACTTTACAACCCAACCAAACACTACAAGGCGTTTGCTTAGATCGCAACAATATGGGGCTCACTATTTTTGATCACATGCCAGCACACCTCACCAAAACCCAATTGACAGACTTCAATATTTTGAACGTTTCTGTCCAATAATATTTACACCAACTACTACAACATGACCTTCAAGCAACTTATTGCCGGTATCGCATTCGCTTTTGGCTACCACCAAACAGCAGTTGCCCAGTGTACTGTTCAGGCCATTGCCCAAGACACCATTGTTCCGTGCAACGGCTCCACTACGCTTAGTGTCAACGGGTCTGGCACCAGTGTACTCGCCTTCGGAGAAAACTTCAATAATGGTGTGCCTGTTGGCTGGGATTTTTCTCAAATTGTTACCATAGCCAACAACACCTGTGGAGTACCCAGCATTGATGGATCTGCTTTCATGTGGATGGGAAACCAGTCTGTGGCACCGCGCGTCATGACCACCGTCTCGCTCGATGTATCTTCCGGTGGAAACGTTTGCTTTGAAATGCGCTATGCAATTCAAGCACAAGCCTCACCGTGTGAAGGTCCTGATTTAGCGAGCGAAGGAGTTTATTTACAGTACTCAATAGATAATGGATCAACTTGGGTAACCATGAATTACTGGAGTCCGAACGGCGGCTATGACTCCTACATGACCGCTTGGAATCAATATTGTGAGACCATTCCGCTAGCAGCTCAAACAGCCACAACAAAATTTCGTTGGACCCAACTCGCAGTATCTGGTGCTGGTTTCGACCATTGGGGCCTCGACAATATCACCATATCAGCCACTATACCAAACTATACAATTACCTGGCTACACGACAACTACACCTACCCTACAGGTGTCTACACGGGCAACAACCCTACACCTGTGTCGCCAACTGGTACGACGAGCTACATCGTCATGATGTCAGATAGCACGAATATCTGTTATGATACAATCACGCTATTTATTTCTTATCCACAAATCGATAACATCCTAGAAAACGACCCAACCTGTGGTAGCAACAACGGTAGTTTAGTAGCAAGCTCATCCGGTGGAGCAGGCGGCTACACCTACAGCATTGACGGAGGTTTGACATTTCAGCCTAGCGCCACTTTCACGGGTTTAAATGCCAATAACTATACTGTTATTCTTGTTGATCAAAACAACTGCTCTGATACACTCCAAGCTGTATTAAGTGGTGTAGATTCCGTGGATATCAGCAATATGATAGTCACCACCACCACCTGTGGGCTCAACAACGGTATCATAGACCTTACCATTACTGGAGGGACGCCAGCATACCAGTATAGTCTAAACAACGGTTCTACTTTCTCAGCAAGTCCGGTCTTTAACAACCTTGTGCCTGGTGCTTATCAAATTTATGTTGAAGATGCCAACGGTTGTTTTGACACAACAAGTGCTACCATATACCCTTCAACCAATCCCCTTCTCGGACAAACCACAAGTACTTTAGAATTCTGTAGTTTGCAAGACGGCAGCATTACCACAAGCGCAACCTCGGGTGTGGGGCCCTACGTTTTTGTATTGCACCAAGGAGCCTCCTTAGTGGCTACTAGTCCGAATGGTGCTTTCCCTAATTTACAATCCGGAAGCTATTGGGTCACAGTTATTGACCAAATCGGTTGTGCCGACAGCACTCAAATTATCGTAGACAGCATACCTGCTCCTGTTTCGCCAATGACGGATACCATTCTCTGTAACCTCACCTTACAAGTTTTCGGAGTCGTCTCCTACACAGGTAGTAATTGGTCTGCCAACACCAACGAAATTAACTTTAGCAACCCTAATGGTCCAAACCCACTAATTACAGCCGACACCGCTGGCATCTACTTGATTAATTTGCAAGATACCGTTTGTAGTTACAATCAAACTTTTAGCCTAACTTTTGTTGCCGATCCTTTCACTGCCGTAATCGATACCACACTATGCATCGGAGAAACTGCGACTTTAGCTGCGGTTCAGCAACCGCAAAATGTGAGTTATCTCTGGAGTACCGGCGCTACAGAACCAACCATCCAGGTAACTACCCCAGGAAACTACATTATTTCTACCACAAACATGTGCGGTACCATCATTGATACAGCCAGCGTTGAGTTCTATTTTTGCGATATCGAACTCCCAAATGTATTTACACCCAACAACGATGGCAACAACGATTACTTTCAATTGATCTTCTACGGCGGCCTAAGTACCTTTGAATGCATTATCATTAACCGTTGGGGCAATACCATTCGAGAATTTGCAGATCCAGCATTCCAATGGGATGGCACCGACGAAAATGGAAATACTTTGGAAGAAGGCGTCTATTTTTATGTGGCACGAACGGTTACGAACGGGGGCGATGAAATTGAAAAGCATGGGCTTGTTCATCTCGTTAGGGAATAGCAATATTTCCTATCTTTGTATGTGCTTCAACTCAAAAAAAATACACCAAGATGGGTGATTGTCGTTCTCGACTTACTCATTCATCTTTTTGCACTATTTTTTGCCTATTTAATCCGCTTTGACCTCAAGGCGGATTTTTCATTAATTGCCAATGAATGGGCAATACTCTCCAAATCACTTTGGTTTTTTGTACTGATTAAGGTACTTATTTTTGCCGTTTTTCAGATCCATCAAGGATTAGTTAGGCTAAGCTCTACATCGGATTTCAAAAGAATTTTCATTGCCGAACTGATCACCTCTCTTATTTTCATTCTCGGAAGTATGCTTCGCTTCTATAAGCTAGATGGATACTTTCTTTTTCCGAACTCTGTTTTACTCATGGAGTTTATTTTTAGTACGGCTTTTGTCATCTCCGGAAGATTTATTGTCAAGTTACTTTATTTGGAATACACCCGAGACAAAGGCAAAGAAGAAGCTATCCTTATTTTTGGCGCGGGTATATCAGGCCAACTTACCAAACGCCTGATTGAAAAGGATACGGCCAACCTTCAGCACGTTGTTGGCTTCCTCGACGATGCTTCATCATTACATGGCAAACGCATTGAAGGCACGCGTGTCTACGCGCCTAATCTGCTGGAAAAATTACAGGCCAAGCATCAAATAAGCACACTGATCATTGCTGTGCAAAATTTAGAACGAAGTAAACTCAAAGAAATCTCCGAACAAGCCCTAGAGCTTGGCATACAAATCAAAAGGGTACCTGAGGCGAGGGCTTGGGTCAATGGCGCATTCAATGTAAGTAGTATCAAAAAAATTGACATTAATAGCCTCCTTGGGCGGCCAGTAATACAAGTTGAAAATCCAAAAATGGAAGCGCACTTTTTTAACAAAACCATATTGGTTACCGGAGCAGCCGGAAGCATTGGTAGCGGACTAGCTGCAGCCCTCATTGAGCAAAAAGCAACGCAACTTATCTTACTTGATCAGGCAGAATCTGCGCTATTTGAATTAGAACAGCGCTTCCAACAACTCACAACCCATACAGAAATTACTTATGTCATTGGCGATATCTACGACAGTGCCCGCATGCAGTACCTCTTTGAAACATATAGACCGCACATGGTCTTTCATGCAGCAGCCTATAAACATGTTCCGCTTATGGAGGCCAATCCGGCTGAGGCGATTCGCAACAATATAGGCGGAACAAAAATTATTGCTGAACTATCCGCGCAATTTAAAGCCGAGCAATTCATCATGATCTCCACGGACAAAGCTGTTAACCCAACCAACGTAATGGGCGCCTCTAAGCGAATTGCCGAAATGTTAGTGACTGAACTAAACGAACAATACCATACCGCTTACATTACTACTCGTTTTGGCAATGTGCTCGGCTCCAATGGATCGGTTATTCCTGTTTTTGAAAAACAAATTGCCAATGGGGGGCCACTGACACTCACCGACGCAGAAATTACTAGATTTTTCATGACCATACCCGAAGCGTGTCAGTTGGTATTGGAAGCAGCCACAATGGGTCATGGAGGTGAAATATTTGTCTTTGATATGGGTGCACCTGTAAAAATCTTAGACCTCGCCAAAAAAATGATCCAACTCTCTGGATTGAAGCCCTACACCGACATAGATATTCAAATAACAGGTCTGAGACCCGGTGAAAAACGCTACGAAGAAGTACTTGCCAATGCGGAGAATACCATGCCAACCTATCACCCGCAAATATTAATTGCCAACACAAGGCCTGTAGCCGCACCGCAAAGTAAAATGATTGACAACTTGCTTGCAACAGCTGCCAAACAAGACAACGAAGCCAGTGTGCGCATCATGAAACAACTCGTGCCAGAATACATTTCTAATAACTCCTTATTTGAAAAACTTGACCAATGATTGAGCCTGCAAAAATACAAGTACGACTCACCGACATCGATATCCTAGGTCACGTAAATAACGCGATCTATCTCAGTTATTTTGAGATATCACTCAAAATTAAGTCACTTATGGCCACGCTTAAAAACATACTTTCGCTCCTATTCCTTCTTTCAATTTGTGAATTATCCTTGGCTCAAGTTCCGGAAGTATGTAAGTCAACTCGGCAGCCATGCCCCAGAACCAATAGTAAGTTTTGTCATGAACATATTGCTTTTGACGAAGACCACAACCTGTATTTATTGCGCAAAGATTTTGCAACCCCTTACACAGGTACTTGCATCAGTTGCTACCCAAGTTTAGTCGTAGAAGAAAAATTGAATTTTGTCAACGGTAAAAGACAAGGGACGGATACCTCTTTTTACAGAAGTGGTTGTATTCAATCGATCCAAAGCTACCAAATTGGTTTAGAGAATGGCGCAACCTATATTTATTATGATTCTAGTAACAGAGTTCAATTTGAAATTTGGTACCAAAATGGGCAACTTCATGGCCCATCCATACAATGGAGCGCCAAAGCGCTTGCAGACACCCTCATGTATAAGCATTATAAAAATGGAAAGCTCGACGGACCACAACGGAGTTATTTCCCAAATGGAAAAATAAGAAAAAGTAGTGTATACACAGACGGCTTCAGTGATGGGCCACAAATTACCTACAATGAGGTCGGTCAGAAAGAAAGTGAAATTCAATTCAAAGTAGGTAAAAAAACCGGCACCTGGACTTACTACTTCGACAGTGGTAAAATTGCTCGAAGTGAGAATTGGCGAGAGGGTAAAAAAAATGGTGTCTTTGTGAGCTACAACGAACTTGGTCAGGTCTTGAGTACGGAGAAATACAATGCGGATCTTCCGGTCGGTTTACACCAAACTTTTTACGCAGATGGCAAACTCAATTACAGCTGTTCATACTCCAACAAAGGAGAAAAATTAGAGGAGTACGTTATTGATCAATATGGCGTCAAAAAACAATTGTTCCCAATAATTGACTAGGTCTTAAATCCAACCCAATATTAAGGCTAAGCCCATCATGAGTAGACCTATCCCAACAATGGTGGACATTTTTCCATGATTCATTTTTTGAATGTATCGTCTTCCTATGATGGTTCCGAGCAGCGCCGCAGGCACCCCAATAAAATAGAGGTAGGTCGGGTAAAAGTTATTGAACCAATTTCCAGAAAAATAAACACCAACCCGAGTTAGATCTACAAACAAAGAAATCAAAGCTGTCGTTGCAACAAACACCAAGGGTTCTAACTTTAACCGAGATAAAAATAAGGCTCGAAGCGCACCTTGATGCCCTGAAAACCCTCCAAAAAAGCCACTCAAACCTCCGCCAATACGCATGGCCCACCTTCCTTGAATTGGCAATTTCCAGTTGAATAATTCCAAAAGTGCAAAAATCATAAATAGGAACCCAAATAAAGGTTTTAACTGATTTCCAATGGAATCTTTTAAGGTATTTAAAAGGTAGGCTCCAATAAATGCGAAAAGTAAGGCTGGTATTCCAAAATTTCTAAATAAATGCCAATCGACAGACTTTACAGTAAGTGTGACTTTTAAAATATTATTGAAAAGATGTACGATGCCCGCCATCAAGACAGCTATGGGTGCATCGAAATAGATCATAAATACAGGGACCAGTATGGTATTGAGGCCAAAACCGGTATAAAAAGTAAGTAGAGCACCCAAAAATGGTCCAAGAAAAGCCAGTAAGAAAAGCTGTGTGAATTCCACCTGTTCTCGTATTTTTGTCAAAAGTAAGCAAATGATTGATTTACGCAGTGATACCGTTACCCTACCCTCAGCCGAGATGCGCTCCGCTATGGCCAATGCCCCTGTCGGAGACGATGTTTTTAAAGAAGATCCTACTGTAAAGGCTTTGGAGTCTTATGCCGCTCAGCTTTTTGGAAAAGAGGCTGCACTTTTTTGTAGCTCCGGAACACAAACCAATCAGATCGCGATAAACGTACATGTGCAACCCGGAGCAGAAGTCATTTGCCACGAAGAAAGCCATATTTACAAATACGAAGGTGGAGGTATTGCCAAAAACTCTGGTGCATCAGTGCGTCTACTACCCGGAGACCGCGGCAGAATCACTGCAGATAGCATTTCAAAATGGATCAATCCGGCCAATGACATACACTTTCCACTTACGCAGCTCGTTTCTCTTGAAGACACAGCAAACCGAGGTGGAGGCGCCGTCTACGACCTTCAAGAAATCGATCAAATTAGCATGCTTTGTAAGCGTACGGGGCTTCCGCTACATTTAGATGGTGCGCGGGTTTTCAACGCCTTAGCGGTCCACCAAGTCGAAGCAGCAATTTATGGGGCTTATTTTGATTCGATTTCTATTTGCTTATCGAAAGGCTTGGGCGCACCTGTTGGTTCTTTACTACTCGGAAGTGCGGCATTTATCGAAAAAGCAAGACGCGTCAGAAAAGTAATGGGCGGTGGCATGCGCCAGGCTGGAATTATTGCCGCAGGTGGCCTTTATGCCCTGCAAAATAATGTTCAACGAATCGAGCAAGACCACCAAAACGCGAAGCTTTTAGAAGCTGCACTGCTCAAGTGTTCGTGGATTCGGGATGTGTTGCCTGTTCAAACAAATATTGTGGTGGCTATGCTGAAACAGGCAGAAAAACGAGATGAATTGATCGATTTCTTGAAACTAAAAGGCATTCTGTGTATGGCTTTTGGCCCCGGTATGATCCGAATGGTTACCCACCTAGACACAAGCACTGAAGACTGCACTTTTTGTGCAGAAACCCTCGAAAAAATGTAACTTTTTGGCAGCAGCTCGTTAAACGCAAATAATGAGATTCGTTACCATCTTTTGTTTACTCCTTAACTTTGGTATGCCACTATTTGCACTGGGCCAAACGAGTCCTTGCAGTACCTCAGACAAAAAAATAAATAAGGCCATAGAAGATGCTTTTGCTAACGCAACCTTCGAACTACAGGTTCAAGAATTGGCAAAAGTAGTGGGTAAATACCCGCAAAACGTTCAGGCTTATTTTTATTTAGGACAACTTCATTACCAAAGAGGCATGGCGCTTATCAAAGTAAACAACACCACAGCAGAAGGAGAAAAACTCTTGCAAAAGGCGCTTGTTTTTTATCGAGCCAGCATCCAGAAGTGCCCAAGTCATCATTCTGATGCCTACTACTACACCGCTCGTATACTTTATAGTTATAGTGAAAAAGATGCTGCGCTTAGCTACTTGGAATCATTTATGCAATTTGATTCTTTGTATCCCGGCGAGCAAGCAAGTAACTATTATAAATTCAAAGAAGAAATAAAGCTGGTATATTTTGAACTTCGCTTTCCTATTAATGCCAAAGAAAACCCTGTTCCGTTCAACGTCAAAAAGGTAGAAGGAGTAAGCACCTTTCAAGATGAATACTTTCCGATGCTCAGCCCAGATAATAGCCAGCTATTTTTTGCCCGAAAGGTTGATAAAACCAATCTTGGCGATATATCCGGTTATATTCAAGAAGAATTTACTGCAGCAGTACATATCAGTGGGCTTCAGTACGAGACAGGCCGAGCACTTCCCAAACCATTTAACGATGGTCAATTTTCAAACTATGGTTCGGCGAGTTTGTCTGCCGATAATCGAGAGCTGATTATGTGCGCTTGCAAGGCGGAATTGATTTACAATAAAAATTACTTGAATTGCGATCTTTATTCGAGCCGGCTCAAACTCAAGGCAGGTAGTACAGATCAATATGAATGGAGCACACTCACGAACTTAGGTCCTAATATCAATACAAAAGATGGCTGGGAAGCGCAACCCTCGCTCTCTGCTGATGGCAAAATATTGTATTTTACCACCATCAGAAAAGAAAGCCAAGACAACGATATTTATTTCAGTGAGAAACAAAAAGATGGAACGTGGGGGCCGGCTCAAGCTTTTAGCATCGTCAACACCAGCGGTAAGGACAAAAGTCCTTTTTTTCACCAAGACGGAGAAACGTTTTATTTCGTCTCTGAGAGCAGCAGACAAAGGCCAGGAATGGGCGGTCTTGACATCTTTATGATGCGAAAAACGGAAACTGGCTGGGGGCCTATTCAAAATATTGGTTATCCTATCAATACATCCAATGATGAACTTGGACTATTTGTTTCTACAGACGGAAAGCAAGCTTATTTTTCAAGTTTACAGGCGGGTAATTGGGATATTTTTAGTTTTGAACTGCACCAGGCTGCACGACCAAAAGAAACGCGCATCTTGAGTGGTAAACTCGAAGATCACAATGGTAAGGTAATTACCGGTGCCCAAATAAGCATTCGCTACGAAAACGACACGGTGAGCACAGTTAATACACTTAGCAATGACGACGGGTCCTACGCACTTGCTGTTCAAGTTGATCAAAAAATAAGTTTAGAGGTCAGTAAAGAGTATTTTAGTTTTCAGGCAATTATTCTAGATACCGCAACCCTAAGTGCACCTGCCTTAAAAATTGAAACACCTATTTTAAAAATTGACACCCTTGAAGAAGGCAGCGCTTACGCGATTGAAGCCATTGTGTTTGATACCGACGATGCACAGCTGAGTGCAGATGCACAATTACTTCTTAAAGGCTTTGCCGAATACTTGAAAAAACAAGACCACTTAACCATACAAATCAACGGGCACACTGACGATATTGGCGACGCCCAGCGAAATCTTCTACTCTCAGAAAAACGCGCAGCAGCAGTAGCTCAATACCTCATCTCATTAGGGGTCAAAGCAGCGCAGATTCAGCACAAAGGTTATGGAGAAATCCAACCAAGGGTTGCAAATGACACTGAAATGAATCGGGCACTCAATAGAAGGACCGAATTTGAGATATTGGCTATAAATTGAGATAAACAACATCTCTAGGTACGAAAAACCTAGATTTCAGGGCAAAAAAAAAGGAGCAAAAGCTCCTTTTCAAATATGGTTGAGAATTTTATTTTGTAAAATTCTTTTTCTCACGGATACGTGCTGATTTACCTGTACGCTCGCGGAAGTAGAAGATACGGGCTCTACGAACTGCACCGCGTTTAACGATGGTAATGGTTTCGATGAAAGGAGAATGAACGGGTAAGATACGCTCTACACCAATGTTACCAGACATTTTACGAATCGTAAAAGTTTCTGTTGCACCAGCGCCACGACGTTGTAAAACAACACCTTGGAATTGTTGGATACGCTCTTTGCTTCCCTCAACAATACGGTATGATACAATAATGGTGTCACCGGCTCCAAAGGCTGGTAATTCATTCTTAGCGATTAGCTCCTGCTCGATTTGTTTAATGACGTTCATCTCTGAAATTTTAGCCCGTTTCAACTGAACGGGGGTGCAATATTACAAATTTTTTCTGATTCCAAATATAGTAATGCTGTTTTTTTTAGCCTTTAAATGTAAACAGCAAGCAAAATTAGCATGATTGCAACTGCTACATAAATCAAAACCAACTGAACGCGCATGCCGCGCTGAACCGAAATATTGTTTTGCTCTTTTACTTCGAGCTCAATGCGTTCTTCCGGTTTGATCCCAAATATTTGCATCCAGTCTATTGCTTGGGCATCGATAGAGAGTTGATCTCCAGCGTGTAATTCGACTAAACCTTTATGCGGCGCGCCATTGACGAAAAATTGGTGTTGGCTAGCCCTGTTCGCGACCAAAATATGGCCTCTCCCGTCGTTGTATAGTAAGGCATGAAAAGGAGCGCTTTTATCATCTGCAAGTTGTAAAGCATTGCTCGGATGACTACCTATACTGAAATACCTCAACGTTTCCATATTGGTAAAATTAGTGAAAAAAGTACTGCAAATTGTTTGGGTTAACAAACTGGTTTTGAATGATATTGACAGAAATAGCTTCTAAATGGTTAATAAGTTCCTTTTGCTTGCAAGAAAAGTATGCAGAACAACTTGTAATTTTATAGTTCAATTCATCAATTATGGGTAAAATTATTGCCATTGCCAATCAAAAAGGGGGCGTCGGGAAAACAACCACTGCAATAAATTTAGGTGGGTGTTTGGGTGTGCTTGAATACAAGACACTCATTGTCGATGCTGACCCACAGGCAAATGCAACTTCCGGAACCGGTTTTGACCCTAAATCCGTTATAAATATTTACGATTGCTTGGTAAACAATCGCCCTGCCCAAGAAGCCATATTAGAAACCAATAACCCAAACCTTTTTATTCTTCCCTCCCATGTTGACCTCGTTGGAGCTGAATTAGAAATGATCAACATGCCCAATAGAGAATACCTGCTGAGAGCTGCCCTTGATCAAATTAAAGACGATTACGATTTTATCCTCATCGACTGCTCTCCTTCCTTGGGGCTGATTACCGTCAATGCGCTTGTTGCTGCCGACTCCGTAATGATTCCCGTTCAATGTGAATATTTTGCGTTAGAAGGGCTCAGCAAACTGCTAAACACGATCAAAATTGTACAAGGTAGGCTCAATCCAGAACTTGAAATCGAAGGAATGATCCTCACTATGTATGACACCCGCTTGCGTTTGGCCAATCAGGTAGTCGACGAAGTAAAAACACATTTTCAAGAATTGGTTTTCGACACCGTAATTCACCGAAATACCACCTTAAGCGAAGCGTCTAGCCATGGCAACACGGTCGTTATGCACGATGCCTCTTCCAAAGGCGCTGTAAACTACCTTAATTTTGCACGAGAACTCCTGCAAAAAAACAACCGTACCAAAATCGGAAATGACGACAAAATTATCGAGATAGACCATGAGCTCTAACGCAAAAAAACAGCCGGCTTTAGGCCGTGGCCTCAGTGCACTACTTCAAAATGCCGACACAGATATCACCACTGCCAGTGCTTTACCTGCAGGTGCTGTGGCGCTTTTAGCTATCAATTTAATCGAAGCCAATCCATTCAATCCGCGCACCCATTTTGAACGCACTGCACTAGAAGAACTCAAAACTTCCATTCAAACACACGGCATTATTCAGCCGCTCACCGTCAGAAAAATGGGCCGTGACCGCTACCAACTCATCTCAGGAGAACGTCGTTTTAGAGCAGCTCAGCTTGCTGGCCTTACTGAAGTACCAGCTTACGTACGTATAGCCAATGATCAAACCATGCTCGAGATGGCACTTGTTGAGAATATCCAAAGAGAAGACCTCAATGCAATTGAAATAGCGCTTTCTTATGAGCGGCTCTTGGAAGAGTGTAAACTCACGCAAGAGCAACTTTCTGAAAAAGTAGCCAAATCACGTTCGCACATTGCCAACCACTTGCGCTTACTCAAACTACCAGACGCCATTCAAGCTGCTGTTCGAGACAAACAAGTCTCCATGGGGCATGCGCGTGCCTTGCTTGCTTTGCCCTCCGAAAAAGAACAATTACTCGCCTTAACGCGCATACTGAATGAACAACTTTCTGTTCGAGATGTAGAAGCACTTACAAAACCCGACCAACACAAAAGCACAGCTACTAAATCTGTTGTTCCGAAAGCAAAAATAAGCTTAAGCACCACTGAAAAGCTTTATTTATCTTACCTAACAGCTCAACTAGGAACAAAAGTAAGTATCGATAAATCTCCTGATGGCAAAGGCAAGCTCGTGGTTCATTTTACTCAAGAGTCCGAATTACAGCGCATCATTGAACTGCTTAAGAAATCAGAATGAAGTTTGCGCTTTATTTCTTATTACTCGCACCATCTGTTTTTGGGCAGGACATTATACAGCGAAAAGACAGCCTCCAACTTCAATACCACCAAAAAAGCATGCTTTATTCAGCGCTCATTCCGGGCTGGGGGCAAATCAGAAACACCATAGACGCGCCCCAACACAACAATGCAATTTGGAAAGTCCCCCTGATCTATGGAGGCTTAGGTGTTGCTGGGTATTTTTTAGTGAGTAACCAGCAAACCCAACTCAAGCTCAAGCAAGAATACACCAACAGAATCAACGGAGGTAATCTAGACCCAACATGGGCAGCCTACGACGACCCTGCTATTTTACAGCTTTACCGGCAGTACCTTGACTGGCGAGACCTCTCCATCCTTAGTTTTGCTGCAATGTACCTCTTTCAGATTGCCGATGCCGGTGCAGAAGCACATTTTGTACATTTTGACACCAACCCTGACTTGAGCATCTCTATTGAACCTAATTTTGCACCATATCAGTACCTCGGCGCCAAAATTCAACTCACATTTCGTTGATAAATTGTATCTTTAAACCATGAGAATAGCACTGCTCGGTTACGGCAAGATGGGTAAAGCCATTGAAACTATTGCCCTCGAAAGAGGCCACGAGATTGTAGCAAAAATTAATTCTCAACTACCACTAGACCATATCAATTGGACAACCGTAGATGTCTGTATTGAATTTACCCAGCCATCCCTAGCACCGGGTCATATCGCATATTGCGCCAACAAGCAAATTCCAATTGTAGTGGGCACCACTGCATGGCAAGAAAAGCTTGAGCAAGTCAAAAAAGAGGTCCTCAAAGCGAATAGTGCCTTGCTTTATGCCAGTAATTTTAGTGTTGGTGTTAATTTGTTTTTTGAATTGAACAGACAATTCGCTCGGCTAATGAAAAATCATAGCGATTATCAAATTAAGGCCTCAGAAACCCATCATGTTCAAAAACTAGATGCCCCAAGCGGAACAGCCGTGAGCTTATTAGAAGACATCCTACAAATTAACCCCCATTACAATAGCTGGTCGCTAGACCACGTCACTCAAGCCCAGCAAATACCTGTCCAAGCCAAACGCATTCCAGACGTTCCCGGTACACACGAAATTCGCTACGACAGCGATATAGACACCATTCGAATCGAACACATTGCCCATTCGCGCAAAGGATTTGCTATCGGCGCTGTACTTGCAGCAGAATTCATTTATCAACGCAAAGGCATTTACACCATGGCCGATGTCCTAAAAAATAACCTATGAGTTTTCTTTTTTATTATTTATTTCTTTTAGTTCATCCCTATTTAGCGCAATGGAACCGTATGTTCCCCAAACTTGGACGCAAATCATGGGAAGCAATGGTTCCGGGCTACAATTATTTTATCCTCTATAAGGAGGTCCTTCACAAACCGTGGTGGTCTTTGCTTTTGATTTTTCCAGGTGTACATATTGTCATGTGGATGACTATCAATGTAAGTGTGCTGCGTCGTTTTGGTTTCTATAGCTTTAAAGAGACCCTACAAGGCCTTTTCTTTCCCTATTTGCTGTTTTCCAACATCGCTAAAAACAAAAATTTAAGTTATGGGCCAGCTACCAATTGGGCAAACTCCAAGGAACTAGAACAGCGCAAATGGGGAGACCACATCGTTCTTTTTATGGCACTACCTATTATCGGTCATGCGCTAGCTTTTGTTCTAGATAAAGTGTCCAGAGACAAACCAGGGGCCAAGCCGCGCGTCAAAGAATACGGAGATTCTTTTGTTTGGGCTTTGGTTGCTGCAGCAGTGATCCGCACCTACACATTTGAACCGTTTCAAATCCCGACAGGCTCCATGGAAAAAACCATGGTGGTTGGCGACTTTCTTTTTGTCAATAAATTGGCCTATGGCTCAAAAGTACCCATTACGCCTCTCTCCTACCCTTTGGTTCACAATATTGTACCACTGGTCAATATCAAGTCTTACCTTACCTGGGAAAAGGGTGCCTATACCAGGCTTCCAGGCTGGAGTAAAATTGAGCGCAATGACGTCGTTGTCTTTAACTTTCCATCCGGAGACACCGCCATTCTGGACCCCAGAACGCCTAGTGGCCTCATGGGTCATGACTTTCATGGCTTGATCAACCAAGAGGCGTTTAGTCAATTTATTAATTCGAAACGCAATCAAAACCTCAACGAGCTCGATTCACTTGGGCAACAAAATTTATACAACGAATACATTGCTGGTTTTGAAAACTGGAAAACGCAAGCGCGGGCTCATTTTTCGCAAGGGTACTTTCCGCTTAATTCTCCCGAATACGCCAATGGCCTCACCCATGGGGGGCTCATTCATAGACCCGTAGACAAACGAGAAAACTACATCAAACGCTGCGTGGGTCTTCCTGGAGATGCACTTGAAATACAAAACTCTGTTCTTTTTGTCAATGGGAAGCCTGCATTTGTGGCACCTGGTCAGGCTTTATTGTATCGCATCGAAAAAACAAAAGTATCGTTCCCCTCTACTGAAGAAATGCTGAGTCGTTATGGCTTAGAAAACTCCTCCGACGGCGCCAGAACAGACTTCGACCCAAATACAGATGCCCAATACTACATCCTGAACCTTACGCGTCGAGAGAAACAAAAAATAGAAACTGACTTCAAAATTAAATTGGCAAAAATTCGCTATCCGCAGTACAGTGATAATCTGGCCAACCAAATAAGCCCCATGCAGCGCATTTCTAATTTGGATCAATTTCCAAAAGATTTAAATGTCAACAACACCATGACTGATTTTCAGCGTTTCCAAATCCCCAAAAAAGGACAGCGCATTGCAATCAACAGCCAGAATATTGCATGGTACAAACGCATCATTAGTGCCTATGAAGGGCATCAGTTAGCCATCAAAGGAGACAAAATTTATATCGATGGCAAACCCGCCACCAGTTACCGTTTTGCTATGAACTATTATTGGATGATGGGAGACAACCGCTTCCACTCTGCTGACTCCCGAGTTTGGGGCTTTGTTCCTGAAGATCATATTGTGGGCAGGGCATCTTTTATTTGGTTCTCTAAATCTCCATTTGTAGATTCATTTTTAGGCATCCGCTTCGATCGAATTTTTCACTTCGTCGTTTAAAATGCTGGTCTTACCGAGCGCCTACTTTCCATCACTAGCTTATATCCGTACCCTTCTCAATCATTCGGATATTTGCATTGATTTACACGAGCATTTTGTCAAACAAAGTATCCGCACGCGTGCAGAAATACTCGGAGCCAACGGTATTCTCCAACTCAACGTACCCATTATACACGTTGCGCACGCCAAACAAACGGTTGCTGTACTTCAGATAGACAATAGTAAGAACTGGCAAGCGGAGCACTTGCGCTCCATCACAAGCGCTTATGCCAATGCGCCTTATTTTGAACATTATGCCTACGACATCCAGCTCATTTTCGAACAACGCTATTTGTATGTTTTCGAGCTTAATAAAGCAATACTAGAGTGGGTCAATTCAGCACTAGATTTGCAATTAAAAATTTCATTGAGTACTGAATTTACAGGGCAAACACCTACTGACAAAAAAGCATGGCTTGGAAGAGCACCCATGACAACTCCTGTGTACCGGCAAGTTTTTAGTGAGCAACATGAATTTGTTCAGAACCTATCGGTTCTTGACGGTCTAATGAACGAGGGCCCTATGCTCAGGGCTCATTTTTTGCCAAGGTAAGCGCAACACAATTGGATGTAATGCACTGGCATCAGTGGCCAGAAGGTCTCCGTTCGAGGAAAAACTAATAAGTCTAGGCTCCGCGATACTATTCGGTAAAAAATGTCGGGATATGAGCTGCCCGTTTTGATCTAAAATCACGACTTCTCCGCTCGCTGCCAAAAGATAAATCTCATTGGACTGAGGATGAATAGCCATAGAAATAGGGTCAAACAACAATTCTTTGCTGTCAAAAGAAAAGAGCGGAACTTGACTCAATTGTCTTTTCAAAACATGAAAAGTTCTACAAGTAAAGTGACGTTCGCCGTTTTCCAACAAATCTGATTGCAAAAGTAACAAGCGCTTCAAAGAAGGATGGTAACAGAGCAATTGATGACTTCCAGCTTCATTTTTTAGCGGATAAGTTTGAGCGGTGGTATTGGAAAAAGGCGCATTTAAAAAATGTAATTCTTGCGCTTCATCTAAATAAACCAGCGTGGAATCAAAACCCGTTATTTGCGTCATTTTGACGTCTTCAAATGTTGCCGTTAACGGCACAAATGTGTTGTCTATGTTGTCGTAACGCACCAAATGCAAGGAATCTTGGCTAATGGCAAAAGATTGTAATGAATCAAGCGCAGTGAGCGCAGTAAATGGCTGAACACCAATTGGTAAATACTGAGCGTGTAGCGGGTGTTCAAAATCTATAAACCCTTGCTCTTTTGGGATGCTATTTGCAATTTTCGCATAATAGTTTTCTATTCCTTCTTGCTGGATGGAACGGGCCGCAATAAAGGAAATCGTGGCGAGTACAAACGAGAAAAAATATTGCGTTCTAGTCATTGAAAAACAAATTTAAATGAAAAACAAACGTAACTGCAAAAAAAGAACGATAAAAGGCCTTATTTTTGTTTAAATTATTATCGTAAGTTATTGAACATGAAATATATCAGCCTACTCCTTCTCCTTTTTTCTCTTGCTTTTAGGTTCTCTGCACAGTTTAGTTATGGCGGCGGGCTCAATTTGACGCGCTTTTTCAATACCCAAACCATTCAAAATCAAAGTCTTTCTATGCCCGGTATTCATGGTCATTTAGAAATTCCGAGAAGCGGAGATGTTACCCTGTACGGCAGAGTAAGTTATTTATTTCCGAAGGCAAATTACGATACCCTTACGAGCTACGTTACGGCACTAGACAACAATACCAACCCTTATATTTTGGCAGTTAACAGCCGCTTCAAAACCAATTATTTCATGATCGAAGGAGGGAACCGCTATTATATTGGCAACGATTACGACAATGGCTTTGCCGGCTACGGAGGCTCTGGTATCAGTGTGGGAATTGGACAAGTCCGCAAAGCTTATGAGTCTACGGATATTTCAGGGCAGTATTTTTGGGAACAAACCCATCAAATCGACAACACCGAAATCAGCGAGGGTCGCGTATTTACCCTTGGAGGCTATCTACAAGGGGGGCTAAAGTACACCATTCCTGCAATTGGCACAATTTATTCCGATCTTACCCTCAATTACCTATTGCTTGCCAATGCAAATAACAACACTGCAGCCTCAACAGAATATCTGTCGCCTTTATTTTTTAATTTCACCGTAGGCTTTAAGAAAGATATTTATTGATTTTTAAAGTCTGCTGCAGCGTTTGTGCTACTTCCCAAACCTCCGAATGCGCATCTATCGTCAGATCTGCTAGTTTATATACCCCCACACGCTGTTGAAGTAATGATTCAAACGATGCCCAATCTTTGAATAGGGGTCTATTGGTGTCGTCTTTGATGCGCTCAAATAGTGATGCAGCTGCTACTTCTAAATAGATGACCCATCCCTTTTGCTTCAGAAGACGCATATTGCCTTCAAAACAAGGCAAACCACCGCCACAAGCCACCACACAGGGTGTATTGGGAAGTTTCGCTAAAATATCCTGTTCTAAGGCTCTAAAATAACGCTCACCGTGTTGTTCAAAGATTTGGTAAATGTTTCTGCCCTCCTGCTGTGCAATTAATTCGTCTGTGTCGTAAAAAGGTGTGTTTAAAGCCAAAGCCAAAGCCTTCCCGATTGATGATTTACCGCTTCCCATCATTCCAATTAAAAATATTGGCTTCATGACCATTTTTAGAACCTTGGCTATCAGTGCATTGATTTGTGCACTCAAAATAATTACGAATTTACCATATATTTCTTTGTGTTATCCAAAGAAAAACCATATATTTGCACCCTCAAAAAGGCAGATCCTGTAGCTCAGCTGGTAGAGCAATACACTTTTAATGTATGGGCCCTGGGTTCGAATCCCAGCGGGATCACAAGTAAAAGTCCACTTCGAAAGAAGCGGACTTTTTTTCTTTTAAACGCGTTTGAAATTTATTTCAATAAGCGAAGAAAACAAAAAAATTATCGAATTAAATGCACAAACCCATGACCAATTGTACCTTTTTCCGTTGTGAATTTATAAGTATAAACACCATCTACTAGGTCTTTGCCAGAAATGTCTATTCCATCCCAATTGTTTTGGTAATTCGCTGAAGAGAAAACAACATTTCCCCAACGATTGAGTATAATCACTTCTGTGTTTTCCGGTAAATTTTGTATTTCGAAAAGATCATTGATTCCATCTGAATTTGGTGTGATTATATTGGGGAAGACAAATGCAAGAATCGGTGTTATGGTGTCTGAGCAATCAACCACAGTTATATTCTGAGAAACGGTATCTGTATAACAATCAAATTCAACAATAGCCGTAATTTGATAGGTTCCAATTTCAGAAAATAGATGGATTGGATTTAAATCCGATGAACTATTATTTGCTCCTGAAGTTGGATCATCAAAATTCCAACTTATTTGGTTAATCGATGATGTTGTTGCAATAGAAAATGAAATAGAATTCTGAATACACGAATCAGGGAGAAATGTAATGAGTGAACTAGCTGCAAATCCCCCAAGTGGAACTTGAGCAGGCAAGCCGAGTTGACATGTTGCAGGACCGAAACTGACAGCATTGGTTACATAAGCACAACCGAGCCCCAATGTATTAGGATTTGAGATTTCATCGAGCCTTCCAGCGTTACCTATTGCCACATACAATTTATTGTTTGGAGCTTGTTCGATTTGTAAACAGGGATAACCATTGGGTTCAAGAATTGGAGAATAGATTAAGGTAATTGAAGAGGCTATGGCAGCCGAAGTGTAGGTGCTTAAATTTAATTGATAAACCGAATTGATATTTGTGTAATAAAATTTTGAACCATCGGGAGAAAAACAAGCGCCATACTTTCTGAGAAATGGAGGAGTTGAATCATCCGTAACATTAACCGTTAGTGGGTTACTTACAACTCCCGTTGTCTTGTTGAAATCGAAAAACTCAATGCGGTCACTCCAATCTACAGGCATACCAATCCGATTTCCATCAGGAGACGCATCCATTGCTCCAGACCAAGCTTCAGTCGCCCCGAAGGGAGCACTCGCAAAATTTGAACCCACTGTACTTGCAACGGGTTGTGTAGAGACACCACACGCATCAATTTTCCAAGCTAAAAATTCATTCGCATTCTTTTTATGAGCAATCACCCAAAAACCTTGTATTTCAGTACTTCTAATAACAATCAATTTTTCGGTCAAATCATTTGCTAGTGGTGTATTTATTGTGGCAACTTGGACATCTCCAAGTCCACCATTCAATGTCATATCCACGACACTATATCTCAAACCATTGTCAACAACAGGACTTAGGGAAAGTGCCTCCAGTTCTTCGAGTGTGAATAAATAATAGCGTTGGTTATCCTCAGCAAAAGGTACGATCAACGCTCCCTGGGTACATGAGTTATAAAATCCGCCCAAGAGATTGGCTCCATTTGGCATAACCTGATTGTTTGCATTCCATACCTTTCTACCATCGGTATAGAAAAGTAATTGACCTGTGTTAGGATCCGACACGCTTGCCGTTGATTCATTTGAGTTGATGGCTGCATTACTTGAACCTACTGGGATTGGACCTGAAAAATTGACGCGGGCTCCATAGCCAAAAACCCAATTATTGTTTTGCAATTGACCAAAAACAACAGGTGTTTGTAGAGTGAGAGTTAGGATAAGAAAAAGGGAATATCTTTTTAAAATGAGCATAAAGATCATCTAATTAAATGCACAAATCCATGACCAATTGTACCTTTTTCCGTTGTGAATTTATAAGTATAAACTCCATCGTTAAGCTCTTGACCATTTTGACTATTCCCATCCCAATTGTTTTGGTAATTTTCGGACGAAAAAACAACATTTCCCCAACGGTTTAAAATCACAACTTCTGTATTTTGAGGTAAATTATCAATTTCAAACAAATCGTTTATGCCATTTGCATTTGGCGTTATTACATTGGGGAAAGTGAAATCTTCCGCGATTGGTGGTTCTGGGATTTGACAATCAACTAGGTTAATTATCTCAACTATTGTATCTAGTTTACAGTCAAATTCAACAAAAGCAGTAACTGTATAAATTCCTATATCTGAATATTGATGGGAGGGGCTAATTTCTGTTGAATTGTTGTCCAGGCCACTTGATGGTTCTCCAAAATCCCAACTAATGCTGTTAATTTCCGAAGTTGATGATATGGAAAACTCTTGAACACTTTGAATGCATGAGTCACTTGCTAAATTAATGGTTTCAATTTCATTATTTTCAGGCAGCATATAAATCCATTGTGGTAGGGCAACCATTGTAGTTATGGAATTTGGTAAAGCTGTAATTAAACCAATTGTATTGGGATTTTCAATACAGTAAACAAATGAACTTTTGACGACATACAAATTACCATCTGGCCCTAGTTGGGGCGCCCCATAATCCCCTCCAGGAATACCGAAGCTTATAAAGGTAGCAGAGGCAGCTATGCTTATTGGATTATTGGAAGTGATATCAAATTGGAACATATTCAAATCACCGGTTGCAAATAAATAATTTCCATTTGGTGAAAATTCGAAATACTTCAACAAGTCATTTGGAAGAAGTGAAAAAAGAACACTGATAGGATTGCTAAATTGACCTGTTGTCGCATTGAAATCATATATATCTATGCCCGCATTTCCTACCGTAACAAATTTTGTTCCCTGCGGATTGATTTTTCCGGTAATTGCAAAAACTAATAAATTGGAGGAAACAGGTGAAGTTGAAATTCCTGATGCGGTAAGTTCAAACGCAACAAGTGTTGGATTACTCAAGTCATTTCCGTTAGTGATAATCCAATACCCGTCACCAGAACTTTTTGGGTATGCAATGAGCATTTCTGAAACATTCGTATACAGTGATATACCTTTTTGCCCCGCAAGAACATCACCCAATCCATTGTTCAATGACATATCTATGACTGAGTAGGTTATACCCTTAGTAGCGTCTTCACCATCATCTGCGCAAAAAATATAATACTTGGAACAAGATCCAGGCACAGGTACAATTATAGCACCCATATAAGCCGAATTGTAATCGCTTCCCTCCAAACCGCTTCCGTTTGGCATCGGTTGGTTTAATTTATTCCAAACAGTTTGCCCATCCGTGTAGAACAAAAGTTCGCCACTATTTTTATCCGCAATAGAGGCTGTTCCTTCCAAAAAATTTGAATTTAAAAAAGGAGGTTCAACAGTGGGCAGCGCACATCCTGTTGGATAAGAAGATGGTGTTGTATTGAAATCTATTGCCGATCCAAAACCAAAGCGCCATTGGTTGTTTTGGTTTTGAGCGAAGGAGCAAAAGGTGATTGCAATGAGAACAAAAAGGATTGAAAACCGCATATCATCGAATTAAATGCACAAATCCATGACCTTCTTTACCCGATTCAGTGGTGAATTTATAGGTATAAACCCCATTAACTAACTCATTTCCCAAAGTATCTTTTCCGCCCCAATTGTTTTGGTAATTTGTTGAAGAGAAAACTATATTTCCCCAACGGTTGAGTATAATCACTTCTGTGTTTTCAGGTAAATTTTGTATTTCGAAAAGATCATTGATTCCATCTGAATTTGGTGTGATTATATTGGGGAAGGTAAATTCTATTGTGTTACTATCCGCTGGTTCTTCATTTGCACATGGCAAAACAACTATCTGATCACTTCCCAATCCGCATGTGCTCGTAACAGTAGCGCTGAAAATTCCAGGACTGGTTACGGTATAAAATTGACTTGTATTGGTAGATGCATCTCCACCCCACGACCACGATGTTCCTTCACCTGCATTTAACAGAAGTGTATCCCCCGGACAAAGATACACTGTGTCTGGTCCAAACTGAATTTGTGCTTCATAATTGTTATAAAAAATCCAAGAAGGGAAATTGGGGAGACAGTAAAAACCTATCGAAAGAATGGAATCATTCGGAAAGGAGAAAACACCAGAACTAAGCGTTGGGTCTGAAGTATTTGGGCAATTGATCGTTCCCAAAAGCGTTGTAAAACCGAAACTTTGTTCGGTGAAGTAGATTTTTCCATCCGAAGCTAATTGCAAATACAAACCATCGAAGTTTGGCTCAATAACTTGTGCGGTTGATTCCACGGTTTGTCCCGTTTGAGAAGGGGCAAATACGTTGTATTGCACCAAATTAGACGCGAACGTATTTGGATCGAAAATGCTTGCATATAAATAAAATCCATTCGGAGAAAACTCAA
>Ga0209768_10000059_pt1 | contig 64569 bp, 58 predicted proteins | sample LauGreSBDMM110SD_3_FD_187564 | JGI IMG/M metagenome (GOLD analysis project Ga0209768, IMG submission 187564) | Freshwater lake microbial communities from Lake Michigan, USA - Sp13.BD.MM110.SD (SPAdes) (version 2) | ecosystem: Environmental > Aquatic > Freshwater > Lake | place: Lake Michigan... | reverse complement strand
TTATCTTTGTACAGGATTCCTTCGACATTATAAATCCTAAAGGTATTATTACCCTTGTTTCAGAAGTAGAGGTCGAAGGCTACTGACGAAATAAGGGTTTTTTTTTACACAAACATTGCAATGGCAAAAGACAAAAAATCGTTTATCCTTTACGTTGACCAAAAGGACTTATGGAATAAACTACCTGATGAGATTGCAGGTAAGTTAATTAAACACATTTACTCTTACGTTAGTGATGAGAATCCTAAGAGCGATGATTTAATTGTTGAGATAGCTTTTGAACCAATCAAGCAACAGTTAAAACGTGACCTTAAATTATTTGAGGAAAAGCGAATTAAAAGAAGTGAGGCTGGTTTAGCAGGAGCTACCAAACGATGGAAAGAGATGCCAAACGATGCGAATGAATGGCAAACGATAGCAAACGATAGCAAACGCATAAATGGTATAGCAAAAATAGCTGTTAATGTTAATGTTAATGATAATGATATATATAATATAGACTATCAAGCGTTGCTTGACTTTGTGAATACTACTTTTGGCAGAAGTTTTAAGGTGGTAACTGACAAGATAAAACGTTCGTATAAAAAATTACTTAAAGACGGATACAAAAAAGAGGACATAATTAACGCAATGAAAAACTGCAAAGAGAATTCTTACCATAAAGAAAACAATTACCAGTATTGCACTCTTGAATTTTTTAGCAGAGCAGAAACCATAGACAAATATGCTGATCGTACAATAGTTACCGAAAGTGATGGTATCTTAGCCCACTTAAATAAACATTGATATGATATTAAAACAAGGAGACTCACTTCAGTACCTACTTAATGTAAGAGATGGTAAGATAAAACAAGGTCTTGGACTTGACTGTTTCTTAGATGAGCATTTAAGATTTAAACCAAAGCAACTAAACATTATTTTAGGACACGACAATGTTGGAAAGACGTATTGGATAAATTGGTATTTCTTAACGCTGGCACTTAAACACAATCTTACGTTCTGCATTTGGTCAGGCGAAAATCAAAAAGGTCAAATCCTTAGAGATATGATTCAAATGTATAGAGGTAAGCACTTTAGTAAACTTAGTCATTCACAAATTAGCGGAGACCTTGCGTTCTTAGAGCAGTCATTTGTGTTTATAGATAACTCAAAGCTCTACAAACCCGATGAAGTATTAGAGCTATTTAAACAAAGCGGAGCTGATGTAGGATTGATTGACCCTTTCACTGGACTTGATCGAGAGATGAGCTTTTCAGGTAATTACGAGTTTATGAATCGAGCGAGACAATTTGCTAATCAAACAGGAATGACAATTTACATTAACACGCACCCAAACTCAGAGAGTGGTAGAACTGGAAACTTATATCCTGAAGGAGATTTAAAAGGACATCTTAAAGCACCACTAAAAGACCACATTGAAGGAGGTAAGGCTTTTTTGAACCGATGCGATGATATGATTGTTGTACACCGCCTAATTAAACATCCCGAACATAAATACAAAACTTGGATTCAAGTAGAAAAGGTTAAGGATATGGAGACTGGAGGTAAGCATACAATGATTGATTGTCCAGTAGTATGCGACTTTAACAACGGAATCGGCTTTGCGATAAACGGAGTAGACCCTTTAGAACCTCATCGCCCTAAAGAAGTTCAACAGCACATAGACGAATTAATAAACACATCAGAGAAACTCCGTAGATTAGCAAATTAAAATTTTTTATAATGGACTTAGGACTACAAAAAATTAAAACAGGAGCGAACCTGTGGGCTATTAAAAAACGAATCCAAAACGCACGAGATCAAATACTAAAAACAAGACCCGAAGCAACTGATTACATACAAGGAGCAAAACAAAGCGAAGAGGAGCTATTAGAAGCCATTAGCTTTTTGACAAACCTTTACGAACACGCAGTAAGTTTAAGCCGAGAAAACACAATTCTCGCCAATAGAAATATGGAGCTGAGTAGACAAAAACACGAACTTGAAAACCAAATAAAGTATAACCAAATAGAAAACCTATTATGAAAAGAGAAAAGAAACTTATTGCCTTAGCAGCATTTTTGCCAGTATTAGCTGACTTCATTGAAGACCTTAATGACCAGTCCGTTTTTCGTCAAGGACTAAAAAACAAAGCCAATATGTTAGCTGATGAGATTCAAAAGACTGACCGTTTAGTTTTACGAATAGACGAAGAACACGCAGAGCAAGTATTTAACGAGCAGGTAGACTTGCAAAGAGCATTCAGAATTTGGATAGATGAAAGCATTACTTTATGAGATGCAAGAACTGCAAGGAGAAGTTTGAGCCTATCCGCTTTAATCAAAAATACTGCTTTAATAAGATGTGTGTAAATGCTTGGGTGCAAGAAGCTACCATAAAGAACTGGCAAAAGAAAAAGAAAGCAATGCAGCAGGATTTAGAGACGGTTCAAGACCTTGTAAAAGCAGCTCAAATGGTATTTAACAAATACATCAGAGAGCGAGACAAAGACGAACTCTGCATCTCTTGTAAACAGAAACCAAAGAAAGAAAACGCAGGTCATTTCTACAACGCTAACAATCATTGGAACGTACGATTTGACGAAGATAATGTTCACTTACAATGTGAAAAGTGCAATAGTTACTTATCAGGCAACCTTATTGAATACCGTCAACACCTGCTAACCAAAATCGGAGCTGAAAGATTCAATCAACTGGAAGCAAAAGCAAGAGTAACACGAAAATTTACAAAAGACGAATTAAAAGAAATAATTAAAACCTATAAACAAAAGATAAAAGATGCAGGAAAGTGACTTATTTGATTTACTAAAAAAAGGATTTATACTTGATCTTGAAAAATCAAAGGATCAGTTTAGTAGATGGGATTGCGTAAGTCACAAGTTTGCATACCGAATAGAGCTAAAATGCCGAAAGACTCACTACAATAAATTAATGTTAGAGCGTGACAAGTATTTTGCATTGATTTTATCTTACGTTGAAACTGGTTACAAACCTTTGTATATCAACTCAACACCAAAAGGAGTGTATGTTTTTGATTTGAGTGAATTAAATCCTGAATGGACTACCGATACACGAATGCCAAAGACAACGGATTTTGACAATAACAATAGAGTTAAGAAGACTTACACGCTACTCGAAATAAAAAATGCTAAAAAAATAAACTAAATTGATATTTGTATCTAAATAATCTATATATTTGTCTAAACATTTAATTTTTACGCTATGAAGAATTTATTAAAATCGTTGGCATCATTCCAACAAGAAGTGCCTGTAATCCACAAGGCAACACAAGGCTATGGCTATTCTTACGCTGACTTGCCTAAAATCTTTGAAGTAATCAATCCGCTGCTGAAAAAACACGGACTTGGCTTTACTCAAACTCTACACACAAAGGATGATGTGAATTACATTGCTACAATGGTATTCCACGTAGAGACTGGAGAACACATCGAAAGCTCAATAGCTATTCCTTACGTTCAGTTGAAGGGTATGAATGACTTTCAATCGTTTGGTTCGGGTGTAACCTATTACCGCAGATATGCACTCAGTTCTGCTCTTGCTTTAGTGACGGACAAAGACACGGATGCATCAGGAGAACAAGAGAAGAAAGAAAAGAAACTACCTGCCATTGACCAAAAGCGATTTGCAGCAGCAGTACAAGCCATAGCAAAAGGCGAATATACCAAAGAAAAGCTGCAGGCATCATTTGCGCTTACAGAGGGCCAATTAGATATAATCAATGCTCTTTGAAGTTTAATTAGTAACAGTTTAATTTAATATATATGTTTAACACGCAAACCGTACCAATGACGAATAATAGTAGTCAAGTACAAAAAGGACAAAAAGTAAACGATGTTTACAAAACTTACGACTTATCAATTTTTAAACAAATTGATGGAAACAGAGTTCCTAACTTACAACACGTAAAAAGACTTTCAGAAAGTGTTCGTGTTTATGGAATGAAATGCAATCCAATTTTAGTAAATGAAAACTTTGAAGTAATTGATGGTCAACATCGTTTGATGGCTGCTAAAGAATCAAAAACATTTGTTTACTATGTAATGATAAACGGGTACTCACTTAATGAAGTACATACTCTAAACCTAAATCAAAAAAATTGGACTAAAAAAGATTTTATGGATGGATATGCTAATATGGGTGTTGAATCTTATATAAAATTAAAAGCATTTTGTGAAAAAAATGATGATTATGGTTTTACGGATTGCATTGCATTTTGTCAAAATACGGCAAGTAGTGCTAATCGTTCTTTAGGAAATGCAATGCGTCATAGCAAATTAGATTCTAAATCATTACAAATTTTTGAGCAAGGAACTTGGAGATGCGGTGATTTAAATACTGCTCAAGATATGGCAAGTAAAATACGAATGATAAAAACATATTATACTGGATATTCAAGGTCATCTTTTGTATTAACAATGATTGGACTACTTAACAATGAAAACTTTGATTTTAATGAATTTATGCATAAATTGAGATTGCAACCAACTGCAATGGTTGATTGTGCCAATAGAGAACAATACAAGACTTTAATTGAGGACATTTACAATTACAAAAGTAGAAACAAAATAAGCCTTAGATACTAATGAAAGTTCGTTGTTCAGCAATAGGAAAAATTATGTCAGCACCTCGCAACAAATCGGAGGTGCTTTCACAGACTGCAAAGACATACATTCACGAAATGGTCTTACAGGATAAATACGGAATCAGAAAAGAGTTTAGCTCACGTTACACGGATAAAGGTAACGAAGTAGAAAACGAATCAATCAACCTAGTTAACGAAGTGTTAGACGTTGGATTCATTTACAAGAACGAGGAACATTACGAGAACGATTGGATTACAGGAACACCTGACGTAAACACGGAAGAAGTTCTGTTAGACGTTAAAAGCTCTTGGGATGGATCTACCTTTCCTTTCTTTGAGACTGAGATACCTACAAAGGATTATTTTTACCAACTGCAAGGTTATATGTGGCTTACAGGTAAACAAGAGTCAATGTTATGTTACTGCTTAGTTGACACACCCGAACTAATGGTTGAGGATGAAATCAGACGCACCCATTGGAAGTTAAATCTTATGGAAGAGAGTTTAGATTTAAGAGACGAAATCCAAAAGAAGCATATCTTTAGCCACATTCCAAAGAACAGACGTGTGAAAGTATTTTTTGTACAGAAAGACGAAGCAGTCATTGAACGAATCAAAGAACAGGTAGAGCTTTGCCGTGAGTATTACAACACCTTAATTAATTTCCTATGAATCAATTAATCGAAGACCAAATAGTAATTCGCGTTCTTAGCCGATTTGCTGAACGTTCACAAGTAGGAATAAACAAGTACAAGACTACGCTAGAAAGAACTGATTTAAGTACGTTAGAATGGCTTACACACGCACAAGAAGAAGCAATGGACTTTGTACTTTACTTGGAGCGACTGAAAGACGAATATAACAAACCATTTACAGAACGATTAATGTATGAAATGAATAAGAAACAAAGCGAAATGATAGAGAAACTAATAAATAGCAAGGATTTAAGTAGAACAATGCCTAAATAATAAAGGATAAGGGGTAAAAATTACCACATAAATTAAATAGAAATGATAACTAAACAACAAGAACAATGAAAACAGCAGTAGAACAAGCATTAGAAAGCTTACAGCAAAAACGTAAACATTTTATTGGTAATCATAAAGATAGTAACTCAATAACTGAAACTAAAGGATTTTTACAAGGATTAGATTGGGCAATTGATACTATTGAAACTGCAATAGAAAATGAAAGATGTGAAGAGGAGTGGAGAAGTGAACAATTAGAAGAACTTAAAAAACAAGAACAATGAAGCTATTTAATAGAAATTGGGGTCAATGGACAGACCTATCAACTACAGGGTATATGGGTAATAAGTATGTGCTTCAAGCAAGGAGACATAAAAACGGAAAACTACAATACCGAGTTGAGAAAAGTGAGGATAGTTACACTTGTGAAATCCCAACACTTGAGCAATTAGAAAAAGTAACCTTTAAACAACAAGAACAATGAAAACAGCAGTAGAAATAATTGGCACAACTATTTTTGTATTGGTAGAAATTTATGTACTTGGAATAATTTATTGGGCTACAAAAAAACAACATTTAAAAAACGAGAACAATGAAAGAAGTAACTAAATACCAATTAAAAATAATTGAAGCACTTAAATTAGGTGCTAGATTACAATCTAATGAGGGTAAAGACTATAAAACGTGGCTTATTTATCCAAATGGAGATAAGTTAACAGTTAGAAGAGACTCCGCAGAAAAGGTATGTGAGATTTATGACAGGCAATTAATTTTTGGAGAACATCTTGGTATAAGATGGAGATATTAAAAACAATTTAAAATAAAATAAAATGAAAGAAGAAGCACAAACATTTGAACAAGCAGTAAAGCCATTAATGAAATGGCTATGTGAGAACACACATCCACACACAACAGCAATTGTAACGGGAAATGTTGCAGAGTTAGTTGAAGGAGTGGAGGTTGTAAAGACGGATGAATTTATTGTAGACTAAACAACAAGAACAATGAAAACAGCAGTAGAATGGCTTGAAAAAGAAGTAAACCAATATGGAATTTTAACAAAAGGCTTAGTACTTAATCTTCTAAGTCAAGCTAAAGAAATGGATAAACAAGCCCACAAAGAAACTTGGGATGTAGCACATCAAGCGGGTAGATTTGAAGGCAAAGGTATTGCAGAAGAAAATTGGCAAACATTTGAAGAGTATTGGGATGAAACCTTTAAACAACAAGAACAATGCAGGTGTGGTCATCCAAAAGTTGGTGGATATAGTTGCCAAAGAACGGATTGTAATCAAAACCTTTAAACAATAAGAACAATGAAAAAACAAACACTTGAAGAAGTTGCTTTGTCATTCCTACCAAGTTCAGAAGTTGAACATGACACAGATTTTATTATAGGTTTTATTAATGGTGCTAAATGGCAACAGAAAAGAAGTTATAGTGAGGAAGATGTTAGAAAAGCAATTTTATTCGGGCAAGGTATGGAGCTTTGGAAAGAAGAATTTCAAATAAATGGCTTTATTCAATCACTAAAACAAAAACACGAACTAAATAAATCAGAATAAGATGGGATATATGCTCATAGGAGTCATTGGACTCACAGCAATAGTTGTATTCTGGGTTTCATTAATCCTAATACTATTAGAAAAGTAACCTTTAAATCAGAATAAGATGAAACAAAAAGAATATAAACCAACCCGACAAGATAAAAGCAGAGCGGAGATGAATGCTATTGGTGCTATATTAATTCTTATTGTTATCACTATAGGTATCATTGCTTTTACTTTACAAACAATTTTTAATATATTATGATAAAATACCTTATTGTGTTTGCTATTATTAGCTACACTGGATTTATGATTAAACTACCTAGTATTTTTGCAGGTATGGATAAAGAACTACATTTTGCATTTTACTTTTTTGCATCAATGTTTTTATCAGTTGTATTATTTAAAAGAAGTTCTTTTACTTATTTAGTAAGTATTGGGATATTATTTATGTTTGGGGTATTTGTAGAATTTACTCAAGAGTTGTCTAATGATTTTGTAGGTAGAAAGATACACGGAAACTTTGACACAGATGATATAGAGTATAATTTCTTAGGAATATTTACTTATATGTTTTTCTGGTTACATTACAAACTCCTTAACAAAATAGAAAGATGGAAAACTATCCAAAATGGGTAAACAATCTTGTTTACTTTTTAGCCGGAATTGGCTTTGGTCACATATTGTTTAATGTAATATTATAGTCATGCCAGATATTAGTATGTGTGTTAATGAAGAGTGTCCACTTAAAGAAACTTGTTATAGATATAATGCTACACCAAGTGAATTTATGCAGACTTATGCTAACTTTGAGTATGATGAGGACACTAAGTCATGTGATTATTATTGGAAAAATGTAAAAGATGGGAAAGATAATACTAGAGTTTGACTCTTATGAAGAAAAAGATGAGGCTAGAACAGCACTTGATGCTTACAAGTGGAAAGGTGCTGTTTGGGATCTTGATCAAAAACTACGTGAGATAACCAAATATGGTTATGTTGGTAAAATAGAAGCTACTGAAGAAGAAAGAGAGTTAGCTGAAAAACTTAGAACAACACTTAGAGAAATATTAGAAGAATTCAACTTAAACCTAGACTGATGAATAAAAAGAAAGACTACAAGATTGTAGAAGTAACACATGGTTTTCAGACCAAGTATACTGTAAAGAAAAGAGTTTTCTGGATTTTCTGGAAGACAGTAAAGAACAATGCAGGATTTGATGTAGCATATGACACTAAGAGAGCAGCTCAGTCATATATCAATTTCCTAAAATAATCAATTCTACAGAAGTGTTAGGAAAAGTACAACGGATTAAGAGATTATGAGTATTGTAGAAAAGATTATTAAAATGGATAGAGCTATCAGAACAGAGATGGAAGCACTTTCTGCCAAGATTGCAGAAGAGCATTATAACATTACAGATGGTGTAGATCAGAATCTACATTATCTATGGTATATGTACCATAAAGGTAGTAAAGCGGGTATGTTTCGGCCATTTGTATATATGGCCGAACTACAGTTGCTAAAACACATGGGTTATATAAATGATGTTGAGATAAAGAACATGATTAGAATGCTTGAGTCTGAGGACCAGGACAATCTTCATATGGTTACTTTATCAATAAAGAATTTTAGAAACCTAAGATTACAAGAGCATGGTGAGTACAGTAAAGTAAATAAAGCATACTGGAGTATTGCTAAAAACTATGCAAATGAAATACTTAACCATGAAATATTCATGCAAACAATGGCAGCTAAATAATGGCAAACTTAATAAAAGAACACATAGTACAAGAAATAAAGCTAGAGAATAAGGACATACAAATTATGAGTCCAAAAGTTGTAGCTGGCTATGTGATGCACAAATATAAGTGTAGCCCCTATTTAGCTAAAAAGATTGCTAAACAATTAACAGATGACAGAACATGATTTAACAATTCTTGGATTTAACAAAGTAGAAATCAAGGACTTAGAGAGTCAAAATGGATATGATTATTATTATTATACTTTTGAAGTATTTGAGGGTTTAACTCTCTGTTCAGTAGACAGTGATATGGTAAGTGATGATAACTGGTATGTTACAAATTTAGAATGGCCTGATCATTTTAGGCTTCAAACTCCTCAGGAAGTTGATTCTTTTCTTCAGAGCGTAGGTTACCAGGTACAAGTTTAGCTTTTTCAGATAGAAGAGTACTAAGTACAAGACAAGCAGCAGATTCCCAGGCTTCATCAATAGCTTGGGATAGTTGATCAAATGGCATCTTGGTAGATAGAACATCACCTGTTCTTAGGTGAATTCTAGCACCTGCATCAGGATTTCTTGGATTAATAAAAGATATTCTTGTTATGTGAGTAACATTTAGATGCTCAAAGTATGGGCCATCTTGATCTTGAAATTCTACTGGTAGAAACATTAGACTATTTGGTTACCTTCTATTTTACAATTGCTAACTTGTACTAAGTTACCATTTCTTTTTAGAATAGCAAATCCATGGTTCCATTCATTTATTTCTAGATATTCTGGAGTAAGTTCACACAAGCATCCAAGGCTATAACCACGGATAATTGTAGAATCTCCTGGACCATATACTCTTTGTGAACTAGAGCTTGTTTTATGAAAATGATTGATAAGACAATTAGTCTTTAACCTCATTATAGCAGTACGTGCTGGTACAACACCACCTGCACCAGGGATTTTATCTCCGTGTTCTATTAAGAAGTCACCAAAGACAACTTTAGATCTAAATGGTATATACTGTACACCATATTCAGCTACATGTAGAAGTACATCTAATCTGAATTCATCCATGTCTAATAGTTCTGATGCCTTAACTCTAAGGTATCTTTCAAATCTATTTTCATGGTTACCTGGGATGAAGTAAATAGGAATATTTGGGAATCGCGATCTGCAATAGTCTAGAAATTGTCTACCAGCTTCAATTTCCTGTTTGAAATGAACCATTCTTGGATCCTTTTCATGGAATGACATCTGGTAGAAGTCTAACATGTCACCATTAATAAGTAATGATTCTATGTTTTGTTTTTCCATTTCATCAAATGCTACTTCTATAGCATCATTATCTTGATATGGTATATGTAGGTCTCCAATAACTCCTAATGAGTTACAGCCTGATGGAAATACAAAAGTATCACGCTTAGTAGCATAAGACTCTGGTAGGAATTTTTCTTTCATAGTAAATTCTACTTTAAGTTCTTTTTGGAATTGTGCAGTATACAATACATTTCTGTTTTTCTTACCTATTTGTCCACGGTAATATCTTACTCTATTGTATACTACTTCAAAGGATGAGAAAGTTGGATGCTCAGAATAGATCTTTCTTGCAAGAGTTTTAGTTGGGGAATTTGGAAACTTTTCAAGATACTCTAATATTATTTCAGTATCTTTAACTCTCCCATTTAGGTTACCTTTCTGTGCTGTCATATCTATTAATAATATACTAAAAATTTAGCATATGTTTACTGTAAAACTAGTGAAACGTGATGGGAAGTTAGTTTATCCTGATGATAAATCAAAATTAAATTATCAAATATTTTTGGATAAGCTATCTGATGGACAACAAGTTGAGGTGTTTATGGGACTTACATCAGATGATGGTTCTGTAGCACAGTTAGCTAAAGTCCATGCATGCATACGTGAATTAGCCAAGGAATCTGGCTATACATTTGATGAAATGAAAATTATTATAAAGCAACATTCTGGTCTATGTTATGATGCAGAAGGTGCTGAATACTGTAAGTCTTTTGCAGACTGTAGTAAAGATGAATTAGTACTAGCTATTGAAGCTTGTATACAAATAGGTAGAGAATTTAATATTAATCTTGCTTAGAATCAATTTCTACATCTTGAAATTGATCTGTAAGACTAGCTTGTCTTTCAATTTCAGCAAGTAAAAGTGTAATTGCATAAAAAGATTGCTCCCAATGAGTCATATCATTGAAGTTTTTAGTCATAAGTTCTTTAAGAACATTTTCTCTATCTTCTTCCTTAATATCCATATTTCTAAATAAAAAGAAAAGAGCATTCTTTACCATAAAATAGAAGCTTTTATTTACTTCAATTTTTATTAATGCATCATCTTTTAATTCTTTAACTGTAGCCATTATATTATACTTTTTATACAAATATACACCATTATGAATAATATATTAGACATTGATGATTATAAACAAAAAATATTTAATAAACTTGAACCCAGTGGTTGGGGTAGAGTTCTTAAACCTTTTATATTTAGTATAGAGTTTGAGAAAATTCTAACTGACTTGTACAACATGTCTAATAATGGACAAAGATTTACTCCGGTTCTTAAAGATATATTTAGAGCATTTGAAGAATGTCCTTATGATGAACTAAAAGTTGTAATAGTTGGACAAGATCCCTATCCAACCATTGGTGTAGCAGATGGTATTGCGTTTAGTTGTAGTAAATCTGAAAAAGAACAACCTTCTCTGAGATTTATTTTAGATGAAGCACAGAAGATGTATCCATTCTATGATAGACCCCTGGATTTAAAGAGATGGTCTAATCAGGGTGTACTATTGCTTAATACTGCTCTTACAACTGAAGTTGGTAAGATTGGTAAACACTATGAACTCTGGGCTCCACTTACAGCATACTTATTTGATTACTTTAAGAACTTTCATCCGGGACTAGTTTATGTCTTTATGGGTAAAAAATCTCAGGAGTGGGCAGATATGTGTGGAGAAAATTGTACTAAATTTATGGTCTCTCACCCTGCAAGTGCTGCATATAATGGTAGCAAATGGGATTCTAAAGGTGTCTTTAGAGAGGTACAAACCACTGTTAAACATTTATATAACTACACAATTCACTGGTAATGCAAGAAGTATTTAACAAACTAATGAAAGCAGGGCTGAGTCCTAATGCATTCTATGTATTGTACTGTATACACAATAAGATTGTACCTAGTAATTTGGTAAATGCTTCTATTGAGGTCACCAAATTAAAATCAGGTAATAACCTTACAGAATCCTTGGAATTGTCAGGGAATAGCCTTAAATTTATACAAGAAATTGAGAGCTATTTCAAGAAGTCTAAGAAGAAAACATCTAAAAACCTTATGGGGGATGAGTTTCTAGACAACATTAAAACTTACAATGAATGTTTCCCGGCAAGTAAGTTGCCAAGTGGTGTTTATGCTAGAGTTAATGTAAAGAGTCTAGAAAATGCATTCAGATGGTTCTTTGAAACATTTGACTATTCTTGGGAAACAGTTGTTCAAGCTACTGAGAAATATGTAGAGGAGTATTCTATTAATAGGTACAACTACATGCGTAACTCACAGTACTTTATTAGAAAACAGAGTACAGATAAGACCTGGGATTCTACTCTAGCAACTTACTGTGATATGATTTCACAAGATGATTATGAAGCACCTGTATTTTTTAAAGAAAAGATTGTATGATTAGATTTAAATTATTTCTTATTGCAGCTATAGGTACTTTAGCATCCTGGCTGTTAGTTAAGACTGTTCTTGTAGATATGAATATCTTGCAGTTCTTGGCAATTGAGTTTATAGTAGGCTTTTCACATTATATCTATAATGATATGAAGCTTAGATTTACAGAATAAATCCTTTATTATGGCGGAATTATATAACGGTGCCCGGGCTCTGAAGCCTGTGAGTGAGAGAGACGCTCTTAGAAAAGCCCTTCTTAAGATGAAGGCTAGAAGATCTGGTGAGCTAAAATCACTCAAAAGCTCATGGCCCAAATTTAATGATGCCTTCTGTGATGGATTGGAATGGAGAACTATCACCGTAGTTGGTGCTAGACCGGGAACAGGTAAGACTCTATTTATGGAACAATTAATCTCTGATATTATTGAAGAGAATAAAGACCATAAGTTTAGAGTACTTAAGTTCCAGTTTGAAATGCTTGATGAAACCAATGGTATCAGAAAGCTGAGTCTGAATACTGCTTCTGATTACAATACATTAATGAGCAAGGGGGAACCCGTGGATAAGGATCTATACTTAAGATGTGTACAGTACTATGAGGAAACTGAGAAGACTGATGTCATAGATGTAGTATATGATCCGTGTACCGTTGATGAGATGTGTGCTACTATACATTATTATATGGAAGCTCACAAAGATGAACAGGGTAACTACACAAATGCTCTGGTTACTATTGACCACTCAGCGCTACTTAAAGTAGGAAAAGGTCAGAGAGATAAGTTTGAAGTATTATATGCTCTAGGGGAAGCTCTAACATATATGAAGAAGCATTATCCTGTGGCATTTCTTGTCTTGAGTCAGCTGAATAGGAATATAGATAATCCAGACAGATCCAAAGATGGTGACTATGGGAATTATGTATTAGATTCTGATTTATTTGGAGCAGATGCTCTATTACAACATGCTGATGTAGTACTTGGTATTAATAAACCAGCTATCAGAAAGATTAGATTCTATGGTCCTGAAAGATTTATAGTGAATGATGAAGATCTTCTTGCATTTCACTTCTTAAAATCTAGGAATGGAACAACTAGGTTAAGCTTCTTTAAGCTAGATAGAGAGAACATGAGGATAGTTGAAATAGAAACACCTCCACAAGCAACAAAACTTAAATTATAATTATGAGTAGAAAAGAAAAAGAAAAAGAGTTCTTTACTTATCACACGGATAAGTTTAGAAAAGCTCAAATAGCTGACCCTTTCTTTGTCCTAAAGACTGCCTTCTTTCAGAAAGGTAAGTATGGCAGGCAAGTACAGCTATTTGAAGGTGAACTAAAAAGAAATGAAGACATCTTCATTGAGTTCATTGATGTTAATAGAGATATTAATGGGAAAGAAATAGGTATTGAATCAGCATTTGAAGACAGACCTTTATTCAAGTACAAATCTAATCCTTACTTTGCTGAAGAGTATGATGTAAAAGAAGGTACTAACTCTAATGGTGATAACTATTTTGCTTATACAATTCCATTGTCTGAGTTAATGGTTATTATGCCGGATGGTTCTGAGATTACTTACAATCTTTATGAGAAAAGAAAAGCTGAAGCTCCTAAAGAGCAAGTAAGTTTATCTGTATTTCCAGATTTTGAAAATGAATTTATTCCTAAGCTCAAAGAAACTAAGGAAGAATTATCTCTTGATGAATCTGCATCTGATATTCTTTTAAGAATTGCAACAGACTTTCAGAAACTAGCACAAAAACTTAAGTAATGAGTATAGTACTTCCAACTAAAAAAGTTGCGGCAGAAAGAGTTAATCCTAAAAGATTAATTATCTATTCTAAGCCAAAGACTGGAAAGACCACAGCATTTGCTGGTCTTGAGAATAATTTATTGATTGATTTAGAAAATGGTGCTGATTATGTAGAAGCTCTCAAAGTAAAGATTACTTCTTTGCAAGAGTTGCTTGAAACAGGAAAGGCAATCAAAGAAGCGGGTAAACCATATAAGTATGTTACAATAGATACTGTAACTGCATTAGAAGATATGGTTATGCCGTTGGCTATCAAACTGTACCGTGCTACTAGTATGGGTAAAAACTATGATGGAGATAATGTCTTGTCCTTACCTAACGGTGCAGGATATCTATATTTAAGACAAGCTTTCTTTCAAGTTTTAGATTTTATTGATACATTAGCACCCCATATTATTTTATCTGGTCACATTAAAGACAAACAGGTAGATGATAAGGGTGAGATGGTTCTTGCTGCAAATATTGATTTGACAGGTAAGATTAAGTCTCTAATCTGTGCTAACGCAGATGCAATTGGCTACATGTATAGAAAAGGAAATAAAACTATTTTATCATTTAAAACAAGTGAAGAAGTAACTTGCGGTGCAAGACCTGACCACTTACGTAATGAAGAAATAGTAGTAACAGAAATGACTGAGTCAGGTGAATTACAATTTCACTGGGACAAAGTTTTTATTTAATAATTTAATTTTAAGAAAAATGGCATTAAGCACAACTGATTTGGGTAAAGAAGGCACAGGCCTACCAAAAACAATTTCACCAGGTAACCATGTATTGAAGATTAACAATATTGAGCTTGAGGATTTCAAGTTTATTGATGGTGCATATCATCTGATGTTACATACAGAAACTGCACCTATTGATGGTTTTGAAGGTTTCATGATTGATAAAGATGATGAAAGTAAAGGACGTTACAGAGGTCAGATTGGTAGAGTTAAAGCAAGTCAATATGCATTTGCAGATGGTGAGACTAAATCTGGTATTAAAATTCAGAGAGATAGATCTATCTTGATCTTCTTAAGAACTTTGGCTCATACTCTTCAGATTGATGATTGGTTCCTTCAACAAGACGGTAAGCATGAAACAATCCAAGATTTTGTTAAAGCATTCAACAAGACTGCAGACTTTAGAGAAAAGTATCTTGAGTTCTGTGTAGCTGGTAAAGAATACGAAGGCAAAACTGGTTATACTAATTATGACATGTGGCTTCCAAAAGCTGAAGGCAAGAAATATGCCTATGGTGAAGAAGATGGTGGTTCTGTAATCAGATATGATGAAGCAAAACATCTTAAAAAATTAGAAGTTAAAGAAGTTAAATCTTTCGGGGATGATGATGATGTGTTTACAAAACCTAAGACATCATCTGACTTTAGTTTAGATTAATACTTACTCTCTTTAAAGGGGGAGTTTAGTATTAATTATTGTCTAACCAAGATTTTAAACTAAATCAGGCGCTCCCCCTTTATATTTTATTGGTTATGATTTCAACAAGGAATTTAATATCTGATTTGGAAGAAGTACCCAGAGAATGGGTATTTGAGTATTATTTGAACTTAAAAGAAAGACTTACAGGACAAAATATTAAGATGCTATCTGCATTTAATATTAAAGATAAAGTGCCTAGCATGTTTGTCTATCAAGATGATGGTAAGTATAAGTTCAAGGATTTTTCTTCAGGATTTCAAGGTGACCAAATAGAACTTGTTAAGTGTTTATTTAATTATGATGCCAGATTTAAGGCAGTTAATAGAATAATGACCGATTATCAGGAGTATTTAAAACATAATGCACCTGCAGAAAGAGGTCCTATACAGTTCTATGATAAGTTCAAGGTTGTAGACTTTGAAATGAGACACTGGAATACACTAGACCAAAAGTACTGGACACAATTTAAAATTAGTTCTAGTATCTTAAGTCAGTATAATGTAGTTCCACTAGAGTTCTTTACAATGTCTAAGACTGAACCAGATGGTTCTATCACAAGCTATAAGTTTTCTAGACCCTATGTTTATGGTTATTTCCGTAATGATGGTGAGCTCTATAAAATTTATATGCCAAGGGTTCCTGAGAAAAAGTTTATTAAGATCCAGAACTATACTCAAGGTATGGATCAACTACAGTATGATTGTAAGTATTTGCTGATTGTATCATCTCTTAAAGATCTTATGAGTTTTAAGAAGCTTGGTATTGGTAATATAGAATGTATTGCTCCGGACAGTGAGAATACAATGATTGGAGAATCTATTATAGGTAAGCTTCAAGAGAAATATTCTAAGATAATTGTACTGTTTGATAATGATGAGCCCGGTATTAAGGCTGCTCAGAGATATACAGATAAGTACAGTATTAAAGCTATTAATCTTGAGATGTCTAAGGATCTATCAGATTCTGTTAAAGACCATGGTATAGAGATAGTTAGAGACAAATTATTATCTTTACTAAAACAAGCAGTATGAGTTGGTTATACAAAGGAGAAGTATTTAATGACAGCAAGATTCCAGAAGGAGCCATTGGGTTTATATATGAAATGGAAACTATCATAGATGGTAAGTCTGTTAGGTATGTTGGTAAGAAGAACTTCTATTCCACAACTAAGAAAAAGTTTGGAGTAAAAGCTCTTGCTAATATGGAAGACAAACGTGCAAAGAAATACACTATCCAGGTAAAACCTAACTATCAGAACTACTATAGTAGCAATAAAGTGCTACAAGATGCACATAAGAATGGTGTTCCCATTAAAAGGTTCATGGTAAGAATCTGTTTTTCTAAGACAGAACTAACATATCATGAGACCAAGTACCAATTTACAAGAGAGGTGCTAGAAAAAGAAGAATATTTAAATGCCAATATCCTTGGCAGGTTTTACAAAATTAAATAGTTATGAATGAAACAATGATGACAAGCCTCCTGATTCAGTTGGCTGACCTTGGTGTGACTGGTATCCAGATATATTATGAAGGTAGTGGAGACTCTGGCTGTATAGATGAAGTACTTTATACAACAGATAAACTTCCTGAAGATGAAGAAAAAGCTTTTGATAAACTTAGATCTCTTAATTCTTGGGAAGAAGGAGCTAAGTATTTAAGAAATCTTGATTCTGGTTTATCTTCTGATATTGAAAATTTTGCTGAGGAAAAGATTCTAAATGATGTAGAAGATTGGTGGAATAATGAAGGTGGTTATGGTACAATGTGTATTCTAGTACCATCTGGTAAGTATGATGTAATGAATAATATTAGAGTTACTGAAGTTGATACATATACACATGAAGGATCCTTAATAAATAAATCTCTAGACTAATGTCACATCCTGTAGAACATGCAAAATCATCAGCTAGAAAGTTTGGTGGTTCTTGGTTAGACTATCTAGAGATCCATGAGTGGTTTGATGCTACAAAGGCTTGGATTGGCCATAGTAAACACAGAATGTTCCGTCACCACAGTGAGGGCATATTTGAATGTGAAAAGATCTTTGGCCAGATCATTGAAAACTCTGATGGTAAGAAAGTGTACGTAAGATATATTGGAGAGCAGCACGTAAAAGAAGACTGCAATGGATATATCCCAAGTGCAAAAGAGTGGGTTGATAATATTAATAAACCCACAGAATGGATGATTAAGACACTTAAAATTGAAGACTAATGAAACTAAGTAAAGCTGAATTGAACAATCTGATTTCTATGTTTAACTCTAGTGATGCAGATAACCATACTATTGCTTTTGAAGTAATAGAGAACAGTGGTTTGAGTATAGCAGAGCTAATTGTATTATATAAGTATTCTAAAAAAGATTCTACAGTTTGGGGTAAACAAGCACCAAAATCTTATAAGATAGTTTTACCCGTTATATCTGAACAGATAGGGTCATTATCTAGTGCAAGAGTACTAGGATTATTAACTACATACAAAGCCGATAAGCTTTTGGTTGAGCTATTCATAGAAAACTTTGTCAGAGATCTAACAAGCATGTTGGGTCAGATAGGTTATGATATGAATCAAATAAGCATTGATGTGAAAATTAAAGATGATGGACAAAGCACGGAGTCTTAGTAAAATTAGTAAAGAACTAATGTTGAAAGAGCCCTATTACGGGTTCTTTCTCATTATGTTGAATAAAGTATGGAGAAAAGATCTCCCTACTGCAGGTGTAAGTAAGCAGAATATTAATTATCAATTGGCTATTAATGAAGAATTCTGGAATAGTCTAAGTGATGATCATAAGACAGGCTTACTGAAACATGAATTACTCCATATTGCATTTGGTCACCTTGTAAGTTTTGGTTCTTTTAGCAACAAAAAACTTGCAAATGTTGCCATGGATATGGAAATTAATCAGTATATTGAAGCCTCTTGGCTGCCAGAAGGAGGTATCAACATTGATGACTATACAGACATTCAACTAGATAGAAAGGCTGGTTGTAGATATTACTATGACCAGCTTCTCCGCCTTCAAGATGAGAAGGATAAGAATGGTACAAGTGGTGATCAAGAAATGGATAAACTACTTGATAACATTGCAAGTGGAGACATACCAGATCATTCTACATGGGAAGAGTTTGAAGACATGTCTGAAGCTGAGAAGAAACTTATTGAGAAACAAGTACAGAAAATTCTAAAAGATGCCAAAGAACAGACCATTAAGAAACGTGGTAATGTTCCAGGAGAAATTGAAGGACTGATTGTTCTAGATGAAGTTGTCAAAGCTAAATTTGATTGGAAAGGATATCTTAGAAGATTCACTGGTACAAGTACTAAAATCTTTACTAAGAAGATCCGAAGAAAAGAGAACTATAGATATGAAGATAATCCTGGTCTTAAGATCAAGATGAAGCAACATATGCTATTGGCTATTGACACTTCTGGATCTGTTAGTGATACAGAACTTACTGAGTTTATGAATGAGATTCATCACATACATAAAGCAGGAGTTGATATTACTATAGTACAATGTGATACAAGTATCCGGTCTATTGAAGCCTACAAAGGCAAGAATGATCTCAAAGTACATGGAAGAGGTGGGACTGACTTTGATCCCGTCCTAGATTATTACAATGCAAACCTTAAGAAATATACTAGCCTGGTGTATTTTACTGACGGAGAGTGTTATACATCTGTAAAACCAAGAAACAGAGTTCTGTGGGTTTTGTCAGAACAATCAAGCATGAATGAAGACCTTCCAGGACAGGTTATCAGACTTGAACTTTAATTCCAATTTTATTACTTAATCACATTTTTTATGTATATTTGTATATGAAATTAAAACATCAAAAACAGGATATACATAAGAAGTGTGGAGTGTATATCATAAGTACAAATTCCCATAGATACGTGGGTAGCAGTGTTGATATATACTCTAGGTATAAACAGCATCTAAATTCTCTAAAGAGAGGTAATCATTACAATGAATTTCTTCAAAGAGTCTATAATTTGTATAAAGAAGAAATGACTTTTACTGTTATTGAATTTTGTGAGAACTATCTTGAGAGAGAAGTACATTACATTAATTATTATGAATGTGATATCAATGCTGAAAGAGATCCTATAAGTAGAATAAAAAGTGAAATTACAAAAGAAAAGTTGAGAATGGCTAACACTAATAAAAGGTTAGGTAAGGACAATCATGCTTCAATTAAGGTATATCAATATACCCTAGATGGTTGTTATGTAAATGAGTACAATAGTATAAGGGAAGCTGCATTAGCTGTTAACGGTAATGAGCAGTCCATAGGAGATGCTGCAAGTGGAAATTATAAATCTTCTAGTGGTTTTCAATGGAGAAAGGAAAAGTTTGATGCTATATCAAGTATTTCTAAGAGAAATAGAAAACCATATTCAATTAAGAAGATTAGCATATTTGATGGAGTTGAAACAACTGTTGTATCAAGTATTAAAGAAGCTGCACTATTATTAAATGCCAATGAAGGCACAGTTAGAAAAGCTCTTACACATGGATTTAGGTGTAAGGGCCAAGTTATTAAGTTAGAATTATAAAAACAAATATTATGAATACAGTACAATTGAACGTAGATGAGTTAAAAGGTTTTATCCGTCACATGGTTAAAAACAATCAACATATTCAGTCTGAAGGAAAGATTCCTGTGGCTATTAATATTGAGGGTGATGCTGGTCTTGGTAAGACTTCTGCAATCTTGCAGTTAGGTAAAGAACTTGGTATGGAAGTAGTAAAACTTAATCTATCTCAGATTGAGGAGTTGGGTGACCTTGTTGGTTTTCCTGTTAAAGAATTCTTAGTAAAGAACCAAGAAGGTAAACAAAGATGGATTACTGAAGCTCAAGTACCAGCTGCGATGAAAGCAGGTTATACTGTAGCAGATAAGAGAATGTCTCATGCTGCTCCTGAGTGGATTCAAGGTAAAGGTGAGGGTGGTTTCCTAATCTTAGATGACTATACTCGTGCTGACCACAGATTTATGCAAGCTACCATGGAGATCTTGGACCGCCAAGAATATGTATCATGGAAGCTTCCAAAGAACTGGCATGTTATCTTGACTACTAATCCAGACAATGGTGACTATAATGTAACCAGTCTTGACGTAGCTCAGAAGACAAGATTTATCTCTGTTGAGATGAAGTATGATGTCAACGTGTGGGCTAAGTGGGCTGAGAAAGCATCTATTGATGGCAGATGTATCAACTTCATGTTGATGCACCCAGAACTTGTAACTCAGAGAGTTAATCCAAGATCTATTACTACATTCTTTAATGGTATTAGTTCTATTCCAAAGTTTGAAGATGAGTTACCTCTTGTTCAGATGATTGGTGAGGGTTCTGTTGGTACAGATTTCTCTAGCATGTTTACTATGTTTATCAATAACAAGCTTGACAAGATGATTTCCCCGGAAGATTTGCTTACTAAAGATGAAGCATATGTAAAAGGTGCTTTGTTAGCTTCAGTTGGTGAAGGAGATGACTTCCGTGCAGATCTTTCTAGTGTAATTGCAACTCGTGTAATTAACTATGCACTTACTGTAGCTGAAAAAGGTTCAGTTCCTAAAGCTATGATTGACAGACTAGCTAAAGTTACTACTGAGTTTGATGGCTTTACAAATGACTTGAGATATTATATGGTCAAGGAGATTGTAAACGGTAACAAAGTTAAGTTCTCTGCTTTAATGGCGGATACTGCTGTAGTAAAAATGGCAATTCAGTAATTAACCAGGGGGTGTAATAGCCCCCTATATTTTTATATTATGGAACAAATTATAATTTGTAATAGAGACGGTGATACACTAGATGTAGATTTACTTTATGGTATACCTGATAATAAGAATGATATTTATACCGTAAGTAAAGGATATGTTCCTGCACAAGGAGATAGCATATTCTTAATGCCGGGAGTTAATATTCCTAGGGTTAAGCTTAAAGATTTAGCATTGAATCTTGGAGTAAAAGTAGTTAGAGATGCTGAGAGAGCTAATGTTATCATTTCTGGTAGAGCTACTATAAATAAAATTACATGTGGACGTTATTTGCATAGTGCTAAAACAGAAGAGTTTACTAAATATGTAGAGTGGTTAAAACCTCATATGGGTTTTGATATGTATTACACAGATAAGTATGATACAGCAATAGCAGCATGTAATCCAGAAAAAATATACATTGAGTATAGTACAGCAAGGGATATGAATGACAAAGGATTTGTCACATTATCAGGTTATTCTTCTAGTGTTCATTTTGTTGAAGATGAATATAAAGATATTCTTGATGATATTCAGAATAAAACAATCTTTGATGAATCAGAGTTACTTGCTATGATTAATGGTGATGATGCAGTTACTATTACTCCTGAAGTATATCAGCAGTTGGTTAAGATGTTTCAAAGTTCTGACCAGGATAATCATATCATGGCAATGGAGATTATGGCAAACTCTAACTATATAGACAGTGCTTTGTATCTATTGCTTCTTCTTGAAGATTATTCTGGTAGAATTTCAGAATGTCATACTAGAAATCATGTGAACTTTAAGTCTATGGTTAGTTATTTCAGTATAACGGTAAAAGAGATTGGTTGGTTAAATCCAGATAGAGTAGCTAAGAAATTAATAGAGCTAGGCTTGCTTACTAAAGATTGGAATCATGTTTTACTCCAAGAAAGAGCTGATTGGTTTATCAGAAATATTGCTCATAGCACTACATTTAGTGTAAGTGCAATAGTTCCTACTCTAGAAGTTCAAACAGCAATTAATAATTCTTATACTGGTATAATAGAATATAAAGAGGACTCTAAAGAAGTTGCTTCAGTAACTGAATTTAATATTCTTCCGGAAAGAGAAATTGAGAATGAGGAAGAAGAAAGAGCAATGGCTTCATTGTATATGGAAGAGCAAATAGAAGATGAACTTTTAGAGGAAGCAATTACAAGAGTTGAAAGAGCTGATCTAAAAGAACAGTTAGTTGAGCTTGAAAATACTATTGAACCAGAACCTGAATCAATTAACCATCAAATAGAAACAAATGAGTCCACTGACATTGACTGGTTCTGATGAACTAGAATTATTTTACAAAAACAAATTCTATTTTAGCTACAGTAGCATTAATAAGCTATTGTTCTCACCTAGAATGTTTTACAGTCATTATGTGCTCAACCAAAGAGAGGACAGTACGGACGCGCACCTGGTAGCAGGGCGTGTCCTACACTGCCTTTTATTTGAGCCTGATAACTATGAGAGAGATTTTATCAGCATGCCTGGCAAGTTTCCAACTGATAGCCAAAGAAAAATTATTGATAATATTTTTAAATATCATTGCACAATTGGAAATGATACACTATCTTTGAATGATTACTCTCAAGAAATACTCTCAGAATTACTTATAGCAAATCTATATCAGTCTCTTAAAACAGATACTCAAAGATTAGATAAAGTTCTCACAGAAGAAAACAAAGCATACTTTAATTTTCTAAAACAAAGTCTTGACAAGACAGTAGTTGATTCAACAACTCTTGCAAATTGTAAAGAGTCTGTTATTGAACTGAAGTCAAATCAAGCAGTAAGATCTCTCTTACAATTGGATAAAACTCCAAATGATGTTCACATAAAAACATTTAGTGAGCATATGATTAGTATTAATCAGGATCATTTACCATTTGGTTACAAGGGAATCTTAGATAATGTTGTGATGGATTATGACACTAAGACATTGTTTATCAATGACTTAAAGACAACAGGTAAAGATATTGCTTCTTTTCCAGAGTCAGTAAGTTATTATAAATATTGGATTCAGGCTGCTATCTATCACAAGCTTGCCTGGACTAATTTTATTAAAGAATTAGCAGACCCAGCTGAGTGGAACATTGTAATTACATTTATTGTAATTGACAAGTACAATCAAGTGTATCCTTACCAGGTAAGCAAAGAAACTTTAGAAGTATGGTTAGCTGACTTTGAAGACATAGAAGATAAGATAAAGTATCACTATGAAAACAAAGAATATAGATTGCCTTATGAGTTAGCTTTAGGTAATGTAACACTTTAATTATGATCATAAATACACTTTACAAGAAATACTTTCAAAAGTCCAAGATATTTATATATCCGCTCTTGGGAATTAAAAGGGGTACAAGTGTTGTTCCATCTGAGACTTATCTTGGATGGAATGACACATATACTCCTGAGGATATGAAACTAGTATGTTTATATGATACAAGAACTGATTTAGAATATAAAAATTTTGAATCAAATGTTTTATTAAAACACACTAGACTACATGATTACAAAGTAATTAATACAGAACAGAGTGTATTTGTATTTGATTTTTCTGATTTAAAAGAAGATTGGGAACATTTAATAAAAGGTAACTATAGTAAATTATCCAAAAAAACTAAAGCTACTATACTAAACTTCTTTGAGCAGTATAGTGGCAACTATGTTTATATTAATAGTTATTTAAATCCAGAAAATTGGTTTGAAAGATATGCTGAGATTCTTGATGTTGATAAAAATTTAATAGAACAAGTAGGTGAACTATGTGATAAGCCTGATTTAGAGAAAGAATGTTTACTAATTAAAGTAGCTGATTTGGAAAACTTAAAGATTATAAGTTAATTTGTATAAAAATTACCAACATGGAAAAAAATATGATGCTGGTTGCCTCAGAATGGAACGGCAAACCAAGTTTTAGAACAGTGCCAATGACGGCAGATTGTCCTTATGTAGAATGTATCTTTGACCCGGAGAGCAAAGTATTTGTAATTATTTCTAAAACAAAAAGAAATACACTACAGATGCTTCCTAAGCTTGATGAGTATGGTCAGCCTACACAAGGTACTAAAGGTGTTAAACAAGAAAGACACAAGCTTGAAGTGTTTCAAGAATACTATATCTCTGATGTAGAATCTATTAAAACTTTTATTGATCTTATTGCAGTTAATGCAGATTTTGATTATCTTAGCTTTGTGAATGCATAACATTTGTTTTAGAGTGTAACAACAAGGGAAGGTGGCAACAGCTACCTTTTTTTGTGGATAAAAGGGGGGACAGCTTAACTGAACATATATATTATGAGAACACATTATGTAATGGATTATGAAACGCTCTCCAATGCGTTCATAGCAGTGTTTGAAGCTGTAAATTCAGAAGAGCAAAGAATCTTTGTGGTACATGAAAGCCAGAATGATATCCTAGAACTAGTAGAGTTTCTCCAAGAAAACATTAGTTCTGAAGAATGGCATGTTAGTTTTAATGGTCTTGGGTTTGACAGTCAGATTACTGAGTATATCCTAAGAAATAAAGACTCTGTTATTCATAACACAGGAGATTCAATTGCTAAATGGATTTATGGTAGAGCACAGAATGTAATTAGTAAACAGAATGCAGGTGAATTTCTAGAGTTTAGTCCAAGAGATCTACAGATTAACCAGGTAGATGTATTTAAACTTAATCACTGGGATAACAATGCCAAGAGAAGTTCTCTTAAATGGATTCAGTATACAATGGATTGGCCTAACATTATGGATATGCCTATCCATCATACTGAGACTATTGTAGCTAAACAGATTCCCGAGATTATTAGATATTGTATTAATGATGTAAAGTCTACTAAACAAATCATGAAGCTCAGTAAAGAGCAGATTGGTTTGAGAAAGACTCTTACTGATGAATATGGCATTAACTTATTCTCTGCATCTGAGCCACGGATTTCTAAAGAGTTGTTTCTACATTTCTTGAGTCAAAAACTTGGGGTAAAAAAGTGGGATCTTAGACAAGCTAGAACTCATAGAGCTAGAATTACAGTAAAGAATATTATTCTACCTTATATTAAATTCAAGACAGCAACATTTCAAAACTTACTAAATAAGTTTAATGAAGTAGTTATCTATCCTGGAGAAACTAAAGGTGGTTTTAAGTATTCTGTGCAGTACAAAGGTGTCAAGACTGATTATGGTCTTGGTGGTATCCATGGTGCTAGGTCTACAAAGGTCTATGAGTCTAATGAGGATATGGTAATACTAACGTCTGACGTTACTAGTTTCTATCCCAACTTGGCTATTAGAAACAAGTGGGCACCAGCACATTTGGAACAAGAAGAATTCTGTGATTTGTATGAGTGGTTCTTTGAAGAAAGAAAGAAGATTCCAAAGAAGGATCCTAAAAATTATGTATACAAGATTATTCTAAACTCAACCTATGGGTTAAGTAATGATGAGAATAGTTTCCTGTATGATCCTGAGTTTACTATGAGGATTACTATTAATGGTCAACTTAGTCTGACTATGCTATATGAAATGATCTGTGAAGAGATTCCTAATGCAATTCCACTAATGCAGAATACAGATGGTCTTGAGACTTTGATCCCAAGAGAGTATGTAGATAAGTATATGGATATCTGCAAGAGATGGGAAGATATAACACAGCTTCAACTAGAACATGATACTTATAGTAAGATTATTCTTGGGGATGTAAATAATTATATTGCTATTACTGAAGATGGTAAATCTAAATGCAAGGGTAGGTTTGAATATGATAACCTGGCTCTACATAAGAATAAGAGTTTTCTTATTATTCCTAAAGCAATACATGCATATTTTGTAGATGGTACCCAGCCTGAAGATTTTCTAGCTCAAAACCAAAACATATTTGATTATTGTGGTGGGGTTAAGATAAAAGGAGACTGGAATTTTTATGAACACCATATTGTTGATGGTGAGTATGAGGTTAAACCTTTACAGCATACTATAAGATATTTTGTATCTAAATCCGGGTCAAAGATTATTAAGAAGAATAATACTGACGGGAGAGAAATCCAGGTTGAGGCTGGGAAATGGATGCAAACTATTCTTATTGACTACACTGAAAGAGATTTTAGTGAGTATGATATCAATTATGATTACTACCTAGAGAATATCTACAAGGAGATAAGGAACCTTGAACCAATTATTACACAACTTAAATTATTTTAAAATGCCAAAGAAAATTAAAGAGTGCAGTAAGGCACAATTGATTTCTGTTGATTTACCTACTCATGGAGATAGCTACACTGTTATTAGTCATGAGTCTGTAATTAATTATGTATATACAGAGCTTGCAGCTGCAGGCTTTGGAGTTGTTTCTGAAACTTACAGAGCAACTGCAGACGGACAAATAGCACATGGTGTGCATGTCTTGAACTATAATTCTGATCCTGAGTTATCTATGATGTTTGCTTGGACTAATAGTTACAACAAGCAAGTCAGATTTAAATGTGGAGTTGGTGCATATGTGAACCAAGCGGGTACTTTTATGGTACACGGAGACATGGGCAGCTGGTCTAGAAAACACACCGGTACTGCAGATGAAGAGACTGTTGAGACTATCAAGGGTCAGATTAAAGATGCTCAGATGTATTATGATCAGCTTAAGTCTGACAAAGATGCAATGAAAGAAATCAAGATGAATAAGAGAAAACAAGCTCAGCTTCTTGGTATCTTGTTTGCAGAGTATCAGATCTTAACTACTGAACAAGCTAGTATGGTTAGATCAGAAATGATGAAACCAACACATGTATTTGAAGATACAAGTAGTCTATGGGCTTTCTATAATTATGTAACTACTGCACTACAGTCTTCACATCCTAAAACATGGATGGAAGATCAACGTGTTTTACATTATTTTATTTCAAGTGTTAATAACTTTTCTAAGCCTTCTATACCTCAACCAGTTGTAGAAGCTGAGGTAGATCCATTAACTACAAATTATGGTCAACCAGAAAATCAGCTTAATATTTTGACTGAAATTGAGAAAACAGAAGCTGAGGAACCTTCATTAGAATTAGAACAAAATGAAGAATACCTTGAGAACCCTGTGAACCTTGAGACCCTTGATGAAATATCTAATGAAGTTATAGAAGAAACAGTAAGCTATACTGATCCTATGGGTAATACATTTGAAGCACCAATAGTTATTGAATCTATGGAACCAGAAGAAGAGGAAGAAGAATTCCAGATAGATGAAAATCAAGAATGGACAGGTGAGAATGCATCTACAGCATCTCTAGAACCAACTCCTCTAGAACATATGATTTTTGAAAAAGAACAATTAGAAACTGAAGAAGACTTTGCATTTAATTTCTCAGATGATGAGGATGATAATGAAGCATTCTTCTAAGACCCTGAAAGGGAAGAATAAATATCAAAGAGAAGGGGAATAGTTTAGGCTATTCCCTTTTCTTTTTTTAATTTTGATTGTACAGAAATAAATATAATTATGTTTAAAGTTAATCCAGACCAACGTAAAAGGTTCTTTGTAGTAGATAACTTCTACGAAGATCCAATGGCAGTAAGAGAATATGCTCTTATGCAAACCTACTTTCCTGGCGAAGGTGCTGTAGGAGAAAGAACCCGTATGCAGTTTTTATTTGATGGTATCAAAGAAAAGTTTGAAGATATTATGCAGATTAAAATTGCAGAACATACAGATGATGGTTATGGATGGTATGATACAAGCATTAACGGTAGATTCCAATCTTGTATAGCAGGGGTACCACAAGTATTTCATTGTGATGCACAGCAATGGGCAGGAGTTTTATTTTTAACTCCGGGCGCACCACCTCAGTCAGGAACTAGTTTTTATAGACATAAAGGTTCTAAAGTATTTCATAATGAGGATATAGATTGGGATTATGGAGAAAATGGTAATGTATTTACTAAGGAGACATTTTTAGATCCCACTCCATTTGAGAGACAAGACACTGTAGGTAATGTATTTAACAGGCTTGTTATTTTTGATGGTGGTTTAATCCACTCAGGTAATGATTATTTTGGTCACAGTAGAGAGACAGGAAGACTGTTTCAAATATTCTTTTTCAATGAGTCCACAACAGTTTAAAAAGTTAATAATTGAAGCCTATCTAGCCGGTGCTGAAAGTATGACATGTGGTTGTTTACCTATGCAAACTAAAGCAGATGCAAGAGAATGGTTTGAAGATAATCACCAACTATTTCAAGAAACAACTACTACAAAAAAGAAGGGGGGTCAATAACCCCCTTTTTTATTTATTCAGAGCTGCCTGGAAGTTTTTAACTGCTTGATCAGGAGTAATATTATTTCCTGTGTATCCAATTAACTTTAAGAAGTAGGCCCAAGATTTATTATCTCCTTTTTCCCAAATACCTGTTTTTCTTTTGTAAGATAGTTTTTCATCATCCCAAGTAAATAGAAACTGATCTGTAAATCTAATAAAATTATCTACAGTACTTGTCATAGCTGTTGGAGACTTAACAATCCTATAGGCATCTTTAAAACCAAGACCTGGTAAATACTGTTGAGTCTCACTTCTAAGTCTAATTGCTTGATAGAACAAGAAGTTATAACCATAGCTTTTTTTAGTTTCTTCTTCATCATCATCATCTACAAGCATGAGTAATCCCCAAATTAACATAGATAAAGCTAGAATGAAACCTATTTCTGTCATAGTTCTTCTTACTTGTGCTTTTTCAAAGTCACTAAGATTACTCCATTGTGTTCCAATACCTGCTTTAAATGTTATCAAGTCTTTAGCAAATGCATTCCAGAATGTTCTATAGAAACCTTCTGTCATTGCTCCAAGTTCTTGGTCCATACCAAGTTTCTTAAATCTTCTTGTATAAGAAGGAACTAAGAACTTTCTATACATCAATGCTAATCTACCAAGAGTATGTTTCTGAGCTACAGATTTATCAAAGTTATTATAGATACCATGCATTCTTTTATTTAGTGCATGGATTTTATTCTGAACATCCAATCTCATTTCTTCAGTGAAATCAGTTTTGTTTTTAATTTCATCTACACCATACTTCTTATATGCTTCCATTAAAGATATCTCTTGACCAGACTCATTATCTTTTACAGTTCGGGAATTAAGCATTGCAAATAAAGTAGATACTTGAATTTCATGTTCCCCAAAGTGTAAGTTAAAGAATATAGTATCTGTTGAAAATAGTTTATTGGCTACACTACCAGTTACTACTTTACCAAATTGGTCTTTATATTCCCCTTGCATTGGATCATATTGTTCAATAATTTGACCCATTAAACTTTCAGGAGTAAACTTACCAAAGTCAGAAAGCATTTGTGGAATAGTTGTCCAATAATCTTTCTTACCTCTAGTCCAACTCTTCATATCAAAGAATTCACCTGAGGCAGCTTCAATAAGCAATTGAAGGTTACCCTGTAGGTTGTTATTCATACCTTTAAGTAAATCCAAAGAAAGCGTAGATATAGCAGAGAAGTTCATCATTTTATCTATAATCTTATCTACTGCAATGCCTGCAACTTCAAATCTTGCTTTAGATTCTCCATAGACTACCATATCTATAAAGTCATTTACTCTTCTGGATGAAAAATTACTACCGTGTGTTTTTAAATATCTATCATATCCAAGTCTTTTGGCAATAGAATCTACAATTGGAATACCTTTAGTATTAGTTTCAGCAATTTCTCTGTCACCAATAATTTCTTTAAATAGATTTATCTCATTGTAAATACCATTCATAGCATTGTAGTTATTTGACATGGAGCCAAACATTAATACAGAGCGCATTAAGTTAAGACTTATATCACCTTCAGCCATGGGTTGAACAAAGTATACAGGTAAGAATTTATTACCTTCTTCTCCAAGTCCTAAGTCAACACCATATTCTACATCATATGCTTTTACTTTAACAAGTTCAGTAGCTCTATTTTTTGCTAAGTCTACAATACCTTTTGCAAGTAAACGTTCACCATCTGTTTTTTCAATAGAAGGTATAACATAGCCTGGCTTTTGAATGTCAGGTAAATTTTCTTGAGATTTTAAATACTCCTCAACAAGAAACTTATGATACTTACCTTTTGGATTTAATGGATTACCGCTTGCATCATATAGGGCATTCCATTTAGCATTAATATACTTATCAGCTGGCATTACTAATTCACCTGCCTTACCGTATTTATAACCTATAATTTTACCATTCTCATCAACCTTAAGATTTTCTCTTCTCCAATCTTGATACTCATCTTCAGTTAAAAGACCACGGTTTTTTTCAAGTTCTTTTTGCTTTAGTATTTCTCTAATTTGTTCTTTAGGTTTAGGTATTGTATTAGCGTCAAACCATGCAGTAACTTTTGCAAACCACTCACGTGCATCAGTAAGATTATCTGGTTTCTTTCCAATGGATTCAAAGAACTTAGCTTTTTCTTTATGGAACTTAGACTGATCATACTTCTGTACAAATGCAACTCTCTTGTCTAGAATAATCCTACCCTCATTAGTTCTTACATACTCACCTGTTTCAGGATCTGTTCTTGGTACAGAAATAGTTTCATATAATCCTTCATTGAATTTTGCAGGATTATCTCTCATTAAAGCAGGAACACTTGCTTTATATTCATTAAAGGCTTTTGCAGCTCTTTTTCTCAGGGCAATGTCTTCTAACCTTGCTGTCTCCATTTCTGTCTTTACAGCTCTTGCAAATAAGCCTAGAGCACTATCAGGTGAACTAATTAATGGTGCAGTAAGATAATCAAATATTGTAGTATCTTTAGTAGCTTTTTCAAGAACTTCAATCATGGATTTTTTATCCAGGGTAAAGTTTAGAATAGTATCAATTCTCTGTTGAATCTCTTCAGTCTTCTTAGCAATAAACTCAGGAGAATTCTTTGGGTTATTTTTAATTACTTCTATCTTTTGTTGTAACTGATAAACTTCTTTTTTAATTCTTTCGTCAACACCCATTGGTTTATAATCCAATAAGAAGTCAGCCATCAATGGAATACCCTCAGCAATAAACTTAGTTTTAATATTATCTGTCACAGATTTAGTAAAAGATAACATCTCTTGTGGAGTTAAAGTTTTTTCATCTCTTGCAGACATTGCTTCAATATCTACAGGAGTAGAAAAGAACTTAAGTACATCAGCTTTCTGTATTTCATTAATGATACTGTATCTATTTGCAAAGTCTTGCATAGCTACAAGCTCTTGAATAGCTTCCTTTCTAGATAACTCTCCGTTCTGGATTCTGTTAATGGTATAATTAAAGTGCTTATGTGCAATCTTAGATTTATTAAATGCATCTTTGACAAACTCATTAATACTTTCAATACCATCTAATTCTTTAAGGATATTCATCAAGTCTTTTGTTTCCTTGATTTTTTCCTTTTGTTTATAAATATTGCTTCTCTCAAGAACTTTAATCTTCTTCTCTAGATAGATGCGGATGTTTTCAACAAGTCTTGTGACCTTGTCTTCCTCCATCTCTTTTCTAGTAGGCTCAGCTTTTCTTGTAGCATCACCATCTTCTTCTATCTCTTTATACTCATTCCTTTTATCATCTTTGTCAAATTCTTCAGCCTCCCATCTCTTGCGGGCTTCTATTCTGTCACCACCGGTTTCAGAAAGAATTTTTTGCCATTCCGGATCAGATTCTATAGGGCATCTATCTATTCTCATTATTTACAGATTTTTTCATTAATAAGTGAAGCAACATCATCAACTTGGTCTTTGGTAGTAGCATTTTGAATTGTATCAATCAAGTCTTTAATATCATAACCATATTGACCTAATAAGTCTTCTAATTGATATTGTTGTTTTAATACTTGGATTTGGTTAAGTAACTCTATTTTGTATGCATTAGTTGCAGGGACATTTATGTTACTTGGTAAACCAACTTGACCAGTAGTTAAGTCAATATTCTTCATTAATACAGTTCCGCTTAAACTATCCACTAAGTTATATAATCCATCTGAATTAAGAACATAAAGTCTACCTGCAGATGTAGTAACCTTGTTAGGGAAGATGTTGTTATTTTTAGCAACTGCATCTCTAAAGTCTTGAAGGTCTGTGTTAGTTTCAGGAATTTTACCTGAGGTAGCCTCAGCATCTGCAGATACCGCAGATACAGGAGATACTTGGTAAAGAAATCTAGTCTGAGTACCGTTCAGATAGTTAGTGCTAAACTTATTGTTAGCTCTAAAGTCTGCCGCGTCTTTGAATCCTTCAGCTTTTGCAAGTTGGTCAAGAGTTCTAGTAGTTACTGCATTAGTCTTTTCATTGACGATTGTAACTTGATTACCATTGATTGTTGATTTACCTATATACTTAAGCTCAACTACATCAGTAGAACCTTTAATTGTATACTTACCATCATTAATAAGACTTGTTCTATTTGTCACAGTCTTGTTACCGCTGAATATTTTAGTAACATTATCTGAGCGCATTTCTATCTCTCCCTTAGTCTGAACCTGTGGAGTTGGAGTTTGTTCAGTAGCAAATGAGAACGATGCAACTGCTGCTGTATCCATATCTGCCTCAGTGATATTTGCTGGTGCCTCACCTCTGAAATCAAATCCCCCTACCGCAGTATCTTTACTGTTGTACACATATGCATATTCACTAGCTCTAGAGATTGCGACATACTTGAGTTGGTCTTTCATTAATTTTTGACCATTCATACCAAGCTTTCTCTTGTCTGCAATAGCTGCTGCTAGGCTTGAGATACTATCGTCAAAGATGAGTACTTTGTTGTACGTTCCTCCTTGAGATTTGTGAATAGTATGAGCATAACCATAGTCTATACCTTTCTTAGCAAGGAATCTACCGTTTTCTTTAATGTCTTTATTGAATACAATTTGATTGCTTACAGAACTAATTTCTGAGAATAGTCTGCCTTTGTCTTTACCTTGTACTCTTGGATAATAGCTTTTGAGTTCTAATAATCCTTTTGCAATTTCAGTAAGAGCTTCATCATTACCTTCTGCAGGAAGAGGTATTAAAAATAAATTATCAGGATTAAGAATATCTTTAACAGTTACATAGTAACCTTTAAGTGATACTTCTTTTTCTTTTCCGAATTTTAAATATCCAGATGATAAATCAGCAACAGGTACTCTAACTTTAATATCAGTTAGCTCTGATACAGCTTCAACAACATAGTCACCTGAGTTAATTAAGTCTTCACCAATATTATCATAGCCCATTAAGATATCACCTTTAATGTAAGGAGTCTTTTTAGCTTCCTCACCAAACATAATATCTCTAGCTTGTAAATTGATTCTAGCTACATCTTTATTAAGAGAAGAAAGGATTCTAAAGTAAAGCATATTACCAGATTCCTGCATATCTTTTAGATTCTGACCCATAACTTGGTTTAATCTATCAGGAGTATCTAAGAACTCTACACCATTACCATTAATTTCTTCAGTGACATAAGTAAAGTCCTGACCTTCTCTTGCTCTAGTTGAGTTTAATAAGATAGGATTGTCACCCGTTCTTTCTACTTTAGTAAGTTGAGCTTGATTCTTAGGGTCATCAAATACTTTAGATTCTAATTTAGTATTATCTTGAACTGGTCCAAGCTGACCTTTGTCTCCTGCAAAAATAATTCTAAGGTCTAACTCTTTTTTGAACTGCTGAATTAAATCATACAACTCATTTGTAACCATAGAAGATTCATCTACAATAATAACATCTCTTCTGTTAAGTTCTGGCTTTCTGAAAGATTCAGTTTTAACATCTCTAATATCTAATGCGTCTCCCTCAAGATTAAGCATAGGGTTAAGACCAAACAAAGAGTGTAATGTTTTAACCTTAGCTCTAGGATTCTTCATCTTAGTTACCGCATTAGCACGGTGAGTAGGTGAAGTATAGATAGGTTTAACGTAACTCTTCTCTTTTAAATACTTATCAAAGATTCCAAGAATAGTTGTCTTACCTGTTCCTGCGTATCCTGATAATGTAATTTCATTATCATAAGCTCCTGGGTTATTATAGAAGTCTTCTAGTTTGTATAGTGCTGCTTGTTGTTCAGCATTAAGTTGGAACGGAACACTAATAGAAATACCATCTGCAAATACAAATGTGTCTGCAGAGTTTTGAGATTGAACATCTAACTGTGTAGGAGTTTCTCTAAATGCTCTACCATTTTGTGGGTCTACATTTGGATCAGTATTGTATGCATTAAGCAATTTAGCTTTAGCAGCTGCTTTACCTTTGTAACCTTCTACATCTACACCAATACCATCTTGTAACTTAATAGTATACATAGAACCAAAGTATCTGTATTGGTCTGTAGCTTTAGTTTCAATTTGTGTTTGATCATCTATTGGCTGTGTAGGTTGTGTTTCAGCTAATGTTTTAGCATAGACATCTCTGATAGCTTGTTTACCTGCTTCATTAATTTCTCTTGTGCCTATACCGGCAAAGTTTTTAGTAAGAGTAGGTACATCAGATTCAGACCATTGACCATCAATATTTTTAAACCACATTTTTCTTTCTTGGTCAAAAACATAAACAGGTTTACCAGCTTGTATTGCCATTTCAATAGCATAACCTGTGCCTCCTTTACCTTGTCTAATTTTAGCTTTTTTACCATAATTCATTTCAGCATCTACACCTAACATAGTTGTTATTGCAAATACAGCATCAGAATATTTAACTTGAGACCAGTTTCTAATCAATCTTTCATCTCTAACCTGATAGGTAGGTTCAATTCTACCCATTGCTCTTGCAGCTTCAGTTACTTTTTGCTGACCTTCAATTGCATCTTCTTTAGAAATTTCAACATTACCATTTGGAGTTTTATTATTCATCCAATAATGTCTATTGGTTACCATTCCAAATTGTTTACCAATGTTATCCCATACTGTATCTGCTCCAATTGCACCGCCAGAATGATTTGTATAACTTGTTAAAGTTGGTGTTGTTTGTAGTTGAGGTGCAAAGAACGGTTCATTATCTATTTCTTCAAATGGATCTACCTCAGCAAATGTTGCACGTATTGGTGCTTCTGTACCTAGTTCTGCTTCAGTTAAAACAAAGTTTTTAAATTGTTTCTCCTCCTTATTAACTGTAGAATTAAATACATGACTTAAGCCTTTATCATTCCAATAGTTAAGTTTAAATAAATTAGATGCATTCTGCATTGTAGACTGGATCATATCTTGTGGAAGAACTTGATCAAATCCATATAGAGTAGAACCCACACCGTGTTGATACACTGCTACCAAAGGAAGCATTTGGAATAGATTACTGATTCTTTGATTCTCTTTAGGGTCAGCTACTTTTTGAATTCTAGGATTACCTAAAGCTCTAATGTTATTTGCATAAACATCTTTTGTCTTACCATCTATTGCATCTCTGTCAGTAAGTGTAAGAACATTAAAGTCAGTAAATGCAGACGTGCTTAAAATAGATATCTGTTCTAGGATAGGGAAATCAATAATAAGCTTAGGATACTTTTGAATCACATCAATTACTTCATTAGTATATGAGTAATCATTATTTCTCATCAATGCATTAAAGTTGAATGCTTCAATAAGAGCTGTTTTATTTAACTCAGCTCCCGTAAGCCCTTGACTTTGTAAAGATGCTCTGATCATAGCATACTTGATATATGCTTCTTCAGATGCAAACGGATCTTGTTCTATTTTAAATGGTTCAAGTCCTGGTCTTTGAGCATAGCTTCTAGGACCTTGCGCTGTATCTAAATAACTCTTATTAGAAAAGTCTTCTCTAAGATTTTGTGAGTTTACATATACCACACCATCTTTTATCTCAACATCTGTTGAAAGATTCTTAGATAGCTTGACTGGCATCTCATTAAACTCCTGAGGAATTTTTACAATGTTCCCTTTAGGGTCAATAAAGTTAGATAAGTAGTTTTGTAAGATAAAGTTGCTGATATTGTTTTTAAATGCATCAACAAAATTTACCATTCCATCATTAGTTTTCCCAAATTTTGCACCTATTAAACCTTTGTTTTTAGCATTTGTTAAAAGCCCTTGTATATAGTTTGTTGTTTGGTTACCATTTCTAAGAACAAGCATTTGTGAAACTACATCAACAATAATTTTCTTATCTCCTAATGAACTTGTAATACTTTCATTAAAGATTTTATCCTTAGATGCTTTATCTACTTTACTATCGTTATCTAAGGATTCTATATCAAGGTCTCTTAAAATAATTTCTTGAATGTTTCTGAAAAGAGTTGTGTCTGGTTTACCTCTTCTTTTCATCCTACCTACACCTTGGATTTGCTTTTGAATTTCATTAAAATGTAAAAGCATTCCCATAGCAGCTATAGTCTCATTAGCGTTAAACTCACTAGGTTTCTTATCAATAAGGCTATTCATTAACTCAAGAGAATATCCATTCTCATACCGTTCATTAGCTTTTGATGTTGAATTGTAATAAGTTGCATTCTCAGCAGATGGTTTAACGTAAAGAGTTCTTTGAATTCCTGGTAAATTAATATCTATTGTGGAAATTGAATTTAGATCATATGTAGAGTTGTTTATGTTATTTTGTAACTCACCATAAGTCATTTGATAAGGAATATCTTCCCATCCTCTTTTAGTTCTTTCTTTAAAATATACTGTGATTTGATCATTAGCTTGTAGCATAGAAGTAGAAGCATTGAGGTATTGCAGCATGTGCCTTTGTATAACTCTTTTAGTAGCTTCGTATCTTTCATATGGTTTTTCTTTTGCTGCTATACCCATTGATTTAGCAAACGGCCCTTGAATTTTTCTTAACTCTTCAGCATATTCTCTAATGAATGGAGATGATACAAACTTAACTGCATATTCTTCAGTTACACCAGATTTAAATAAATAAAGCATAGTTGGTGCAAGCTCATAATTACCTTGAATATAAAATATCCATTCATTTGCTTCTACGTCAACCCAACCATTTATACCTTGTGAAAATAAATCAGCAATTCTAGTTACTCCATCAACACCATAAATATTAGAAAGAGAAATATTACCGTCTTTAGTTTTGTTGTGCGGCATGAAAAGTCTCATGTCATATATAGGTTCCCCAAATTCTACAAATTTACCTAAATCTTTATCATAATTTGAAGCTTTATATTTTTTAGGTAGAATAACACCTGCTTGATTAAATACAGGATTCATTGCATTCTCACTAGCACCAATACCTAATACTGATTTACCAATAATATTATGTCCGTGTTTAGCTACATTGTATCTTTGCTCAAGTACAGTAGTAGGGCTAATCATTTTTTCACCTTTACCATCTAAGTTTGTAGATTCGCCATTTACTTTTTCATACTTATCAAAGTCACTTACTTTATCTTCAAGTTCTTTTGATAATTCTTCAAGTAGTGCTGTATCATTAGGTCTAACTAAAGAAGCAAAGTTTTCAGGAATTTCAAGAATACCTCTAATGTTTTCAATAAAACTATTTTCAACAGCTTTCTTCTGCAGCTTCATCATTTCTTTTTTGTCTTCTTTAGAAGCCTTATTATATGCATCAAAGAATTGCTCTTTAGTCATATTAGAAGTAATAGCTTTACCATCCTCACCTATATTAGGCATAAATGTAGTTAACTTGTCTACGTCAAAGTCACCACCTGACTTAGCTACAAGTTCTGTAGGTACAAAAATATGAGAGCCTGCAGCTGGATCTAAGAATTCATAGACTTCCATGAACTCCATAGAGTTAAGACCCTGTACAGGAATACGTACAGCAGTCATAGTAATTGCTTTTCTATTACCATCAGTATCTAACCACTGATCATTCTTGATCATATCATTTAACCTATTAATATCTCCAATTGGTTGACCATCATTATGATTAAGATTGTATAGTTTAAAGAAGTCACCTTGCATAGCAATAGCAACTTTCATTGCATTTGTTTTGCCATCTTTACCTGGATAATAAAAAGGTAGTGTATTACTACCCATATATTTCTTAACATCTTCTTCAGAAGGAGTTGTCCACATATTATTGGTAAATGAACTTGCAACTTGTACAAGTGCTTCACCTTTAACTTTTTGGCGTACAAACTTCTTCTCTACAATTGACATTATAGTATCTTCAATTGTCTTAGCATCTAAGAAGTAAGACAAGTCATACTTTAATGAACCGTCCCTATTTGTTTTAAGAGATCTAAGTAAATGTTCAGGATAATCTTTTCTTCTTAAGTTCTCCTTAATTACTTTTAAGAACTTTTCTGGTTGTGTAACACCTTTACCTTCTACATAACCAATCTCTTCCATTAGTTCAGTTTTGAGCAACTCAGTGTTAAATGCTACACTATTTTCATATGCTTTAACTAGCCCAGAATACTGAGGCATGGTCATTGCACCTTCCTCATATAAACCATCAAGAATAAGTTTTCTTAACTGTGTAGAGAATACAACTTTACCTTTATACTTTTTAGGCACATTAGTTACTTCTTTAAGGAAGCCAGCATTAAATGTATTTTTAGTAAATACTACAGACTCATTAAATCTTCCGTTCTCATCATGAGCTCTATCTGGCTCACCATCTGAAGTGAGTGTGCCAACTTTAGAACCTGAATCAAATGTTAGATACTGAATGTTTTCTTCTAACATTCTCTTATGCATCTTATCAAAATCACTACCTGGTTTAATTACACCAGGAATTAATGGGAACAATGCAAACTTATGAAAGGCTGTTACTGGTAATACTGTATTATCTAAGAATGCAAAGTTTTGTAATTTATATGCAGGAAAAAATTCATCAATTGGTTCTGTAATAGGTTCACCATTTATAATCTTTTGAAATAAATTTTCTTGTTCATCACCCCACTTATTCTGAAGTCTCTTTAATGTTCTATAGGCATCAAATGTAATATAACCTTGACCATCACCTTCTTTAATTTCTTCTTTAGTATATTTTTTTACTTCACGATCTACTGTTTTTTTAACTTCATCGGCAGACATGTTTGTTCTTTCAGTATAGAACTTTGTAAGACCTTCTCTAATATCATCTAGATAAACACTATCTCTTCTAATCTCTTGGATTACTGCAGTATTTAATGAGCCATCATATGTAAATTTATTATACTTTTCTGGGAGTGTAGATGCATAGGTTTTACCATTTGCATTAAATTGCTCATTAATATATCTAATAGCAGCAACATCAGTTCTAACTCTACGACCATTAGAAATTAAACCGGAAGTTCTTTTATGAAAGCCTTGTTTAGGATGATCATATTGTGCAATATCACCATAGAATATAACTGATGTCTCTAGATTATGAATCCATGAGTTATACATATAACCCTTCATCAAAAGATTTTCTTTCTGTGCTGCAGTGAACCCAGGAAGATTAAATCTTTCCATTAATTTAGGATCAACGTATTTAGCTTCTTGTAAATAGTCATAAAGCTTTTTAGACTTAGCTTCAAAATAACTTTGAGTTTCCTTAAGAATTTTTTCTTTAAGTGCTGGGTCAGTAGTGATGTAGTTTAAAAGATCTATCTCAGTTGTATTTACTTTAGATAGAATTTCTTTTTTAGTTGTATCAGTTAATATACCATCAAAATAATTAAACTGTTCTCCAGATGGCTTACCATCTCTGCCAGGTTTGTTATATCCAATATAGTTTTTAGCTTCTGGATTGGTTTTAAAGATGTTAATTCTAGCTACTTCAGATGATACATACGGAAGAATTATCTTTTCAATAGCATCTAACTCATCATTAAGATTGAGGAATGTGTCTAAATCAATATAAAGATGTTTATCATCTTTTTTACCAATACCTGGAAACTCAATACCACCATCTATTCTCCATCCAAATGAAGATGACTTAGATCCAGGTCTAAGAATTTCTTGTATACCAGACTTAAGCATGGTATGAAACTCTTGAATGAATTTACTTCTTGGATCTAGATCTGTTGTAGTTGTACCATCTTTACCAGATATTTGAGTACCGGATGACATTTCAACTGCAATTGATCTACCTTCTCTCTTTTTATTACTTGCATCAAACAATGTATTAAATGTTTGAAGATTATTAGTCCAAGGATTTCTTCTTGGGTCTAAGTAACTTGTAATAGATCCTTGCTTAAATAGATCAGTTTTATTTTTAGCAGTATTAAGAGCGTCAACAATTACTGTTAATGTGTTATCAGTAGTATGCTCATTAACTCTTTTCTTAGCTGCATTAAGTACACTGAAATTAGAACTTGTTGCTCCGTACTTATTTTGCAACTCAATAAGTCTACTTACAGCAGTGCTTAATTTTAAACCGTCTATATAAATAGCAGAATTAGGTGCACCGACAACACCTGCTGGAAAACCTTTAGATAAAGTTTCAATTGGATTTGACTTAAATGCATTAATTATTTTCCAAGCTTCTTCTGTAGCATTACCTGATGACTGCGCATCACGAAGTTCTTTTACAGCCTTAAATAAAAATGCAATACTATATTCTTGACGTTTAGCTGGATTACTTAAAGTTTCTTTAATTTTACCTAAATCATCATATTTAAATCCAATAGCTCTTAGGAATTTATATTCAGCATTGTCACCGCTTTTCAGTGTACCATCAAGAGCCATAAACTCTTGAACAATAGCGTTTAGATTTAAGATGTTATTATTAAATTTATCTTTAGTAATAAATTTATTTGGCTTCTCTGCTTTAAATAAACTTGTAAACTTTCTTTTAGTACTACCAACATCCATTGAAGTATTAGTTACCTCAGTAGTAGTACCTGACTTATCTTCATTTACAAGTAATTGTATATACTTAACTCTTGGAAGACTAAATGCATTCCAAAAAGAAGTAGTAATACTAAAGCTTGTACCATTCTTATGGTCTTCAACTTCTGGATTAGGTAATTTATAGTCTACAAGTTGCTTTAATTCAGGATACGTAGCAGATGCTGCAAGTATTCTATTATAGATTTCCTGTGGATCTTTGGCACTGTTAGTTGATCTTACAAGTGCATTCCACACCTTTTTAAAACTTGCTCTCTTTTTGAAACCAAGTCTGTCATACTCATAGTTACCAGCTTTATTCAAAGCAAATAAACTCTTGAGCATGTAGATTACTTCATTATCAGCTAACTGTTGAAGAGTAATATCCCCTACGCTAGAGTTAAAATTTTCTCCACCTTCCTCATTCTTATCATTATTAGCTTCTTCAGTATTTGATTCTGGATCTGATTCTTGTAAAGCAACTTTTTTATTAATGATGTTAAAGTCTGAATGTTCTTTGTGAAACTTAATTACATTATTCCAGTTTTTAATAGCAGTTTGGAAAATTCTTAATCTATCAAGATCTTGTTGTTCAGCAAAGTCTAAATCTGGTTGAGTAGTTCCCGCATTTGGGTTCTCAATAATCTCAGTGTAATTTGTATCATTTTTATAAGCTTCAAACTGAGCTCTAGCTTCCTCAATACTATTTACAATAACAATGTTTGCAGGAGTCTTATCTACACCCTTAATTGATTTGTGAGTATAAAAGTCTCCAATAACTTCTGCATCTTTGTAAATCTCTCCTTTAACTCTTTCACCTTTTTTACTGTCTAGGTTAAGATTGTCAAAGTCTTCAATTTGTGTTCTAAGAAAAAAGTATTCATCATCTCCTTTAGAATTCTTAATTACAGCAATTGCATTTTTAGAAATTTTATCAAGAGTGTTTAAAGTATTAAATGGAGTAGCTGGTTTAACAGGAAGCTTATCCTTAATGGCATCAACTCTATCCTGAAGTTCTTCTTTTAAGAATTCATACAGAACAGTTTTATTATCATCCTTTAAAAGAATATTAATTGAACCACTCTTATTTGCATCAGCTCCATTATGTTCTTTAGTATAGAGATAAGCATTATCAATTTCTTCTGAGATTAATGAATCTAATGCATTAGAAAGATCTAATGAGTCTCTATCATTAAGAGCATCTTCTTTATAATCACCTTGTTGTCTAACCCCACGGTTAAGCATGTCCCATTGAACATTGTCAACTAATGGAGTATAATCATTAAGTAACTCTGGATTGTTAGATGCAAAGTATAGTTTATTAAACAACTCTCCTGCTACACCATAGGTAGAAATTTTCTGTGGTTGTATTTGGTTAGCTAAAGATTGTTTCCCGGTAAATAACTTTTTCAAGAAATTAAGTATTCTTCTAAATAAAGTATTTCTTACAGGGGCACCTTTTTTAGTTTTTGGAGAAAGAGCATAAGATCTAAAGTCCTCTGCTAGTACTTCTTCAATAGCGCGTGCAGATAGATTTTTAAACTTAGGATCAGAATTTCTAACCTCATTATATAATTTTAATTTCTCTTCTCTTGTCAAGAATAACTGAGAGAATACGTGCCATGCTTCATGGTAAGTGTCTACCATTGAACCTTTAGTAGCTTCATTGATAAGGATCTTACCAAGTTTACCATCTAAATTTTGTTCAGCAAGAAGCTCAGAACCAGCTGCAATAAATCTTGCATATACATTAGAGTTAACAATGTTTGCTACATGTTCTAATGAAATGAATTTAGAAAGCGGAGAATTATTCCACCATGTAGTTGCAGCATCTATTTGCTCTTGTGTAACTTCATTAGATAACTCAGCAGATCTATCTAATTTAAATTTACCATAGTCTCTCTTAAATCTTCTTGATACAGGAGAACCATCTGAAGGTTGTGTTGTATTAGATGGATTAATATATTCTTCTTGGTCAGCTTCAACTTGATCCTCTGGCAATGTATTAGGTGCGGGTGTAACTTCATCTAATTCTATAGCTTGTTCTGTTTCTGCTGCAGCAACTGTTTCAATTGGAATACCTCTTGAATCTTCAGTTTTAAAATCTCTTTCTCCAAGTGAACCCATATCAAGAGCACCACTCTTCTTTGAGTCTACACGAGCTTTAACTGTATCTTTAAATAAGAAACCACCATCTATAACATCTTCTACAGTCAAGTAATAAGTATCTCCTATATTTACTATTGATTTTGCACCATAAAATCTATGTTTGCCTTCTTGCCCTTCTATAACAACATCATAGTTATAAGTGCTTGGTCTTTTATCAGCATACTGTTTTTCAATTACATTAGTGACTTTAACTTTAATAGCTTTAGGTTCAGCATCTTTAATGACCTCAACCATGTTATCTTTAAACTTACGTACTGCTGATCTTGAATCTTCTTTAGCTCTTTCTTGTGCTTTATTTACTTGAGAAGATCTTGCATCAGGAATAGCAAATCTAATGTATGAGTTATATAACGGTAACCCTGCAGTTTTAGAAATTAAAATTTTAGGATTTAATCTTGTAAGAAAATCTTTATACGTACCAGACTTAACTAGTTTACCATCTACATAGTCATAGAAGTCACTAGTTAATCTATTATTCATATAGTTTAGTTTAGCACCAAACTTTTTTACATTACCATCTTTAACAGAAGCCTTACCTCCATTTAAAATTTCTTTAATCTTATCAATACTTTGTTGACTACCATCTAATGGAACAAAGTTTACTTTATTAACTAATTGCTTATTAGCATTGAGCTCAGCTAAAGTATAATCAGCATAAACAAAAAATGGTTTACCGGATTTAGATTTAACTAATTTATGTCTTCTTGTTGAAGTTACAAATGAAGTATCTTGTTTTTCTTTATCAGTTTTTAAGTTAACTACTTCATCATTAAAAAACTGATTGTAGAAAAGAATTTTATCGTTGTTACTAATAGTTTGAGACTGTAAGACTTGTGCTATTTTCTCAGAAACATCTTTAGGGATATCTGTTCTATCAACAGGAAATGTTTCACCATTTATAGTAATAATGGCAGTACCAGAACGTAAACCATAAGCAGGCTCATTAAGTATTAAAAAAGTATTGATTGCATCTGATTGCATTGCAGCAACATCAGATAAATTAATATCTTGCTTAACTCTTTCATTTAATACCCCTACACTAGCTCCTGTAACAAATAACAAAGGAGCCTTACTCTTCATTGCTTGTTGCTTAAGGTCATATAGTTGTTTAAACTGAGTTTGTTGTTGTTTATCAATAGTAGCAATAAGCTCTTTAAATGTAGTATTTTCATTAGCCTCATATTGAGATATAGATTTATATCCCATAAGTCTAATTGTATTAATAGCCTCATCTTTAGGACTAATAATCTGATCTTCTTTATTGTAAATGTCTCTTACTGTAAATCTATTGTTTTGGAAACGTACATCCCGCATCATTTGATACACAGGTTTACCAAAGTTTTGTTTGGTAGTAACATCTCCATTTTGATTAAAGTATATTGTATTACCTGTTTCATCAGTAAGCACAAGAGCAAATAACTGATTTAATGGAGTAACATCATTCTTTTTTGTTTCCTCATCTGAGATACCAATCATTCTACCAACAAGAGCATCTGTCTCTGGAGTTCTTTCATCTCTTGGTACTGAGGCAAGATTAACAACTTTTAATCTTAAAAATTTACCTTGGTAATTTATAGTAGAACCAATTGCTAAATCTTTTGCAATATTTTGAATCTTTGATATAGTAAGTTTAATATATGTCTTACTTGGATCTGGAGTTTCAATTACATCTTCAGCTTTATCATTAGGGTTCTTTGTAAGAAACTGTTGTAATGTACCGGACAAAGCTGTGCTTGCTTTTAATCTATCATCTGAAGCTTCTGTAATTGGTTCTGGAATCTCATCCTCATAATCTTCTTGTGATGGAGTGTTAGCTTCATAGTCTGATAAAGCATCCATAGCTTCAGGAGTAAGCTCAGTATTGAACCTAGCATTAACTGCTTGCCATCCTGTATCTGGATTTCTATAAGCTTTAGCCATAGCACCTAAGTTCACACTTGGGTCAATCTCAACAACATCTATAAGCTTAGCTGCAATAATATTAGCTAAGTACGGAAACTGTTGCATGTATTGTAATGCATTATCAACACCTTGCTTCTCTGCAATATTCTGGTATAGATAATCCATATACCCATTAATGTCAAAAACTTCCCCTTGAGGAAGCGTTGACATTTTTTTGTAGATTGCTTTTGCTAATGCATCAATATGTTTAGGACCAAGTGCGCAAGTAATTGCCATTATTCACAAATTTCTAGGTTAAATAAATCATTTTCTAAACCTTCAAGTTTAGAATTCTTAACAGTTTCTTCTAAGTTGTCTATGTCTGTTTTAGCATATGCGGATGCTGCATTAGTTCCTTTAGATAAGAACTCTTTAACTTCAGGAGTGACCTCAACAACTGTTTCTGTGTCTTTCATAGTAGGTAGTTTTTGTTTTTCTACAGTGCTATTTTCTAGTTGATCAAAGGTAAGAAAAATAGTCTCCGTTCCATTAACTTTTTGAAGTTTTACACCACTTTTTTCAATAGCAGTTATAGTAACTGGAGTGGCTTGAGTTGCCCATGCAGCTTGAGATGCAAGAGATTTAGTAATGACTCTTGACCCATATTCTTCTGATGGAATACCTTCTTTAACAATGCGCTCAAGAATAGACTTAGGAAGAGCATCAATAGTCTTATTTTTATAACCCATTTGGTTAAGCATTGACCTTAACTCAGGATTAATTTCTGTTACTACTTGGATACCTTCTTGAGTAGATTCTTCTAAAGCAGCTAGTTCTGCATCATATTTAGCATTAATTTTATCAGCATTTGGAATTAACGGAACAGTTATTATATCAGAAATATTATCACCATCTATAATCCACTCTTGAGCATCTTTTTCAGCGTTACCTGTCAGCTCCTCAGCATTAATAGCCTTTGTATTATTAACTATGTATAAAGTAGGATTGTTTTTTCCATACGTTAATGCATAGTTAATAGCTGTCATAGGAGTAGCAGAAAAGCTAAAACTTCCTTCAGGAATTCTAACTCCCATAGACTGAGCAACTCTACGCATATCTACGTTAGAGTACTCTCCAGTTTGAAAAAACTCTCTTTTGAACTTGTCAAACTTAGGACCTCCATGAAACAATACATTATTTATAGCCCATCCTTTACTTTTTACAGCATTCTCAATCTGACTTTCTAAAGCTCCTTTATTATTGTCAAAGGTTTTGTTTAACTCTTCTTGTCTTCTTCTTTCTATATCAGCTTTTTTAGCTTCTATATCAGATGGTGGTCCAACAATATCATCTAAGTCTGCAGTCTCTGCTGCATCAACAAAGCTATATGTAGCTACAGGAGCTGTTTTATCTGTTACATCTGTTACACCAGAAAAATCTTCTGATGTTGCAGCTGTTGCTTCAGCTTTAGGAGATCCTGGTGTTGCACCCTCAAGAGTATTCTTAGCTACTATATCTTCAGCTACATCATCTAATAACTCATATAGATATCTAATTTGATCATAGTATTTATCAGCTGCCGCTTCAAGTTGACTTAATCTTGTGCGTTCTTGATCCTGTACTTTCTCTAAGAATTCTACATCATCAATAGTTTCTAGAACTGCTTGTTCAAGACTATCATACTGAGCTTTTAATCCAGCATATGAATCAGCTTTTGCAATAGAATTAGCATTGGTAGATTTAATTAAAGCACCAAGTTCATCTTTAGATAAAATTTTGAATCCGGTTTTCTTTTGGAAATCTGTCATTGTCTTATATCTTGAGTTCCAAACATTTAGATACTCTTTCAAATAAGCCACAGATTTAGAAATAGCATTCTTCAGAATAGAGATTAACTTTTCTACTGTAGTAAGTTTCTTTTCTAACTTAGAAATCTTTTGGCGGATATCAGCCCTAGTAAGAATACTAAGATTAGGATCAGCTATCATATTATTATAATAGTTGATCTGGTTAGTAAGATCTTTCTTATTTGCTTCTACTACTTTAAGGTCTGCCTTAAGTTCGGCAATTTTAGCTAGTGTATTTTTTGCAAATTCAAATTCTCTTTCTACTTGAGCTTTAATATCTCTTTTTAGAATTCTAGTCTTAGGTCGGTTCTTGTATTTAAAATCTACAATAGCCTTAATCATTTCAGTAACTTGCTGAGCATCACCCATTGCAGCTTCAAGTTGTACACCTGTAAGCTCTACACTATTGTCAAGTAATTCTTGTAAATGTTTCAGTGTATCTTTAATAGCACTTTCATCTGAAGCAAGTCTATTTTTCTTTTCAGTAAGTAATGCAACCCTTTTAGCAAGAGCTTTCTTAGCTCTTTCTCTTCTTGCTTTAATATCTTTATTGATACCTTCTACACTTTGTGCAGGTTCAGCTTGCGGTTCTTCTACTGGAGTTTCTTCAGAAGATGTTTCTTCTTTAGCAATTGCTTCAGCTTCAGCATTTTTTGTAATATATCTTTGAACTAAATCAAGAGTAAACTTCACTCTTAATGCAGTTTCTTTCTCTTCATTTGTTTTTTCAGAATTTGGTTTCTTGTTAAGTCTATCATATTGAGACTTTAATTTTTTAGCTAAGTCTTTAACTTCAGAAAGATCCATTGTTTCAAGATCATATGTTTGTCCTTCAAATTCAATTTCAGGAGCACCATTAGCTTCAGCAAGTCTTTGAGCAGCTTCATCAAGTTTCTCTATATTATATTCTTCAATGATATTTGCAGCAACCTTATTAGTTTTTATAAAGTCATCAAGCATGTTTAATATCTCAACATCCTCCATTTCAGAAACTTGCTCAATTAATTTTTCATCAGTTTCTATGTAACTATTGAATGCATTACTTAAACGTTCTTGTAACTCTGGATCCATAGATTCATATGGAGAATTAACAGTAAAGCGTACATATTCATTTTGTTGTAACTGTACATCATCCTCAAGCTTTTGGATATTAAGTCTAATAACATCTTGCTTTCTTTCAGAGTATTGATTCTCTAATTTTTTAACTTCAACTGGATCTGGTTTAAGCTCTACTCTATAGATATCCCCGGAAGTAAATCCTCCATTAAATTCATCTATAGTAATTTCCTCACCATTCTTGTCTCCAAGTTTTAATACATTACCATCTTTGTAAACAGTAATCTCAGATACATCTTTACCCTGTACAAGTTTAGCATCAATATAATCTCCGTCAGCTAACTGCTCAGAGAGTTCTTCTATTGTAGCTAGGTTATTCTTTAACTGTAGTTTACCTTTCTTAGTTACTCTTTCTGATTTTGGTAAAGCTTCAATTTCTCTAGAGAGTTCAACATCAAGATTAATTAACTCAGCATTAAGCATGTCATCCAAAGTTCTTGCATAAGTTCTTGGATCTTGCATCTTAAGTCTAAGAGCCTTGTCAAATAGATCTATGTACTCATCATAATCTGGGTGACCTTCTCTAATTACTGCTTTTCTTGTTGCGTCAAAAAACTCATTAGGAAAAGTACCATTTCTTTGGAACTCATATGCATCATCTGCACTAATAAATATATTCTTATCAGCAAGTTTATTTAATAGAGTGTTAAGTTCACGAAGATCTATTTCTTGATTAATTAAATTCTCATAGTAATCTTTTCTATTATCATAAAGTTTCTGCATCCATGTGTAGTTTCTTTCCACATGTTCAGTAAAACTTTTTGGATTATGGAGCATATTAACATAAGAAGATAAAGTATTAGCTTCTCTTCCTAGTCTATAGTTATCCATTAGTAATTCAAAAGCTTCTTCTGCTTTGCTATCAAAATAATCTTCATCATTAAGATTAGCAATAGATCTTAAGTATTCTTTGTAGGCTACTTCAAGATCCGCTTCTGCTCTAGTTGTATTTTCTTCAGACTTAGATTTAACTCTCAGTTGTCTGTCAATTTCTGCTCTTGCTTCTGCTTCAAGTTCTTTTGGATCAATAGCATTACCTTCATCATCTACTTGATTATCAAATAGACCTTGGCTACGCATCTTCTCAATCTGAGCTTCTTTGTCTATTACATTGTATTTAAAGTAATAGTCATAAGCCTTCTTAAGTTCTTTAACAGCTTCAATCTTTCTTTCTCTCTTAGATATTTCATCTGGAGAAAGTGTATCTCTTTGTGAATCTAACTCACTTTGTAAAAGTTCAGCTTCATTCTTAAGTCTAGATGGATTAAATAAAACTTGAACTTCAGAGTCTGTCATTTTGGATAATGGCTTTTGACTTCTGATAGTTCTTTCAATACTATCCATTCTCTTACGAGCGTTGTCATAGCTTTCATTCATGAATATAGCATTTGCTTTTGCTACATCCCATGCTGATGAAAAGATTGCTGCTTTTTTATAAGCATCTGTACCTTTTTCATATCCACTTAAATCCACAGGATTAGGATATCTAGATTCCATTTGCTCATATCTTTCAGATATCTTATCAACTCTTGTAAGAACTTCATCTACTCTTTGTTGATATTCAACACCCTTACCTTTTTCTAAACCAAACTCTGTTTCAATTTCTTCTGGAGTCATTTCCTTAACTGCAGCAATGTTATCTCTAAAGAAACCAATACTATTAGTTTGTAAAGCTGAAGTTACAGCACTAACTAATGCATGATCTTCAGCATCAAGAGTTTGTTTTTTATTACCAGAGTTTCTAATATCTGCTATTTTATTTTGTGTAGCATAATTAAAAATCTTTGAGTCAAAGAATTGTTTAGGATCTGAGTATAAAGCATTTAATTGAGCAGCTACTTGTTTACCGTAGTTAGCTTTCTTTTCTTTATAATCTTCAAATGCTTCAGCATCAAATATTTTATTATAACCTAAACTTAACCACTCAACACTTTTGTTTAAAGGTTTAGCAAACATACCCATTACAAAACCAGATGCAAATGTTTCAAATCCTTTTTCAGTAAATGGATTTTCTTCTGCCCACTTATCTGCAAAATAAGAGTACTTATCTCTCATTGCATTGGTAGTTGAGCCTTGGGCATATAAATAAGATCTTACTGCCGGATTATTAAAGGCATCAGTATAGTATCCTTCCATTGCACCTGCAATAGTCTCTTGTAAGTTCTCCTGAATACCCTCAGTAACATTTGATTTAAAATATCCTACAGATCCTTTAATTCCCTTTATTGCAAAATCTTTAGTAGCCGTTTTAAAACCTACATCTTTCAATGTTTCCATATAAGTTTTAAAACTACCATCAAGATATTTAAACTCACCTTTGGTTAATTTACCAGCAGCATCTTTTGCTTTTTGGAAAACAACCTTACCAGCATTTTTAAATTCTAAAATATCTTCTGTAGCATTTCTTAAAAACTTACCTGCTCCACCCTTAGGGTTTATAATATTAGGAAAAGTAATTTTATTACTACCATATATGAGGGCTGTGTTCCAAGCAATTGTTTCTGCAGAAGCAGCTTTAGCTTGTTGTTCAAATGCCTTTTGGATTTCATTAGATGGAGCTTTGCCATTCTTCTCATAGTATTTGTCATATAGACTATCATACACAGAGTTCTGAACCATACCGCCTTCAAGTCTTGCTTCAGCAAGAGCAAGGTTAATACCTTTAACATCTCTATAGAATCCACCAGCTGTTTTAGATAATGCAGCAAGACCTGATAAGTTATCAAACTTACCAATCTTATACACATCTGCTACTGCTTCAAATGTATTTGTAAGAGGATTAAAGAACTGACCTACTTTACTATTTGCGGCCTTATAAAAATTTCTTGCATTTTGTGAGTTACCTAAAGCTTGAAGACTACTTCTAAATAAATCACCGCCTTTGTCAAGCATGGTAAATTTAGAAAAACCTTTTCCAATTCTTTGTAAGTTAGCTGCTGTTCTTGCTGCCAATACTCCACCTGTAGTACCACCGGTTACTCCAGTAATTAATGCTTCTGCTGCAAACTCTGCTACAGCTTCTGTCATAATACCTGCTGTATAACCAAAGTTCATCAAAGCATTATTCATAAATCCACCTACACCACCTTTGGTAGATTGACCTATACCAGCTGCTTCTTCATATAATCTAGCATCTTCTGTGTCTCCGCTAAGATCACCTTGAAGAAGTTTAAAAAGACTCTTAGGTGCTGACTTAAATCCTTGCCATGCTAATGGAAAGAATGAGTACTGCATCATTCTAGTAAAGTCATTCCAACCTGTAGTTCTTTCATTAAAGACAGCTTCATTGTCTCTTAATGGAGTAAAACCAATCTCATCAAATTTCTTTTGACCATATGCAGCATATCTCTTATAATAAGAGTTACCACTAGAACCTGCATTGTAAGAATACATCTTAGCGTACTGGTTCTGATCTTGATTACTTTGAAGAATAGATTTACCATAATCATGTAAACTACTTTGAATATCTTCAAACCTTGGTGTCTTACCTTTAGGTCTAACTATATTTTTTTCAATGCTTAAGTTAGGTCTATCTATAGAATCAAAAGAGGGAATAGGAGAATTATAATTCCCAGCCGTAGGAAAATTAATTTCAGGCATAGATATTCTATCTCCCTCAAAAGGTTTATAGCTTTGTATATCTATGTTAGGTCTGTTTATTCCACCAAACTGTGGTCCTAAAGAATCTAATGCGCTAAAGTTATCAGTATTATTTTCACTGGCCATTATAATAATATTGATTTGTTAGTTTTACTTGATCAAAATAGTCAAATGCCAGCTCATTTCTATTTGAAGTAAGATTGTTACCAAATTGAGTTTGAGTCTCTGTCATTGTAGTTAACACATATTTATTAGTTTCAGGATTCCAAACTGGATACTGTGTAGTTACTGTATAGTCTCCTGTACCAAATTCATTCTTTGTAATATCAATTCTAAATCTACTATCTAGTGGGTCTGAGTAAGTATATTTACCTTTTGAATCTACATATGCAGAGAGTGGATCTTTAAAGGAAGCATTGTACATACTATTATTCATAGACTTAGCATCCGTCATAATGTTAATACCATTCTTTAAGATTGCCTGTGCTTCTTGTTGAGTAAGCAAATTATTCTTTTGATCTTTATCTGTAGATACATATTGCTTAAGCCATTCATTTGTTGGCTTAATTATTATAGCAGCTCTTTTTGTACTACCTGTTGCAACTGGTGCAACACCTAATGTAAATGTTCCAACTTTTGATTTAGGTGAGTTCATGTCTGCTTGTAACTGAGACAACAATGCAGCTGTCTTAGCATTTTTAGCTCCACCGACTTGTTCCCAGTTTGATTTAGAATAACCTTGGAAAGAAGATCTTACTTTAGTTGTATCACCAAAGTCTAAGTTTCTTAAATCATTATAAACTTCACCATAGTATTTTCTACCATATGAACTTCTTGGATTAATTTGAAGAGCTGTTGCACCTTCAGAAAATACACCAGTACCTTTTGTATAAAATTCTGATAAACCTACAACAGGTTTTCTTACAACTTTTTCAGATCTCCAAGCTTCATCAGCTGCAGTTAACATATCTTTATAGTCAACATTTGCGCTTCTACCTGTTTTATTAAAAACAGCAGCTTTAAATTCTTTCTCACTTCTAAGTGTACCTGATTGGTCATATAAGAATGCAGCATCTCCGTATCCACCTTTCATAAGTTGTCTTTCAACAGCTTTAGTAGATTCTTGTCTCCAAGCTTTATCTTCTTTTACATAGTTGATATAATCCTGAAACTCAACATTAGAAGCTACAATTTGCTTAGCTCTATCACCTCTTTTAAGTTCAGATAACTGTGAATTAGATCTAATCCAGTTGTCATATCTATCCTTAATGTTTTCAAGATCTTTTGTTCCAACTTCTCTGGTTAAGAAAGCTACAGGATTGTTTTGTAGTTTCTTGTTGAATTCAGTAAGACTAATGTTTGGATTCTTGTCATAGTGTAAGATCTCATTTAATTTTTGTTTTGAGATTTTACCGTTGTTATACAATTCAAACAATGTGCTAACTGTAGTCTTAGCCCAAGGCATTGCAGCATCAGTAGTTTTCATCTTAACCATATCACGGCTAAGACCAATAACATTCTGTTTATCTGTTGCGGATCCTTTAGCATTCTTAATTACAAAGAAGTTCTTTTGATCTTCATAAGCAGTAGCTTGATTATTTTCATCATAGTAGTGAGTACCTGCCGCAACTCTTGCTTTGTCAGCTTCTCTTTTAGCTGCCATGTTTTCTTTAAGCATTGCAACTTCTTTAGCTCCTTGAATACGCATCTTAGTAAGTGCGGCATTCTGTTGGAACTTCTCCTCATTTACCTTATAGATATTTGCATCAAGATCTACTTTAGAGTTTCTATAAGCAAGAACATGAGCTGCTTCACCTAATGATTTTTGCATTAATGAAGAAGCAACACCACTATCTACTTTATATCTTAGCGACTCAATATCACCATAAGGATTTTTAAACCCATTAGAGCCAGCAGCATTATCTACTTGACCACCATTAAGTAAATCATTTTCTTTCTTAGCTCTATCAAGAACTTGACCATTAATGTCTTTGTTCATTTTAAGAGCTTCAAGTTGCATCTTAGCATCTGGACCTGCGGTACCATTATCTATTTGCTTTTGAATATCTGCTATTCTTGTATCATACGTACCTTGATTCTCTTGGAGTTGCATGTACCGTAGATTGTTTTGTGCTTTGAGAACAGTAAACTGATTCTCTAAATACTTCATCTCTGCAGCATTCTCATCTCCATTAAACTGAGCAGCATTAGTTTTAGCATATGTCTTTCTGTCTACATATGCCTGTGTCTTATACATCTCCTGTACAGCAGGGTCATTACCTAATCTGGATTCAAATAACTTAGTCAATGGTTCTTCAAGTTGCTGACCATTTTTAGATTTGATAATCCATCTACCATCTTTACTAAAGTTTGCAGACTCAATATCTCCAAAGTCTTTAGCAATATCCATAGCCTTTTCTTGAACATCTACAAATGGAGTATATGCTACATTACCAAATGAAGAAGCCTTAGCATCATCTACATTCTTAAATTCTTCTTTAAGATATTGCATAGCTGCTACACCAGTACTCCAGTATTGCTTATTTCTTTCTGGATCTGAAGAACCTTTAAGAGCTTCTGCTCTACTCATTTCAGAGTTAAAGTTCTTTGTCCAAACCATATCTTTTATGAGATTCTTATCTTCATAAAATGGTTTGAAAACCTGTAGTGCTTGATTTGCATTTTGCTCTAGAGATAAATCCATCTGAGAAACTCTCTGTAGATTAAACTCTGCATTTTTAATATATTGGTCCCTATTAGTTACGTTACTCTGTCTTGTAAGATCAGCGTAATAATATTTGCCGTACATGTCATTTAAAGCTTTCCAGTTATTGTCATACTGGGTTTGCTTTGTTTGCATTATATTACCATAGAAGTTTAAGTCAGGCTGAAAAGGCTGAAACTGTGGTATATAATCCGTGACACCCTGTAGGTAAGTTGCCATAAGTTCTTTCTTCTATATTATAAATATATCAAAATTTTTTAAGTTTAGTAAACTTAAAAAGTTTATTGTTAGAGAGTTACAGCTGGAAACACTGTATAAATAAATCCTCCGTCTTCAAACATTGTTGGTCCACCGAACTTTTTAGTAGCAAATCTTGCTTTAACTGCAGCTGAAATTGCATCTTTTGAAAGTCCAGCTTTTTCTAAATCTCTGATATATTCAATATCATCTTGAGAGGCTTTATTTGGAGTTACTGTTTTTGGTGTTGGAGTATATTGTACTCTACCTCCAGATAGTGGATCCACTTGATAATTAGGATACATTTGGTTTAATGCATCTGTCTTCCATTTATTTGTAAGTGCTGTATTGTATGCTTGACGCATATTAGCAGCAGCTTGTCTTTTAGCATTATCAAACTGTTGTTGTCCAATAATATTTTTATCATACAATCTAGCAGCAATTTGTTGATTCATTGCTGCCTCTTGATTTCTTACACCAACCTGATTTGCTTCAAACTGATTTGCAATACCCACATTTTCATTATCAAATTGACTACTAACATTAGAAGCATCCTGTGCACGTTGACCTTGAATTGCCATTAGTCTAGCAGTATTTTGTGGTCCAGCAAATTGAGCAGTAGCTTGTGAAGCAATATTAGCAGCAGCAGCACCTTGAGCTTGTCTTTGTGTTTGATCTTTAAATGTTGGTCTTGGTTCTTCTAAGTCTGCCCTTGGTTCCCAAGCATTTCTTTTTCTTAATCCCATTCTATCACCAAAAGCTCCAGCAGCATTAATTATATCTTGTTGCCAGAATTCAGCATTTCTTTGAGGAGCTGCTTGAAAAGAAGAACCTTCTGTAGTTTCTTCAGACTCACAGATACATTCTTCTTCTTTTTCTATTTCAAAGATTTTAACTTCTCCAGTTGTAGGATCAGTACATTTACACTTTTTCTTACCTGGGATAGTTGAAGGTGTTTCTTCTAAATCAAAAACTTGTAAAGTTTCTTTTTTTGCAGATGCTTCTGCACTTACACATCCTGCAAATTCACCTGCTCTTGCTGCAGAAATCCATCCTTTTGCAATTGCATATGCAATTGGTTTTTTTGAAGCTTTAATTTTTGCACAAATATCTCTTTCGTATTTTTCTTTATCTGTTGCAAGATTAGTAACTTTTGATTTTTTAATGTTACTAAAATCTTCTTCTTGTTCTTCAACAGTACCTATTGCATAAACTTTTTTACCGTCTTTTGTTGTAATTTCTGTTGTACCATCTGGTAATGTTTTTACTCTTTCAGGTTTTACTTTACCAGAAGCAATATCTTTTTCTAACTCTTCTTTTGTTTTGGGTCTAGCTTTACTTCCACCTTTTTGATAATAACCACCAAAAGCATATTCAGGATAGAAACCACCCATCTCCATACCATATGCTGCCATTGGAGCTTGTTGCATCATCTCTGGTGAAGGAGGAGCCATCTCTTGAGGTGCACTCATCATTGAAGGATCTTGCATCATTCCAGCACCTTCTTGTGGCATTGCAATAGGTTGTCCATCAGGCATAGTTTGTGGAGCCATTTGCTCTTGAGGCATTTGTTGTTGAGCCTGCATCATTTGTGCTTCTTGCTCTTTTTGTGCTGCAAGTTCTGGAATAAGATCTTCTTCAGCAATCTTATTTGCTTCCATGTAAGGTTGAGCAATAAGTGGAATACCTTGTGGAAAACCTTTCTTAGATTCTTGAGCAAGAGCTAATGCACCTAATTTCATTACATAGTTCTTAATCATTATCTCAGCAGTATTCCTAGAAATCTTATCTGAGTTAGGATCTTGAAGTATCTTTCTGTATTTATTGATATCATATTGTTTAGAAAGCTCTGCCGGTGTATAACCACCTTTCTTAGCAGACTTATTAAACATTTTTAAAATCTTAGGATCAGAAATCCCCATAGACTTTGTATCACTAAAGATAAAGCTATCATCCGGCAAAGCTAATGGTACACCACCTTGAGAGTGACGAGGACCTACAATAGTTTTAAATGATGGCATTGTGCTACCATCAAGATCCCCTACTACAGTTTCTCCACCTTCTGCTTCTAAGTTTGCTACCTCTCTAGGTACAGCAGTTAATGTTCTAGAAACTTCAGTTCTAGGAGCACCAATATATGCGTTATAGTCTGCACCACCAAAGGCAGGTACATCATTTGCTAAAGAGCCTTGTACTTGATATCCAGTTCTTGCTTTAGGAACTGCTTTAATTCTAACTTTTCTTAACATGTTACAAAGTTATAGATATTCTACTTGACCACCATTGGCCATATATTGTCTGATCTCATCATCTGTCATATAGACTTCATCTCCCTCAACATAATCTGGATCTTCTCCAAAAGAAATGTCACCACCATATTGTTTAGATCTACTACCCCATACTTGACCTTGCGCACTTGGTTGGTATAGTCCAGCTTCTGAATAGTCTCCTACATCTTTACTTGGATCAGAAGCATAAATATTATCTGAAGTAAAATTATCATAGAAATCTTGAGCAATTCTGGCATCATCCATTTTGTTCTTCATTCCAGTAATACCTCTAATGCCTGCATTAGCAAGATTCATTCCTGCTTGTAACTGATCATTAGATAATCTATTTCTTACATCTACAGTAACATCACCTGAGTATGCTCTTTGAGCTTGATCACTATTAATTTGATTAGGATCTTGTGTATATTGTTGAGGTTGATTTAAATTAAATCCTCTATTATTATTTAAGTCAGCCCAATTAACTTGACCTTGTGCACCTTGAATACCAGGATTTAATGTAATCATATCTACATTTGACTGGCCAACAAGAGCTGGGTTATCTGTATATACCACAGGATTAGCTCCAATAAAACCACCATCATCATAACGACCAGCCCAATTAAAAAATTGTTCTCTTGTAAGAGGAGCTTCTTTAGCCATTCCTGGTTCTGTAGGATAACCACTATTATAGAAATCTAAATAATTTTCATAACTAGTGCCTGATGGTTCAGTAGATTGCCTTTCTCTATAAATATTAGGACGTGTTTGTGGCATAGATCCATAATCCGGTAAACCAGAAGGATTTTGAGACAGAGTACTAAAGTCTTCTAACTGATTAGCAGTTAATTGTGGTGAATAACGACCAGGACTCATATAAGTATTAAACAATTCTAGATTTCTCTGTCTTTCAACTTCCATTGGATTTTGAGAAACAAAATTGCGTTGTGGCATATCAACTCTACTTGGTAACTTTCCAAGAGGCATTGGCTGTAAAGGATTAGCTTCAATTCTACCTACCTTTCTTGTAGGTATTGTTTCCATTGGATTATCTCTATAATATTGTTGAGCTGCTTCTTCTGCATTTCCAAATTTTCTTTCTCCTCTTGCTGTTTGTCTAGCCGTTTGTCTTTCACCTTTTCTAATAGCTCTTGCTGATTTAAAGTCTAAACCTTCTGTATTAGTTCTAGTATCAGTATTGGTAGTAGAGGCTTGTGGTGGAGTTTCTTTTTTAGTATCCGCATCTTTACCATCAGCTGGTTTGTTTAAACTAAACTGTGCAGCTGTAGGATTTTTTCCTTCACTAGAAAGACCATAGGTAACACTGTATTGTTTTGGTCTACCAAACATTCCTGTTTTATTAACAGTAATATCTTTTATATAAGTACCATCTGGTCTTACATATCCTTGCATTTGTTGACCTCTATCATCTCTAATTCCTGTAATTTGATTTACTCCACCATATTGGAAATAAGGATCAGTAACATCTTTAGAATTAGTATAGTCCATATCTGCTTGATTAATATATGATAGAGAAGGATCTTCATTGCCCCCATATATAAATCTTTGTAGATACTCCATATTTTGAAGTTGATCAAAGTCCACTACCCCACCTTCTTCTTGACCAAATAATGTTTTATAAAGAGAAGGATTAGATTTTTTTAATTTAGCAGCTTCACCAGGACGGCTATAGTTAAGTCTTAAGGCTATAATCTGAGTATTAGATAAACCACTTGTGTCACCTTTTTTAACTTTATCAGCTTCTTGTTTAATAGCAACATTTTGTTTTGCTCTCTTTACATCTTCTTCAGTAACTTTACCGATTGGATTAGCATTCACATCAACAAGCATTCCTTGTGGCTGTAACCAGTTAGCTCTTTGATTTTCAAAATACTGTTGATTAACAGCAATTGCTTCATCTCTAGACTTAGGTGCAACAAAGCTTTGAACACCTTGTTGTACATTAGATAATCCTGGAGTAGCATTTACTGTTCTAAAGTCTAATGGTTTAACATTAGGTCCGGCTTCATACCTTTTAGTTGCAGGATTAAAGCCATACCATTTATCTCCTTCTGGTCTTCCCCATTTGTCTCTTTTTACATTAGATGTAACTACTGGCTTAGTAATTACTTTAGGTGCAACTGGTTGTTGAGTTTGATTAGTTGTTGTAGTAGCACTACCACCACCTCCTCCTGTATTTGTAGTTGTAGTACCTTCAGCTTGATTTGTAGATTCTGCAGACTTTTGTGTAGCCTCAGACTCTGGAGTATTTTTAGCTACTTCTTTAGATGCTTCTTGATTTACTGTTTTTGCAGCTTCATTAATTATAGTTCCTTTTGTAGTAACTTTTTTTGTTGTACCAGGTACTCCAGAATACCCTGCACCATATCCATAAAATGCACCAGGATATGCACCATTAGCTCCACCAGGTAATGTTGGAGGTCCAAAAGTTACAGTATATTCTTTTGGTCTACCAAACAATCTACCAGATCTTCTTACATCAATTGATTCAATAGGCATCATAGGATTCATAAAACCTCTACGTTGCATAAAGCCCATGTTTGGTGCTTGCTGATTTCTATCTCTAAGTCTTTGTAAAAAACCACCGCGCTGTGCCATAGCAATTTGATTCATATCTTCATTAAAGATATTACCAGTAGCATTAGAAAATGCTTCAAGATGGTGCATGGGATTTTCAACATCTTGTTCCATTCCACCCATCTGCATCATTTGATCAAACTGTTGTTCAGCTTGTTCTCTTAATAAAGATTCTGTAGCATTATTTTTGAGTATACCAACAAAACCTTTAAGCTTTGCTGTTCTATAATTTTGACCTGTAGCGTCTGCTTCTGATTCTTCAGATACAGCATCTCCACCCATCTGCTTTCTATTTGCTTTTAGAATAGCATTAACATAAGTTTTCTTTTCTTTCTTATAACCACCGTACTTAGCCATTTGTGGTTCTTCCGGCATTTCTGTATATGAACTATCAACTTCTTGTTGTGTAGGATTCATATACATCTGATCACTAAAAGCAATTTGTGCAGCTGGGTTTTGTGGATCCCAAAAGTTATACATATCAGAAGGAAGATAAGCAGAAACATCTGGAAGAGTAACTGGATACTCATCACCAAAATCTTCACTTACATCACCACCCATTTGAAACATGCCTTCAACATCACCTTCCATAACAGCTTCATCTGAATCATCATTTAAAGCATCTTGATAAGCAATATCATTATTAGAAGGACCTTCTTCCTCTTCTTGTTTTTCAACAGTTTCTAGATTGCCTGAAGGATCTGGAGGAGTAGCTTCTTCTTCAACAGATTCTTCTTCTACTTCTTCTTCTCTATTATTAATTTGTGCTCTTACACCTTCAAAGAATTGGTCTGCTGTTTGAAAATCTAAACCTACAATATTTGTAAGTTTAGCCATAGTTTCTTCCTTTGGTCTACCATTAGTAATATCCATAGCAATCATATTGATTACTTGATCCTGGTCCATTTGCTGACCTTCTTGACCTTGTTGATCCCCTGGATAACTCATTTGTTCCATAGTAGGTTGACCACCCATCTGAGCTTTTTGCATAAATTTAGCAAGGTTGCTCATATAGGCACCTTGGCCATTTTCTGCTTTATATACTTTGACTCTTTTTTTCATTACGTTGGGTATATACTAAATATAATAAATTTTATTTTAAGCTATAAACTTTATAGGTTTAATCCAGATCCTCAATAATATAACCACCTCTTCTAAACTGTTCAATTTCTGAATCTGTTAGTTCCATGTATATACCACCACCTTGACTATATTTTTTTGATGCGCTAGGTACTGCAGATTTATTTAATATTGCAGATCTACTACCATCTTTATCTTCTATCTTAACAAATTGATTTCCTGTTTGTGAACCAAGATTAATATACCAGTTTCCTTTGTCATCTTTTTTATACATTGCACCAGGTCTACCAGCATAAGTATAAATAGTTTTGCTAGGACCTTGTGCTATATATGAAGCAGCATCAAAAGACTTAGGACCTCTTTGGTTATAAATTGGATTTATAGCTGTAGACTCCGCAACTGTAGGAAGTTTTCTAGCAGTGTCAGCTTTTACAGTTTGATATTTTTGTTCTTCTGCAAAAACCTTCTTTCTATTTTCTTCAACTTTCTTAGCTCTTATAGCTGCTTGTTGTTGTTGAAGTTTTGCTAATTCTGGATCAATAGATTTACCTTCTGTAACACCAATTAAATTTGCTGCTGAATTTAAAGCATTATCACTATAGTCTATATCTAAGTCATTTAAAAACTTCTGATACTTTTCTCTTGACTCCCATCCTGAACCTGATTGCCATGATTTTGCAAGAATATAAGATGCAGGTATCTTACCTTTATATAAATTAGTCTTAGAATCAAAGTCTGGATTTTCTTTTAGTTTTTTATAGTTATCAAGAAGTATTAATGTGCCTGCTAATGTTTGTGCATCAATATTGTTACTGGTAATATCATCTACTTCAACACCTAACTTTTGTAATTTTTTACCTAATGGATTTAATGCACCATCTTTATTTTTAAAGTTGTAGTTAGGTTTCATTTGATAATAACCTACACTAGCTTCATCTCCTTCAAAGTTACCATATCCTAAATAATTTTTTACTACAGTTGCTGCAGCTTCTTTTGGTAATCTTGACCATGACTCTCCGGACTCAGATTCATTTTGCATAATCCCTCCAATAAGAATCTGTCCAACATAGTTAGCATCATCTTGAGAGTATCCTAAATTCTTAAACTGTCCTACTGCATTATTAAATGTTTTAGTTGCTTGGGTTTGTACTTCAGTAGCTCCTTGCTTAGGTACTAACTTTTTGTTAGGATCAACAGGAGTATAGTATGGAGAATTCTGAAGACCAGAAAAGTCTACATCTTTAAGATTAGGTGATCTTACAATAGAAGATACTTTATATGTAAAGATGTTTTTATCATGATCATCTAAAGTAATTGGCTCATCTATTCTTTTAATAAAAGCTTTACCAGTTTCAGAACCATGCCATATCAATGGGGTACCGTCTTTATCTTTACCTACAACAAAACCTAAATGTTCTATCTGTTCATTTTGTAATCCATCTTTGGTTTGTGCAGCAAACTTACCACTAGATGCAGTATCAGTTCTATTAAGTTGTACGTAATCCCCTACTTGTAATTTAGAGTAAACTTCTTTTGGAACTTTACCCATTTCTTTATAGTTTTTAGAACTACTATCATAAACAAGGTCTCCTCCTTTATTGAGTATATCTGATTTATTAAACCATGCGTCATTAGCCCATAATGATCCATCTGCAAGATTACCCAAAAGGTTTTCCATTTTTATACTAACATTGGCTGAACAACCCTTATCTTTAGTGCAAATTTCTTGTCCATACCCTTGCATTACAGGAAGATAGCCTTCTGGAAGATTTCTATTTACAGTATAATTTAAAGTAGGTTTTGTAGTTGTCTTAGGTACTTTAACTGCTTCTGGTGGAACATTGGCTTTAAAAGCATCATATGCAAGTTTAGTTCTATTACCCATTACACCATCTATACCATCTTTATTAGGACCGTAGTTACCTAAATCATATCCTGCCTCTTTAAGCTTAGTTTGTATTTCTAAAACTTTTGGATCTCCAGATGCGGGTTGAGTAGTAGGTTGTATAGGTTGTGTTGTTACTGGAGCAACTGGTACTGAAGCAGAAGCCTCTTGAAATATATTTTGCTTAATGGCTTGTAAAGGCTTACCTTGTGCTTCAATCCAATCTTGTGCACCAGCTCTTCTCGTTAAATACTTGTCACCTTCTTTCATATAATCCCAACCTTGTTGAGATATAATATCACCACCTTCTTGAAGTTTTTTAGTCTTATTGTTTTGATAATCTGATAATCTTTCTCCGGGAGTAATATATGCTCCTGCACCCGGTCCCCCAATTCCTGGTCCTGGATCACCATATTTTTCCCAATCTAAACCTTCTTGTTCATATTGTTTTGTATCAGGATTAAATCCATACCAAATAGTATTTGGAGACCTACCCCATTTATCTTTATTATTTTGTAATGATGTAGAGGTATTGTTTTTTGGTAAAGCTTTAGGTGTTGGATTAAAATTTCCCTTAAGTATAGTGTCTTGTGTCCAAGCATTTCTTTCTTTCAATGGACCAGTGTTTCCAAACCTTTCATATTCTTTGAGCATAGTTTGTTTGTCTCCTTTTACAAGTGCATCTGTAAATGTTGGAAAACTATTTAATACACCATTATATGCATAATCTACAAGTAACATTTGAGAATCCTGAGGAAGACTGTCAAATGTACCTTTACCGTATTTTTTATCTATTAGATTTTCAGCAACAGTTTGATGTTTTAATATATCTGAATCAAGTAAGTTCTCAGCTTCTTTTGTAGTTAAGCCTTTATTGTATTTATTTGCATCTGGTCCTATAAGTTTATGACCAAATCCAACTGTATCCGCACCACCCTCAGGACTTCTATGAGGATACCATTTATCTTCAGCTTTTCTATATCCAGATTTAAGAGAATTTTCTTGAACTTTAAGAACCTCTCTATATTTTTTCATAGTCTCTGGATTGAGATCTAATGGAAAAGCTACACCACCTGTTGCATATTCTTCTTGTCTATAAGATTCATCAGGTGTAACTTCTTTATAGTGTTCTGCAAAATACATTGCATCTTCAGGATTGTCAAATCTAATTGCTTCTGCAGACTCAGGACCAAAATCACCAAGCATAAGTTGACCATCAATATCTTGAATTTGTGGCACTGCATAATTATCCATAGATGCCATATAGTGTGTGCCTGTCATGCCATTGCCAAAGTCATAAGGTAGGTCTGGTGCAACAACCATTCTCTGTGCAGCAGGATTACCATGCATGTTTGCATATGCTAATCTTGCTTTCATCATAGCATTGTTAGCAGCATCAATATCTTCTTGAGATATTACTCCGCCATCCTGATGAATAAACTTTCTTCTTCCTTGGTAGTTCTGAGATATTCCAGCACCTAAAGGCATTCCATATTCAGCCATAGGTAAAAATCCTCCGTCTTCATATTTAGCATTTGGATCAAATACTTTATTCTTTTTAGACTTAGGTTTAGAAAATAAATAGTTCTCAGTAAATAATCTATTTGTTGCTTCTAAGCTTTTAGAAAACTTTTTAGATGCAAGACCTTGCTTACTAGGCTTTGGCATCTTTACAAGTCCTCCCTTTGCAAAATCTTCTGGTTGTTCTAACTCTGGTTGTAGTCTGTAATTAGTAGTAATCTCCTCTCCTTTCTTGAGAGGTCTCTTAGCCATTATATATCTTTTATTTCCAAGCTTAATACTTACTGCATTTGGTTCATCAGAGTGATTATGGTACTTACCAATAAAAGTACTGGGTTGGTCATTCTCATGTGCCAA
>Ga0209768_10000058_pt1 | contig 65082 bp, 73 predicted proteins | sample LauGreSBDMM110SD_3_FD_187564 | JGI IMG/M metagenome (GOLD analysis project Ga0209768, IMG submission 187564) | Freshwater lake microbial communities from Lake Michigan, USA - Sp13.BD.MM110.SD (SPAdes) (version 2) | ecosystem: Environmental > Aquatic > Freshwater > Lake | place: Lake Michigan... | reverse complement strand
AAGTGAATTACTTTTTCAACGAAGCTGCTCGAGATGAGCATCTAGAGCATGTGGCTTACTACGAATCTTGCCAAATCGGGTTAGGTGCCCGGTACCTTTTGGCTTTTGATACAGCCATGAAAGCGGTCTGCGAATCTCCTGAACGTTATCGCATCGAGTTGCCACCTTTTATACGCAAGTTTCGAGTGCCAGGTTTTCCGTTCAATATCCTTTATCGAATAGTCAGCACAGACATTGAAGTCCTGGTGGTTGCTCCGCACCGGCGGCGTCCAGGTTACTGGGTGGAGCGTATTTAACAATACACACTAAGCGCAAACGCCCAGCTTAATCACCATAATCAGCCTGCCCTTAACATCTCCCTCTATGAATTGGCTTGATCACATCAAATGGGACGCGCAAGGCTTAGTGCCCGCCATCGCTCAAGAGCAGGGCAGCAAAGACGTGCTGATGTTCGCCTGGATGAACCGCGAGGCGCTGCAACTCACTGCCGAGCAAGGCCGCGCCGTCTATTTCAGCCGCTCGCGCAACAAACTTTGGTTCAAGGGCGAAGAATCCGGCCATGTGCAACTGGTGCACGACATTCGCCTCGACTGCGACAATGACGTGGTGCTGCTCAGCGTCACGCAAACCGGCCACGACCCGGGCATCGCTTGCCACACCGGCCGCCACAGTTGCTTTTTTCAGCGCTGGCACACCGGCCCGGACGGCGGTCAATGGCTGAGCACGGAGCCTGTGTTGCAAGACCCCGCCCTTATTTATAAGAAAACACCATGAACACCATCGACAGCCTTATGCGCTTGGCCGCTGTGATCGAAAGCCGCAAACCGGCCAATGGCGGCAACCCGGATGCCAGTTACGTGGCGCGCCTGTTGCACAAAGGGCCGGATGCGTTTTTAAAGAAAATCGGCGAAGAAGCCACCGAAACCGTGATGGCCGCCAAAGACTTGAGCCACGGCAGCGAGCCGCAGCACTTGGTCAATGAAATGGCCGATTTGTGGTTTCACTGCATGGTGGCCCTGGCGCATTACGGCCTGAGCCCGGCGGACGTTATCAACGAATTGGCGCGCCGCGAAGGCCTGGGCGGCTTGGAAGAAAAAGCTTTGCGCAAAGCCTTGCAGCGTGAATCAGGAGAAGATTGAATGAGCGACACGCAAGACCCGAACTGCATTTTTTGCAAAATCATTCAGGGCAAAATTCCTTCGCGCAAAGTGTATGAAGACGACAACATGTTCGCGTTTCACGACATCAACCCGTGGGCACCGGTGCATTTTTTGGTGATCCCCAAACTGCATATCCCTTCGATGGCGCAGGTTACCGAATCGCACGCAGCCTTGCTCGGGCGCATGCTCATCAAGGTTCCACAACTGGCTTTGCAAGAAGGCGTCAACCCCTACCCCGAGGGTGGTTTTCGTCTGGTAACCAACACCGGCGCCGAGGGCGGGCAGGAAGTTCACCACCTGCATTGGCATGTCATGGGCGGTCCGCGCCCATGGTTGCGCGGCTGAGACTAGAATTCCATCAGTTCATTGAGGAGCATCCCATGGGGTCATTTTCTGTTTGGCATTGGTTAATTGTTTTATTGATTGTGGTTTTGGTCTTCGGCACCAAAAAATTGAAAAGCCTGGGCGGTGACCTGGGCGGGGCAGTCAAAGGCTTTAAAGACGGTATCAAGGACGGCGCTGCCGCCCCGACCGAAGAAAAACCTGCCGCACCGGCACAGCAAGTCGCCGCAAGCGCGCCTGCAAGCGCTGACAAAGCAACGATTGACGTCGAAGCTAAAAGCAAGTCTTGATACATGTTTGATTTAGACGTCTCCAAACTGGCGGTGATCGGCGCAGTAGCGTTGGTCGTCATCGGTCCGGAGAAAATGCCGCGTGTGGCCCGCACCATCGGAACCATGCTCGGTAAGGCGCAGCGTTACGTGTCTGATGTCAAAGCCGAGGTCAACCGCGCCATGGAAATGGAAGACCTGAAGAAAATGAAGGAAACCATGGACTCGGCCATGACGGATGTGCAGTCCAGCGTGTTGAATGCCACCACGCAGCTGAACCAAGGCATGGCTGAGCTTGGTCAGGAAGCAACAGCGTCCGACAATAACAACGCATTCCTTCCTTATTGGCAGCCGCAACAACCCGAGTACAAACACCCCGGCAAAAACTGGCGGCTTAAGCGTTCAGCCATGCCGCAGTGGTACAAAGCGCGCCAAGGCGTGCGTACCAAAGCTTTGTCGGGTGCCGCGCGTGTCGCCCGTTTCCGTCCGTCTGCAACAGGTTCAAACAGGTTTTGATGACATATGTCTGACTCAGGTTCGCAGGACACGGATACGCTGAAAGCTTCCGAACAACCGTTTGTTCAGCACCTCAAGGAATTGCGTGACCGTATGGTCAAGTCGTTCATTGGGGTTGCGGTGATGTGCGCCATTCTCAGCATATTCCCCGGCCCGGCCCAGTTGTACGACCTGTTGGCCGCTCCTTTGGTAGCGCAACTGCCCCAAGGCACTAACTTGATAGCCACCTCGGTGATTTCGCCGTTTCTGGTGCCGCTCAAAATCATGCTGATGGCGGCTTTTCTGCTGGCGCTGCCGGTGGTGCTCTACCAGGCTTGGGCCTTCGTCGCGCCTGGTTTGTATGCCCATGAAAAGCGTCTTGTGATGCCGTTGGTCATGTCCAGCACCATTTTGTTTTTCATCGGTGTGGCATTTTGTTACTTCTTTGTGTTCGGGCAGGTGTTCAAGTTCATTCAAAGCTTTGCGCCGAAAAGCATCACGGCCGCACCTGACATCGAAGCCTATTTGAGTTTTGTGATGACCATGTTTATCGCCTTCGGCCTGGCCTTCGAAGTGCCGATTGTGGTGATTGTGCTGGCGCGCATGGGCTTGGTCACCATTGAAAAACTCAAAGCTTTTCGCTCTTATTTCATTGTGCTGGCTTTCATCATCGCGGCCATCGTCACACCGCCGGATGTGGTGTCGCAGTTGGCCTTGGCCATTCCCATGGTCATTCTTTATGAGGTCGGTATCTGGGCTGCGCAGATATTCATGAAGCACACCAAGGCGCCGGAAGACCAAGAAACGCCTGCCGGCGGCGCCTGAAGATGCGCAGACTGTGGTTGTTGTTTTCCCAGACAGTGACCATTCTGGTTGCGGTCTGGTTTGTGCTGATCACCCTCAAGCCCGAGTGGTTGCAGCGACCCTCTCAATGGAATTCCAGTTTGCATGTGCTGGAGGCGCCAGACAGTGGCGCGGGTAGATCCGGCAGTTCAGGCAGTTTGCGTATGGCCGCCAAAAAAGCCTCTCCTGCCGTGGTGAGCATCAATACGGCGTCGCGCAAGTCCAATCTGCCGGATCACGCCAAAGATCCTTGGTTTCGTTATTTCTTCGGCGACCAGGACGATGCTTCGCCGAATGCCGGTCTGGGCAGCGGGGTGATTGTCAGTACCGAAGGCTATATCCTCACCAACAACCACGTCATCGAAGCTGCCGATGAAATCACCGTCATTTTGAACGACGGCAGAAGCACGCGCGCCAAGCTGGTGGGCACCGATCCGGACACCGATCTGGCGGTATTGAAGATCAAACTCGACAATTTGCCCGTTATGGTTTTGAGCGATTCCGATCAGCTGCAAGTCGGCGATGTGGTGCTGGCTATCGGCAACCCCTTCGGTGTCGGTCAGACGGTGACCAGCGGCATCGTCTCTGCATTGGGGCGCAATCAGTTGGGCATCAACACCTTTGAGAACTTCATACAAACCGATGCGGCCATTAACCCGGGCAACTCGGGTGGCGCTTTGGTGGATGTGCAGGGCAACCTGCTGGGTATCAACACCGCCATTTATTCGCGCTCCGGCGGCAGCATGGGCATAGGCTTTGCTATCCCGGTCAGCACCGCGCGCCAGGTGCTTGAAGGCATAGTCAAGGAAGGCCAGGTGGTACGCGGCTGGATAGGCGTGGAACCCACTGAAATCACGCCAGATCTTGCCAAGACGTTCAATGTGCAGCGCGACAGCGGCGTCATCATCACCGGCGTTTTGCAAACCGGCCCGGCATTCAAGGCCGGTGTGCGTCCCGGCGATGTGTTGCTGGCGGTCGAAGGCCAGCAGGTGAAAAGCGTGGCCGAATTGCTTGCGCGTGTGTCGGCGCTCAAGCCCGGTCAAGCAGCGCTTGTGACGGTGTTGCGCCAAAGCGATCAAATTGATTTGACCATCACACCCGGACAACGCCCCAAGGCCAAAGTCCAGCCCCGCTGACATGGCACAAAGACACGAGCTCATCAGCCTGTGCAACCAGTTGCTGCAACCGCAGTTGTTCAAGGACTACTGCCCCAACGGTTTGCAGGTGGAAGGAAGCTCCGAGGTCAAAAAAATCGTCTCTGGCGTGACTGCAAGCAAAGCATTCATTGAGGCTGCCATAGATGAAGGCGCGGATACGCTGCTGGTTCACCACGGCTTGTTCTGGCGCGGCCAGGACGGCAGCGTCACCGGCTGGATGAAGCAGCGACTGGCGCTGTTGCTGGCGCACGATATCAATTTGCTGGCCTACCACTTGCCGCTGGATGCGCACGAACAATGGGGCAATAACGCCATGCTGGGTAAGCACATGGGCTGGCAAACGCTTGAGCGCTTTGGCGATCAAAGGCTGGGCTGGCTGGGTGCGCCTATGAATGGCGTAACCGACCCGGCCACTCTTCAAACAGAGCTGGAAAACAAGCTGGGCCGTGCCGCAGTGGCGGTCATTCCTGATGCAGCCCGGCCTATCAAGCGTATCGCCTGGTGTACCGGCGGAGCCCAATCCTGGTTCGAAGACGCGATTGCGGTCGGCGCAGATGCTTTTGTTACCGGCGAGATTTCCGAGCCCCAGGCGCATTTGGCGCAGGAAACCGGTGTGGCTTTTTTTGCCTGCGGTCACCATGCCACCGAGCGTTACGGTGCACCGGCATTGGCCGCGCATGTGGCGTCCGCTTTAGGCCTGGCGCATGAGTTCATAGACATCAGCAACCCGGCCTAGGTCAATCAAACGCATGGCTCAGTCACACGACCGTTTGCCTATGGCCCTCAGCATGGGGGATCCGGCGGGCGTCGGGCCGGAAATCATTCTCAAAGCTTTTGCCGGGCATGCCGCTGACATGCAAGCTGTTTGCGTGATCGGCAATCTGGCGGTGATGCAACGACAGTTGGCGCAGTTGTCCGCCCATCTGCCGCCGGGCATTCAGTGTCACGAGGTGTCGGGGCCGTCGGAGGCGCTGCGCGTGCCTAGCGGCCATTTGCCGGTGATCAACGTCACGCCAGACGCAAGCATTGAAATCGGCAAGGTCACACCAGCGGCCGGCCGCATGGCAGCTGACGCGGTGACTTGGGCGGCGCGGGCAGTTTTGCGAAACGAATTCAGCGCCTTGGTCACTGCACCGCTGCATAAAAAAGCCTTGTCGCTGGCCGGTGTGGAATACCCCGGTCATACAGAAATGCTGCAAGCCCTGGCCGCAGAACACCTGGGCCTGCCGGTGGCCGATCTGCCGGTGCGCATGATGCTCAGTAGCCCGGGTTTGCGGGTGGTGCTGGTCAGTATTCATGTGTCTTTGCGCCAGGCCATAGACGCGGTGACCACGGCCAATGTGCTGCAAACACTGCAAATCATTCACCGCAGCTGGCCTGCTTTGCACGGGCGACATCCGCGCATCTGGGTGGCGGGTTTGAACCCGCATGCCGGTGAAGAGGGTTTGTTCGGGCTCGAGGAAATACAAGTGATTGCGCCTGCTATTGCCTTGGCAAATACGCAAGGATTGCAAGTCCGCGGGCCGTTTCCACCGGATACGGTGTTTATGCAGGCGCATCAGGCAAGCGGTGCAGATGCGCCCGATGTGGTTCTGGCCATGTACCATGATCAGGGCTTGATCCCTGTGAAGTTTTTGGGGACAGAACACGGCGTGAACCAGACGCTGGGCCTGCCGTTTGTACGCACTAGCCCGGATCACGGCACGGCATTTGACATTGCCGGACAAGGTTTGGCCGATCCCTCCAGCCTAAGGGCGGCCGTGCGCGCTGCCCTTAGGCCGCCCTTAGGCTGACCACGGCGGCTGTTGGAAATGCTTTGGAGTCCGGGTGGCAAGCGGCTGATTAATCCCCTTTGACACAGAACCACTGGTTTTTACTTAATCGGCTCGGTTAGAATTGAGGGTTTTCGATATTCGCAATGAAATTCAGAGGCCTTTCATGAGTGAAACAACAGTAGACAACGGTAAGCGTACCTGGCTGATAGCCACAGGTTGTGCCGGTGCAGTCGGGGGCGCCGCAGTCGCCGTTCCGTTTATCAGCACTTTCAGCCCGTCCGAGCGCGCCAAAGCCGCCGGTGCCGCTGTAGAAGTAGATATTTCTGCCATCAAGCCCGGTGAAAAACTCACCGTCGAATGGCGCGGCAAGCCGGTGTGGGTCGTTCGCCGCACCCCCGAGCAATTGGAGGCTTTGAAAAAAGTCGAAGTCCAATTGGCTGATCCGGAATCCAAACGCAATCCCAACGAACTGACGCCCGCTTATGCGCGTAATCAGGGCCGTTCTATCAAGCCTGAGTTTTTTGTCGGCGTCGGCATTTGCTCGCATCTGGGATGTTCGCCTAGCGATAAATTTCAAATGGGCCCTCAGGCCTCTCTTCCGGATGACTGGCAGGGCGGTTTTTTCTGCCCTTGCCACGGTTCCACCTTTGACATGGCCGGCCGTGTTTACAAAAACAAACCCGCACCGGACAACCTCGAAGTCCCTCCCCACATGTATCTTTCAGACAGTCGTTTGCTGATCGGCGAAGACAAAAAGGCTTAAAGGCAAAACCATGGCTGACTTCAAAGAGATTTCCCCGAACGCCCCGTTGGCTGAGAAAGCCTTGAACTGGGTGGACAACCGGTTCCCGCTCTCCAAACTCTACAAAGAGCATTTGAGCGAATATTACGCACCGAAGAATTTCAATTTTTTGTATTTTTTCGGTGTGCTTTCTATGTTGGTGTTGGTGATTCAAATCCTCACCGGCATTTTCCTGACCATGCACTACAAGCCGGATGCAGCCCTTGCCTTCGCATCAGTTGAGTACATCATGCGCGACGTGCCCTGGGGTTGGTTGATTCGCTATATGCATTCCACCGGCGCTTCAGCGTTTTTCGTAGTGGTTTATATGCACATGTTCCGCGGGCTGATTTACGGCTCTTACCGCAAGCCGCGTGAACTGGTGTGGCTGTTCGGTTGCGCGATTTTCCTGGCCTTGATGGGCGAAGCTTTCATGGGCTATTTGCTGCCTTGGGGCCAGATGTCTTACTGGGGCGCGCAGGTAATTGTGAATCTGTTTTCTGCCATTCCCTTCATCGGTCCTGACTTGGCTTTGCTGATCCGCGGTGACTACGTGGTCGGAGACGCCACCTTAAACCGCTTTTTCGCCTTTCACGTGATTGCCGTACCTCTTGTGTTGCTTGGCTTAGTGGTTGCGCACATCATTGCACTGCACGAAGTGGGCTCTAACAACCCTGACGGCATTGAAATCAAAGCCCATAAAGATGCCAACGGCAAACCCCTGGACGGCATTCCTTTCCATCCGTACTACACAGTGCATGACATCATGGGCGTGATGGGCTTTTTGCTTGTCTTCACAGCCATCATCTTTTTCGCTCCCGAGTTCGGCGGCTATTTCCTGGAATACAACAACTTCATTCCAGCCGACCCGCTGAAAACGCCGTTGCATATCGCCCCAGTTTGGTATTTCACACCTTACTATTCCATGTTGCGCGCCATCACCAATGAGATGATGTATGCCCTCATCGTCTGTGTGATTGCTGCTGCTTATCTGGGTGCAACACGTGCCGCTATCAGCAGCATACTCAAAGCTGCGATCATCGGCGGCGCCCTGCTGCTGATGGGTTTGATGTTGGCGATTGACGCCAAATTCTGGGGTGTGGTTGTCATGGGTGGTTCGGTCATCATCCTGTTTTTCTTGCCCTGGTTAGACCACTGTGAGGTCAAATCTATTCGCTTTAAACCTACATGGCATACATACCTTTATGCAGTATTTGTGATCAACTTTTTCGTGCTTGGGTACTTAGGCATCAAACCGCCTTCGCAAATCAATGAGCGAATTTCTCAAGTCGGCACATTGTTTTATTTCGGCTTCTTCTTGCTGATGCCTTGGTGGAGCCGACTGGGAGAAACCAAGCCGGTGCCGGACCGCGTTAACTTTGTTGCACATTGAGAAACGGCTGGAGCAAACAACCATGAAAAAAATCATCCTCAGCCTGCTGATCAGCGTATTCACCAGTTGGTCTGCTTTTGCTGCCACAGACACTATTCCTTGGGACAAAGCGCCCAACAAAATCAATGATCTGGGAGCTTTGCAGCATGGCGCCAAACTGTTCGTCAATTACTGCTTGAATTGCCATGCAGCGTCTTACATGCGGTTCAATCGCTTGACCGACATCGGTTTGACGGAACAGCAAATCAAAGACAATTTATTGTTCACCACCGACAAGGTCGGTGAAACCATGAAGGTGTCCATGGACCCAAAACAGGCCAAGGATTGGTTCGGTGGCAACCCGCCCGACTTGACCGTGATTGCGCGTTCACGCTCCGGCCACGGCGGCACAGGCGCTGATTATTTGTATACGTATTTGCGTACCTATTACCGCGATGAAAGCAAAGCCACCGGCTGGAACAACCTGGCTTTTCCGAATGTTGCCATGCCGCATGTGTTGTGGGAGTTGCAAGGAGAGCGTAAGCCCTTGTACGACACAGTCCAATCGCACGGGCATGAAGTCCACGCGTTCAAAGGTTGGCAGCAAGTCACACCCGGCAAGCTCAGCCCTGCCGAGTACGATGAAGCGGTTGCCGATCTGGTCAATTACATGCAGTGGATGTCAGAGCCGTCACAAAACACACGCGTCATAATCGGCGTCTGGGTATTGATGTTCTTGTTGGTTTTCATGTTCATTGCCTGGCGTTTGAATGCCGCGTTCTGGAAAGAAATTCGCTAAGCGGATACACAGTAACCCGCTCCGGCGGGTTCTTACAATGGGCCATTTCCGGCCCGTTAAACCTTTGGTATTTCAGGAGCTACGCTCATGATGGTCTTGTACTCTGGGACAGTTTGTCCTTTCTCTCACCGTTGCCGTTTTGTCTTGTTTGAAAAAGGCATGGATTTTGAAATCCGTGATGTCGATCTCTACAACAAGCCCGAGGACATCAGCGTGATGAACCCTTACGGTCAGGTGCCGATTTTGGTTGAGCGCGACCTCATTCTGTATGAATCCAACATCATCAACGAATACATAGACGAGCGTTTTCCGCATCCGCAACTCATGCCCGGCGACCCGGTTGACCGAGCCCGCGTCCGTTTGTTCCTGCTGAATTTCGAAAAAGAATTGTTCACCCATGTGACTTCTCTGGAGTCCAGGACACAAAAGGCCAACGAAAAAACGCTGGAAAAAGCCCGCGCGCACATCCGCGACCGCCTAACCCAGTTAGCACCCGTGTTTTTGAAAAATAAATTCATGCTCGGCGATAACTTTTCTATGCTTGATGTCGCCATTGCCCCATTGTTGTGGCGCCTTGATCATTACGGCATCGAGTTGTCAAAAAATGCAGCCCCGTTGCTCAAATACGCTGAACGCATTTTCTCGCGCCCGGCCTATATCGAGGCGTTGACGCCTTCAGAAAAGGTCATGCGCAAATAAACCGCATGATCAATATTTCGCAGTCAACTTCTACCCGGCCTTACCTGGTGCGGGCCTTGCACGAGTGGTGTACAGACAACGGCTTCACGCCGTATGTGGCTGTGCTGGTGGACGACACCGTGCAAGTGCCGCGCGAGTATGTGAACAACGGTGAAATCGTGCTCAATGTCAGTTTCGACGCCACCAGTGGCATGCAACTGAGCAATGAATTCATTCAGTTCAAAGCGCGTTTCGGTGGTGTGGCGCGTGAAATTGTGGTTCCCATGGGTCGGGTGATTGCTATTTATGCCAAAGAAAACGGCCAGGGCATGGCTTTTCCTGCACCTGCCCCGACTTCCGCCGGCACTGCTGTCGATGCGGCAATTGCGTCTGACAGTCCGCCCGAACCACCTGCAGGCAGTCCGACCAACAGTCCTCGCCCGCAACTCAAACGCGTCAAATAAAAAAGTTTTCAATAAGACGTGTCTGGCTTAGGTAGAATAAGTGAAATGCCGATTTAGCTCAGTTGGTAGAGCAACCGCCTTGTAAGCGGTAGGTCATCAGTTCGAATCCGATAATCGGCACCATTTGAAAACCCGCGGTTGTGAAACCGGCGGGTTTTTTTATGGCTTGCGTGACATGAGTTTGAGCCTTACCTGTTGTACGTTATGGCCCTTGCTGCGCAGATGCGCGCAGATGGCCGGTAACAGCTGGCGCAATTTGGCGGCCGCAGCATTGTGTTTAACCAATAAACACCAGACATCATCTTCGATAGGACCGGCCAGCATTTGTTCGCTCAAACCAGGGGGAAGAACCGGCTCTATGGTTTTCAAATACAACATGGAGCGGCGCTGCAAACTTAACATCGAGGACAAGGTGTCCGAGTGTTCGATGGCATCCATCACACTGGTCTGTTTGGCTGGCGGGGTTGACGGTCGGTGCATCGCTGATTATGTTCGTTTACACAGGTAAAATGCAGGGCTTCGACAAAGGAACCGGCGTCCATGGCCAGCCACCCGGCAAGGCATGGTCGTTTTGCTTGTATGGCATTCAATCCACTGACCTATATTTTCGGCAGCCGCAACGACCGCTTGCTAAAGACTTACCGCAAAACGCTTGAGCGCATCAACGTCCTTGAAGTTCCTTTGGAAGCCTTGAGCGACGAGGCCTTGAAAGCCAAAACCAGCGAATTCAAGCAACGTTTCCAGCAAGGTGAAAGTCTGGACGATTTGCTGCCCGAGGCCTTTGCTGTGGTGCGTGAAGGCTCTAAGCGCGTCATGAAGATGCGTCACTTTGATGTGCAAATGTTAGGCGGCATGGCTTTGCATCAAGGCAAGATTGCCGAGATGCGCACCGGTGAAGGTAAAACGCTGACTGCCACACTGGCGGTGTATCTGAATGCGCTCAGCGGCACGGGCGTACACGTGGTGACGGTGAATGACTACCTCGCCAACCGGGACGCGCAATGGATGGGACGGCTTTATAACTTTCTCGGCTTGAGTGTCGGCGTCAATCTGTCGCAATTGACACGCGAGGAAAAACAAAGCGCTTACCAAAGCGATATCACTTACGGTACCAACAACGAGTACGGTTTTGACTATCTGCGTGACAACATGGTTTACGAAACTGCCGACCGGGTGCAGCGCAAACTCAATTACGCCATTGTTGACGAGGTCGATTCGATCTTGATCGATGAAGCGCGCACGCCGTTGATCATCAGCGGTCAAGCCGAAGACCACACGCAAACTTATCTGGCCATGAACCAGGTGGTGCCGCACCTGACGCGCCAGGAAGGCGAATTGGATTTGCGCACAGGTGAAGGCGTCATTACCCCGGGCGATTTCACGTTGGATGAAAAATCACATCAGGTCTACCTGACAGAACTGGGTCACGAAAAGGCGGAGAAAATTCTCTCCGACATGGGTTTGCTTCCCGCTGGTGCTTCACTGTATGACCCATTGCATATCGGTCTGGTGCACCATCTGTATGCCGCATTGCGTGCCCACCACCTCTACCACCTGGATCAGCATTACGTTAACCAGGGCGGTGAGATCACCATCGTTGATGAATTCACCGGTCGTTTGATGTCCGGTCGCCGTTGGAGCGATGGCTTGCACCAGGCCGTCGAAGCCAAGGAAGGTGTTGCCATTCAGGCGGAGAACCAGACCATGGCCTCCATCACTTTCCAGAATTATTTCCGCTTATACGACAAGCTCAGCGGCATGACCGGTACTGCTGACACCGAAGCCTATGAATTTCAGGAAATTTACGGCTTGGAAACCGTCATCATTCCGCCGAACAAACCAAGTAAGCGGGAAGATCAATTAGACCGGGTTTACAAAACAACCCAGGAAAAATACAAAGCAGCCATAGACGACATCATCGAATGCCAAGGGCGTGGTCAACCTGTATTGGTGGGCACCACATCGATTGAGTTGTCTGAACTGCTCTCAGGCATGTTGGATAAGGCGGGTTTGAAGCACCAAGTGCTTAACGCCAAACAACACGCCAGCGAAGCTGACATCGTCGCGCAAGCGGGTGCGCCAAAGTCCATCACCATTGCCACCAACATGGCCGGTCGAGGCACCGACATTGTGCTCGGCGGCAACGTGGAAAAAGCTGTCGACACACTGATGCAAGACGAGAGCCAGAGCGAAGGCGACAAAGCGGTCAAAGCCACTCAGTTGCGCGAAGTCTGGGCCAAAGACCATGAGTTTGTTAAGTCTGTTGGCGGCTTGCGCATCATTGCTACCGAACGTCACGAATCGCGCCGTATCGATAACCAGTTACGCGGCCGCTCCGGTCGCCAGGGAGACCCCGGCTCTTCACGTTTTTACCTCAGTCTTGATGATTCGCTGATGCGCATTTTTGCGGGTGAGCGCGTCAAGTCCATCATGGACCGTTTGAATATGCCTGAGGGCGAGGCCATTGAAGCCGGCATGGTCACGCGCAGTATTGAAAGCGCTCAGCGCAAAGTTGAGGCCCGCAATTTCGATATCCGCAAGCAATTGCTGGAATACGATGATGTTTCTAACGACCAGCGCAAAGTCATTTACCAGCAACGAAATGACATTCTGGACGCTTCCAATCTGACGGCGCAAATCGCGAGTTTGCGCGAAGGTTGTTTTACCGACCTGGTGCGCCAGTTCGTGCCTGAAGAATCGGTGGAAGAACAATGGGACATCGCCAGTTTGCAAAACCTGTTGCGCAATGATTGGCACATGGATTTGCAGCTGGTACAACACGTTGAAAAAGCCCAGGCCATCATTGATGAAGATATTTTGCAGTTGGTGGTTGATGCGGCCAACGCAGCGTTCAACAGCAAAATTGAAACGGTGGGCGTGGATGAATTCACGCCTTTCATGCGCGCCGTGCTGCTGCAAAACATTGACAGCCACTGGCGTGAACACCTGTCTTCGCTGGACTATTTGCGCCAGGGCATACATTTGCGCGGCTATGCACAAAAGCAACCCAAGCAGGAGTACAAGCGCGAAGCCTTTGAGCTGTTCGGTCAATTGCTGGACATGGTGAAAAACGAAGTCACACGTATTTTGATGACAGTTCAAATCGAAACAGCCAGCCAGATTGAAGCGGCGGCCCAGAACATAGAGCAACGCGCTGATGCCGTGACCAATCTCACTTATTCAGCGCCGGATGAAACAGGTCAAGCCCAACTGTTTGGCGCAGGTCAGGCTGCGGCTGCTACCGAGCAAGTGCCGGTGGTGGGTCGCAATGAGCCCTGTCCTTGTGGCAGTGGAAAAAAATACAAGCACTGCCACGGTAAGCTGGCCTAAGCCATGGCGGTACATCTACGCATCACCCGCCCTGAGGATTTGCATGCGGTCGCAGGTGTGTCCATAGGCGTGACCGAGGCCGGTGTACGCAAGGCAAATCGCAAAGACCTGACCGTCATCACGCTGGAGCCGGGCGCGGCAGTCGGCGCTGTCTTCACGCAAAACCGGTTTTGTGCTGCGCCTGTGCAATTGTGCAAGCAGCATCTTGCGGCGGGCAATGGCATACGTGCACTGGTGATCAACACCGGAGTCGCCAACGCAGGTACCGGGGAAGCCGGTTTGCAACATGCGTTTGCCGTATGCCAGGCCGTAGCTGGTTTGTTGAATATCAAGCCGGAACAGATACTGCCTTTTTCCACGGGTGTGATCATGGAACCCTTGCCGGTGCAGCGCATTGTGGACGGCTTGCCCAAAGCGCTTGCTGCCAGCACCTCTGACAACTGGACGCTGGCCTCGCAAGCCATCATGACGACCGACACCTTGCCCAAGGCGACCAGCCGTCAAATCAGTATTGACGGCAAGACAGTCACCATCACCGGCATGTCCAAAGGCGCCGGCATGATCTGTCCCAACATGGCCACCATGTTGGGCTTCATGGCCACCGATGCGGCCATCGCTCCCGGTTTGATGAAGTCGCTGGCGCATGAGCTGGCTGAAGCCTCATTTAATCGCATCAGCATAGACGGTGACACGTCGACCAACGATTCATTCGTGGTGATAGCCAGCGGCAAAGCAGCTACTACCGAAATAAGCCATTGGGACAGCGACAGCGCGCGTTTGTTAAAGCAGGCTTTGCTGGATGTGGCGCGTTGGCTGGCGCAGGCGATTGTGCGTGACGGTGAAGGTGCCACCAAGTTCATCACGGTCAGCATTGAAGGCGGGCGCGACACCGCCGAATGCCGTCAGGTGGCGTATGCGATTGCGCATTCGCCTTTGGTGAAAACCGCTTTTTTCGCCAGCGACCCTAACCTCGGGCGGATTCTGGCTGCCGTGGGTTATGCCGGCATCGCAGATCTGGAGCAATCGCTGATTGAGTTGTACCTGGACGATGTGCACGTGGCTACGCGCGGTGGCCGTCATCCCGACTACCGCGAAGAAGACGGTCAACGCGTGATGAAGCAAGACGAAATCACGGTGCGTGTGTTGCTCGGACGCGGCCAGGCTCAGGATCAGGTGTGGACCTGCGACTTAAGCCATGAATACGTCACCATCAACGCGGATTACCGCAGCTAATTCATGAATGAATCTTTAGAACGCTTGTTTCACCGCGCTGAATTATTGATGGCGCGTATCGAGCGCATACTGCCGCAACCTTTGCACGCACCGGACTGGCAGTCGGGCATTGCTTTTCGCTACCGCAAGCGCAGCAGCGGCCATGGCGTACTCGAACCGGTGCGACATATTGGACAAATGTCATTGAGTGATTTGAAAGAAATCGACCAGCAGAAGGAAAAAATCCAGCGCAATACCTTGCAGTTCATCGAAGGCAAACCTGCCAATAATGTGTTGTTGACTGGCGCACGCGGTACCGGTAAATCCTCGCTGATCAAAGCCTGTCTCAATACCTATGCGCCTCGCGGCCTGCGTTTGATTGAAGTTGACAAGCAAGACATGGTGGACCTGCCCGACATCATCGAGGTGGTGGCCGAACGGCCTGAAAAATTTATCATCTTTTGTGACGACTTGAGTTTTGACGAAGGCGAGCCCGGTTACAAGGCGCTGAAGTCCATCCTCGACGGCAGCGTGGCCGCATCGACTGCGAATGTGCTGATTTATGCCACCAGCAACCGCCGCCATTTACTGCCTGAGTACATGAAGGACAACCTCAGTTACACGCACACCGACGATGGCGAAGTGCATCCCGGTGAAGTCATCGAAGAAAAAATCTCTTTGTCCGAGCGTTTCGGTTTGTGGGTGAGTTTTTATCCATTCAGCCAGGACGAGTATTTGCATATTGTTGACCAGTGGCTGTCTTCTTTGCAAGTCCCGCAAAGCTTATGGGCTCAAGCACATCCTGAATCGCTGGTGTGGGCGCTGGAGCGCGGCTCGCGCAGCGGCCGCGTGGCTTATCAGTTCGCCCGCGATTTCGCCGGACGTTTGGACAGCGCTGTCGCATGACGTCAAGCGCACCACCGCCTGTACGAATGGTGGATGCCAACTTGCCGCGCGCAGGTGGCGTTGAGCGGCCGTTGATCCAGGTGGCTGTCGGTGTGTTGTTCAGGCCTGATGGCCGTTTTTTGTTGACCACCCGCCCGCCCGGCAAAGCCTATGCCGGGCACTGGGAATTTCCAGGCGGAAAAATCGAGTCCGGCGAAACGCTGGCTCAGGCACTGACCCGCGAATTGCAGGAGGAACTCGGTATCACCATCGCAGACCCTGTGCCTTGGAAAACAGAGCGTATTGATTACCCGCACGCCCTGGTGGAATTGCATTTCTGCAAGGTGTATCAATGGAAGGGTGAACTGCAAATGAAAGAGGGTCAGGAATTTGCTTGGGAACAGTTGCCTGTGCAGGTGGCGCCGGTATTACCCGGCACGGTACCGGTATTAGAGTGGTTGGCTCAAGCGCAAAGCTCTATTTCAAATTCTGCATTACCGACAGACGTTTGAGGTTTGCCTTCCCAAGTCTGGTGTATCAGGCGCACCCAGACCATCATGCGGTTGCCGCTGATCTCGGGTACCAGGCCCAAAGATTCATCAATGAATAAACGCATCATTTGGAAACGGCCTTGTGGCAAAGCCTGTTGGAATTGCCCTTGCTGAGCCACCACGCGTTGCGGTGAACCGCTTTCTCGCAGCAGACGCATCAGTAGGCTGACACTGTCGTGCAAGGCTTTCAAGGGCTCCGACCATTTCAAAATATCCTGACGACGCATATCAGGGTCACGTTGTTGCCAGGCGTGGTAACTGGGTAAATCAAAGGCACAGGTGCCGCCCGGTACGGCAACCCGGTTGCGCAAACTGCTGAGGAAATCGCTGTCAGTCACGCAGTTGCTGATGCGCGCGCTTTGGGTGTTGAAACCTTGCAGGCATTTGTCAATATTGCCCAGCAATTCATCTAGCACCCCGTGCGCCACTGAAGGGTTGCCGCGGTAACTGTTGAACTGGTGTTTATGCCGCTCGAGTTCTTTCAAAATATCTGATTTCAAATCGGAGCGACCGCCGACATCGACAATTTCAAACAAAGTGGTCAGGGCAAAGTGGTGATCTATTTCCGAGGATCTGAGCAACAAATGTTCAAAACGTCCGAGCAAATATTCCAACCGCAGATAAGTGCGAATACGCTCGTTAAATGGGTGCTCGTAGAGGATCACAAAAAAGCAAACGCCTGAAGGGTTGTAACAGCGGAAATGATAACCGCTGACAAGCACTTTATGACTGCCTATACAGGCTAAAAATGCAGTTGTATGGCCTTGGCCTCTTTTTGCAATGCAAAGAGATCGTCTACATCGTTGTTGACTACCCAGTCTGCGGCAGCCAATCTTTGCGTGCGCCTTGCCTGCTGAGCCATGATGTCAAGTACCTGTTCGGGTTTCAAGTGGCTGCGTTCGATGACCCTGCGGACCTGGGTTTTTTCATCGCAATCGACTACCAGCACCCGGTCGGCGTGTTGTCTCCAGTACGATGATTCAATTAATAAAGGAATATCTAAAACTACTAAAGATATATTTTTAATCAGTAATTCCTCTTGTTTGAGTTGAATCTCAGCCGAAATCAGTGGGTGCAGCAAAGCCTGTAAACGCAGCCGTTCATCTGCCTGGCTGAACACCAACTCGCGCATGCGTTCGCGGTTCATGCTGCCGTCGGAAGCGACAAAGTCAGCACCGAAAGTGGCGGCGATAGCCGACATGGCCGCACCGCCGACAGAAGTAAGCTGGCGGGAAATTGCATCAGCATCTATAACTTGAATGCCTGTTTCAGCCAAAAGACGGGCCAAAGTAGATTTGCCGCTGCCTATACCGCCTGTCAGTCCTATGCGTCTGAAATCCGATGTGTTCATGGACTGGAGTCTATAAGACTGCCGCGCTACAGCACTTGCCCGAGTTGGAACACCGGCAAATACAAAGCCACGACCATGCCGCCGACAAGACCGCCTAGCACCACGACCAGCAAAGGTTCAATCAATTGCGTCAAGCCGTGTACCTGCTGTTCCAGGGCTTCATCTTGCGCATCTGCCGCTCTGGACAGCAACACGGTCAGCGTGCCGGATTGCTCGCCGATATCCACCATTTGAATCAATAAGGGCGGGAATAAACCTGTTTTGAGGCCTACTGAAACGGACGCGTTGCTCATGGCCGCGGCCAGGCTGCTACCGCGTAACACTGATTGCCTGACAGTCAAGCAAAGCCTGGCATACACCTGGTTTGTACAAACGCCGGCCAGCACTTCCAGTGCTTCCAGCAGCGGAACGCCAGACTGCGTCAGCATCGACAGGCAACGCGTCCATGCCGCCAGATTGGCGCTGCGAATCAGCCCGGCCACCAAGGGCAGGGACAAAACCCTAAGCGCGAATTGCCATTGCCATGTTTCATTGCGACGGTATTGCCTGCGTAAGACGGCAGCAATCAACACAACCACCACCAACACCGGCAAACCCCATTGCAGCAAGCCCGCACTCAGACCTAGTATGAAACGCGTGGCTGCAGGCAGTTGTGCACCGAAAGAGGCAAATATCGATTGAAACACCGGCACCACCCAGACCAGGATGACGGTGACCACCAGCGCCGCGATGAACAACACCGCCACCGGATAGACCAATGCCATGCGGACTTTGCGTCTGAGTTGCTGTTGGCGTTCGGTGTGACTGGCCAGGCGGTTGAGCATGTCGTCCAGGTTACCGGCCAATTCACCTGCGGCCACCATCTGGCAGTACAGCTTGTCAAAAACGCCGGTTTGCTGCAAGGCGTTTTCTAATGATTTGCCTGCTGAAACCTGCCGACGCAAAGCTTTCACCACCGGCTCCATGGCTTGTCCATTGAGGCCTTGTTGAATCGTGTCCAAAGACTGCAGCAATGGAACACCGGCACCGACCAGCGTGGCGAGTTGGCGGGTGAATTCACAGAGTTGCGCCGCATCGATCCGCACAATGGGTTGACGATGGGATTCGCCGGAAGCTAAGGGCCGGCGTGTGCCCGGTATTGCATCAGCCATGGGTTGCCGCCTGCACTTCTTCTAATGTGGTTTCACCGGAACATACTTTAAGCAGGCCGGCTTGGCGCAGGGTGCGCACGCCGTCTGCCGCCGCTTGTTCTGCCAATGCCTGGGCACTGGCTTGCTGCAATATCAATTGCTGTATGCCTGGCGTGACCGGCATGACCTGGTGTATGGCCACCCGCCCTTTGTAGCCGTTGAGGCAAGCGGCACAGCCGACGGCCCGCCAACCGCTGCCGTCAGGGAGAGCTTGTTTACATGCCGCACATAAGCGGCGCAGCAAGCGTTGCGCGCAAATAAGAATGACGCTGCTGGCTAAATTAAAGCCTGCGATACCCATGTGATTCAGGCGTGTCAGCGTCGATGGTGCATCGTTGGTATGCAGGGTGGACAGCAGCAAGTGGCCGGTTTGCGATGCCTTGACCGCAATATCGGCCGTTGTCTGATCCCGGATTTCACCGACCATGAGTATGTCCGGGTCCTGGCGCAGCAAAGCCCTGAGCGCGGTATCAAAGCTCAAGCCTATGCGTTCGTTGACATTCACCTGGTTGGCGCCGGGCAAGACAATTTCTGACGGGTCTTCGACCGTAGCGATATTCACGCCCGGCGTGTTCAGGTGGTTCAGGCAGGTGTACAAGGTCACGGTTTTGCCTGATCCGGTCGGCCCGGTGATCAAAACCATGCCATTCGGTTTGGCAATGGCTTGCATCACATGCGCCAGTTCGGTGTCCGGCAGACCCAAGGCCGCAAAGCCGAGTTGGTGAGACTGTTGGTCGAGAATCCGCAACACAATTTTTTCGCCGTGCAAGGTAGGCAGACTGCTGACCCGCATATCCACCATGCGCTGGTTAAGCGGGAGCTGCATGCGACCGTCTTGCGGCAAACGTTTCTCGGCGATGTCCAGACGCGACTGCACCTTGATGCGGGAAATGATTTGTTCACGCAAAGCCGCAGGCGGCGACGGCATTTCATACAACACACCATCCCGGCGTACCCGCACCCGCAACAAGCTGTCAAAGGGCTCCAGGTGTATGTCCGAGGCTTGCAATTCCAATCCCTTGAGCAACAACTGAGACAGCCATTCAACCGCCTGCAAGTCTTGCGGCGACGCTCTTTCACTGTTGATTAAACGGTTGTTCATGCCTGTCAATGTAGACACAGCCAGCTTGAAAGAGTGTCAGCCGAACTTACTCATTTAGAAAGCGCAACTCCTACAAAGCCGTTGGAATTGCCGCAGCGGGAAACTTGTCACAATGCTGTCACTTGCAAAAATGTTTGCTTTATGACTTTTACCTAAAGAAGGCACCTATGCTTTTTTCTAAACTTCTACCCCGCGAAGCAGATTTTTTTGAAATGTTCAACCGCCATGCGGACAGGATAGTCGAGGCCTCGCAGGCTTTTTCCAACCTGGTGCAGAACTACGACAACCTGAGCCTGCGCGAGAAATACACGCTGGATGTAGACAAGGCGGAAAGCGCAGCCGACCGCATCACCCACGATGTCAGCACCGCACTTCACAAAACCTTCATCACGCCAATTGACCGCGAGCAAATTCACTCGTTGATCAACACCATGGACGATGTCGCTGACCTGATACAGGACTCGGCTGAAACCATGACTTTGTATGACGTGAAAAAAATGACTGACGAGATTTTTATCCTGACGGATCTGGGCGTGAAGTGTTGCAGTCGCGTCAACGATGCCGTCAAGCTGATCGGCAAACTGGCCGACCCCAAAGCCGCGGAAGGTGCGCTGAAAACATGTCAGGAAATCGACCGGCTTGAATCAGATGCAGACCATGTCATGCGCAGCGCCATGAGCAAATTGTTTCGCGAAGAACCCGATGTGCGCGAACTGATCAAGCTCAAGGCAATCTACGAATTGCTAGAAACCATCACTGACAAATGTGAGGATGTGGCCAACTTGATTGAAGGCATCATTCTTGAAAATTCTTGACATGACCGGGACGCTTTGATGCAAACAGCTCTGTGGATCGTGGTTGTGCTGGTTTTTCTGGCCTTGATGTTTGACTTCATCAACGGTTTTCATGATGCCGCCAATTCAATTGCCACGGTGGTCTCCACCGGCGTATTAAAGCCGTCGCAAGCCGTGGTGTTTGCGGCGTTTTTTAACTTTATCGCCTTGTTTGTGTTTCACCTCAGTGTGGCCGCCACCATAGGCAAAGGCATCGTCATGCCGGGTGTGGTGGATATTCACGTGGTGTTCGGTGCACTGGTAGGCGCCATCACCTGGAACCTGCTGACTTGGTATTACGGTATACCCAGCAGTTCATCACACGCTCTGATCGGCGGCATTTTGGGCAGTGTGATGGCCAAATCCGGCACCTCGGCTTTGATGTTTGCCGGTGTGATGAAAACCGTGGTGTTTATTTTTGTCTCGCCTTTGTTAGGTTTTTTGCTGGGTTCGTTGATGATGCTGCTGGTCAGCTGGGTATTTGTGCGCTCCACCCCGTCTCATATTGACAAATGGTTCCGGCGTTTGCAGCTGGTGTCCGCCGGTGCTTACAGTCTGGGCCATGGCGGCAATGACGCACAAAAAACCATAGGCATCATCTGGATGCTATTGATCGCCACCGGTTATGCCTCGTCGCAAGACAGCATGCCTCCGTTCTGGGTGATTTTTTCCTGTTACGTGGCGATTGCCGGCGGCACCTTGATGGGCGGCTGGCGCATTGTCAAAACCATGGGGCAACGCATCACCAAACTTAAACCTGTGGGCGGTTTTTGTGCCGAAACCGGCGGCGCCATGACCTTGTTTCTGGCCACTGCCTTGGGTATTCCGGTGTCCACCACCCACACCATCACCGGCGCCATCGTCGGGGTAGGCTCGGTCAGGCATGCCAGTGCAGTGCGCTGGGGTGTGGCCGGCACCATCGTCTGGGCCTGGATTCTGACCATACCTGCCAGCGCGTTTGTGGCGGCAGTGGCTTATGCCATCAGTCTTGCGCTTTATTGAACAAGGCGAAATCCACTGTCTGTCAACATTCAATCACGGTGCCCGAATAAAAAATCTGACACCACATGCAAGTGCTCAGAAAAATCACTGATGCCGTGGTCTGATACTTCCAGCACATAGGTTTGTGCCCACGCATAGCGGGCGTGCATCTCGCGCCAATCCAGCAGTTCATCGCCTTTGGCGATCACAGCCAGCAAACGTTTGGGATCAGTCAAGCTGTGAGACCTTGACCGGTCAGCCTCAGACAAGCAATCAAGACCGCGGCCGACATACAGATTTTTCATTTCCTCTATATGGCGGTGTTTGAGCTCAATAAATTGCGCTGAGTCATGCCAGCACGGATGAACACCTATGTAGTTGGACAGGTCGCGGGCAGGGTGTACCGCGGGATTGAGCAGCACCGCGGCACATTCGTGTTCTGCTGCTGCCCAGGTGGCATAAAAGCCGCCTAACGACGAACCCATGACGGTGCTGCTTTGAGCAGGCCAGTCTTTCAGTATTCGACGAATTACATCGGCGGCCTTCAGTGGTGACACCGGTAATTGCGGACAGGCTAAATGCACGCCGGGATGCTGCTGGGTCAGCCATTGCGCCATCAACTGCGCTTTGGCAGACAGTGGACTCGATCGGAAACCGTGCAGGTAAAGCACATGCGTGGTGTGAGTCATGTGAATATCAGGGCCAGGTAGGCGGGGTCTTCTAACAAACTGTTGTTCACAAAATTTGCCAGCCTGTAAGTCAGGTAAAACAGCGTAGATAAGAATTCCTGAAAGTCCATGGCGGCATTATCAGTTGTTAAAAATCCCACCCAAGCTTTTCTTGTTGACTAAACTGGCGCTCTATAAAGATAGGGAATGCGATGAAAAAAACTTTGACCATCACCGCACTCGTGTTGTTGCTGTTAGCAGCAGGCTTGCAGTTGAGCGGACACGGCTATATCTGGCGGGCGCTTGCCGGTACCTATTTGCAAGGGCATCGCACCGCCTATATTGATGATGCGCGCAACTTTGACCAGCGCATCATCTCCAAAGGTACGTCTTACCCTTGGCAGAAGGATGCCCGCTATAACCAAAAACCTTTGGATGCGGCCACGCTAGATTATTTAAAGCAATACGGCAGCGCCGCGTTTCTGGTGGCACAAAAAGGCGTGTTGGTGCATGAAGAATATTTCTCGCCTTACAACGCGCAAAGTTTGACCAACTCTTTTTCTATGGCCAAAACCGTCACCACTTTGCAGGCGGGCTTGGCTGTCAAGCAAGGCATCATCAGCAGTTTTGATGCGCCGCTGACCGAGCAAATCAAGGAATACGCCAATGACCCGCGCGGACAAAAAGCGACGATTGCACAACTGTCTGCCATGAAGTCGGGCCATGACTGGGAGGAAAATTATTACCTGCCATTGAATATGACCACCGATTTGTACTTTGGTCAAAATGCAGAGGCGCTGGTCTTGTCGCACGGCTTTGAGCGTGAGCCTGGCAGCGAATATGAATACAGCAGCGGCAGTACCCAGTTACTGGGTGTTTTTCTCAAACGCGCTTTGCAGGCCAAAGAACCTGGATTGACCGTCAGCGAACATTTGTCCCGCAGCCTGTGGCAGCCGCTGGGCATGGAAAACGATGCGGTCTACACCATGGATAGACCGGCAGCCGAGGGCGGCATGGAACGCACTTACTGCTGTATTTTTGCCAGTGCCCGTGACTTTGCACGCTTCGGGCAGTTGCTGTTACAGGACGGCCAATGGAACGGCCAGTCGCTGCTGGACAAGGCTTTCATTGAACGCATGCGCCAACCTGACCTGCAAGCGTATTACGGCCATTCGTTATGGATGGATTGGAAATACAAGCATCCGTTTTACCTGTTACAGGGCCACGAAGGCCAGTACGTGATCGTGGTGCCTTCGCTGGAACTGGTGGTGGTGCGCACCGGTCAGAACAGAGATAAGAAAACCCTGGGCCCCAATGGCAAAACGCCGCTGGAGATTTACCGTTTTGTCGATCAGGCGGTGGCGCTGGTTCAATAAGTCTTGTGTCCGGACGTGGGCGACCCATGGCATTTAGCGTGGCTATGAAATGATTAAGCTATTGGTTTTTCAGGAGATCAGCCATGCGCCTCGCCAACAAAACCGTTCTTGTCACCGCCGCCGGACAAGGCATAGGACATGCCTCTGTGCTGGCCATGGCTGCCGAAGGCGCGACCGTGTGGGCTACCGATGTCAACCCCGCTTTGCTGAAGTCGTTTGCAGGTCAAGACCGCATTCACACCGCAACACTGGATGTGATGGACAAAGCGGGCATAAACGCCTTGGTGGCGCGCATCGACAAAATTGACGCCGTGTTCAATTGCGCCGGTTATGTGCACAGCAACACTGCACTGGACGCTACCGATGAGCAATGGGATTTCGCCATGAACCTGAACGCACGTTCACAGTTCTGGATGATTCAGGCCGTGCTGCCCAAGATGCTCGCGCAGGGTGATGGCAGCATCATCAACATGGCCAGTGTGGCCTCCAGCATCAAAGGCTTGCCCAACCGGTTTGTCTACGGCGTGAGTAAAGCGGCGGTGATAGGCCTGACCAAAGCGGTGGCAGCAGACTATGTGGCACAGGGTATCCGTTGCAACGCGATTTGTCCCGGCACAGTGGATACGCCATCGCTGCAAGACCGCATCAACAGCCAAGCCGACCCGGTGCAGGCGCGCAAAAACTTCATCGCCAGACAGCCTATGGGCCGCTTGGCGCAAGCACATGAAATCGCCCCCATCGTGGTGTTTCTGGCCTCTGATGAATCCCGTTTTTCTACCGGCAATGCGTATTCGGTGGACGGCGGCATGACGATTTAAACCGTCCAGCTTTTCTGTCGGTGGCTTGTTTGTGTGCCTCTGGCATTGCAACGACAATCTGACATGACTTCGTCTTTCACTGAATTGCTGGCGCAGCGCCAGTTCATGCGCTTTTGGCTGGCGCGCATATGTGGAATTTCCGCGCACCAAATGCTGATGCTGGCCATCAGTTGGCACATGTACGAACTGACCAACAGCGCTTGGGATCTGGGGTTGGTCGGTTTGTTTCAGTTCATACCGGCGCTGCTCATGGCATTGCCCGCCGGTCATGTGATTGACCGTTTGCACCGCGGCCGCATTTTCGCCACATGCATGCTGGTATTGGCCATGGTGGCCGTGTTACTTGGTGTGGCGACATGGCGCGGTCAGGCCAGCCGCGAATTGATTTTCATCGTCGCCTGGGTGCTGGGTGTCACGCGGGCTTTTCAAATGCCAGCGCAACAAGCCATCACGCCCTTGCTGGTGCCCAAGGCCTTGTTTCAACGCGCTGTCGCGCTCAGTTCCACCGGCGTGCAAGTGGCGGTGATTGGCGGGCCTGCATTGGGTGGGTTTTTGTACCTCAGCGGTGCGTTGACGGTTTACAGCGTATGCACCGTGTTGTTCAGCATGTCCATGCTGCTGACACTGTGGGTGCGCTACGAACACGTGGCGCGGGACAACAGTTTGAGTTGGACATCACTGTTTGCCGGTGTGGCTTTTGTCTGGGAGCGCAAAGTTTTGCTGGGTGCTATTTCGTTGGATTTGTTTGCGGTGTTGCTGGGCGGCGCCACCGCCTTGCTGCCTATTTTTGCCCGCGATATCTTGCATGTCGGCCCCGAGGGTTTGGGCTTGTTGCGCGCAGCACCTGCGGCGGGCGCGTTGTGCATGTCTGTCGTGATCACCCGTTGGCCGATCCAGCGCAACGTAGGCTATAAGTTGTTGGCTGCCGTGGCGGTGTTTGGCTTGTCTTTGATAGTGTTTGGCCTGTCAGACAGTTTTGTCTTGTCGATGGTAGCGCTGGCGCTCAGCGGGGCGGCAGATAACATCAGTGTCGTCACTCGCTTGACGCTCATGCAAATGGAAACGCCGGATGAGATGCGTGGTCGAGTGGCTGCGGTCAACGGCGTGTTCATCGGCGCTTCCAATGAATTGGGCGAATTTGAATCAGGTCTGACGGCAACCTTGTGGGGGCCGGTCGCATCGGTCGTTGCAGGAGGAGTCGGCACTGTGTTGATAGCGCTCAGTTGGTTAAAACTGTTTCCGGCGCTGGCCAAACGCGACAAACTTTGAGCCCAGAGCCACCCCGCAGCACCTAGGGGATTGACCGGGGCGCAGTTCAGTTCTTGCAGCTTGGTGATAACTTGAAGCTTCTATATCGGGTCAAGGTATGCGTTTTAAATCTGTTCTTATTGCACTGTCAGGCGGCTGCCTGCTGAGCACTGCCTTGGCTGCTAATGACTTTCAGCAGATCGAATACACGCCTCCCGAGATTGACTATGACGTGATCAATCGCATGTGGGATTTTGTCAAGCACACCACTGATGCACCCCACGATCTGCCGCCGCCCAGGTTGGTACTGGACTGGCATGTGCCGCCGTTTGCACGCATGGGTTTTCAGTACCCGACCGACAAATTTCCTGAGTATCAAATGCAGATCAGCATTGCGCCGCGAACCATTGAGCAGTACAGCAAGGAAATGGTGTCATGGGGCGTTGGCCATGAATTGGTGCATTACGCGTTTATCCTGCGTGAAAACCACTGGCGGCACGGCCAGGCCACGTTCCAAGACCATCTCAAACACCATTGCAACCCGGAGTTCAAGCAGATCACCCGGGCCATTGCCGATGAGATCTGGAAGATTTACCACAGCGACACACAACGCGCCGCCATGTACGACGAGGTTGAGAAAAGCTGTTTTAACGAACCTAACCAATAAAGCTTGTCTTGCCTTTGCGTTAAGAGCAGCGGCACAGTGTGGACATTTTCAAGCCTAAAAAAACCCTTTGAACGGCGGTATATCGCCTACAAAGCTTGGTTTGTGAGCTTATTGCAACAATTCCTCGATATTTTTGTGCCCCGCATCTTTGGCCATGTCCGCCGCGCTCAATCCTCTGTCGTCTTTCAACTGTTTTTGTGCGCCTTTGGCCAGCAGCAACTTGACCGTTTCCGTGTGCCCTTGCCCGGCCGCCCACATCAGCGGCGTGAGTCCGTCGGCGTAGGCAGCGTTGATCAATGCGTCGGCCTTCAGCAGTTGCTCAACAACACTTGTGTGTCCCATGCCGGCAGCGTAGATCAAGGCCGACTTATGCAGTCGGTCTTGCTCTTCGAGTTTGGCGCCTTTGTCCAGCAGCAGGCCGATAATTTCGCTGTTGCCCGCATAAGCGGCCGCAATCAAAGGCGTGACTTTCTCCAGCGAAGCCAGGTTCACATCCGAGCCGGCAGCCAGCATCATCCGCACAATGGCTATCTGGTTTTTTTCAATGCCCATGAAAAGTGCGGTTTTACCGTCGCGGTTGCGTGAATTCGGGGAAGCACCACGCTCAAGGCTTTTTTGTATACCTTCTAAATCGACCTGACGTGTAGCAACCAGTAACTGTGCGTTGACAGATTGGTGCGGGCTGATTTGTGCTGCAACCGGCATACACAAACCAGCAAACAAAGAGAGTCCAATAGTAAACAATTTGAGAAATAAAGTCTGATTTGGCATGGTGAATGGGCTGTGAAAGTAAAAAGCTTAGGCTGTCGAAATCTTAAGGGTTTTCCCTTGACGATTGTTTCAAACTGGTGCAAATCCATACTGCGTGGTTAAGATGGTGAATGGGAATTTTTCCTTGAAGATAATTCTTGTTCTCACAGCACAAGGTTATCTCAAGTTGAGTACCCAGACTTCTAGACACGGATTGATATGAAGTTTTTTTCAGTCCTATCTGGTTTTTCAAACACGGCCGCAAGGCATAAGGAGCACAAATGCACAAATTTGGAAAGAAAATTTCCCAAACTATCGCCTGCGTCGCAGTCGGTGTTCTGTCAGCTGGGTTCGCCCAGGCAGATGTCAGCCAGGCACAACTGAGTGCTGCTGACAAAGACGGTAACAACTTTTTGCATTCCAATGCAAATTACGCCAACAGCCGTTATTACGCTGCCAAGCAGATCACTACCGCTAACGTAGGCTCATTGCGTCCTGCTTTCACATTCCAGACCGAAGTTTTGGAATCCATGGAAACAGCACCTATCGTTGTTGATGGCACCATGTACATCACGACTTCTTACAACCACGTTTATGCCATTGACCCGGTCACCGGCAAGCAAAAGTGGCATTACAAGCACAAAATGGGTCCGGTGACGACCTATTGCTGCGGTCCTAACAACCGTGGTGTTGCCATCTCCGGCGGCCATGTGTTCATGGGTACTCTGGATGCCAAACTGGTCGCTCTGGACGCCAAAACAGGTAAGCTGGTCTGGGACACCCAGATTGCTGACCCTGAGTTGGGCTATTCAGAAACCATGGCACCTGTGGCCGTCAACGGCCGCATCCTGATCGGTACCAACGGTGGCGAATACGGCATCCGCGGTTTCGTCAAATCTTTTGATGCCAAAGACGGCAAACTCCAGTGGACTTTCCACACCATCCCGGAAAAAGGCCATGAAGGCGTATGGGCTGTGAACGATGCCAGCGGCCGCAACATGCACCGCGATATTGCCGCAGAAAAAGCTCAGCTCGCTAAACACGGCGGTGACTTCTACAAAACCCTGGGCGGTGGCGTTTGGATGGCACCTGCTGTCGATTTGGAAAGCAACACAGCGTTCTTCGTGGTCGGTAACCCCAGCCCCGATTTGTACGGTGCTGAGCGTCCTGGAGACAATCTGTACACAGACTCCATCGTCGCGGTAGACCTGAACACCGGCAAGTACAAGTGGCACTACCAGTATGTGGCACACGATGTGTGGGACGTTGATTCAGTGTCTCCTGTCATCCTGACAGAAGCCAAGGGCAAAGACGGCAAAATGGTCAAAGTGGCCATCCACGGCGGTAAAACCGGTTTTGTGTATGTCCACGACCGCGCCACCGGCGAGCTGATCCGCTTGTCTGAACCCATGGTGCCAATCGACGGCATGTGGACCCTGCCTACCAAAGAAGGCGCCAAGATGATGTTGGGTGCTAACGGCGGTGTGGAATGGAGCCCTATGGCTATCAATCCTGAAACTCGTCTGGTGTACGCAGCCAACCTGATTCAACCGATGACTTACCACGTCGAAGCTTCCAAGTACCCTGGTGGCAAGCTGTGGTTGGGCGGTGCTTTCAAAACTATCCCCAGCGAAAAGCAATCCGGCCGTTTGTCTGCTGTTAATCTTGACACCGGCAAAGTGGCATGGAAATTCGACACTGACGAGCCTTTGATCGGTGGCGTGCTGGCTACTGCCGGTGGCCTGGTGTTCAATGGTGAAGCCAATGGCCTGTTCCGCGCATTCGATGCCAAGAACGGCAAAAAACTGTGGGAATACCAAACTGGCGCAGGCGTGAATGCACCTGCCGTGTCTTACACAGTGGGCGGAAAGCAGTACATTGCAGTGGCAGCTGGTGGTAATAACCAGATCGATGCCAAGCGCGGCAATTCTGTGGTGGTGTTTGCACTGCCCTGAGCTGACTGAGCATTAAGCTGAGGCCTGTGTGCATACAAATGCACTCAGGCCTTTTTGATATCTGAACTTTGAAAACCGTATGAAACTCTTCTCCCTTTTTTCTTCTGTTGCAATCCTTGTGCTGTTGTCTTTTGTGCCTGCGCTGGCTCAAGCTCAGGTGCCGGAGAAAGCTGCCACCTGTATGGCATGCCATGGCCCGAACGGCAATTCCAGCATGCCCAACACGCCAAGTCTGGCCGGGCAAAACGCCCGCTATATTTATTTGCAATTGCGTGATTTCCAGGAAGGCCGCCGTCACAACGACATGATGACGCCTATGACCGTCGGTTTGACCCGCGATGACATGCGCGAAATTGCCGACTTCTTTTCAAAACAAAAACTCACCAGCAAGAACTTCAAAGCTGACCCTGACAAAGCCAAAAAAGGCTTAGCCAAGGCCGATGAAACCCTGTGTGCGATGTGCCATTTGGGTGAATTCAAAGGGCAGAATGAAATTCCTAAAGTGGCCGGGCAAAATTACGATTACGTGATCAAAACCCTCAAGGATTTCAAAGCTAAAAACCGCACCAATGATGCCGGCAATATGACCAGTGTGGCCAGCACTTTGAGTGAAGAGGACATTGAAAACCTGGGCCATTACATCGCCGGGTTGAACTGATAGTCATTCCCAGTGCGGTGTCTTTGATACCGCATTGTTTTCTTCAAATAAAAAGCCTTGTGCATCTACTGCACAAGGCTTTTTTCTTGTCAGACCCGCTTTGCAGGTACCGTGCTTACAGCCCGGCCGCTGCACGCAGTGCTGCAGCTCGATCGGTTCGCTCCCACGTGAACTCGGGTTCGTCGCGACCGAAGTGGCCGTAGGCTGCGGTTTTTTCATAAATGGGACGCAACAGGTCCAGCATCAGAATAATGCCTTTGGGACGCAGGTCAAAGTGCTCGTTCACCAGCGCTGCGATTTTTTCATCGCTGATCACGCCCGTACCCTGCGTGTTGACCGTGACATTCATAGGCTTGGCCACACCGATGGCATAAGCCACCTGCACCTGGCACTGAGTGGCCAGGCCTGCAGCCACCACGTTTTTCGCGACATAACGCGCTGCATAAGCCGCGGAGCGATCCACCTTGCTCGGGTCTTTGCCGCTGAATGCGCCGCCGCCGTGCGGGCAAGCGCCGCCGTAGGTGTCGACAATGATTTTGCGTCCGGTCAAACCACAATCGCCTTGCGGGCCACCGACCACAAAACGGCCAGTCGGGTTGATCAGGTAACGCGTGTCTTTCAGCCATTCTTTGGGCAACACAGGTTTGATGATTTCTTCGATCACGGCTTCAATGAAAGAGGCTTTCATCTTGGTCGGTGTTTCGCTTTGGTCGGGGCTGTGTTGTGAAGACAGCACCACGGTGTCAATGCTGTGCGGCTTGCCGTCCACATAGCGCATGGTCACCTGGCTTTTCGCATCCGGGCGCAAAAACGGCATCCGGCCATCGCGGCGCAGTTGCGCTTGGCGTTCGACCAGACGGTGCGCGTAATAAATTGGCGCGGGCATCAGATCCGGGGTTTCTTTGACGGCGTAGCCGAACATCAAACCCTGGTCACCGGCACCGGTGTTCAGGTGATCGTCAGACGCGTGGTTCACGCCCTGGGCGATGTCGTTGGACTGCTTGTCATAGCAAACCATGACCGCGCAACCTTTGTAATCGATACCGTATTCGGTGTTGTCATAGCCGATGCGTTGAATCGTGTCGCGCGCGACTTGTATGTAGTCGACATGCGCGTTGGTGGTGATTTCTCCGGCCAGCACCACCAGACCGGTGTTGGTCAGTGTTTCGGCGGCGACGCGGCTGCGCGGGTCTTGTTTGAAGATGGCATCCAAAATAGCGTCTGAAATTTGATCAGCCACTTTGTCGGGGTGGCCTTCAGAGACGGATTCGGAAGTAAAAAGATAATCGTTCGCCATGTGTAACTCCTGTTGATGGTTGACGCGTTGCCAATTCAAATGAGTCTGGCGAACGCTTTAGCAGATGACTGATGAACAGCCGACTCTTGCGAGTGTGTCGCCCTGCAAGTTGCTTCATTAACTCAGCGACAATGGCTATTCTAAACAAGTATTGACAAAAACTTATGGCTCTTTGGATGCGCTGGCTGTCGGGCTTGCCCTTGCTCTGGGTACAGCGTATCGGCTGGACCTTGGGCTGGCTGACCTGGTGGCTATCGCCGCGTTACCGTTTGCAATTCAAGCAGCATTCTCAGCAAGCGGGTTACAACGAGCCGCAGGTACGCGCCGCCATTGGTGCTGCCGGTTGTCAGGCATTGGAAGCCTTTCGTGTATGGTTCGGCGGTGATATGCCTGTGCAATGGCAGGGCAAAGAACACATTGAGACGGCTTTTGCCGCCGGCAAAGGCATATTATTTTTAACCCCGCATCTGGGGTGTTTTGAAATCACTGCACCTACGCAGGCGCTGACTTTCGGTCCGGGCCACGGGCCCATGACCATTCTTTACCGGCCGGCGCGTCAGGCCTGGCTGAAAGCGCTGTTGTTGAATGCCAGAGACAAGCCTTATTTGAAGGCGGTTCCCACGAATATGGAAGGCGTGCGTCAAATGCTCAAAGCATTGCGTCGCGGCGAAGCGGTGGGTTTGTTACCCGACCAAGTGCCGCCCAAGGGCATGGGTATTTGGTCGAGCATGTGGGGACACCCGGCCTACACCATGACTTTGGGAGCCAGACTCGCCATGCAAACCGGCGCCTGCATCATCTTGGCCTGGGGCGAGCGCTTGCCGAATGCCAAAGGCTATTGCATACACGTTGAACCAATGCAAGAGGTACTGGCTGGTGACGTTGATGCAGTGGTGCTGCAAATCAACCACGCCATGGAGCAATTGATCAGACAATGCCCTGAGCAATACCTCTGGGGCTATGCCCGTTTCAAACAACCGCGACACGAGGCCTGACTGTGTTCAACCCTGTAACCCGCAGCATGCAAGCGCTGTCGTTTTTGCCCTTGCGCGTTTTGCGTTGGCTGGGCTGGTTGTCCGGCTATGTGTTTTATAGGGTATCGGCGCGCAGGCGCAATGTGGTGCTGACCAATTTGCGTTTGTGTTTCAAAGAGCTCAATGAACACCAATTGCGCGCATTGGCCAAAGCGCATTTTGTTTTGCTCGGGCAGTCACTCTGGGACCGTGCCTGGTTGTGGCACGCTCCTGAGCAGGTGTTGAATCAGCGGATTCATTTTTCCGGTGATTTCGATGTGTTCAAGGACAGCGGACCTTTGATTGTGCTGGCCCCGCATTTTGTCGGTCTGGATGCCGGCGGAGTGGCCATGACATGGTTAAAGCAGATTCCCATGGCCTGTGTTTATGTTCCATTGCGCAATAAATATGTCGAAGAATGGATGATGCAAGGCCGCAACCGCTCCGGGCGGGTGCGCTCGGTGGCGCGCATTGAAGGCGCTACACCTTTGCTACAGATACTGCGCGACGGCATGCGCCTGCATTATTCGCCGGACATGGACTTTGGCATGCAAGGTGCTATGTGGTCGGATTTTTTCGGCGTGGCTGCTGCCACCACCAATTCATTGCCGCGCTTGGTCAAACTGTCGCGCGCCCGTATCTGCACCCTGGTCACGCGACTCACGCCTGACGGTTACAGCATAGAAATCGGGCCGCTGTGGCCGGACTATCCGCAGGGAGATTTACAGGCCGACACGGATGCCATGAACAAACACATAGAGGCCCGTGTCCTTGAGTCACCGGCTCAATATTATTGGGTGCACAAAAGATTCAAGACGCGTCCGCCGGGACAGCCTGAGCTCTACCGCTGGCAGTAATTCCCGCCGGAAAATGCGCCAGCGCCATGGCTTTTATTGCCTCGGCCGTGCGCGGATTTTTGCTGGCCAGCGCTTTTTGCAAACCGTAGACCGTGTCCTGCGGCGTGATCAGCCCGGCCGCTGAGTTATAGGCTACTTGCATCAATTTGTCCACGGCAATCAGCGTCGCAATGGCTTGAAGATCTGGACAGGTGATCACCATGAAGCTATCGGGTTTGACGCGCAGGTCTATGTCTAGGCGGACTTACTGCCAGTGAGCACCGTCAAATGCCCTGGTGCTGGAGTTTTTGCGTTTGTTGCCGCAACCTACATGCAGAAAAGTTGCCATGGTGGAAAAGGGAGCCGTCAGCCCATCTGAATAAGACATGGCCTGTTGTAAACCACTGTGGCTAAATATCGGAAGAAAACACCTTTATCTGCGGATCCAGTTGCCGATAATGCCGCTCACCAACGACGGTTGCTCATGCACCAGCCAATGGCTGCCGTCGGCGATACGGTGCAATTGCAGGTCGGGCACATAGTCTTGCAAGCCGTCAATCAAGCCGGGGGGCAGGGCGCTGTCTTGCATGCCCCAGATCACCAGGGTGGGCACAGAAATGCGCAACATCTCCGCGGGTAATTCGATGGATTGCGCAGCCGGATCGTCGGCACGTGGCGGGCGCAAAGGTGAGGCACGGTAATAGTTCAAAGCGCCGCTCAGCCCTTGCTGCCAGACCGCGCGGTATTGATCGCGGACTTTGTCGTTCAACCAGGCGTGCGGGCCGTCCTCGGCGCCCATGTTGGTGAAAAAAGTCCACAGTCTTTTGTAATCGTCTGCCGCTAACAATACTTCTGCATCCGGGCGGATCAGAAAGTTCATGTACTGACTCGCAGCCTGCTGCACCGGATCGTCTTTCAAATCGCGCAAAAACGTCCCTGGGTGCGGCGAGTTGATGATGACCAGGCCATGCATCAAACCGGGTTGCTGGTTGGCTACATTCCAGGCGACTGCACCTCCCCAGTCGTGCGCTACCAGCGCAGCCAGCGGAGCGTCCGGCGACAGTTGCAGTTTCAAGGTGCTGATGTCTTTCACCAATTCCTTGGCGCGGTATTCCTTGACATCAAGCGGAGCGGAGGAGCCGGCATAGCCGCGCATATTTGGCGCCACGCAAAAATAGCCGCCGTTTTCAGGCTGGCTGAAATACGTCAGCAGTTCATCCCAGACAAAGCCGGCTTCCGGAAAGCCATGCAAGAACAGCATGACTGGTTGCCCGGCGTGTCCGGCCAGCCGGCAGTCCAGCGAGATGCCGTGCGGTAAATCTATGCGTTCAAAGCGAATCATGGTGTTGCCAGGACCGGGTGGGTCCACTCCCATAGTTTGAGGCTGACATCCTCGACGCCTTGTTTTTTGAGCGAGGAAAACAAATGCGCTTCGCCGCCGCCGGACTGCAATTTGGCAATCGACAAGGCCTTGGCGGCTTCGCTGCGGTTGAGCTTGTCGGCCTTGGTCAGCAGCATCAGGAACTTCAGACCTTCTTCCACCTTGGGGCGAATCACTTCAAGCAAAATTTCGTCAAGCTCGGTCACGCCCAGGCGCGGGTCGCACATCAGCACCACGCCTTTGAGATTGTCACGCGTCATCAGGTAATTGGCCATGACCCGCTGCCAGCGTATCTTGTCGGACTTGGGAACTGCGGCATAACCGTAACCGGGCAGATCGGCCAGCACGGTATCGGTCTGGTTTTGGCGACCCAGGGCAAACAAATTGATGTGCTGGGTGCGCCCCGGCGTTTTGGAGGCATAGGCCAGTTGGCGCTGTTGCGTCAACACATTGATGCAAGTGGATTTACCGGCATTAGAGCGGCCGACGAAAGCAATTTCGGGCTGGTCATAGGCGGGTAAATGGTGTAGCTGTGCCGCCGTTGTGAGAAATCTGGCGGTGTGCAGCCAGCCGACGGCTTGTTTGACGCGGTCTGCGTGGCCGGTATCGACTGCAATAGGGGGGTGAACCATGGTTTTTCTTTACGTGCAACCCGTCGGGTGCTGGCGTGCATTGTAGAATCTATGATTGATCTATTCAGACTCTACTGCCATGACTTTTCTTGTCCGTACGCTGTTATCCGTCAGTTTGACGGGCTTTTTGTTGACTGTGCATGCCGAAGGTGCTGCACCCGCCCCCGCTAAAGCAGACCCTGCCAAAGGCTCTACCGTTTACAACGGCATTTGCGTGACTTGTCACGGCGCTGAGGGTAACTCGGCCATCACCATCAATCCCAAGCTGGCCCAGCAACATCCCGAATATATTGCCAAGCAACTGGCTGAGTTCAAATCAGGCAAGCGCGCCAATCCTGTGATGATGGGTTTCTCCGCCGCCCTCAGTGATGACGATATGCGCAACGTTGGCGCATATTTGGCTGGCACCAAAGCCAAACCCGGTTTCGCCAAAGACAAAGACTTGGCTGCACTGGGTGAAAAAATTTACCGCGGCGGCATTGCCGATCGCCAGATCCCGGCTTGTGCCGGCTGCCACAGCCCCAACGGTGCAGGTATACCGTCTCAATACCCGCGCTTAAGCGGTCAGCATGCTGACTACACCACCTCTCAATTGACCCAGTTCCGGGACGGCATTCGCAAGAACAACCTGCAAATGAGCCAGGTAGCTGCTAAATTGAATGATCGCGAAATCAAAGCATTGGCTGACTACATCGCCGGTTTGAACTGATCTACCGACTTTCCAAACCCAAAGGCTGGCCGTGTGTCAGCCTTTTTTATTTCAGGAGTACTCTCATGTTGCTTCGTACTGACCGAGGTTTCAATCACCACATTTCCAGCGAGATCACGCCGCTTTCTGTGTATGCGCAGCGACGTGAGTTTTTGCAGCGCATGGCGGCGGCTGGCTGGTTGGCCGGCAGCGGCGCTGCCTTGGCGCAATCCCCGGTGACGCGCCCCGGCAAACTGGCTCCCCTGAATGCCACGGTTTCCACATTAGCGGGCGCGCAAGCCACAGACACGCCAACCCCTTACAAGAACGCCAGCACATACAACAATTTTTATGAGTTCGGCACCGACAAGTCAGACCCGGCGGAAAACGCTCACACCTTGAAAACCCGTCCTTGGACCGTGGAGATTGAGGGTTTGGTGAAAAAACCGGGCCGCTTCAACATAGAAGATTTGCTCAAACTCAGCGCCATGGAAGACCGCATCTACCGCATGCGCTGTGTAGAGGGTTGGTCCATGGTGATTCCCTGGGTAGGTTATTCGCTGTCTGGACTCATCAAGCGCGTCGAGCCCTTGGGCAGTGCCAAATACGTGGAGTTCATCACCCTGGCCGACCCCAAGACCATGCCTTATGTGGGCTCACGCATACTCAGTTGGCCTTACACCGAGGGCTTGCGCATGGACGAAGCCATGAACCCGCTGACCATGCTGAGCTTTGGCATGTACGGTGAAGTGCTGCCTAACCAGAACGGTGCGCCTGTGCGTTTGACGGTGCCATGGAAATACGGTTTCAAAAGCGGCAAAAGCATTGTAAAAATCCGTTTCACCGAGAACCAGCCGACCACAGCCTGGAACAAAGCGGCGGCACACGAATATGGCTTTTATTCCAATGTCAACCCGAATGTGGACCACCCGCGCTGGAGCCAGGCTAGCGAGCGGCGCATAGGCGACGGCGGCATTTTGGCTAAAAAAATCAAAACGCTGATGTTCAACGGCTACGAAGCCCAGGTCGGGCAGTTGTATGCGGGCATGGACCTGACCAAGAATTTCTGAGCCCGCAACATTCCATGCCATGGCGCCGGTTTCTACTTTGGCCGCATGCGACAAGCTTGCTTCACGGGCTGTTGTCGCTGCCTTTCATCTGGCTGCTGTGGGCCTTGTTCAATGACGCACTCGGCGCTAACCCTGCTGAAGCCTTGAGCCGTTCCACCGGTGACTGGACTTTGCGTTTTTTGTGTCTGGTGCTGGCAGTCACCCCGTTGCGTCACATCACACACACGCCTGAGCTGATTCGATTTCGCCGCAGCTTGGGGCTGGCCACATTCTTCTATGCCTGTTTGCACCTGCTGTGCTACGCCTGGTTTGACCAGGGTTTTGAGCTCAACGATATCGCTAAAGACCTGGTCAAGCGACCCTTCATCTGGCTGGGCATGCTGGGTTTTGTGTTCATGTTGCCGCTGGCATTGACTTCAAGTAACGCCGCAGCACGTAGTTTGGGTGCGAAACGCTGGCGGCAATTACATAGCCTGGTTTATGTGCTGCCGCTATTCGCGCTGCTGCATTTTTACTGGATGCGCGCGGGCAAAAACAATTTTGCTGAGGTCTGGGTTTATGCTTGTGTGCTCGGCAGTTTGTTGGTTTATCGCTTTTTGCGCTGGTTGCAGAAAAAATTCCCTGCCTAAACCAGGTTTTCACCACGCATTTGATCTGCGACTGTCTCGCGCGCGCGAATCACATGCGATTTGTGTGCGTCGACCAGCACCTCGGCCGGCCGTCCGCGCGTGTTGTAGTTGCTGGCCATGCTCATGCAATACGCCCCGGCTGACAGCACCGCCAGTGTGTCGCCCGCCTGCACATTCAATGCCCGGTCGCGGCCTATCCAGTCCCCGCTTTCACACACCGGTCCGACCACGTCGTACACCTGAGCGGCTGCATCGCTCAGCGACAAGGGCACGATCTGGTGGAAGGCCTCGTACATGGCCGGGCGCGGCAAATCATTCATGGCCGCGTCAATGATGCAAAAGTTTTTTTGTTCGCCGGGTTTGATGAATTGCACTTGTGTCAAACACACGCCGGCATTGCCCACCAGTGAGCGCCCCGGTTCAATCATTAACTGACGGTCGCCGAAACCGCGTTCATCCAGACGCGCCAATAACCTGGTCCACAAATCATCGGCTGCGGGCGGCGTGTCGCCGTTGTAATTAATGCCCAGGCCGCCGCCGAAATCCAAATGGTGAATCGGGATGCCTGCACTTTCAATCTGCTCGACCAGATCCAGCACCTTGTCCAGCGCATCCAGATAAGGCTCGGTGGTGGTGATTTGCGAGCCGATATGGCAATCGATTCCGGTCACTTTCAAACCTGGCAAAGACGCGGCATGTTGGTAAGCCTGCAAAGTGCGCTCGTGCGCAATGCCGAACTTATTGCCTTTGAGGCCAGTGGAAATATACGGATGGGTTTTAGGGTCCACGTTGGGGTTGACGCGAATACTCACCGGTGCGATTTTGCCCAGCGACAGCGCCATTTCATTAAGTACATCCAGTTCGGCTTCGCTCTCTACATTGAAGCAGGCGATACCGGCTTGCAAGCCGATTTGCATTTCTGCACGTGTCTTGCCAACACCGGAAAAAATCACATCCTTCGCTTGTCCACCGGCGGCCTGTACGCGGGCTAATTCTCCGGCGGAAACAATATCAAAGCCGCAACCGGCTTGGGCAAACACTTGCAACACACCCAGGCTGGAATTGGCCTTCATGGCGTAATGCACTTTGGCTTTGCGACCGGCAAACGCACGCTGGTAAGCGCCAAGCGCATGCAGCATGGCGGCTTTGGAGTAAACAAACAAAGGCGTGCCGTGCGCCTCGGCCAGATCCTGTAAGCGCAGTTGTTCAATGAACAAATGTTGGTCGCGGTAAGCCAGAAAGGGTGCGCCGGGCAGGTCGGAAGGGTTCATGGACGGGGATGTTTCAATGGCACAAGCTCAAGGCTTAGCGGGGGGCTCGGCGGGTTTGGACGGCAGCAACACGTCGGGGAATTTGGCCCGGTTTTTGAACTCGGGGTCGTCCGGTAATTCCAGCGCGCCTTTAAAGCCGCAAGCGTTCAGCAAGGTGAATGCAAGCAACAGCAGACTGCCTAAAATCGGTGTTTTCATGGGGAAATTGTACCCAGCCCCTTGTGTGTAACAGCTTGCATTGTCAAGCACCTACTTTGAAGCCAGCTCCGATGACCGACAACGAATTCATGAACCATGCTGAAACCCTGTTGCAACGATTGGAAGCCATGTGCGATCAGTTCAACGATCAAGACGACCTGGACATAGACAACCAGCGTGTGGGGGGCATGGTCACCATGAGCTTTCCCAACAAAAGCCAGTTGATTGTGAACCTGCAAAAACCGCTGCACGAGGTCTGGTTGGCAGCGCAAAGCGGCGGTTACCACTACCGTTTTGATGGGGCAGCCTGGCAAGACACCAAAGGCCAAGGCGAGTTTTGGCAGCAACTCAGCCGGGATGCCAGCTTGCAATACGGCAGGCCTTTGCATTTCGCGGCTTGAAACCCGGCAAAGGCATTCAGGTTATTCCTTGAACATTTCCAATATTTTTTTCTTTTCTGAATCAACGGCTTCAGCTTCGACCGGTTTGGTCTCAATGCCCAGGCTGGTCACCCCGGTGCTCTGGGTAAATTCCTGGTAGAACCAGTCGTTGCCCTCAAACACCACGCCGGCCGGTACCGGCATGCCGCTGACTGGTGTGTTTTTGAGCGCATGCTGCATGTAGCTGATCCACACCGGCAGACTGAGTCCACCGCCGGTTTCGCGGTCTCCGAGTTTGCGCGGCGTGTCGTAGCCTATCCAGGTCACCGCCGTGAGCGTCTGGTGGTAACCGGCAAACCAGGCGTCCATGGAGTCGTTGGTGGTGCCGGTCTTGCCGTAAATATCGCTGCGTTTGAGCGAGGCCTGTGCGCGCATGGCGGTACCCGCGCGAGTCACTTCTTGTAATAAATGGCTGATCAAAAAAGCATTACGCGGTTCAATTGCCCGCGCTCTGTCGTCAAGTTCAATTGGTGTGTAAGCGGACAAGACCTTACCCAGCGGGTCGCTGACCTTGGTGATCAGATAAGGTTTGACCAGGTAGCCGCCATTGGCAAACACGGAATATCCCATGGCCACTTGAATGGGCGTAACCGAACCGGCGCCAAGCGCCATGGTCAGGTAAGCCGGGTGTTTTTCCGGCTCAAAACCGAAGCGACCGATCCAGTTTTGTGCGTTTTGCGGGCCGACTGCTTCCAGTATGCGGATAGACACCATGTTTTTCGATTTAGCCAAGGCGGTCTTCAGGCTCATCAAGCCTTCGAACTTGCCGTCGTAATTTTTCGGCTCCCACGCCTGGCTGCCGGTGACGCTGGCGTCAAAAAACAGTGGCGCATCGTTCACCTGTGTGGCCGCTGTAAAGCCTTTTTCAATGGCTGCCGAATAAATAAACGGTTTGAAACTCGAGCCCGGCTGACGCCAAGCTTGGGTCACGTGGTTGAATTTGTTTTTATCGAAATCAAAACCGCCGACCAGCGAACGAATGGCTCCATCGGACGGGTCCAGCGCCACAAACGCACCTTCGACCTCGGGCAGTTGCGTCAGGCCCCAATCGCCTTTGGCGTTTTTGCTGACACGCACCACCGCGCCCGGGCGCAGTTTGATGTTGGGCGGCGCCTTGTCTGACAAGCCCGAGGTGACCGGTTTCAAACCGTCGCCGGAGATGTCCAGCACTTCGCTGTTTTGCCTCACCACCCGCACTTTTTTAGGCGTAGCTTCCAGCACCACGGCGCCCAGCAAATCGCCTTTGTCACCGGCTTCAATCAAGGCGTCGTCAATTGCCTCTTCAAGCTCACGAGCATCGGTGGGCATGGTGATGAATTTTTCTGGCCCCCGGTAAACCTGGCGCAATTCATAGTCCAGGATGCCGCGGCGCAAGGCCTGGTAGGCGATTTCCTGATCCTCTGCCTTGATGGTGGTGTAAACGTTCAGACCGCGCGTGTAAATATCGCTGCCGTATTGCGCAAACATCAGTTGGCGCGCCATTTCAGCCACGTACTCGGCATGCGTGGTGTTGGGTGTGGTGACGCTGCGGATTTTCAGTTCTTCGGTTTTCGCTGCATTGGCCTGCGCCGAAGTGATGTAACCGTTTTCTTCCATGCGCTCGATGATGTAGAGCTGGCGCGAGCGGGCGCGTTTGGGGTTATTGATCGGGTTGTAAGCCGACGGCGCCTTGGGCAAACCGGCGAGCATGGCGGCCTCGGCGATGCTGAGCGACTGAATCGGTTTGCCGAAATAAGTTTCAGACGCAGCTGCAAACCCGTAGGCCCTGTGACCCAGGAAAATCTGGTTCAAATAGATTTCAAAAATCTGGTCTTTGCTGAGCAGGTGTTCCAGTTTGTAAGTCAGCAGCAACTCATAAATTTTGCGGGTAAAGGTTTTCTCTGACGACAAATACACATTGCGCGCCACCTGCATGGTGATGGTGGACGCGCCCTGACTTTTCGCGCGCCCGACGTTGGCCAGGCTGGCACGCACTAGGCCGATGTAATCGACGCCGCCGTGCTGGTAAAAACGCGCGTCTTCGATAGACAGCACCGCTTGTTTGACGATAACGGGGATATCCTTGAAGGGCACCAGTTTGCGTCGCTCTTCGCCGAATTCGCCGATGACCTTGCCCTCTACCGAGAACACGCGCATCGACAACTTAGGCCGGTAATCGGCCAGATCGGAAATGTCCGGCAATTGCGGATAAGCCATCACCAGCGCCACGCCGACCAGCAGCAGTATGGACAACAGGCCTGCGGTTGATAAGCCAATGGCCCAGGCAAAAAACAAGCCCAGCAGCCGCCAGAGGTTGTTGGCAGGGCGTGACTGCGAATCTGCCGGGGGGCGTTCGGTAGCGGGTGGCTTAGGCGGCATGTAAGAGGTTTGGCGCTGAGCCAAGTGGCAGGTTGGAAGCAGATTGTAAAAAAAACGCCAGTGCAGCTTAACTGAGCCGGCTTGCAGCGGTTTTACAACCATGGCAGTCATCAACCGCCATGAAAGGACAACACCATGCGAACCAGCCGGATGGCCCGCCGCAAATCACCGGGTTTGGGTTTATTGATCAAGCAGCAAGGCCTGGTCATGGTTCAAACCGTGCCATGCCAAGACAGTGCCAACGATAAGCCTTTGTGGCATTGGCAGGCCCTGGGCAGTTTCGCAGATGAATTGATGCCAGACGGCGCCTGGCCCGATCCGAAATGGGTCAAGCAGGTCAGACAGCGTAGCGGCTTTCAAGCGCAGTTGCTGGCCATGGCCATTCCGCGCGAACACTTGCATTCAATACAACTGCAAATTGACAGCGATGTTCCGCTGCGCCAACTGCGTGCGGTGCTGAGCGAGCGGCTGCAAGACAGTTTGCCCTGGCCGTTGTCCGAGTGCCTGTGGGATTTTCAAACCGTGGCTGCGGCTCAGGCCCCGTCTGCGGCCCCCCTTGACAGCGGACGTCCGGCCTGGTTGAACCAGGCCATGCAAGAGCAACCGGTACACAACATCGAGGTGCTGGCCATGCCCAGGGACTGGGCGTCTCAATGCGAGCAATGGTGCAGCCAGGCGGGTTTGCAACTGGTCAGGCTGGAGCCGTCGTGGCAAGCCAGTTTGCGCTGGCAAACCTATGCGCAACACCACAGCGTCGGACTGTTGCAGGAAAACCCCGCCATTTACGACGCCGGATTGAGCGAGGAAGAGCAGGCTGTGGTCGGCGGATTGGCATTGGGCGTGGTGCTGACATGAGTGACTTCAACTTGCATCCGTGGCGCGAACGCCGTCGCGCGCAGCGTTTGCGCCATTGGCGGTTTGCCTCGTTGTGTGCCGTTAGCCTGACCCTGGCGGCCGTGTGGAGTCTGGACCGGCATTGGGAAGACTGGTTGCAGCAACACCAGGCGCAGGTGGCGCAGCGTCAGCAAAATTTGCACGAACTGCAAACTGAATTGGAGAAAGCCCCTTTATGGCAGACGCGCCAGATCCAAGCGCAGCAAGTGCAAGCTGCATGGCAACCCTGGCGTTTGCAGCAATGGCAGGCCTGGCAGATGTTGCAACACCTGTTGTCGGTGCCACCGCGCGGTGTGCAGATCGACCGCTTGGTCTGGCGTGATCAGCAATTACAGCTCAACGGCTGGACACTCAGCGATGGACATTTGCAGGCCTGGCTGTCGCTGTTGCAAGCGGGCGGTTTGTCCGCGCGAGACGCGCGACCCAGGTTGGAGGACGCGCAGTGGTTGCAGTCTGACGGTCTGTCGGCCAAACGCCAGCGCTTTAGCTTGCAGATGAGTACACCTGCGTTGGCGACTCCATGAGTACCGGCATTCGCTGGCAGACACCGTGGCCGCAATGGCGCAGCCACTGGCAGGTGTTGCACGCCTGGCCGCCGGGGGCGCAATGGCTGTTGCTGTTGCTGCTCAGCGTATGCATGACCGCTGCGGGCAGCTTATGGTGGTCATTTGAAGCCTGGGAAATCTGGTGGCAGGCCGATGAGCAATTGCAGCAACTTGATGAAGACATAAAAAGGAACCAACAGCAAGTAGGCCAATTGCGCCAGCGCATACAGGAGATTCAGGCTTTGCCGCACCCTTCAGGCTGGCCGGTGCCCGCCTGGCAGACCTGGCCGCAAACACCGCCGCCGGATGACAACCAAGTATTGCAGCAATGGCTGAACTGGGGCCGACAACACGGCCTGGCCGCACAAGCCATGCCTTTGACCGGTGAGTCCGCTGTGCGATGGAGAGGCGCATTGCCCGCCTTGCTTGCGGCAGTGCACGGCGTGCCTCAAGAATTTCCAGCCATGCGCCTTAGCGGTTTTGACTGGCAAGTATTGCCCGCCCCGGCGACAACAGCCAAGCCGGGTCAGGTCGAAGAACGTTTGCAAGTCGAATTGCAATGGACCCGGGCGGGTGACAACCCGCTGGTGGTCTTGCCAGCCAAAGGCAAAAAACTCGCAGAAAAAACCGCATTGGCTCTAGACGCTCAAGCCGTTTTACCGCCTCCCTCTGCAACCTCCGCTAAGTTGTATAACCCGTTCCAAGTGACGGCCTTGCGCAGCGGCTTGCCACCGGGAGTTGCGCAAAGTCAGCTCCGAGGCTGGCAGGCGCTGCACAACCAACCGGTGTCTCAGTTGCGCTGGATCGGTTCCTTGTCCCGGACTGATCAAAGCCAGGGCTTGCTGGCTTTTAACGGCTTGGTGTATAGCGTTCAGAAAGGCGATCACCTCGGCCAGGATTGGGGCGAGGTGACCGATATTGCCAGGGATCACGTGTTGTTACGCGAATGGCATGCGCATACCAATGGGGAGTGGCAGCTGGTGAACAGACGCATCGCCGCCGGGGATCCCAAATGAGCCGCTTCTGGTTGTTACTTGCATTGGCCCTGTGGTTTTCAAAGTCGTGGGCGCAAACCACAACATCTGTAACCAACGCTGAAGAGCCACGTGTGTTTCACGGCGCGCCCATGTCCATGCATTTCCAAAGCATAGATTTGCGCACCGCTTTGCAACTGGTGGCCGAGTTCAGTGGGGTCAACATCATCATGTCCGACAACGTCAACGGTCAATTGACCATGCGTTTGCAAGATGTCCCCTGGGACCAGGTGCTGCACACCATATTGCAAACGCGCGGCCTGGGACAGCAGCAAACCGGCAACGTGATCTGGGTGGCACCGCAGGCCGAGATATCGGCGCGTGAAAAAACCCGGCTCGAAACCCGGCATGCCATTCAAGTGGTCGAGCCTTTGCAAACCCGTGCTTTTGCTTTGAACTACGCCAAGGCGGCCGAAATTTTGCCTACCTTGTTGCAGCAAGCCAGTGGCTCTGCGGGTGCGGCACCGCGTTTGCTCAGCCCGCGCGGTAGCGCCATGGCGGACATACGCACCAATCAGTTGTTTGTCACAGACATTAACGACAGGTTGGAGCAGGTGGCGCGACTGATTGAGCGCGTCGATGTGCCGCAGCGCCAGGTGTTGATCGAAGCGCGCATCGTGGAAGCGCTGGACAACTTTGCGGCCTCACTCGGTGTCCGCTTGTCCACGCAAAAAGAGGGTTTCAATATCAATCTGCCGGCCGTCAAAGCACTGGGCTCGGATCCGGCCAATACAGGCTTTACTTTTTTCGACCCGGCGTACAGCCGTCGCTTGGGCGTCGAGTTGTCGGCGCTGGAAGCCGAGGGGCTGGGCCGCGTGGTGGCCAGTCCGCGCCTGGTCACCGCCAACCAGTTCAAGGCAGTGATAGAGCAGGGCACCGAATTGCCTTACCAGTTGTCCGGACCTAACGGCAGCACGTCTATCGCGTTTCGCAAAGCCAATTTGCGGCTGGAAGTGACACCGCACATCACGCCCGACGGCAGCATCAATATGTTTCTCGAGGTGTACAAGGACAGCGTCGGCCAAAACACTCCGGCCGGATTTGCCATAGACACCAAACACGTCAGCACCCAGGTCAGGGTTCAGGACGGCGGTACAGTCATGATCGGCGGCATTTACGAGACCAACGACAGCATTAACCGCGCCGGGGTGCCGGGCTTGCGTGACAACCCTTTGTTCGGCTGGTTGTTCAGCAACCGCGCCAGCAAGCGCAGCAAGCAGGAGTTGCTGATATTCCTAAGCCCTAAAATGCTTGAGCAACGTGCCTTCGCACCTTGAGAAAGTTTTTATCGTGTTGGCATTGGTGGGCATGCCGGGCAGCGGCAAATCGACGGTCGGTCGGCAATTGGCCCGCAAACTTGGCGTGGGTTTTGTCGACTGCGACCAAGTCATAGAGATGCGCATCGCTTGCCCCATCAAAGACTATTTCGCCAGTCAGGGCGAGGCCGCTTTCAGAGACATAGAAACCCAAGTCATTGACGATATGACGCGCACTGCCTGCGGTGTGCTGGCCACTGGTGGCGGCGCGGTATTGCGCGAAGCCAACCGGCAGTTGCTGCGCGACCGTACCCACGTGATTTACCTGCGTGTGCAACCCGACGAAATTTTTCGCCGTTTGCGCCACGACCAGCAACGCCCTTTGTTACAAGTCGACGATCCCAAACACAAAATCAAACAACTGTTTGAAGAACGTGATCCGCACTATCAGGCGGCAGCGCATTTTGTCATCGAGACCAGCCGCCCGCGCATACCGACCATGATCACCATGATCATCTCCCAACTCGAACTTGCCGGTTTGCTACCGATAGAAACCGCTGCCCCATGACGCACACTGAACACGTACATATAGACCTCGGCGAGCGCAGTTACGACATCGCCATTGGTGCCGGTTTGCTTGATAACGCCACGGCGTGGCAAGGTTTACCCAAAGCAGGCGCCGCGCTCATCGTCACCAACGACACCGTGGCGCCGCTGTATTTGGCGCGCTTACAGCAAAGTCTGGCCTCGCATTACCCGGTCATACACGAGTGCAGCTTGCCCGACGGCGAGAGCTACAAAACCTGGGACAGTTTGAACGCGATTTTTGATGTGTTGTTGGGTAAAGCCTGCGACCGCAAAACCGTGTTGTTTGCATTGGGCGGCGGCGTCATCGGCGACATCACCGGATTTGCTGCGGCCTGTTACATGCGCGGCGTGCCGTTTGTGCAAGTGCCCACCACCTTGTTGGCGCAAGTCGATTCATCCGTGGGCGGCAAAACAGCCATTAACCATCCTATCGGTAAAAATATGATCGGCGCGTTTTACCAACCCGAGCGCGTGGTGTGCGATTTGGCAACTTTGCAAACCTTGCCGCCACGCGAACTCAGCGCTGGTTTGGCCGAGGTCATCAAATACGGGCCGATTGCCGACATGGGTTTTCTCGATTGGATAGAGCAGCACTTGGACGATTTGCTGGCACGCGACCCGCAAGCTTTGGCGTATGCGGTCAAACGCAGCTGCGAAATCAAAGCTTGGGTGGTCGGTCAGGATGAACGCGAAGGTGGCATTCGCGCGATTTTGAATTTCGGTCACACCTTCGGCCACGCCATCGAAGCCGGTTTGGGCTTCGGCGTCTGGTTGCACGGCGAAGCGGTCGGATGCGGCATGGTCATGGCCGCGCATTTGTCGCAACGTTTGGGTTTGGTGGACGCGGCTTTTGTGCAGCGCCTCACCGGCTTGATAGCCAAAGCCGGTTTGCCCGTCACCGGCCCGGCGCTCGGTGCTGACGTGTATTTGCACCATATGCGGGTCGACAAAAAAGCCGAGGCCGGGGACATACGTTTTGTATTGATAGACCCGCCCGGCAGCGCAATAGTGCGCGGCGCACCGGATGTGCTGGTGGCTGAAGTGGTCGAGGCTTGTTGCCGCGCATGAGCGATCTCTTCGCTGCGTCAGTTGCCACTGCCGCCACAGGTTTGGCCGCGTACGCATGCCAACCGCATTTGAGTCGCGGACGGCGTTTCATAGAACCCGAAGCGCCGACGCGCAATCTGTTTCAGCGCGACCGCGACCGCATTGTGCATTCCACCGCGTTTCGCCGTCTGGTTTACAAAACCCAAGTGTTCCTCAACCACGAAGGCGATTTGTTCCGTACTCGGTTGACGCATTCGCTGGAAGTCGCGCAACTCGGGCGCTCACTCGCCAGGGCTTTGGGTTTGCATGAAGATTTGGTCGAGGCCATTGCACTGGCGCATGACTTGGGCCACACGCCGTTCGGTCACGCCGGACAAGACGCGTTGAACGAATGCATGGCACCTTACGGTGGCTTTGAGCACAACCTGCAAAGCCTGCGCGTGGTGGATTCGCTGGAAGAACGCTACCCCCAGTTTGACGGTTTGAATTTGTGCTTTGAAACCCGCGAAGGTATATTGAAACATTGCTCGCTGCGCAACGCGCAAATGCTGGAAGACGCCGAGCCCGGCGGCGTGGGCGCGCGGTTTTTGCAGCGCCAGCAACCGTCGCTGGAAGCGCAGTTGTGCAACCTGGCCGATGAGATGGCTTACAACGCGCACGACATAGACGACGGCGTGCGCTCGGGACTCATCAGCTTGGAGCAATTACAGGAAGTGGTCTTGTTCAACACCTACCGTTTGCGGGTAGAAGATGAATTCCCCAAACTCTCAGACAGACGTTTGCTGTACGAAACCATACGCCGCATGTTGAGTGATCAGGTGTATGACGTGATGGACAACACACGTGCTGCATTGACCGAGCACGCGCCTGCGTCTGCCGACCATGTGCGGCTCTTGCCGTCCTTGGTGAAATTCAGCCCCGGCATGCGCGCGGCCAGCACAGAGTTGAAACATTTTTTGCTGCACAGTTTGTACCGTCACCCGCAGGTCTTGCAAACCACCGACTGGGCGCGCCAAGTAGTGAGCGAATTGTTCAACGCCTACATGAACAAGCCGCAAGACATGCCCGAGCGCCACGCCAAGCGCAGCAATGTGCCGCGTGCTGTCTCCGATTACATCGCAGGCATGACAGATAGGTTTGCCACCAAAGAGCATGCGCGTTTGACCGGCAAAGTACTTGCTTCATGACGATCGAATCGCAAGTTGTCGCAGACACCCAAGCTTGGCTGGACAAAGCAGTGATCGGCCTAAACCTGTGCCCGTTCGCCAAAGCCGTGGTCGCCAAACAGCAAGTGCGCATGGTAGTGTGCATGGACAGCGAGCCCGAGCAAGTGTTGCAAATGCTGCAACAAGAAATGCAGTTGTTGGTAGATACCGATGCTGCAGTGTTGGACACCACGTTGTTAATAGCGCCCAATCTGCTGCCGGATTTTTTAGACTTCAACGAGTTTTTGTTTGACTGCGATTCGGTGTTGGTCTCCATGGAATTGGAGGGCGTGCTGCAAATCGCCGACTTTCACCCGCGCTACCAGTTTGCGGGCACGCAGCCCGACGACATCAGCAATTTCACCAACCGCGCGCCATACCCCACGCTGCATTTGCTGCGCGAGGAAAGTATTGATAAGGCCGTGGCTGCGTTCCCGGATGCGTCGCTGATTTATGAAAGGAATGTGCAGGTGTTGGAAGCTTTGGGAAAAGAGGGGTGGGAGGGGTTAGTTGGAAAGTAAAACTTTAAGGGTTGACAGCTGACAAACCAAGGGAAACCAGAACTGATATCATTTTTCCATGGCTCCAACTGTATTTCGTGAAGGTGCGTTTCGCTTCTTTTTCTTTTCCCGTGAAGAGTCACGCATGCATATTCACGTATCCCATACGGATGGCGAAGCTAAATTCTGGCTTGAACCCAAAATCGAACTCGCTATGAGCCAAGGGCTTTCTCAAAAGCAAATAGCTGATACTTTGTCTATGGTTGAAACGCATGAAAAGAAAATCCGCAATGCTTGGCAAAACCATTTCAGAAGTTGAAGTTTCGCAGGCTTCAAATAAAGGCTTTTGGCTGCTCTTGGGTGATGAGGAGTTGTTTGTTTCCTATGAAGAATTTCCTTGGTTTAAAAAAGCCACTATGGAACAAATCTCCAGTATTGAATGGCCGACGCCAGACCATCTTTATTGGCCTTTGATGGATATTGATTTATCGGTTGAATCGATTCGCAATCCGGGGAAGTTTCCTTTAATTTCTAGTTAAGTCTGTTGATTGGCCCCAATCTTTAAGAATCTTAATTTATTAAAAAGCAATTTTTCCGTAAAACTTAAATGACTACTAACTTGAAAGTGCCCAAACACCCTTTAACCATGTAATTCCTTCAAAATTTAGAGAAATTACATGGTTAATTTAGTGCGACTACCCGCCTCATTAAATCCCACAAGGGCACAATCCCCCCATGCCCAAAGCCAAACACGCCGCCGTCAAACCGTCATCCCCCAGCGATCAACTTGATTTGCGCCCCGGTCAGTCCATCGAGCTTCTTAAAGAACTGCACATACTCACGCGCGACGGCAAGCTCAACCAAGACTCACGCCGCAAACTCAAGCAGGTCAACCACCTGTTTCAGTTCATTGAAAAAATCCTCAAAGAATTAACCGCCACTGATGCAGGTCCTACGCTGGCCGACCACGGCGCGGGCAAGTCTTATTTGGGTTTTATCATTTACGACTTGTTTTTCAAGAGCTTGGGTCAAGGCCATATTTACGGCATAGAAACCCGCAGCGAATTGGTGGACTCGTCCGCCGCACTGGCTAAGCGGTTGGGTTTTGAGCGCATGCAGTTTCTTAATACCAGCGTCGCCGAGTCGGCGCAAAGCCACGCCATGCCCGCGCAGATCGACGTGGTCACTGCGCTGCATGCGTGTGACACCGCCACCGACGACGCCATCGCTTTCGGGTTGCAAAAGAAAGCCAAGTACATGGTGTTGGTGCCGTGTTGTCAGGCGGAGATGGCGCGCGTGCTGAACAAAAACAAAGCGCTGAATTTGCAGCGCACGCCGCTGGCTGAGTTGTGGCGGCATCCGCTGCACACGCGCGAAGTCGGCAGCCAGTTGACCAATGTGTTGCGCTGTTTGTATTTAGAAGCGCATGGTTACCAAGTGACGGTGACCGAGTTGGTCGGCTGGGAACACAGCATGAAAAACGAATTGATACTGGCGAAATTCACTGGGCAGCGCAAGCAATCATCTGCTGATCGCTTGAATGCCTTGTTGCAGGAATTCGGACTGGATGAAATTGGGGTGAGGTTCGGGGGAAATTGGGGTCAGGTTCCAATTGGAACCTGACCCCAATTTCCCCCGAACCCCAATTACGCCAACCGCATCAACTCTGGTGTGATGCTTTGCCAAACAGGGTCATTCATCAATTGAAAATCCCCGGCCAAAGCCGCCTGGCACATGCGCTGCAAAGTCTCGGCGTGCGGCAACACCGTGCCTGCAAACCTTGCTTGGCCTAGGCCATCGGCGATCAAGAGCGTTGGAAAATTTTCTATATCCAAATCGCCAAGCAAGTCATCTTGTGTCTCAATATCCACCCACACAAACCGCACTTCGGGCAATTGCGATGCCAATTGCGCAAAGATAGGCTGGTATTCACGACAAGTACCACACCATTGCGCGCACAGGCAAAACACATGCATGGCATGCACATGGGCGGGCGGCGATAACGGCGGCTTGTTCATGTGTCGCATGATAACGGTGCACCCTTCACCAACAGCAGACCTCCGCACGCATTACCATCCCCGCATGGCCCGACTGCCCCGTCTCTCATTGCCCGGTTACCCGCACCACGTGATATTGCGCGGCAACAACCGTCAGTTGATCTTCAAAGACAACAGTGACCGGCAAGCCCTGTTGGGGCTTTTGGTTGGGTATTGTCAAAAGCATGGGGTGAATTTGCATGCGTTTGTGCTGATGGACAACCACTTGCATTTGCTGGTGACGCCGCAGTTTGACAAGGCCTTGTCAAAAATGATGCAGGATTTGGGCCGCGACTATGTGCGTTATTTCAATAAAAAACACACCCGTACCGGCACCTTGTGGGAAGGGCGGTTTCGCAGCGCTTTGATTCAAACCGACAGGTATTTTCTGGCCTGTATGGTCTACATAGACCTGAACCCGGTGCGCGCTGGCATGGTGGCGCAGGCCTTGGACCACCCCTGGTCCAGCCACGCGCATTACGTCGGGGCGCGACAGGATAGCTGGCTGGTGCCGCACGATGTCTACTGGGCTTTGGGCAACACGCCGTTCGCCAGAGAAAAGGCGTATGCCGAGCTGGTTCAATATGGTATTGAAGAAAGCAAGAAGCACGCACTCACATCATCTGTTTTGGGTGGATGGGCTTTGGGCGAGGACACTTTCACCCAAAACCTGCAACCTTTGTCCAAAAGAAGGGTCAGCAAGAGCAAAGCCGGGCGTCCTTTCAAGCCCAACAATGAGATTTGATCTGTCCCTAATTAAATACTTGAATTAAATAATCAACAATTAATTGGAACCTGACCCCAATTAAATTGTTTGAAATTCAGCATTTGCTGGACTATGCTTACGTCTCTTCCAAGATATACACAGAGGATGGCGAGATGCAGCACGCGTTTACCGAGGGTTTGTACCAGTCCAACCAAGAGCATGATGCTTGCGGTGTGGGTTTTGTCGCTCATATCAAAGGGCAGAAAAGCCACGAGATTGTTTCTCAGGCTTTGAAAATTCTGGAAAACCTGGACCACCGTGGCGCGGTCGGCGCGGATAAATTAATGGGTGACGGTGCAGGTATCCTGATTCAACTGCCTGACGCGCTCTACCGTGAAGACATGGCCAAACAAGGCATGAACTTGCCAGCATTTGGCGAATACGGTGTTGGCATGGTGTTCTTACCCAAAGAAAGCGCGTCACGTTTGGCGTGTGAACAAGAACTCGAGCGCGCCATCCGCGCCGAAGGTCAAGTGTTGTTGGGCTGGCGCGATGTGCCGGTGAACAAAGACATGCCCATGTCTCCGACAGTGCGAGCCAAAGAACCGCTGATCCGCCAAGTGTTCATCGGTCGCGGCAACGACGTCATCGTGCAAGACGCGCTCGAGCGCAAGCTGTATGTGATCCGCAAAACCGCCAGCGCCGCCATTTCTCATTTGAACCTTAAGCACGGCAAAGAATATTACGTGCCCAGCATGTCCAGCCGCACTGTCATCTACAAAGGCTTGTTGCTCGCCGATCAAGTCGGTACCTATTTCAATGATTTGAAAGACGCACGCTGCGTGTCTGCGCTGGGCCTGGTGCACCAGCGTTTCTCCACCAATACGTTCCCCGAATGGCCGCTGGCTCACCCTTACCGCTATGTGGCGCACAACGGCGAGATCAACACCGTCAAAGGCAATTACAACTGGATGAAAGCACGCGAAGGCGTCATGTCTTCCGCTGTGCTCGGCGCCGATCTGAAAAAACTCTACCCCATCAGTTTTGCTGACCAATCCGACACCGCCACGTTTGACAACTGTTTAGAACTCTTAACCATGGCCGGTTACCCGATCAGTCAAGCCATGATGATGATGATTCCCGAGCCTTGGGAAAACCACAGCCACATGGACCCGCGTCGCCGCGCGTTCTACGAATACCACGCCGCCATGATGGAACCTTGGGACGGCCCGGCCTCCATCGTGTTCACCGATGGCAGACAAATTGGCGCCACGCTGGACCGCAACGGCCTGCGTCCATCGCGCTATTGCATCACCGATGACGACTTGGTCATCATGGGTTCAGAGTCCGGCGTGTTGCCTGTGCCCGAGAGCAAGATCATTCGCAAATGGCGTTTACAGCCGGGCAAGATGTTCTTGATCGACTTGGAACAAGGTCGCATGATCAACGACGAAGAGTTGAAATCGGGTCTGGCCAACAGCAAGCCTTACAAGCAGTGGATTGAAAATCTGCGCATCCGTTTGGATGATGTGGAAGAGCATCCCGTCGGCTCTCCCGAGCACACCGATTTGTCTTTGCTGGATCGTCAGCAAGCCTTTGGTTACACGCAGGAAGATTTCAAATTCCTCATGGCGCCCATGGCCGCCAACGGCGAAGAAGCCCTGGGTTCCATGGGCAATGACAGTCCGTTGGCCGTGTTGTCCAACAAAAACAAATCGCTCTACAACTACTTCAAACAATTGTTCGCGCAAGTGACCAACCCGCCGATCGACCCGATCCGCGAGGCCATCGTCATGTCACTGGTGTCGTTTGTCGGACCCAAACCCAATCTGCTCGATATCAACCAAGTGAACCCGCCCATGCGTTTGGAGGTCAGCCAACCGGTGCTGGACTTCCAGGACATGGCCAAGCTGCGCCATATCGACAGCATGACCAATGGCAAATTCAAAAGCGCCACCTTGGACATCACTTACCCCTTGAGTTGGGGCCATGAAGGCGTGGAAGCCAAGCTGGCTTCGCTGTGTGCACAAGCGGTTGATCAGATCAAAGGTGGCAACAATATTCTCATCATCAGCGACCGAGGTTTGAACGCCACGCAAGTGGCCATTCCTGCGCTGCTGGCTTTGTCAGCGATTCACCAGCATTTGGTGAAAGAAGGTTTGCGCACCAGCGCAGGCCTGGTGGTGGAAACCGGCAGCGCGCGCGAAGTGCACCACTTTGCAGTGCTGGCCGGTTACGGCGCAGAAGCGGTGCATCCGTATTTGGCGATGGAATCTTTGGCCGAATTGCACAAAAGCCTGCCCGGCGATTTGTCTGCCGACAAGGCGATTTACAACTACGTCAAAGCCATCGGCAAAGGTTTGTCGAAAATCATGTCCAAGATGGGCGTGTCCACCTACATGTCGTACTGCGGCGCGCAATTGTTTGAAGCCATTGGCGTCAACAGCGAAACGATTGACAAGTATTTCACCGGCACACCCAGCCGCGTGCAAGGCATTGGCATTTTTGAAATTGCCGAAGAAGCCATCCGCATGCATGCCAGCGCGTTCAGCAACGACCCGTTGCTGGCCACCATGTTGGACACCGGTGGCGAATACGCTTGGCGCACACGCGGCGAAGACCACATGTGGACGCCGGACGCGATTGCCAAGTTGCAGCACAGCACCCGCGCCAACAATTGGACCACGTACAAAGAATACGCACAAATCATCAACGACCAAAGCCGCCGTCACATGACGCTGCGCGGTTTGTTCGAATTCAAAATCGATCCTGCCAAAGCCATTCCCTTGGAGCAGGTGGAGTCCGCCGCCGAGATCGTCAAACGTTTCGCCACCGGCGCCATGTCGCTGGGTTCTATTTCCACCGAAGCACACGCCACACTGGCTGTGGCCATGAACCGCATCGGCGGCAAAAGCAATACCGGCGAAGGCGGCGAAGACCCGGCGCGTTACCGCAACGAACTCAAAGGCATACCGATCAAACAAGGCGAGTCTTTGAAAAGCGTGATTGGCGACAAGCAAGTCGAAGTCGATATGCCATTGCTGGCTGGTGATTCACTGCGCTCGAAAATCAAGCAAGTGGCTTCCGGGCGTTTCGGTGTGACCGCTGAATACCTGAGCAGCGCCGACCAAATTCAAATCAAGATGGCGCAAGGCGCCAAGCCCGGGGAAGGCGGTCAACTGCCCGGTGGCAAGGTGTCTGAGTACATCGGCTTTTTGCGTTACTCCGTGCCTGGTGTCGGCCTCATTTCTCCGCCGCCGCACCATGACATTTACTCCATCGAAGATTTGGCGCAACTCATACACGACTTGAAAAACGTGGCACCGCATGCAGACGTCAGCGTCAAGCTCGTGTCTGAAGTTGGCGTGGGAACCATTGCCGCAGGTGTGGCCAAGTGCAAGGCGGATCACGTGGTGATCGCCGGCCATGACGGAGGCACCGGTGCGTCTCCTTGGTCGTCCATCAAACACGCAGGCAGCCCCTGGGAAATCGGTTTGGCCGAAACACAGCAAACCTTGGTGTTGAACGGTTTGCGCGGACGCATACGCGTGCAAACCGACGGCCAAATGAAAACCGGCCGCGATGTGGCGATCGGCGCATTGCTGGGCGCGGATGAATTCGGTTTTGCCACTGCGCCGTTGGTGGTTGAAGGCTGCATCATGATGCGCAAATGCCACCTCAACACCTGTCCTGTTGGCGTGGCCACGCAAGACCCAGTGTTGCGCAAAAAATTCTCCGGCAAGCCCGAGCATGTGGTGAATTACTTCTTCTTTATCGCCGAGGAAGTTCGTCACATCATGGCGCAACTCGGCATCGCCAAGTTCGATGACATGATCGGCCGCGCCGATTTGCTGGACATGAAAAAAGGCGTCGAGCACTGGAAAGCCAAGGGTTTGGATTTCAGCCGCTTGCTGGCCATGCCGCCAGTGCCGCTTGGCACGCCGCTGTTCCATGTGGCGACACAAGAACACGGCCTAGACAAAGCGCTGGACAAAATACTGATTGAGAAAAGCCGCGCCGCCATCGACAAGGGCGAAAAAGTGCAGTTCATGGAAGTCGCGCGCAACGTCAACCGCTCGGTCGGCGCCATGCTGTCCGGCGCACTCACCAAGGTGCGTCCCGAAGGTTTGCCGGACGACACTTTGCGCATTCAACTCGAAGGTACCGGTGGTCAATCCTTTGGCGCATTCTTGGCCAAAGGCATCACCTTGTATTTGATCGGCGACGCCAACGACTACACCGGCAAAGGTTTGTCCGGCGGCCGTGTGGTGGTGCGTCCGAGCATCGATTTCAGAGGCGAAGCCATCAGCAACACCATTGTTGGCAACACCGTGTTGTACGGCGCGACCAGCGGCGAAGCGTTTTTCAGCGGCGTGGCCGGTGAACGATTTGCGGTGCGTTTGTCCGGTGCCACTGCTGTGGTGGAAGGCACCGGCGACCACGGTTGCGAATACATGACCGGCGGCACCGTCGCTGTGCTGGGCAACACCGGTCGCAATTTCGCTGCCGGCATGAGCGGTGGCATCGCTTATGTGTACAACGAAGACGGTTTGTTTGACGAGCGTTGCAACACCTCTATGGTCAGCATGGACAAAGTGCTGAGCGACAAAGAGCAAACCGACAACGTGGCGCAGGCTCTGTGGCACCGCGGTCAAACCGATGAAGCGCAGTTGAAGAAACTGCTGGAAGACCACCACCGCTGGACTGGCTCTAAGCGCGCCCGTGCGTTGCTGGATAACTGGAACGAAGCCCGCGCTAAGTTCGTCAAAGTGTTCCCTAACGAATACAAACGTGCATTGGGCGACATGGCTGCAGCGGACACCAAACCGGCAGCGGCCAAAGCCCAAAAAGCGGTCGTCAAGTCTTGATGCATGAAACTGGTTTTTTCATCACATGCCTTGAAGCGCATGTTCCAGCGAGGAATCAGCACGGAATCAGTACGTGCTGTGCTGGACAATGCCCAAGTTGTTGCAGAGTATGTGGATGACAAACCTTATGGAAGTGCCTTGTATTACGCATTGGTTGAGGAAAAGCCGTTGCATGTTTTGGCAGCAGAAACAAGTGCTGGTGAGACGATCATCATCACGGTGTACCAGCCTGACCCTGCATTGTGGACACCAGATTTTTTGAGGAGAAAGCCATGAAGTGTGTGATTTGCAAACACGGTGAAACCGAGTTGTCTACTACCACCATGACGCTTGAGCGCGGGGGTGCCGTGGTGGCTTTCAAAGAAGTACCGGCGCAAGTCTGCACCAATTGTGGTGAGGCTTATGTAGATGAAGAGATCAGTGCGAAATTGCTGGGCATGGCAGAGCAATCTGTGCATGATGGCATTGAGATTGGTGTGCGCAAATACGCGCCCGTTTAAATACAGATAAAAACAGGATCAGGTTATGGGAAAAATCACCGGCTTCATGGAATTTGAGCGCGTCGAAGAGGGCTACAAGCCCGTGACCGAACGTGTCAAACATTACAAAGAATTCGTCATCGGACTAAGCCCCGAGCAAGCGAAAACGCAAAGCGCGCGTTGCATGGATTGCGGCACGCCTTTTTGCAACAGCGGTTGCCCAGTCAACAACATCATTCCAGATTTCAACGATTTGGTGTTCAACAACGACTGGCAAAACGCTTTGACGGTTTTGCACAGCACCAACAATTTCCCCGAGTTCACCGGCCGCATTTGCCCCGCACCTTGCGAAGCCGCTTGCACCTTGAATGTGAACGACGACGCGGTCGGCATCAAATCGATTGAACACGCCATCATTGACCGCGGTTGGGCCGAGGGCTGGGTCAAGCCCATGCCCGCGTCCAAGAAGACGGACAAAAAAGTCGCGGTGATCGGCTCCGGTCCCGCTGGAATGGCGGCTGCCCAGCAACTCGCGCGCGCCGGTCATGCGGTCACCGTGTTTGAAAAGAACGATCGCGTCGGCGGTTTGCTGCGTTACGGCATCCCCGATTTCAAAATGGAAAAAACACACATCGACCGCCGCGTCGAGCAAATGCAAGCCGAAGGCGTGGTGTTCAAAACCGGCGTGCTGGTTGGCGCCTGGCCCAAAGACAGCAAAGTCACCAACTGGGCCAAAGACACGGTCACCGCCGAGCAATTGAAAAAAGAATTTGACGCTGTGTTGTTGACCGGCGGCTCCGAGCAGTCGCGCGACTTGCCGGTGCCCGGGCGCGAGTTGGACGGCGTGCATTTCGCTATGGAGTTTTTGCCCCAGCAAAATAAGGTGAACGCAGGTGACAGCTACCAAGGCCAGTTGCGCGCTGACGGCAAACACGTCATCGTCATTGGCGGCGGCGACACCGGTTCAGACTGTGTCGGCACCTCCAACCGCCATGGCGCCGCGCACGTTACCCAGTTTGAAGTCATGCCGCAACCGCCCGAGCACGAAGAAAAACCTTTGGTCTGGCCTTACTGGCCGCTCAAGTTGCGCACCAGCTCCAGCCATGAAGAAGGTTGCGAGCGCGAGTTCGCCATTTCCACCAAAGAATTCATAGGTGAAAAAGGCAAGCTCACCGGCTTGAAAACTGTTCACGTGGAAATGAAAGACGGCAAGCTCACGGAAGTGCCCGGAACAGAACACATACACAAGGCTGATATGGTGTTGCTGGCCATGGGCTTTGTCAATCCGGTGGCCACGGTGTTGGACGCTTTCGGTGTCGACAAAGACGCACGCGGCAACGCCAAAGCCCATACCGAAGAGGGCAGCGGCTACATCACCAATGTGCCCAAGGTGTTTGCCGCCGGTGACATGCGCCGCGGCCAATCGCTGGTGGTTTGGGCCATCCGCGAAGGTCGCCAAGCGGCACGCACCATCGATCAGTTTTTGATGGGCGAGAGTGAATTGCCGCGTTAACCCTTGGGGGTTTTGCGCTGGAGAGGTAAACCGGTGTCGCTGAAGGTTTGGGGCTCATAGAATACGTTTTAATATGTGAGTTCACATCAAGGTAATTTTTTTAATGACTTCAGTTGACGCACCGCTTGTCGTTTTGAAAGATATCCATTTCGGTTATGGCGAACGGGCTGTGCTCGAAGGCGTCAGCCTGCAAGTCCCGCGCGGTAAGGTGACGGCCCTGATGGGCGCTTCCGGCGGCGGCAAAACCACGGTGCTGCGTTTGATCGGGGGTCAGTACAAGGCGCAATCCGGACAATTATTGTTTGATGGACAAAATGTGTCCGCCCTGGATCGCAACGGCTTGTACCGGGCGCGCCGTCGCATGGGTATGTTGTTTCAGTTCGGCGCTTTGTTCACCGACATGAGTGTGTTTGACAACGTGGCTTTTCCCTTGCGCGAACACACTACCTTGCCGCCGGCCATGGTGCGCGATATTGTGCTGATGAAATTGCAAGCCGTCGGTTTGCGCGGCGCACGCGATTTGTTTCCTTCTGAGATTTCCGGCGGCATGGCCAGGCGGGTGGCGCTGGCGCGTGCCATGGCGCTAGACCCCGAATTGATGATGTACGACGAGCCGTTTGCCGGTCTTGACCCGATTTCGTTGGGCACGGCCGCGCGTTTGATCCGTCAGTTGAATGACACGCTGGCGCTGACCACCATCGTGGTGTCACACGATCTGGAAGAAACCTTTCGCATTGCCGACCAGGTCATCATCCTGGCCAACGGGCGCATCGTGGCCCAGGGCACGCCGGAAGAAGTGCGACACAGCACCGACCCACTGGTGCACCAGTTTGTCAGCGCCGCACCCGATGGCCCGGTCAGGTTCCATTACCCGGCGACGGAAGCGGTTACCGATTTTGGCATCCGTGGGGTACGGCCATGAGGAATTTTTTGGCCAGCATAGGCGCGTGGATGCGCGAGCGGATTGCAGATATCGGCCAGGCCACGGTTTTGTTTGTGCGCCTGGTGTTGCTGGCACCGGCCTGTCTGCGCCGCTTCGGTCTGGTGCGTGACCACATGCATTTCCTGGGCAATTACTCGCTGGCCATTATTTCTATTTCCGGCCTGTTTGTCGGCTTTGTGCTGGCTTTGCAGGGCTACAACACCTTGCAGCGCTTCGGTTCAGCCTCGGCGCTGGGCTTACTGGTCGCGCTCAGTCTGGTGCGAGAACTCGGACCGGTGGTGTCTGCTTTGTTGTTCACCGGGCGCGCCGGTACCTCGTTGACCGCTGAAATCGGCCTGATGAAAGCCGGTGAGCAACTCAGCGCCATGGAAATGATGGCCATAGACCCGGTTCGCCGTATATTGGCGCCACGCTTTTGGGCCGGGGTGCTGGTCATGCCCATTCTGGGCGCGATTTTCAGCGCGGTCGGTATTTTGGGCGGCTGGCTGGTCGGTGTCGTCATGATCGGCGTCGACGGCGGTTCGTTTTGGGGTCAAATGCAGGATGGTGTGGATGTCTGGTCGGATGTCGGCAATGGTTTCATCAAAACCGTGGTGTTCGGCTTCACCGTCAGCTTTATCGCCTTGCGCCAGGGTTTTGAGGCCCAGGCCACGCCGGAGGGGGTAGCGCGCGCCACCACTCGCACCGTGGTGATGGCGTCGCTGTCAGTGCTGGCGCTCGATTTTGTGCTGACTGCTTTGATGTTCAAGCTTTGAATAAGGATTCATGAAAATGCAACGCTCGAATACCGATGTCTGGGTGGGAATGCTGGTTTTGCTGGGCGCTGCCGCGCTGCTGTTCCTGGCTATGCAATCCGCCAATCTGCTATCCATCAGCTGGCATAAAACCTATTCTGTGTACGCTTACTTTGACAATATCGGCGGCTTGAAAAAGCAGGCTGCCATCAAAAGCGCCGGAGTGGTTGTCGGGCGGGTGCAAGACATTCGTTTTGACGACAAAAACTACCAAGCCAAGGTCGAACTCGCTTTGGATGTGCAATACCAGTTTCCCAAGGACAGCTCCTTGAAAATCCTCACCAGCGGCTTGCTGGGCGAACAATACATAGGCATAGAAGCCGGTTCGGATGCTGCCAATCTGGCGGCGGGCGACAAGGTGCAATCCACCCAATCCGCTGTGGTGCTGGAAAACCTGATCAGCCGCTTTCTCTTTAACAAGGCGGCCGATGGCCCGGCCCCTTCAGGCAGCCAGTGATCTCTTTAGACAAATCGAAAAGCGTCAGTGGCTGCTATGCGGCGCTGCTAGTCGCCGCCATGCTGGCTGCTTGCGCATCTGGCCCTGCCGCCAATCCGCAAGACCCTTACGAATCCACCAACAGACGGATCAGTGAGTTCAATGAGAAGGTAGATACCAACCTGGCCAGGCCGGTGGCGGTGGTTTACCAAAAAAATGTCCCTGAGCCTGTACAAATTGGCGTGGGTAACTTTTTTGGTAACTTGAAAGACATCTGGTCGACCGTGAATAACGCCTTGCAGGCCAGGCCCATGGACACGGCCGAAACCGGTCTGCGGGTCGCGGTCAACACGGTTTTCGGCGTTTTCGGTCTGTTTGATGTCGCCACCTGGGCCGGTTTGCAGCGTCGCAGCGCCGATTTCGGCCAGACCCTGGGCGTCTGGGGCGTGCCTTCCGGCCCATATCTGGTATTGCCTTTGCTGGGCCCCTCGACCGCGCGTGACACAGTAGGCTGGACCTTTGATAGCTATTACAACCTCTGGAGCGGGGTAGAACCTACGGGGTTACGCAACAGCGGCACAGCCTTGCGGCTAGTGCACACACGCGCCGGTTACCTTGGTATGGACACCAGTTTGAATGAAGTGGCGCTGGACAAGTACAGCTTTGTGCGCGACGCCTATTTGCAACGCCGCAATCCCAAGGGCTGGAAAAGCAATCTGCCGTTCGATATGCAGCAGATCGATGGTTCTGATGGCTCGGATGGCTCAGACCGCTTTGACGACGAGAGCCTCTCAGGCAGTGCCAGCCCCCAGGCCGAACCGGTGGCAAGCGGTGCCGATGCTGCGCCTGAAGTGCCGGTGGTTATTGAAGGCCCTCCCGTGGCGTATGAGCGTTCAGACCTGAAAGAACTTATCCAAGCAGACAAACCGGAAAATACCCAATAATAGGCCTAATGTATTTTTAATCCCGGTGGCTACCCCATGACTTCACGCTTGATTTCTTCCCGTGTTTTTCTAAGCTCTTTGCTCGCTGGCTTACTGCTTTTGACAAGCATGATGTCCGTCGTTCGTGCCGAACAGGGGCCAGACCAGTTCATTCAAACCATGTCCAATGAAATCCTGGATATCGTGCGAAAAGATCCGGCGCTCAAGGCCGGAGATTTGCAAAAAATAAGCGTGCTGGTCGATACCAAGCTATTGACGCATGTGAATTTCCAGCGCATGACGGCTTCCGCTGTCGGTCCGGCATGGCGCCAAGCCACCCCAGAACAACAAAAGCGTTTGCAGGAAGAATTCAAAATGCTTTTGATGCGCAGTTATTCAGGCGCTTTATCGCAACTCAAAGACAACTACATCATTGCCGTCAAGCCCTTGCGCGGAGCGGTCACTGAAAACGAAGTCGTGGTTCGAACCGAAATCCGTGGCGGTTCAGAACCGGTGCCGCTGGACTACCGTCTGGAAAAAAGCGCAGATTCCAATGCCGGCTGGCGTATTTACAACTTCAATATTCTTGGCATTTGGATGGTGGACAACTACCGCAGCCAGTTTTCTGAGGAAATCAAAGCCAAAGGCATTGATGGTTTGATCGCCACCCTGAGCGAACGCAACAAATCCAATAATCGCAAATGACAAGGTCTGCTGACATGGCGCTGCCCGCTGTGCTGACCCAAGCTCAAGCCACAGGGGTAGCAGCTCAATTACAGCGCGCCATCGGCATGCAAACTGGTAGCTTTGTGCTTGACGCCAGCGCTTTGCTGCAATTTGATTCATCCGCGCTGTCCGTTTTGCTCACCGGTTTTCGTGCGGCCGCAGCCAAAGGCATCAGCTTGCAGGTACGCGGCTTGCCAGCCCGGGCCCAGCAACTCGCGCAGGTTTACGGATTATCAGACTTGCTGCAAACTCCGGCGCCAGCGCTGCAGAGCCCCTGAGCACCGGCGCGCGGCCGCGTCTAAGCCATAGCCTTAGAATAGTCAGCTTGCTATGGCTGCCATCTCTTTTCAATCTGTTTCCAAAACATTCACCAATGCCCGTGGCACGTTCACCGCATTGGATCAGGTGTCTTTCGACATTCAGGCCGGTGAATTTTTCGGCCTGCTCGGCCCCAACGGCGCCGGTAAAACCACCCTCATCAGCATATTGGCTGGCCTTTTAAAGTCCAGCAGCGGTGCCATACGTGTGCACGACTTGGACGTGCAAACCCAATCGCAGCAAGTACGCAAACTGCTGGGCGTGGTGCCGCAAGAACTGGTGTTCGACCCGTTCTTCTCGGTGCGCGAAGCCCTGAAGTTTCAATCTGGCTATTTCGGTGTGACCGGTAACGACGCTTGGATTGATGAATTGCTCGATAACTTGGGGCTTGCAGACAAGGCCAACCACAATATGCGCCAACTCTCCGGTGGCATGAAGCGGCGTGTGCTGGTCGCGCAAGCGCTGGTGCACAAACCGCCGGTCATCGTGCTGGATGAACCCACCGCCGGTGTCGATGTGGAATTGCGCCAAACGCTGTGGCAATTTATCGCCCGCTTGAACCGCGAAGGCCACACCGTGTTGTTGACCACGCACTATCTGGAAGAAGCCGAAGCCCTGTGCTCGCGCATCGCCATGTTGAAGCTCGGCAAGGTTGTGGCTTTGGACAACACCAGCACCTTGCTCAAAAATGCTTCCAGCAACGTGTTGCGTTTCAAGCTCGATGCACAACTGCCGCCCGAGCTCGCCGCGCAAGCCCGGGTCACCGGCCGCATCGTGCAGTTCCCCGCCAATGACGCGGCGCAAATTGAACATTACCTGGCGGCGGTGCGCAGTGCCGGTTTGGTGGCCGAAGACGTGGAAATTCGCAAAGCCGATTTGGAAGACGTGTTTCTGGATGTCATGGGAGCCAACGCATGACCGGCTGGCGCGCCCTGTTTTACAAAGAAGTGCTGCGCTTTTGGAAAGTCAGCGCGCAAACCATTGCCGCGCCTGTGCTCACGGCCTTGCTTTACATGTTGATCTTCGGCCATTTGCTCGAAGGCAAAGTCACGGTGTATGAGAGCGTCGGCTACACCTCGTTTCTGGTGCCGGGTCTGGTGATGATGAGCGTGTTACAAAACGCGTTCGCCAACAGCTCGTCCTCCATGGTGCAAAGCAAGATGATGGGCAATTTGGTGTTTATTTTGCTCACGCCCTTGGGCCACTGGAGTTGGTTTGCGGCTTATGTGCTGGCGGCGGTGGTGCGAGGTTTTGCAGTTGGCTTGGGCGTGCTGCTTGTCACCATGTGGTTTGCGCCGTTGTCCGCCGTCGCGCCGCTGTGGATTGTGGTGTTTGCACTGCTGGGTGCTTCCATGCTCGGCACTTTGGGTTTGATCGCCGGTTTGTGGGCCGACAAATTCGACCAAATGTCTTCGTTTCAAAATTTCCTGATCACGCCCATGACGTTTTTGAGCGGCGTGTTTTATTCCATCCATTCGCTGCCGCCGTTTTGGCAGCAGGTCAGCCATTTCAATCCGTTTTTCTACATGATCGACGGCTTTCGTTATGGTTTTTTCGGCGTCAGCGATGTGTCGCCTTGGATCAGTTTGGCGTTGGTCGGCGGTGCCAATTTAATCGTCGTTGGCATTGCGCTGCATTTGCTGCGCACAGGTTACAAAATCCGGGGGTGATGTATGAATGCTGAACAAATCCAAGACATGATTGCCGCCGGTCTGCCGTGTGAGCATGTGCATATCGAAGGCGATGGCCGCCATTGGTTCGGCACGATCGTGTCGGCGCAATTCGAAGGTTTGCGGTTGATTCAGCGTCACCAAATGGTGTATGGCACCTTGGGTGACAAGATGGCGAACGACGAAGTGCACGCGCTGTCTATGAAAACTTTTACACCGTCCGAGTGGAAGGCGCAGGCCTGAGGGCCGCTGTCGCTCGCGCATGGATAAATTACTGATTCGCGGTGGCCGCCAATTAAAAGGCGAGGTGTCGATTGCCGGCGCCAAAAACGCAGCTCTGCCTGAGCTGTGTGCCGCACTGCTCAGCGCTGACACGGTCACCTTGAGCAACGTGCCGCAATTGCAAGACGTCAACACCATGCTCAAGTTGATTCGCCATATGGGCGTGAGTGCCGAGCGCAATGAGGCGGGCGACATGGTGTTGAATGCCGGTGTTTTGCACACCCCCGAAGCCCCTTACGAACTGGTGAAAACCATGCGCGCATCGGTGCTGGCGCTTGGCCCCTTGCTGGCGCGTTTCGGTCACGCCAAAGTGTCATTGCCCGGCGGTTGCGCCATTGGCACACGACCGGTCGATCAACACATCAAAGGCTTGCAAGCCATGGGCGCAGTGATTGATGTGGAACATGGCTACATGGTGGCGCGCCTCAAGCCCGGGCTTCAGCGACTCAAAGGCGCGCGCATTGCCACCGACATGGTGACGGTGACTGGCACCGAAAACTTTCTGATGGCGGCTTGTTTGGCCGACGGCGAAACCGTGTTGGAAAACGCCGCGCAAGAACCCGAGATTCCGGACTTGGCCGAGTTGCTGATCGCCATGGGCGCGCGCATCAGCGGCCACGGCAGCAGCCGTATCCACATTCAAGGCGTGGAGGCTTTGCACGGTGCGCGTCACCAAGTGGTGGCGGACCGCATCGAAGCCGGTACGTTTTTGTGCGCGGTGGCAGCCACCGGTGGCGACGCGGTGTTGCGTCATGCACGCGGTGACCATTTGGAAGCTGTCATCGACAAACTGCGC